>Ga0315286_10001086_pt1 | contig 24282 bp, 22 predicted proteins | sample YL17G10_0_MG_FD_205038 | JGI IMG/M metagenome (GOLD analysis project Ga0315286, IMG submission 205038) | Sediment microbial communities from Yellowstone Lake, YNP, Wyoming, USA - YL17G10_0 | ecosystem: Environmental > Aquatic > Freshwater > Lake > Sediment | place: USA: Wyoming | collected...
GCGAGCGAGGTGGTCATGATCATCAAGATGAGGCCGAGGACGCCCGGAACCATGAAATTCCGGCTGCGGAGCTCGGGGTTGTACCAGACCCTGACTTCGGGGTTGACGAGGACGGGTTTCAGGCCGAGGGCCTTTACGCGCTCGAAGGACTCGAAGAGGATCTTCTGGGAATACCTCGCCGCGATCATCGTCGCGTAGTTGACCCCGATCGTCGCCGACTGGCTTTCCGAGCCGTCGGCGATGATCAAGACCGGGGAGGTCTTTCTTCCGGCGACCTTGTCGCCGAAGCCGTGGGGGATGACGAAGGCCATGGCCGCGGCGCCCTCTTCGAGGTAGCGGTCGATGTCGTCCATCCGTTCGACCCGGGCGCTGACGGCGAAATAGCCCGAATTCAGGAACCCGTCGACGAACTCCCGGCTCGCCGCAGAACGGTCCATGTCGCAGATAATACTGGGGATATACTTTACGTCCATGTCCGCGGCGTAGCCCAGGAGAAGGAGCTGGAGGATCGGCGATATGAAAATGACCGGGAAAAGCCGGGGGTCGCGGCGGAGCTGGAGGAATTCCTTCAAGAGAATGGAAAGGATGGCCTTCACCCCGCCCTCCTCGGCCGACGCCGGCCTTCCTCTCCGCCCAGCTGGAGCCGGCGAGCGGCGACGCCGAGCGTCAGCACGCCGAACCCGGCCAGGAATAGAACTTGCTCCCAAAAGGCATGGAGCCCGGCCCCTTTGATGATGATGGCCCGGAGCGCGGCCAAAAAATATTTGGCCGGGACGAGGAAGGTCACGGCCTGGATCACCGCGGGCATGTTCCTGACCGGAAAGATGAAGCCCGAAAGGATGAAGGTCGGCAGGAACGTGGTCAGGACCGAGATCAGGAAAGCCACCTGCTGGGTCCTGGTGAGGGCGGAGATGAGGATCCCCTGCCCCAACCCGCAGACGAGGAACAGAAGGATGGTCGGGAGGAGTAGGAAATAGCTCCCCCTTATCGCGACGCCGAATAGAACCCAGCCGAGGGCCAGGACGAAGTGGGCCGACGCCAGGGAGATGAGGACGTAGGGGATCATCTTGCCGAGGATGAGCCCCACCGGGCGGACCGGAGAGACCATGATCTGCTCCATCGTCCCGCGCTCTTTTTCCCGGACGACAGAGAACGCCGTCGATACGGTAAGAATGACCATGAGGATGAAGGCCATCAGCCCGGGCACCAGGAACTTGGCGCTCCTGAGCTCCGGGTTGTACCAGACACGGACTTCGGCCTCGAGGGGCGGGTTCATTCTCCCGACGCCGCGGCGCTCCAGGGTCTCGAACGTGATCCTCTGGGAATAGCTCTGGAGGATGGCCCCGGCATAGCCGGCCGCCGTCGTCCCGCTCATGGCGTTGGCGCCGTCGAGGATGAACTGGACGGAGGGGCTCCGCCCGGCCAGAAGGTCCTCGGAGAATGTCTCCGGGATGACCAGGGCCGCCCGGATGCGTTCGCGGGCCATCAGGCCGTCGACCTCCGCGGTTTTGTTCAATTCGGCCTTGACCTCGAAATATTCCGTCGTCCGGAACTTCTCGACGAGCTCGCGGCTCGTCCGACTGCCGTCCTGGTCGACCACGGCGAGCGGGATATGCTTGACGTCGAAATTCAGGGCGTAGCCGAACATGATGAGCATGAAGGCCGGGATGAAGATCATGAAGATGAGCGACCGGCTGTCCCTCCGGATCTGGCGGAACTCCTTCTTCATGACCGGCAGGACACAGGCGAAAGGCGATCCCCTCATGGCGCCGCCTCCGCGCTCCCCCCGCTCACCGCTTCCTCCTCGATCATGTGGATGAAGACGTCCTCGAGCGATGGGACGATCCGGTCGACGCGCTGCGGCACGATCCCCTCGCGGGCCAGCCGCTCCCGGACGAGCCGCCGCCCTTCCTCCTCGTCGGCGACGCTGACGTGGAGAGAGGTCCCGAAGATCGACGTCTCCAGGACCCACGGCTCCTTCTGGAGGACCTCCAAGGCGTCGACGGCCCTGTCGGTCGCGACCTCGAGGATGGGGTTGCGGATGACCTTATCCTTGAGCTCCCGGGGGCTGCCGCCGGCGACGATCCGGCCGGCGTGGATGAGACGGATGTCGTTGCAGTATTCCGCCTCGTCCAGGTAATGGGTGGTCACGAAGACGGTCACCTTTCGCTCGGAGAGCTCGTTGATGAGCTCCCAGAAACGACGCCGCGAGGCCGGGTCGACGCCCCCGGTGGGCTCGTCGAGGAAGACGATCTCGGGCTCGTGGAGGACCGCGCAGCCGAGGGCCAGCCGCTGCTTCCAGCCCACGGACAACGTCCGCGTCAAGCTTCGCTCCCGCCCCTTGAGGCCGGCCATCCCCAGGACCCAGGGCAGCCGCGCGTCGATGGACTTTTTCGCGAGCCCGTAAACGCGGCCGAAGAAGCGGATGTTCTCGACGACGGTCAGGTCTTCGTAGAGCGAGAACTTCTGGGACATGTAGCCGATGACCCTCTTGACCCGTTCCGGCTCGCGGCCGACGTCGAAGCCGCCGACCGTGGCCGTCCCCGCCGTCGGGTCGAGCAGTCCACAGAGCATGCGGATGGTCGTAGACTTGCCCGCCCCGTTGGCGCCCAGGAAGCCGAAGATCGAGCCCCGGCCGACCTCGAAGCTGACGCCGTCGACGGCCGTGAAGCCGCCGAACTTTTTGGTCAGCGACTTCACTTCGATGGAAAAATCGGACACGGCGCTTCTCCCCCGCTCTCCACGCCTCAGAGTCCCAAGGCTTTCTCCAGCCGGGCCTGGGCCAGGACGAGATCGATCGCGGCCTGGGTCCGATTCATACGCGCCCGGAGAAGGGCTACGTCGGCGTCGAGGACGTCGGTGTTCAAGGCGACGCCCTGCTTGAACCTCTCCCGGGTCACCCGGAGGTTCTCCTCCGCTTGCCCGGCCGCCTGGGCGGCGAGTTTCATCTTCTCCCGCGCCTGGACGATCATCAGGCGGCTTTGGGTGACTTCCAGCACGGCCTGATCCTCCAGGAGTTGCCGGGCGTCCCGCGCCTGGGCCAGCTGGGCCTTGGCCTGCTCGGCCTGACTCCTTGTCTGGCCCCAGTTCCAGACGTCGAACGACACGGAGATGCCGAGGTCCCAGGTTCTTTTAAAGCTGTCCAGAGCCGGCATGTACCTGGGATTCGGCCGGAGGTAATAGTAATTGCCGGAAAGATAGACTTGCGGATAGAAGCCGGCTTGGGCCGCCTTGACCCCCGATTCGGACGCCTTGATCTTGAAATCGGCCGACTTGAGCTCCGGACGGTTGGCCAGCGCGGACTCGATCATGGCCGTTAGTTTCGTTGTTTCCTCGAGGGCCGTCTCCTCGGCGGGGAGCCGAGAGGCCTGGCTCTCGGCCAAAGTCGTCAGCTCGACGTCCGTTTCGAGCGGAAGTCCGATCAGACTGTTGAGCGAGGTCAGGGTGAGTTCCGAGGCGCTCCGGGCGTCGAACCTCGAGAGCTCGGCGTTCGAAAGCTCGAGCTCGGCCCGAAGGACCTCGTTCCTGGTGAGAAGTCCTTGTTCGAAGAAGGCCCGGACGTCCTTCAGGTGTTCACCGATCTGACGGATATTCTCCTCGGTGATCTTCTCGAATTCCCTGGCCCGGGCGAGGCTCCAGTAAGCGCTCTTGACCGCGAACACGAAATCCGCGCGGTCTTTCTCGAGGCCCTGTCCGGCCGACCGTTCCAGGAACCGAGCCGACTCCACCCCGGCCTGGAGGCGGAAACCCGTGAACAAGGGCTGCTGGATGCCCAGTCGGAGGCTGTAGTTATTGAAGTAGTTCTCGGAAACGACGAACGGAACCTGAGAACCCGGGACGGTCACCTCGAAGGGGGGGACCTCGCTCAGCCTCGCGTACCCGCCGCCGAACTTGACCGACGGCAGGCGCGAGGCCTCGATCTCCCTCGACTTCGCGGCCGAGGACTCGACCTTCATTAGGGAAGCGTGGAGGCCCGGGCTCGCCTCGAGCCCGGCGGCTACGGCCTCTTCCAGGGAGAGAGGCTTTTTCTGGGCCGGAACCGCGAGCGGCAGGAAAAGGATAGCTATGACGGCGCAATATTTCCTAAGCATGACCGGCCTCCGATGTCTGTGATTCGGTGACGGAAATGAAGACGTTCTCCAGTGAAGGAGGGAGGAGCCGCCTTTGGAGGACGGCGATGCCCTCCCGGAGAAGCACGGCCTCGATGAGAGGGATCCCGATCTCGGGCTCGTCGACGACCACGTTCAGCCTGTCCCCGAAGAGCTGGACTTCCCGGACCCCGGCGAGCGTCTTCAAAACGGCGAAAGCCCGCCGGATCTCGGGGCAGACGATCTCGACGACCGTCCCCCGCATAAGGAGTTTGATATTCGCCGGGGTGTCCGCCGCGAGCAGTCTCCCATCGCCGAGAAACCCGACCCGCGAGCAACGCTCGGCCTCGTCCATGTACGGGGTGGCCATGACGATGGTGATCCCGGACCGGAGGAGCGTCGAGAGGATCTTCCAGAAATCCCGCCGCGACACGGGGTCGACTCCGGTCGTGGGCTCGTCGAGGAAGATGAGGCGGGGCGTGTGGATGAGCGTGCAGGCCAGGGCCAGCTTCTGCCGCATCCCCCCCGAAAGGCGTTCGGCCAGGCGGCCGCGGAAGGGCGTCAGGCGGGTGAATTCGAGGAGTTCCTCGCGCCGCTTGCGAAAATCCCGGACGAGGTGGATCTCGGCGAAAAACTCGATGTTCTCGTCGACGGTCAGGTCGCCGTACAGGCTGAATTTCTGGGAGAGATACCCGATCCGCGTCTTGATCTCGTCGGACTCCCTCTCCAGATCGTAGCCCAGGACCGACGCTTTTCCGGACGAGGGACTGAGTATTCCGCAGAGCATTCGGATCGTGCTCGTCTTCCCGGCGCCGTCCGGGCCGACGAGCCCGAACATCTCCCCCTCCCGGACCGTGAGGTCGAGGGAGCGGACGGCCTCGATAGATCCGAACCTCTTGCCGAGGCCCCGGGTTTCGACGGCGAGCGCGTGCATGGGTCGGTCCCTCTCTATTTGGCTTCCGGGCCGACCCGGATGACGGCGTCGGCGGGCAGGCCCGGCTTGAGCAGACCTTCCCGGTTCTCGATCTCGACCTTGACCCCGAAGACGAGCTTGACCCGGTCCTCTTTCGTCTGAATGTTCTTGGGCGTGAACTCGGCCTCGGGCGAGATAAAGGTGACCTTCCCCGCGAAGGGCTTGTCCGGAAAGGCGTCGATCTCGACCTCGGCGGCGGCGCCCAGACTGACCCGGCCGAGCTCTTTTTCGGTGACGTAGATCATGACGTAGACGCTGTCGAGCTCGGCCAGGGTCACGATCGTCGCGCCCTGGACGACAAGCTCCCCCGGCTCGACGGCTTTATGGGTCACGGTGCCGCCGGCCGGGGCCAGGATCGTACAGTCGGCGATCGTCTTCCGGAGGAGGTCGGCGGCGGCTTGGGCCTGGTCGAGGCGGGCCTCGGCGGCCCGGATCTCCTCGGGCCGGGCGAGCGTCCGGGCCTTGTTCAGGGCCTCGGCGGCGAAATTCCGCCCGGCCGACGCGACGGTCAGGCGGGCCTCGGCGTCGTCTCTCTGTTTCGGCGTGACGCTCCCGGTCTTGGCCAACTCGCGCATCCTCCGGGCGTCGTCCTCGGCGACGGCGAGAGAGGCTTCCGCTTGTTTCAGGCCCGCTTCCGCCTGCCGGATGTCCTCGCTCCTCGCGCCCTTCACCAAAAGCGCGAGCTGGGCCTCGGCCAGGCGCACGCCGGCCTCGGCCTGGCGGAGCTGGATGTCGAATGTCGCATGGTCGACGACGGCCAGCTCGTCGCCCGGCCTGACCCGGCTCCCCTCCTCAACGGCGAGCTTCAGCAGTTGGCCGGCGACCTTTGAGGCCACATGGACCTCGACGGCCTCGATCGTTCCCGACGCGGAGATGACATCCTTCGTGCCGTTCCCGGCACAGGAGAGTCCGCCGAGGACGGCCAGACAAAGGACGATGATCTTCACTCTCATGACACGCCCTCCTTTCGGGGCTCGAAAAGGGCCGGGGTTCTGCCCGAAAAGCCGAGCCGGCCCTTGTCCGTCAGGATGCCTTGGAAAAAGACCTTGATGACCGATTCGAACGTCGCGGCCGGCGAACGCCCGGAACGGAGTATCGCTGCCGGGTTGACGAATTCCTGGATGAGGCTGACGAACATCCGGAGGAGAAGGTCGAGATCGACGTCCTCGCGGAAGAAGCCTTCCCGGCGCCCGGCTTCGAGGATGACCTTGAAGTTCCGGAAGATCTTGTCCCGCCGGAATTCGTCGATCTCCTTCCAGATCCCGGGCGCGCTCTTCTGGATATCCTGGAGGAGGAGCGGCCCGAACTGGGAAAGCCGGGTACCCAGAAAGGCGAACAGCGCGACCATTTTATCGACGAATCCGGGCGAATCGTCGCCGATGAGGCGCTCGACTCGCACGGCCATCTCATTGATGACTTCCCGGACCGCGGCCCCGAGCATCTCTTCCTTGCTCGAAAAGGCCTTGTAGAGGGTCGCCTTGCTGATGCCGAGCTCAGCGGCGATATCGCTGGCCGTGACCCGGAGGAACCCCCGCTGGAAAAACATGGTCCGGGCAGCGGCGACGATCCGGGGGCGGACCGCCTCGATCCTTCCGGCGTTCCGGTCCGCTTTCGCTTCCAGTACTTTGGAAACTCTTTTAGTTTTCACAGTTTTTAATATACACCGCGATTGCGGCTTGTCAAGGGCCTGAAAAAATATTAACTGTCTTCGGGCCTGTTTAGGCCTCGATGATCCCGAGCGGCGGGTTCGTTTTCCACTTGCCCCGGGTGAAGTCGGGGATCGTGACCGGTCTTCCTTTCCCGGCGACGCTTTGCGCGCTGGCGCCGACGACGGCGCTCCAAGCGGCCGCGTCGTAGACGTCCTGGTCGAGCGGCTCGCCCCGCCGGAGCGACTCGATGAGCCGGTAGTCCTCGATGTAATCCATGCCGCCGTGACCCCTCCCCTCGCCCTTCGAAGCGATGGCCTTCCAGAGCGGGTGCTCGAACTCGGCGGCGAACGTTTCGAATTCGTCCCACTGGTGGGGCTTGGCCGCCTTGCCCTCGACATAGATCCGGTCGGGCCACTTGTGGGCCAGGCCCTTGGTCCCCTGGACGAGGTTGATCCGCGTGTAGGGCCGGGGCAGGTTCGTGTCGTGGATGAGGATGATCGTCTTGCCGAGCTTCGTCTTGATCAGCGTCGTGTTGACATCGCCGAGGACGTAGCGTTCCTTCGCTTGCGGGCTGTCGGCGCCGAAGGTCGCGACGGCGTACTCGTGGAGGCCCCGGGACGGACTGCTCATGGAGACGAGGTAGTCGAAGGCGTCGCCGCGGTTGACGTTCAGGCATTGGGCCACGGGCCCCAGGCCGTGGGTCGGGTAGAGGTTGCCGTTGAGCTTCTGGGCCCAGGCCCGACGCCACAACCCCTCGCCTTCATTGGAGAACTTGACTCCGCGCAGGTCGTGGAGGTAGCCGGCCTCGGCGTGAAGAACTTCGCCCAGGAGGCCCTTGCGGACGAGGTTCAGGGTCATCAGCTCGATCCTGTCGTAACAGCAATTCTCCATCATCTGGCAGTGCTTCTTAAACTTTTCGGCTGTCTCGACGAGCTTCCAACAGTCCTCGAGGGACATGGCCGCCGGCACCTCGGTCGCGGCATGCTTGCCGTTTTTCATGGCCGCCAGGCAGACCGGGACGTGCCACTCCCAGGGCGTGGCCGTCATCACCAGGTCGAGCTCCTCCATTTCGCACATCCGCCGGAAATCCTCCGGCCCATTGGAATATCCCGCGGGCTTGGGTTGGCCGGCTTCGACGACCCATTTCTGGGCCCTTTCGACCTTGGCCGGAACGACGTCGCAGATGGCCTTGACCTCGACGCCTTCGATATTCAGATAGTTCTGGACGTGGGCGGAGCCCATGCCGCCGACCCCGACGAAACCCACCCGGACGGTCGGAAGGGGGGTCGTCTTGAATTGGGACCGGGCTTCGCCCGGGAGCGCGGCCGCGCCCTTGGCTTCGAGCCCGAGCCCGGCTACTGCGGCTCCCAATCCGGCCGCGGCACCGATCTTGAGAAAATCCCTCCGGCTTTGGCTTCTGTCGTCGTCGTTCATGAGACCTCCTGGACCAAAATTTTCAAATGGTGTCAGAATATACGGAACGAAATTCCGCCGAGGACCTGGATCCCCCCCAAGTTGACGTCGGTGGCCAGGGGCGAACCCGCTCCCGTGGGAATGGTGTCGTATGATGCGGAACCGAAGAGCGAGAGCCGGCCTAGCCGGGCGAAAGTTGCCGCCGCGAAGAACCGCGGCGAGACCTTGTTCCCCGTGAACCCGAGGTCGACAGTTTCCCACGTCTCCTCGTAACGGTGGGCGCACAGCCCCGCACCGAAGCGGATGGCGACAGCTTTGATGTCGAGTTGGTAAAAGACGACGACGGGGATCGAGGTCCGGCGGAACTTGACAGGATATTCCGCGCCGTCCTCCCCTATCGGGACGGCCCTCCCTTCGTCGCTGAGCCCGGCGAATCCCGCACCGAGCCCGAAATGACCCTTGAGCTTCAGCCAGAGATCGGCGGAAAAGAGGACGCTGGGTCCGTAGATCTCGCGGTAGGCTTCCTCAGAAGCGCGGAAGCTCCCGGCCGCGAGCGAGACCGACAGTTCCTGAGCCCGGGCGGCCGCGGCCAACCCGAGAACGACGAGGAACACCGCGACCCCGCGTCCGGCATTCATCGTCCGCCCCCGAGCGCCGGGAGGGTCAGAGTCCGGAGGGCCGCCGTCGCCGCGGGGCTATCGGAAGCCACCCCGGCTTCCCTCGAGCGGCTGCTCTCGAGCCCTGTGGCGCCGACGGCCGTGACGACATAATAATACGGCAGGTCCGTGCGCAGATCGGAGTCCGAGTACATCGTCCCGACGACGGGCGAATCGTTGACCTTGATGTAGTCGAGATGGGAGAAGTTTGTCCGGTAGACATTGTATCCGGCCGCGTCTGGCTGGGCGCTCCAGGTCAGGCGGACGGCCTTCAAGGCGCTGAAGAGCGCGCTGTAGACGACCGGAGCCGCGGCCAGCCCTTTAGGGGTCTTCGGGTATCCTTCCCGGAGCGGCTGGGCCAACTCGGCCAGAAGGCCCACGGAGGCCCGGGTGGCGCTCGTGAAGAAATCGAGGTTGATCTTGTCGAGCGTGTCCGTCGTCTTGTGATAATAGGGGTTGGTGAGGGGGTCGTCTTCGATGGCCAGAAGGGCCGGGTAGCCACTATCCCAGAATGGGGCGTGGTCGGAGTAGACGAAAGAGGCGTCGACCGTCTTCGTGGCGCCCAGCACCCCGTAATTCGCGGCAGAAACGAGGAAGCGGTCGGCCAGCCAGCCCGAAGCCGGATTGACGATCACCTGCAGGTCCTCGGGCATCGCGTTGGCGTAGGCGATCATGTCCAGGTTGATGACGCCGACGATGCTCTCCCCTGCCTGCCGGGCCGCCGCGGCGTAGGCCCGGCTCCCGTAAAGGCCCCACTCCTCAGCCGAAAAGGCGATGAACCGAACCGTGAAATCGACGGGAAAGGCAGCCAGGACCCTGGCCGCTTCGAGGACGGCCGCGGTGCCGCTGGCGTTGTCGTCGGCGCCCGGGGCGAGGGTTTGACGCGAGGCGGAGGGAGAAGTCGAGTCGTAATGGGCGCAGATGATGACGATGTCGCCCGGATAGGTTTCGCCCGTTTTCTCGGCGACGACGTTCCGCGAGCTGTAGGAACCGGAGAAGGTGAACGGCGCGAAACGGACGTCGTCGAGGCCGAGGCCCGAAAAGGCGTTGTAGATGTATTGGCCGGAGGCCTCGCAGTTCGAGGTCGAGGCGTAGCGCGTCTGGAAGTCCTGGAGGGATTGGACATCCGAGCTCAGATCGGAACTCGACACGAGCGAAACGATCGTCTCGACGAGCGGGTCTTGGGCGACGGCCTGCGGCGCCGGCCGTCCCGCGCTTGCGGCCGGCCGGAGGTCCATCCGGACGGTCCGCGACGAGAGCACCTTTCGCGGCAGGCCGGCGGGGACGGCCTCGGAAGGGCTGCCCGTCTCCGTCCAGAAAACCGCCGTTCCCGGCTCCACGGAGATGGCCTTGCCCGCCGAACGGAGAGCGGCCAGGGCGTCCGGCGAATCGGTCCGGACGACGAGGATATCCCGCTCCGCTGCGTTGCGGGCCAGGATCGAGAAGCGGACGCCGTTCCGGCGGAGGAGAATTATATCTTCGCGGTCGGCCAGGGCCAGCAGGCAGCTCCCGAGCTCCTGCCGGACGTCGATCTGGAGACGGGAGAGGACACGGAAGGGAAAATCGGGGCCTTTGGGGATCCTGATCAAGCTGCGCGGCCCCCGGCTGGCCGGGAAAGAAGACAGGAAGAGCAGGCCGCCCATCAGCAGAATCGAAATGAAAACCTTGGCGTTTTTCATGGCCTGACCATTTAATCAGATTTCGAACCCGGCGGTCAAATGGAACAGCCGGCCAAGCGCGCCTACTAGCCTGGCCTATTCACGAGTCGAGGCGGCTGCTGAAGCAATGGCCGAGGGGAGTCATCGGAGTGAGCATAAAAGCAAAAATAGGTATTGACATGGCCGGAGACGTTCTTTATAATCCGCCGATCATGGACAGCCTGAACGATTTCCGGATTCCCGCCGTGGCGCTGTCCTCCCTTCTTTTCTGGAACTGGTGGGCGGTAGCCGCCCAATAAGACCGTTCCCCTCGTCTAATCCCCTTCCCGGGGACACCTGCGCATACCGAGCGGTTTCCGCCCGTATCCCCTAACCCGAAGACCCATTGGACACGACGGGAAAGACGTCGTGAAAGGACAGTAACCATCATGCGCTTCGCATCGCGAAAAACGGATTACCTGCCCAAGGTCTTTTACAATATCAAGGCGGACCTGCCGTCCCCGCCCAAGCCGCCCCTTCACCCGGGGACGAAGGAACCCATCAAGCCGGAGGACCTCGAAGTCATTTTCCCGAAAGGCTTCATCCGCCAGGAGGGAGTGACCGCGCGCGAGGTCCCCATCCCCGGGCCCGTGCTCGAGGCCTACTCGGTCTTCCGGCCGACGCCGCTCGTCGAGGCCACGGCCCTCAGAAAACACCTCGACACGCCGGCCCGCATTTTCTACAAGTATGAGGGCGTCGGGCCCGTCGGCAGTCACAAGACGAACACGGCCATCATGCAGGCTTACCTGGCCGCGGAGGAGGGAGTGACCACCCTCGCGACCGAGACCGGAGCCGGCCAGTGGGGCTCCGCCCTCGCCTACGCCGGGTCCCGATTCGGCATCGAAACCAGGGTCTTCATGGTCCGGTCGAGTTATCGCCACAAGCCCGGCCGCCGAGTATTGATAGAGATGTTCGGCGGCACCGTCCTCGAGAGTCCGAGCCCGACGACCGAGGCCGGCCGGAAATTCTTCGAGAAGGACCCCGAACACCCGGGCAGCCTGGGGATCGCCATCTCGGAAGCCGTGGAAATCGCCGTCAAGAACCCCGACATCAAGTACGCCCTCGGCTCGGTCCTGGACAGCGTCCTCATGCACCAGACGGTCATCGGGCTCGAGGCCGAAAAACAGATGGAGGAGATGGGTGTCCTCCCGGACACGGTCATCGGCTGTGTCGGCGGCGGCTCGAATTTCGCCGGCCTGGCCTTTCCCTTTGTCCGCCACAATCTCGTCGGGGGCCGGAAGACACGTTACATCGCCGTCGAACCGGACGCCTGCCCCTCCCTGACCCGGGGCGAACTGCGCTATGACTTCGGCGACAGCGTCGGGATGACGCCTCTCTTGTACATGCATACGCTGGGGATGGTGTTCGTGCCTCCGCCTCTTCATGCCGGCGGGCTCCGCTACCACGGCATGGCTCCTCTCGTCAGCCACCTCACGGACATGGGCATCGTCGAGCCGCGGGCGATCGACCAGAAGACGGTCTTCGAGGCGGCGGGGCTGTTCATGAAAACAGAGGGGATTCTCCCGGCCCCCGAGTCCGCCCACGCCATCGCCGTAGCCATCGAAGAAGCCCTGAAGGCAAAGGCCGAGGGAAAGGAGCGCGCGATACTGTTCAACCTGTCCGGGCACGGCTTCCTGGATATCAGCGCTTACAACGGACACAAGCCCGGGTCATTCTGAACAGCCGGCCGGAGGACATCGTCAGAGGTCCCGCCCGGCGGCGGGCGAGAAAGACTTGAGCATGGCCGGCCGTTATTAGGTATAATCGGGAGAGCAGGAGGATCCATGCACCTCAAGAAACACACCAGCCTTGTCGTCACGCTCTTCCTTCTTGTTTTCGCCCAGGCCGTCCCGGCGGGTGCCCAACAGAGCCAAGCGGGTGAAGGCCTGGCCGGGAAGATCGACGCGGTCATGTCCGAGGTCTATCAACCCGGGCAGCCGGGGGCGGCCATCATCGTCCGGAAGAACGGCCAGACGGTCATCCGCAAGGGATATGGCCTGGCCGATCTCGAGCTCCAAGTCCCCGTCGAGCCCGACATGGTCTTCCGGCTGGGGTCCATCACCAAACAGTTCACGGCCGTCTCCATTCTCATACTGGCGCAGGAAGGCAGACTCGGCCTCCAGGACGAGATCACGAAGTTCCTGCCGGATTACCCGACACAGGGCCGGAAGATCACCATCGAACACCTGTTGACCCACACCTCCGGCATCCAGAGCTACACGGACATGGCGGAATGGCTGCCGCTCTGGCGGAAGGATTTCTCCGTGAAGGAGCTCGTCGACCTGTTCAAGGACAAGCCCATGCAGTTCGAGCCCGGCGAGAGCTGGGCCTACAACAATTCCGGGTATGTCCTTCTCGGGGCCATCATCGAAAAGGTCTCCGGAAAGACCTACGAAGCGTTCGTCGATGGCCACATCTTCAAGCCCCTGGGGATGAAAAGCTCCTTCTACGGGTCGACCGAGCGGGTCATCCCGCGCCGCGTCCCCGGCTACCAGATGGGCAAGGGCGGCTTCGTCAACGCCCCCTACCTCAGCATGACCCAGCCCTATGCCGCGGGCTCCCTCCTCTCGAACGTCGACGACTTGGCCGTTTGGAGCGACGCCGTCTTCTCGGGCAAGCTTGTCAAAAAGGAATGGCTCGACAAGGCCTTCACGCCCTACAAACTCAAGAACGGAGAATCCTCGGGCTACGGCTACGGCTGGTTTCCCGCCGATTTCGGCGGCCATCGATCCATCGAGCACGGCGGCGGGATCAACGGCTTTACGAGCTACGAGATGACCTTTCCCGAAGACAAGATCTTCCTGGCCATCCTGACCAACAGTGCCGTCGAAGGACGCGGCCCCGAGCCCCGGGCGGTCAAGATCGCCTGGCTGGCGCTGGGCCTCGCCGAGCCCGAACGCAAGGCCGTCGGCCTCGCCGCCAAGGACCTCGACCCTCTCACCGGCGTTTACGTGGGCGAAAGGAAACAGGAATTCTACATCAGCCGCGATGGGAACAAGCTCTTCGCCCAGAGGCAGGGCGGCGTGAAAAGCGAGCTGCTGGCCGCCTCGGCGGCGGAGTTCTTCACCGGGGACAATCCGGCCCGGATCCTGGCCGTGAAGGACGCCGCGGGAAACGTGACCAAGCTCCGCATCGAGTCCCGGATCGGACCGGCCCAGGTCTATATCAAGACCGCCAGACCCATCCCTCCTCCAAGAAAGGAGGCCGCCGTCGACCCGAAGGTCCTCGACCGCCTGACCGGTGACTACGAGCTGGCCCCGGATTTCCTCATCACCATCCTCAGGCGGGGGGATAAACTCATCTCCCAGGCCACAGGTCAGCCCGAGATCGAGCTCTTTCCCGAGTCGGAGACGAGGTTCTTCCTCAAGGTCGTCGACGCCCAGGTCGATTTCGTCATCGACGCGGCCGGCCGGGTGACCGGGCTCGTTCTCCACCAGGGCGGGCAGGACCTGCCGGCGAAAAAGCTCCGGACCCCCTGAGTCCTGAGCCCGGGAACTTTGGCTTCTTCTTTTTCGTATATAACATCAGGACGATAATGATCTTGAGGGAGGTCCATCCATGTCCTTGACAATTAACAAAATAGGCATGCCGATCCTCATCCTGGCCGCGATCGGTCTCGTCGCCGCATGCAACGAGCCGAGGGACGTCAGGACGGAAACACAGACGGTCGCGCTCGAAGGGGCGACCCGGGCCGAAGTCGGCCTGCATATGAATGCCGGCGAGCTCCGCGTCCGCGGCGCCGAACAGGAGGCCCTCCTCGAAGCATCGTTCGAATACAGCCGGGAACGGGACCGGCCGGTCGTCGATTATCGCCGCTTCGGCGACAAGGGCACCCTCCAGGTCCGGCGCTCCCGCCGCAACAGTATCCCCTTCGGCCGGGTCCGTAACCGCTGGGACTTCAATTTGAGCAAGGCGGTTCCCCTCGACCTCGACATCGACCTCGGAGCCGGACAGAGTGACATTGACCTCCGGGGCCTGAAGCTCCAGCGGGTCGAGATCGATATGGGTGTCGGCGAGATGACCCTCGACCTCCAGGGCCCGCACCAGAAGAGTTTCAACGTCAAGATCGACGGCGGCGTCGGCAGCGGTAAGATCTATCTGCCCTTCGAGGTCGGCGTGCGGGTCAAGGTCGACGGCGGCCTCGGCTCGATCGATACCCACGGCCTGACCAAGCAAGGCGGCTCTTACGTCAACGAGGCTTACGAAAAGAGCGCCGTCGTCATTGAAGTCGAGGTCGACGCCGGGATCGGCAGTCTCGACCTCCGCGTCGAGTCCGCCGGCCGGATCAAGACCTGAAAAAGGGGACTGTCCCCTCGCCTGGGGACTGTCCCTCTTTTTCCTAGATTTCCTCGAGTTGCGCCGTAAAGTGCCGCAGGAAGGGCGACTCGCGGACGATACGCAGCCCCCTGACCTTGTCGCGGTTCTTGTGGAGTTCGATCAGGGACTCGGCGACAAACCGCAGGTGCGAGGCCGTGTAGACCCGACGCGGGATGGCCAGCCGGACGAGCTCCAGCTCGGGATAGACCTCCTGTTTTCCCTTGCCCGTCTTCTGCCCGAACATCACTCCGCCGATCTCGACCGCCCGGATGCCGAACTCTCTGTAGAGGGCGACCGTCAGGGCCCAACCCGGATATTTCGTCCTCGGGATGTGGGGCAGGAACCGGTCGGCCAGGATGTAGACGGCATGGCCCCCGAACGGCTTGAAGACGGGTACCCCGGCCTGGTCGAGAAGGCCGCCGAGGTAGGCGACCTGGGCGGTTCGGTGCTCAAGGTATTCCTCGTCAAGGCCTTCCTTGAGGCCGCGGGCCATGGCCTCCAGGTCGCGACCGGCCAGGCCGCCGTAGGTCGGGAACCCTTCGCTAATGATGAGGAGGTTCTTGATCTTTTCTGCCAGGGCGTCGTCGTCGAGGGTGACGAACCCGCCGATGTTGACCAGGGCGTCCTTCTTGCCGCTCATGGTCGCCCCGTCGGCATAGGAGAACATCTCCTGGGCGATCTCAAGGACGCTCTTCTTGGCGTAGGCCTTCTCGCGTTTCTTGATGAAAAAAGCGTTCTCGGCGAAGCGGCAGGCGTCGAAGAAGAAGGGGATGCCGTGGTGGGCGCAGACCTCGCTCACAAGCTTGATATTCTTCAGGGAGACGGGCTGTCCGCCGCCGCTGTTGTTGGTGACCGTCATCATGACCAGCGGGATCCTCTCGACGCCGCGCCTGTCGATGAATTTCTTGAGCTTTTCAACGTCCATGTCGCCCTTGAACGGGTGGGGCGAATCGGGATCATAGGCCTCGGCGGCGACCAGGTTCTCGGCCCGCGCCCCGAGGACCTCGACGTTGGCCCGGGTCGTGTCGAAATGGATGTTGTTGGGGACGCTGTCGCCCTTCTTGACGGCCGAACCGAAGAGGATCCTTTCCGCCGCTCTCCCCTGGTGGGTGGGGATGACGTGGCGGAAGCCGAAGATCGAACGGACCGAATCTTCGAGATGGAAGAAATTTCGCGCTCCGGCGTAGGACTCGTCCCCGGACATGATGCCGGCCCACTGGTCGTCGCTCATGGCCGAAGTCCCGGAATCCGTCAGAAGGTCGATGGTCACCTTCTCGGCCGGGATGCCGAAGATGTTGAACCCGGACTGCCCGAGCAGGGCCTCGCGCTCCCGGCGCGCTACCGGGCGGATGGGTTCCACGACCTTGATGCGGAAAGGCTCCATGGGGGCCTTGATGTCAGCCATTTCTTTCCTCCACAGCCGCCCCCAGCGATCCCGGGGGCCTATCGCATTCTAGAATGTCGAGAGCTTGCGGAATTGCTTGAATCGCTCCTCGACCTGGCTTTGGTCGAGGGTCAGAAAACGCCCGATCCCGAAATCCTCGATGGCAAAAGAAGCCATGACGCTGCCGTAGACAGCCGCCCGGCGGACGTTCTTTCCGGCCAGCCCGGGCGTCTTGTCGAGGTAGCCCAGGAAGCCGCCGGCGAAGCTGTCTCCAGCCCCGGTCGGGTCGATGACGCGCTCGCACGGATGGGCCAGGACGCCGAAGACGAAATCCCGGCCGAAGACGAGCGCCCCGTGCTCCCCCTTCTTCAGTAGGACAAGCGACGGGCCGAGCCCGACGAGGGCCTTACCGGCACTGATGAGGTTCATCTCCCCGGTGATGAGCCGGGCCTCCTCATCGTTGGCAAAAAAGATGTCAACCCGGCCGAGCTCCTTGAGGAGGACTTCTCTCTTGGTGTCGATCCAGAGACGGATGGTGTCCATGGCCAAGACGGCGGGTTTGCGGAACTGGCCGAGGATGAAGTCGTGGTGCTCCGGGTTGAGGTTGGCCAGATAGACGATGCGTGAGCCCCTGTAGGGCGCGGGGATCTCCGGCCGGAAGTCGGCGAAGACGTTGAGCTCCGTCCGGAGGGTCGTTCGACGGTTGGGGTCCTCTTCGTACCTCCCTTCCCAGTGGAAGGTCTTCCCGGCCTTGACCTTGAGGCCCTTGAGGTCGACGCCGCGCGACTTGAGGAGAGCCAGGGTTTTTCGCGGGAAGTCCCGGCCGACGACACCGACGATGCGCGGCCGGGTGAAATAGCTCGCCGCGAGCGAACAGTAAGTCCCCGACCCGCCGACGATCCTCTCGCGCGAGCCCCAGGGCGTCCGGATGGTGTCGAAGGCGACCGAACCGACGATGACGAGACTCATGGTCTTCCCCAAACCTAACGCAGGTATTTATCGACGAGGATGCCGAGCTTCCGCCGCGCCGCGGCCGGGATCGCGGCCGGGTCGGTCACGATGGTGTTCCGCAGGGACGAACCGCAGTCGCAGGCGCGGGCGCCTTCGCCGCCGAGCGCCGCCAGCGCTTTCTTGATCACGATTTTAGCGTTGCCGATGTTGTGCGATAGGTTCTGGAGGATGAGCTCGACGGTGACCGGCTTCTCGGTTTCATGCCAGACGTCGTAGTCCGTAGCCAGGCTCAGTGTCGCATAGCAGATCTCGGCCTCGCGGCAGAGCCTGGCCTCTGTGACGCTGGTCATGCCGATGACATCCGCTCCCCACGACCTGTAGGTGAGAGACTCGGCCTTGCTGGAGAACGCGGGGCCGTCGATGCATATGTAGGTGCCGCCGCGGTGCGCCCTCATTCCCTGCCCCACCGCAGTTTCATAAAGAACCTGGACGAGTTCCGGGCAGACGGGCTGGCCGAAGCTGACGTGGGCAACGATGCCCTCACCGAAGAACGTGTTCGGCCGGCGGGTCCGGTCGAAGAACTGGTCGGCCAGGACGATGTCGCGGGGCCGGATGTCTTGGCGGAGAGAACCCACGGAGTTGACCGAAATGATCCGTTCGACGCCTAACTTCTTGAATCCGAAGATGTTGGCCCGGTAGTTGACCTCGCCGGGAAGCAGCCGGTGGCCCTTGCCGTGGCGGGCCAGGAAGGCCACTCGCCGGCCCTCGAGCGTCCCGACGACGAAGGGGCCGGAGGGCTCCCCGAACGGCGTCCGGAGGCGAACCTCTCGAGTGTTTTTGATGCCGTCGATCTCGTAGAGCCCCGTGCCGCCCAGGATGCCGACGGAAGCCTGAGGCTTCTGGGTTTTTTGGGTCCCGGGCATGAATGCTCCTCAGACTGATATACCCTTTTCGGCGAAGGCAAGTCAAGATTGGGAATGAGGCCTCCCGAGCTTTTGCTTTTTGCCGGGGAAAACGATATTCTAAGGGGCGAAACGGGCATCCATGGGCGAATATCAGGTCGAAGAGGTCGTGGAATTCCTCGCCGGGGCCGGCCGAGTCGCCGTGCTCACGGGCGCGGGGATTTCCGCGGAGTCCGGCGTCCCCACGTTCCGGGGCAAGGACGGACTATGGAAACAGCACAAGGCCGAGACCCTGGCCACGCCCGAGGCCTTCGAGCGCGACCCGAAACTCGTCTGGGAGTGGTACGACTGGCGGCGCGGCCTCATCGCGGCCGTCGAGCCGAACGCCGGGCACCGGGTCATCGCCGGCTGGGAAAGACTGTTCGGGGAGATGGCCGTCATCACCCAGAACGTTGACGGCCTCCATGCAAAGGCCGGCTCGCAGAACGTCGTCGAGCTCCACGGCAACATCTGGAAACTGCGTTGCACCCGGGAAGGGACGGTCGAGGAGGTCAGGGACAATCCCCTGCCGCACATCCCTCCCGTCTGTCCGAACTGTGGCTCCTTCTTGCGGCCCCATATCGTCTGGTTCGGAGAATCGCTCGACCCCGTCGTCCTCGACCGGGCCACCGATTTGAGCGAGTCCTGTCAAGTCATGTTCGTCATCGGGACGTCGGCCGTCGTTCACCCGGCCGCCTCTCTTCCCTACGCCGCGGCCCGGGCGGGAGCCAAAATCATAGAGGTCAACCTCGAGCCGACTTCGCTGACTCCGCATGCCAACTTCTTTTTCCCGGGCAAGGCCGGAGAGATCCTGCCCGTTCTGGACAGGCAGCTGCGGGAATGGACAAAGCCATGAACTATGCCTATTTTGACGGGTCTTCGGGGTTGAGCGGCGATATGATCCTCGGAGCACTCCTCGACCTGGGCGTAGACCAGGCCCTGTTCAAGGAGAAGATGGCCGGGCTCCGTTTGCCCGTGGACATCTCCGTCCGCCGGGTCCGCCGCGGCGGCTTTGGCGCGCTCAAGGTCGACGTCCATATCAAGACGCACGAGCACGTCGAGCGGACGTTCGCCGACGTCGAGCGCGTCATCCTGCGGAGCCGCTTCGCGCCGGCCGTCAAGGAGAAGGCCCTGGCCGTCTTCAAGCGGCTCTTCGAGGCCGAGGCCAGCGTCCACGGCCGGAGGTTCAAGGAGATCCATCTCCACGAGGCCGGGGCCGACGACGCCCTCGTCGATGTCGTCGGCGCCGCGTTCCTCCTCGACGAGCTGGGCATCGGCGACGTTTATTGTTCACCCCTCAACGTCGGCTCCGGGTGGGTCAAGACGTCCCACGGCGTTCTCCCCGTCCCTCCGCCCGCGGTGTCCGAACTCCTGAAAAACGCGCCGGTCTACTCGGCCTGGGTCGAGTCCGAGCTCGTCACGCCGACCGGAGCGGCCATCGTTTCGACCCTGGCCAAGCGGTTCACCAAGCTCCCCGAGCTCGTCTACAAGAGGATCGGCTGTGGCGCGGGGACGAAGGAATTCCCCGAGATCCCGAATGTCCTGAGGGTTTTTTACGGCCAAGCCCGGAGTTTCGACGAGGCGAGGCACGTCTACATCGTCGAGGCGACACTGGATGACGCTTCGCCTCAGCTGCTGGCCCACTTCCTGGAGAGGGCTTTCGAAGAGGGGGCCATGGACGCCACTCTCTCCCCCGTGGTCATGAAGAAAAATCGCCTGGGCACGAAGCTGACCCTGCTCGCGGGCGTCGATAAAATGGACGCTCTCATCGAGGCCGTCTTCCGGGAAACGACGTCGATCGGCGTCCGCTACTACCCCGTCGGGCGGCGCGTCCTCGAGCGGGAATTCCGGACCGTCCGGGTCGGCGGCGAGAAGGTCGGCATCAAGATCGCCTCGTTCGGCGGTCGGCCGGTCAACGTCCAGCCGGAGTACGAGGACCTTCTGAAGGCCGCCCGGAAAACGAAGCGGCCGCTCAAGGAGATCGCCCGCCTGGCCGTCAGCGAGTTCGCCAAGAAGAGCTAGCGGCGGGACGGCGAGAGGACGGAGGAACCATCATGGACATCAAGAAGATCGAAAAGGGCGTGACGCTCGTCCTCGAGGGCGTGGGCGAGGACCCCCGCCGTCCGGGTATCCGGGCGACGCCCCGCCGGGTGGCCCGGATGCTCACCGACATCCTCGGCGGCACGGAGCGCGAAGCGACGCAGAACCTCCGCGTCATCGAGGACGAAAAGCACGACGAAATGGTCCTCATCAAGAACATCCCCCTCTACTCGATGTGCGAGCACCATCTTCTTCCCTTCGCGGGAGTGGCCCACGTGGCCTATATACCGAAATCCGGGCGGATCGTCGGTCTGAGCAAGATCGCCCGGGTGGTGGAGGCCCTGTCCAGGCGGCTTCAGGTCCAGGAGCGGTTGACGAAACAGATCGCCGACCTGCTCGACGAGCACCTCAAGCCCCTGGGCGTCATGGTCGTCATCGAAGCCGAGCACATGTGCATGTCCATGCGCGGGGCGAAAAAGCCCAAGTCCATCACCGTGACTTCGGCCGTCCGCGGCTCGTTCCGGAAGAACCCGGCCACGCGCGCCGAAGCCATAATGCTCATCCGAGGAGGGCCGGTCAGTGGAAAAGAATTCTAAAAGAACATTTTATATAACGACGCCGATCTACTACGTCAACGACGTGCCCCACATCGGGCATGCCTACACGACGATCATCGCCGACGCCCTGGCCCGGTTCCAGAAACTGGCCGGGAAGGACGTCTTCTTCATGACCGGGACCGACGAACACGGCCAGAAGATCGAGAAGGCGGCGGCCGAGCGGGGTCTGACCCCAAAGGCCCTGGCCGACTCGGTCGTCGGCCGGGCCCAGGACCTGTGGAAGGCCCTCGAAATTTCGCACGACTTCTTCATCCGGACGACCATGGACTTCCACGAGAAAGGTGTCCAGAAGCTCTTCCAGATGCTCGTCGACAAGGGCGACATCTACAAGGGCGAATACAAAGGCTGGTACTGCGTCTCCGACGAGAATTTCCTGGCCGACGACGTGCCGCTCGAGGCGGAAGGGTGCAAGACCTGCCCGGACTGCGGTAAAAAAGCTTCCATCGTCTCCGAAGAAACCTACTTTTTCCGTCTTTCGGCCTATCAGGAGCTTCTTCTAACCCTCTACGCCGAGCACCCCGAATTCGTCCGGCCGCAGAGCCGCCTCAACGAAGTCACGAGCTTCGTCCGCAGCGGGCTCAAGGACCTGAGCATCACCCGGACGACGGTCAAGTGGGGCGTCCCCGTGCCGGGCGACCCCAAGCACACGATCTACGTCTGGTTCGACGCCCTCCACAACTACGTCACGGGCATCGGCTACGACTGGAACCCGGAGCTCTTCAAGAAATTCTGGCCGGCCGACATCCATCTCGTCGGGAAGGACATCCTCAGGTTCCACGCCGTCTACTGGCCGGCCTTCCTCATGGCCGCGGGCTTCCCCCTGCCGCGGACGGTCTACGGCCACGGCTGGTGGCTCAAGGACGACACCAAAATATCCAAGTCCAGGGGCAACGTCCTCGACCCCCAGGCCATCCTGAAGGCCTTCGGTCCCGACCCCCTGCGCTATTTTCTGCTCCGGGAGATCCCCCTCGGCCAGGACGGCAACTTCTCCCACGAGGGCTTCCTTCACCGGGTCAACTCCGACCTGGCCAACGATCTCGGCAACCTTGTCCAGCGGACGCTGACCATGATCCGGAACTATTTCGACGGAGGGATCGCGGACCCCGAGGAGGAGACGGACGCGGACCTGAAAGTCCGGACCGGTTTCGAGGATCTCAAGGCCCGGGTTTTCGACCTCTACGATGCCTGCGCCCTCAACAAGGCCCTCGAAGAGATCTGGTCCTACATCGGCCTGGTCAACAAGTATCTTGCGGACAACCAGCCCTGGATCATGGCCAAGGACCCGGCGCAGAGGCGGCGGCTGGCCCGGGTGCTCCTCCAGGCCGCGGCGGCCATCCGCGGCATAAGCTACCTCGTCTTCCCGGTCATGCCCGGGTCGGCGGAGAAGATCTGGGGCTTCCTCGGCGAAGGGAAGAAACCCGCGGAGGTTCCTTACGCCCGCGTCGAATTCGACGGCTTCGGCCCCGGCCGGAAAGTCGAAATGCCCCAGGCGCTCTTTCCGCGTGTCGCTCTGAAGGATTTTCTCGGCGAGGAGGCCGCCGCGCCGCCCGCCCCGCCGGCCCCACAGCCGGAACCGACGAAGGAGGGAAAAGAAGCGATGGACATCATCACCTACGACGAATTCAAGAGAATGGACCTTCGGGTCGCCCATATCCTCGCAGCCGAACGCGTCCCCGGAGCAACGAAGATCCTCAAGCTCCAGGTCGACATCGGGACGGAGAAGCGCCAGATGGTGGCTGGGATCGCCGAAACCTACGCCCCCGAAGACCTGGTCGGCAAGAAACTCATCGTCATCGTCAACCTCAAGCCCGCCGTCATCCGCGGCATCGAATCCCAAGCCATGCTCCTCGCGGCCATCACGCCGGACAACAAGGCCCTCATCCCCTTCTTCGACGGGGATATCGCGGCGGGCGCGGTCGTGAAGTAAGGCCGTCGCCGCGGTCTGTTACGGCTTCAGGATCGGAGCGCCGCCCGGATCCGGACTTCGGGGATCATCCCTATCCTGAGGATCCGGGGTTCGGGCGAGGTCAAATCCACGATCGTCGAGGGGGCGCCGCCCGGCGCCGGACCGCCGTCGACGATCATGTCGATTTTCCCCCGAAAAACAGCGGCCACCTCGGCCGGGTCGGCCAGCTCTTTTTCCCCGGACAAGTTGGCGCTCGTAGCGGTCAATGGCTCACTGACCTCCCGGACGAGCGCCCGCAGCCACGGCAGGGGTGGAATCCGGACGGCGATCGTCCGGCCCGGCCCGAGCAGGAACTCCGGGAGCCCTGCCGCGGCCGGGAGGACGAGGGTCAACGGCCCGGGCCAGAACTCCCCGGCCAGGGCCTTAAAGGCCGGCGGGAGGGAGGCCGAAATCTCCCCGACCATGTCCAGGTCGGAAGCGATGACCGACAAGGGCTTTCCCGTATCCCTTCTTTTTAGACGATAGACCTTCTCAACGGCCGTCCTCGAAAAAGCCGCGGCGCCGAGGGCGTAGAAAGTCTCCGTCGGATAGGCGGCGACGGCGTCTTCGAGGAGCGCGGCGGCGATCTCCCCGACCGGGACGGTGTTCTTCCCGACAGGGTCTATCCCGATAATGCGGGTTTTGGTCAAGCCTGGCCTCCCTGCCCGGGATGGTAGCCGTCCCCCATCCAAAAGTCAATTACGGCCGCCCGGGCCGGTTCCGGAGGACACCTGACCTGTTTTGGGCACATCGCCCCCAGGCTTCGATCCCTGACGCCCCCCCGGGGCCCGCCTGGCATATTTATTGCTATAATGCCAGGTGAAAAGGAGAAATGACATGAAAAAGCTAACCATTCTCGCCGCGGGGTTGCTCCTTCTCGTCCCGACTCTCGCTTTTTCCGACTCGTTCTCGCTCCGCGTCGGTTACTTCTGGCCGGGCGCCGCGACCAACATCCTCACCCATCCCGACAGCCTCTGGGCCATCGAGTTCGACCAGATGAGCTTCAAGATGAGCGATTACGACGGCTGGACTTTCGGCGGGAACTACGATTACTTCCTCGGCAAGAACTTGAACCTCGCCTTCACCCTGGACTACTTCTACAAGAACCGCACCGGCTACTACACTGACTGGATCGTCAAATCTCTTGACGAAGGCGACTTCGCGTTCCCCTTCGACCTCTATGAAGGGTACGACATCCTCCATTCCTTCAGCGTCTCCTCGACGCCGCTCCAGCTTTCCCTCAAGTTTCTCCCGCTCGGCCGGAGGACCAGGCTCATCCCCTTCATCGGCGGCGGCGCAACCCTGAACCTGTGGAGCGTCCGCATGTCCGGCGAGATGGTCAACTTTTCCGACCCCTGGTTCTTTACGGACCCCATTTTGGGCGACGTCGACATCTACCCCGTGGATTTCGTCAACGGCTACGAGCGCGGCGCCGCCTTCGGCTGGCACGCCTTCGGCGGGTTCCAGATCCCCATCGGGTTCCGGACGACGATCGAGGCAGAGGTCCGCTATCATTGGGCCAAGGCCCGGTTCGATGATTGGTTCGTGGGATTCGAGGATTTCGATCTCGGCGGTCTGGCCCTGACGTTCGGGCTGAACTATTGGTTCTAG
>Ga0315286_10001088_pt1 | contig 24242 bp, 22 predicted proteins | sample YL17G10_0_MG_FD_205038 | JGI IMG/M metagenome (GOLD analysis project Ga0315286, IMG submission 205038) | Sediment microbial communities from Yellowstone Lake, YNP, Wyoming, USA - YL17G10_0 | ecosystem: Environmental > Aquatic > Freshwater > Lake > Sediment | place: USA: Wyoming | collected...
CACCGCCATCGACCGATTCATAACCGCCTACCTGGAAACCGCCGCTCCCTTCGAGTGGCGCGCCGCCAAAGTCCATGCCAAATCCCTCACAAATACATACTATGACTTATGTCACTAGGTACTAGGGTATCAACCCGTCGCAGGGTCCACGGGGCCTCCGGGGAGGCGTTCGGACGGGTCGGACACGCGAGAGACGTCGGACAGCGCCCAGCTCGCACGGTTACTGCGGCTCTGTCTCGAGGGCGGCGACTTTGGCGAGGCGGCGGCAGTAGCGCTCTTCGCCAGAGAAGGTCGCCCTGAGAAATGTGGAGACTAGGTCCTTGGCCAGCTCGAGGCCGATGATGCGCGAGCCCAGGACGAGGATGTTCATGTCGTCGTGTTCCACGCCCTGGTGGGCCGAGTAGCAGTCGTGACAAAGGCCGGCGCGGATGCCCGCGAGCTTGTTGGCGGCGACGGAGGCCCCGACGCCGCTGCCGCAGATGAGGACCCCGCGGTCGGCCCGCTTTTCGAGCACCGCGCGCGCGACCGCCGCGGAGAAGTCAGGGTAGTCCACGGGAGCGGCGCTGTCCGTGCCCAGGTCGAGCACGGTATGCCCGAGCGAGTGAAGGTGCTCGGCAATTGCCTGTTTCATCTCGAAGCCGGCGTGATCAGCGCCTAGGGCGACGCGCATCTGCCTCTCCTGCGCCGCGACGGCGAGCTTCTCGGCCTTGCCGGCGGCACCGACCCCGCTGTTCGTCGCGGGCCGGCCATCATCTCCCGCATCTTCCGCCAGCGCTGTACCAACGCCTGCTCGCCCGTGTCGGGGTTAGCCAGCGGGGCGGGCCACATCGTAACAGGATGCTCTATGAGCGGCCAGAAGAGGGGCGAGGCACGGAAGACAGGGTCAAGGAGTGTTCGGATGGCACGGATGCTGATCGCCTACTACAGTCGTAGCGGCAACACCGAGAAGATGGCGATGGAGGTGGCGACGGGAGCGCGAGAGGCCGGCGGTGTGGAGGTGGTGGTGCGGCGCATCGAGCAGGTGTCGCCGGACGACCTGCTCGGCTTCGACGGGATCGCCATCGGATCGCCCGTCTACTACGGAACGATGGCGGCGGAGGTCAAGGAGCTTATAGACAAGAGCGTCAAACATCATGGGAAGCTGGCGGGCAAAGTCGGCGGCGCCTTCGCCTCATCGGGCGGACCGGGAGGAGGAAACGAGACCACAGTGCTGGACATCGTGAAGGCGCTGTTGATCCACGGGATGATCGTGCAGGGCGACCACGCGGGCGATCACTACGGGCCGATTGCGGTGGGCGCGCCGGATGCGCGATCTGTGGGTGAATGCCGGCGCTTCGGCAAGCGCATGGTGGAACTGGTGCAAAGGCTCACCAACTAGCAACAGCACCTACTGCAAGCGCTTAGTTGCTATATAATAAAGCACTTGCTATCAGGCTGAAATTCATCTTGCGTGGTGGTGGGACTTGTGCTATACTCCGCCGCGTCGGACTGGGGCGAGGAAGCCGCGGTACCGGCAGGGATCGGGACAGCTTCTGGGTTATCCACAGCTGTTGACAACACTGTGGATAGACGCGCTAGCATATTGCCCGGATTTCTCGGCGCTAGCGGAACGTATCCACAACGCCGGGTAGGGCGAGGGCCACGTCGAGACGTCGAAAAAACACAGCAATCATCGAATCATTTGTCATCTCGATACTGAGGCTCGCGCAGCTATCCACAGTCGGATCCCTGACCTCGGTTCGCCGCTTGTGTAGACCCGCCTGACCGTTGGTTCCTCCCAGTCCGAGTGCGGCCCTTTCGCGCCCCGGGGCGACGGCGCGGGGGCACTGATGGCGCAGCTAAGTGAACCCTAGACCAGGGGGAACCGCATGAGCGAGTCGCGGTCGTCGGCGCAGGAAGTGTGGCAGCAGGTTCTTGCGGCACTCGATAAGAGGGCCGCGCGACCTTCGTTTCAGAGTTCGATCAAGCAGGTTCAGCCCAAGTCGGTTGACGAGGACCGGCTGGAACTGATGGTGGCGACCGAGTTCGCCCGGGACTGGCTGGGCAAGCGCAGGAAAGCGATTGAGGCGGCGGTCGAAAAGGTGGTCGGAAGGCCACTGGAGGTGGTGTTCGAGCTCGGGCAGATGGGGCTCGGCCTGGGCGACGAGGGGGCGGAAGCGCCCCGGCGCCGGCCTGACCGGCAGGCCGGCAGGCGGGAGCCGGATAGTCTTGATAGCACCCCGCTGAACCCGCGCTACACCTTCCAGAACTTCGTGGTGGGCAAGGGGAACCAGTTCGCCCACGCGGCGGCGCAGGCTATCGCGCACAAGCCCGCCCAATCCTACAATCCGCTCTTCCTGTTCGGGGGTGTAGGGCTGGGAAAGACCCACCTGATGCAGGCGATTGGCCACGAGGTGACCCAGCTCCATCCACAGTTGCGAGTGGAGTACGTCTCTGGCGACACGTTCACGTTCCATGTCGTTTCTTCGATCCGCGAGGATCGCTTCCGGGCGTTCCGTCGCAAGTACCATGACGTGGATGTTTGGCTCGTGGACGACATCCAGTTCATCGCGGCGAAAGAGAGGACGGAGGCCGAGTTCTTCCACGTTTTCAACACCCTCTACGAGACCGGCCGGCAAGTGGTCATCGCCAGCGATCGCCCGCCGAAGGAGCTGCAGGTACTGGATGACCGGCTACGCTCGAGATTCGAGTGGGGACTGACAGCCGATCTCAAGCCGCCGGACCTGGAGACCCGCATTGCGATCCTGGCTCGCCGCGCCGAGGCTGAGAACGTACTGGTCTCGGAGGAAGTGCTGCACTACGTGGCACACCGGGCGAAGTCCAACATCAGGGTGCTGGAGGGCGCTCTCATCACGGTGTTGGCGGCGGCATCTCTCACCCACACCCCTATCACCCTCTCCCTTGCCGCTGAGCAGCTCAAGGACCACTCGCTGGACACGCAGCAGCCCCTTAGCATCTCTCGCGTCCAGCAGCTTGTTGCTGACCACTTCAGTTTCACCGTGCCTGAGTTGATCGCGCGCACTCGCCGGCGGGAGATCGTCCACGCCCGGCAGATCGCTATGTACCTGTGCCGCGACCTGCTCAAGGCGTCATTCCCCGCGATTGCACGAGCCTTCGGGGGCAAAGACCACTCCACGGTGATCCATGCCTGTCAGAAGGTCAAGGGCGCGCTGGCCGATAGCTCGGTTCGGGCTCTCGTCAATGAACTGGAAGAGCGGCTCCGACTGGACAGCTAACAGGTATATCCCTGGCGATAGCCTGTGCATGTCTGCAATCTGGCTGTTGGTTCCCTTCTGATCAGGCGATTGCCGGGGTGTTCACACACCGGTCCACCGGTCTGGGCCGGCAACCTGTGGAACTCGATGAGAGACGGCGCCTACGAGAAGCAAGGTTATCCGCACTTCCACAGCACTTAGAGTAATCATCATCACTACATTACTATCTATACGGCGGCCCGGCCTGATACCTATCCCCACATCTCCTGTGTGGATGAGAGGTGTTGACCGAGCAGGGAAGAAAGTGTCGGCCAAAGCGACCTGTCGTACGACAGGGGGAGGAAAGCCGTGAAAGTCTCATGCAATCGGCGGATGCTGCACGAGGCTCTCCAGCATGTGAGCCGGGTCGTATCCGGCCGGACCACGCTGCCGATCCTCAGCAACGTGTTGCTGGAGGTGGCCGGGGATACGTTGCGCATGGTTGCCTACGACATGGAGATCGGGGCACAGAGTGCGATTCCCGTTCAGACCGAGAGCGAGGGGTCTCTCACGGTGCCGGCGCGGATGCTCGGAGAGGTGGTGGCGGGACTCCCGGAGGCGACCGTAGAGATCAGGAGCGAGGACCGGAGCATACTTGGGCTGACCTGTGGGCGATCCCAGTACACCATACACGGGCTGCCGGCCGAGGAATACCCGGCGCTGCCCGAGGTGCCAGGCGATATCGGATTTGCGATTAGTCAGGCGGCGATGCGCGAGCTGATCCGCTCGACGATCTTCGCAGCCTCAACAGATGAGACCAGAGCAATTCTGACCGGGGTGCTCCTCAAACGAGACCAGGCTGGTGTGCGGATGGTGGCGACTGACAGCTACCGGCTTGCGGTGAAGACCGCACCTGCCGGAACGGTGAGCGGTGAGCAAGGGAAGGAAGAGTGGCAACTGATAGTGCCGGCGCGAGCCCTTCAGGAGGTGAATAGACTGCTCGACCCCGCGAATGAGGAGACGCCAGTGCGGGTGAGCGCGGGAGAGCAGCAGGTCCGGTTCGAGGTAGGTCCCTACATCCTCATTTCCCGGCTGATCGAAGGTCAGTTCCCGAACTACGAGAGGGTGATCCCGGCCGAGTCGGGGCGGCGGATCAAGGTAGACCGGGAGGACCTGCAAGGAGCGATCCGGCGAGCGGCGATCGTGGCCCGGGCGGAGGCGAGCAAGTTGCTCTTCCGCACTCAGGAGGGAGTGCTGACGATCACCGCTGAGAGCGGGGATGTGGGCCGAGCGAAGGAGGAGCTGGCAGCCGAGGTGGAGGGCGAGGAGATCGAGATCGCCTTCAACGCCGAGTACCTGAGCGATGTGCTGGGGGTCATCGGGTCGGAGGTGGTGGTGTGGGAGCTGACCGGGTCGCTGAGCCAAGGGTTGCTGAAGGGAGCAGACGACCCGGACTACCTCTATGTAGTCATGCCAATGCAGCTCTGAAGGCCCTGACGGCGCCTGGCTCTCGAATGTACGGACATGCGGCGGGGCGGCTCCGCTCGGAGCGGGGTGCCCCGCCGCTTTGTGGGATGGCGCACAGATGCAGGCTGCTCACATCGAACTGAGGCAGTTCCGCAACTACGAGCGGCTCTCGCTGCCTTTGCCGGCCGGGGTGGTGGTATTGCACGGCCCAAATGGATCGGGGAAGACGAGCCTGCTCGAGGGGATCTGCGTTGCCGCCTCCGGCGACTCTCCTCGGGCGAGGACGACCGAGGAGATGGTGAGAACGGGGGCGGAGCACGCGTTCGTGGCGGCCGAGTTCCAGACTCAAGCCCGGAGAACCAAACTGGAGATAGGCATCGCGCGGACGGGACAGCGGCAGATCAAGAAAGACGGGGTGGTGCGCAGGCGAGACGACCTGATCGGGCTGGCGCCCGTGGTGCTGTTTTGGGCGGAGGACATAGACGTGGTGCGGGGCGAGCCGGCAGACCGGCGGAGGCTACTCGACCGGGAGCTGTCGCTCGTGAGCCGGCACTACTCGCACCACCTGACCCGGTACCGACGGGCACTTGAGCAGAGAAACAGGCTGCTGAAGCTGGTCAGAGAGGGGAGGGAAAGGCCCGATGCGCTGGATCCCTGGGACCGGGCGCTGGCCAGGCATGGGGCAGTCGTTGTTGCAGAACGGAGCGCCTTCCTGGGCACGCTTGGCCCGCGGGCGACGGCTGCCTATGCTGTGCTCACCGGAACCGTGGCGGGGCTGGTGATCGGATACTCCCCGTCGGTTGGGGGCACAGATGGCGGGGGTGGCCTCCAGGAGGGGGCGGGCCGAGACGCGTCGGTGGAGGCGACTACCGGCCGACTCGCCCAGGCTCTTGCCGGCCAGCGCCGGGTGGATATTGCCGCCGGCGTTACAACGGGCGGGCCGCATAGGGATGATGTTCTGTTCCTGCTGAACGGCCGGCCGGTTCGGATGTACGGCTCACAGGGCGAGCAGCGGAGCTGTGCAGTGGCGATGCGGATCGGCCTGGCCGCGGTGGCGCGAGCGATGACGGGAGAAACGCCGTTGGTCCTGCTCGACGACGTATTGTCGGAACTCGATGGGCGCCACCGGCAGGGGGTATTCGATGCCTGCGAGGAATCGGAGCAGGTGGTGATCACGTGCTGTGACTACGAAGATATCCCGTCGGCGGTGCGGGCCTCGTCGTCGGTCTTAGAGGTGGTCGGCGGTACCGTGAGAGCGATATGAGCCAAGGGCGGGGACAGGCACACCTGGGAGCGCTGCTGGAGGGCGTGCTCGCCAACATGGATATGCGGGCGCGCTTCCGCGAGCAGCAGGCTGTGCTGGAGTGGCCGCAGATCGTCGGGCAGGTGGTGGCGGCCCACTGCGAGGCGGAGGTAGCGCGAGACGGGGTGCTGATCGTGGCGGCGGACACGCCCGTGTGGGCGCACGAGCTGCAGATGAGGGAGCGAGAGCTGCTGGAGCTAGTCGCCAAGCAGGTCGGATCGGGCGTGATACGGGAGATCCACTTCCGTTCGGGGCGAAGGCGCAGGCGAGGCGCGGCCGCCCCAAAGAAGCGGCCGCGGCCTGCTGAGACCAAGCTCAGCGGGCGCCAGGAGAGGCAGATTCAGGATGCCGCCGCCAAGATCGAGGACGAGGCGCTGCGGGAGCGGGCGGGGCGCGCCTTCGCGGCGCTGGCGCGGATGGCGGAGTGGCGGAAGCAGGCGGGCTGGCGGAAGTGCCAGCGGTGCGGACGGTGGCAGCGGGTAGGGAAGCGGTGGTGCTCAACTTGCAGTCGTTCTGGCGGGGGCAGCCGGAAGCGATGACGGGGCAGCCGGCTGACGTCTGAGCAGGTTCGGCGCCTCGAGCGACGGACTGAACTGTAGCCGACTCGGGGCTCCTCCCGTAAGGCAGGGCAGCCGCGAGGTGCTGGCGGAGCCGGCCACCGATCCCAGCCTCAGCATGAATTCCCTCGGTTGCGTTCAGTTGTTCCCCCGCGTGTAGCTATTCGTCACAAACCCCCCGTAGACGATGCCCCTCCAAAGGCAAAGCGCGGCGTAGACTGATCGGCAGCGACCTCATGTTGGCGGCAACGCCTGCCGAAAACCAGGATTGGGGCCAGGGTGCAACGATGATCCTGGGGGCTGCGAGGGGCTCGCCGCAGCGCCGCCAGCAGGTCGCGATGACACAACGCGTTCCGCGCCGACGTGTGACCGGCCGGTCTGGTCATCGCCGCCGGCGAGGGGAGCGCAAAGGAGCAGACCGTGAGGTTTGCGGGGCCGGTTAAGCGTGTCCTGATGCTCAGTTGGGAGTTCCCTCCACGGATAGTTGGGGGAATCGCGCGCCATGTGGACGAGCTGTCGCGGGCGCTGGCCTCGGCCGGAGTCGAAGTGGACGTACTCACCGCGCATCACCCGGGCGCGCCGAGCGAGGAGATAGTGCAGCCAGGGCTGCGCGTGCTTCGCGCCGGCCCGTCGCCGGTCCAGTCGGTGGACTTCATCTGTGACATCCACCAGCTCGATTTCGGTCTTCTCCAGCGGTTCATCACGGCCGACAGGCGCCAGTCCCGGGGCTATGACTTGATCCACGCGCACGAGTGGCTGGTGGCCTTCGCCGCGCGCACGCTCAGGTTCGGACTCGATCTGCCACTGGCTGCAACCATGCATGCGACTGAGTGGGGGCGGAACGGCGGCGTCAGGACGCCGATGCAGCAGTACATCCACTCAGTCGAGTGGATGCTGGCCTATGACGCCTGGCGGGTGATCTGCTGTTCGCACGCGATGGAGGACGAGCTTCAGACCGCGCTCCAGGTGCCTTCGGACAAGCTGCGGGTCATCCCGAACGGGGTTGAGCCTAGGCGCCTGCGGAGTTCGGGCCCGCCGAGCAAGCTGGCGAGCTTTCGCCGGCGTTGGGCCCGCGACGATGAGCGGATCGTGCTCTTCGTAGGGAGGCTGGTGAGGGAGAAGGGCGTCGAAGTCCTGATAGACTCGATGCCCGAGGTCCTCCGCGCGCATCCGGAGGCAAGATTAGTGGTGGCAGGCGGTGGGCCGCGGGACCATTTGGTTGGGCGGGCAAGGAGGCACGGACTAGGCCACAAGGTGACCTTCGCCGGGCACGTCTCTGACGAACTCGCAGATCTGTACGCGGTTGCTGACGTGGCTGTTTTCCCTAGCCTCTACGAGCCGTTTGGGATCGTTGCGCTGGAAGCGATGGCGGCGGGCGTGCCAGTGGTCACCTCGGACATAGGCGGTTTCCGGGAGGTTGTTCGACACGGTGCGACGGGATTGCATACATGGGCGAGCAACCCACAGTCGCTGGCCTGGGGGATCAAGCAGGTGTTGGGCGACCCATTCCTGGCGACGCGGCTGGGCCGCCGGGCCCAGGAGGAAGTGCTTTCTCGCTTCAACTGGGGCGGGATTGTTGAGCAAACGATCGGGGTCTACCAAGAGGTGCTCGAGCTTTCCGGGGCGCATACTAGGCCTGTGGTTTTCAGCCGTGCGGCCGCGCCGGAGGCGATCGGGCCTGGGTTGCGGGCCAGGTACCTTGGCGTGACTGAGCCCGAGCTGGCCGGAGCGGCGACCAGAAGCTGAGCGGGAGCACCGGATGGTAGAAGCTGTCACCTTCGCCAGCGCGTAGGATGACGCGACGGCATTCTGCTCTGGCGGACTCGCTGAAATGCCCTCGTTCCTACTGGGTAACCTGTAGGCTGTCCACACAGGCCTTGAGCTTGCGTGAGGCGGACGGCCATTGGCTTTCCAATGCGGCTGCAGTGGCAAGGTAGGCCTTCTTCTGCCGCAGCTCCGCCTTCGCGTACCAGTGCAGGCTGCGATCCGCCATGGTGCCTCGGTACTCCACAACCCACCCCGACTTCCCTCTCCTCGCCTCTCTGATGAGCTTGAACCCGACCTGCGTGAACTGCTGCTTCGAGAGCGCGACGTAATCGTCAACGGTGCCGGGATAGGGCTGAATCTGCACGGTCACGTTGGGGGTGAAGCCATCGGTCATGGGCATGGCCATGGCGACAGTCTGGCAGTTCTCCAGCGGCTCGATCGAGAAGCGGCCTGCTCTGAAGGTCAGCCGATCTGAGGTGGCTCCGCCAATACATGCCGAAGCGCAGAGGCACATGGCGAACACCAGCGCGATTTTCCTCACCGTTCCCTCCTTGTGCGAGACTCGCGACAGCGCGCAGGACGCCCCTACTCCACGATCTGCACCTCGGCAATGTACGCGTCCAGGTCGGCGCCGACGCGCATGAGTGCGTGGAGGCGGTCGGGGGCGTCCCAGACCGGCCGGGTTCCCCAGAAGATGCCACCGTAGGGTTTGGTCTCCACGCCGTCCACTACCAGAACCATCTTGTCCTTGCTCTCGGCGATATAGGCCAGCCGTTTGCTGTCGGGGCTGAACGTGGGAGCCATGGCTCCATCGTACTGCGGCCCTGCGACACCATCAGCGACGACGACTCGTTTCTCACCGATAGTGGCTGCATAGGCGAGGCGGCGGCTGTCGGGGCTGAATGCCAGCCAGCCGACGTTGTCGTACTGAGCGCCCTCGGCTCCATCAAGTACGGCCGTCGCCTTGCCACCGCGGGTGCCGCTGTAGGCTAGGTGTGCGCTGTCGGGGCTGTAGACCGGGTACGAGAGAACATCGTAGGCGCCACCCTCGACGCCGTCTGCAACGGCGAGCCATGATTGCCCGCGCCTCGCGCCATAGGCGAGATGCTTGCCATCGGGGCTGAAGACGAGCGATTCGGAGGAGATGCCGTCGTATTCCTTCTGGCGCTGTCCGTCGAGGACCGCGAAGGACGAGTCACCGCTCTTGGCGGCGAAGGCCAGCCGCGTTCCATCGGGGCTGAAGACAGGACCGACGGCGAGGTCGTACCTCTCTCCATCCTGACCGTCGGCTACAATAAAGCACTTACCCTCGGCCTTGGCCGAGTAGGCGACTCGCTTGCCCTCGGCATCAAAGGCGATGGGCCCGCAGACATCCTCGTACTCCTTGCCTTCGACACCGTCCACGACCGCCAGCCACAGCTTGCCCTTCTTGGCGAGATAGGCGAAGTGCGCGCCGTTCGGGCTGAAGACCAGCGGCATGAGGACTTCGTCGTATTGCTTCTGCTCGACGCCGTCTAGGACCACTGAGCAGCGCGCGCCCTTCTGGGGTGCGCCGGCGAGGAAGGCGGTGTGCTTGCTGTCGGGGCTCCAGGTCAGGGTGCCGTTGTAGAAGCCCTGCAAGGTGGGGCCGTTGGCCTGTCCATCTATCGCCATCACCATCCCCTTGCCGAATCGGCCGACGGGATGGGCCTCGTGGCGGTTGTCGGGGCTCGCCAGCATGTAGGGCGAGCCGGTGAGGTTTCCGGTATGGATCTTCGCCAGGAAGGTCTCGGTGGTCGTCAGCTTCACCTGCGAGGGGGTCTCGTCCGCTGATAGCCGAGGGTAGGCGACGACCACGAGCAGCAGCGCCGCCAGCGGGACCGACAGCGTCGTCTTCATCATGCGCCTCCTCCCCCCTCTTCCCAAAGGCCCGACGCAGAAGGGAACTCAGGACAAGGGCTGCTACGAAGCGAGAGCCCCATCCAGGGGCGCGGTTCTGCGCCCGGGGGAGTTCCCCTGCGCGTCGGAGCCTTGTGGTGTGTGACTTCCTGGTGTAGGTGAGCCGGGGGCCGCGCTCGTTGAATCTCACCCCCCGGGCTTTCGAGCTTCCCACCCCTGCTCTGATTGCCCCCTCTCCGCGCGCGGAGAGGGGGAAGGGGGGTGAGGTTTGGAGGAAGCGCGGGAACGAAGCGCGGCAGTCGCATACGCAAGGAAGTCGCACCCTGTGATGTGTGGGGCCTTGTGGCGGTAGCAGCTAACACGTAGACTGTTGGAGCAGCCGCTGCGGCGGTGGAGGAGTTCGCTCATGCCACAGCCATGGTCCGGGCCGGTCGAGCAGATAGATGAATACCGGTGGCGTATCCCGCGGAAGTACAAGCCGCAGATGCGCACGGACGGCATTGTCTACGCCAGCTCGGAGATGATGCGGGACATCAAGACCGACAACTGCCTGGAGCAGGTGGCGAATGTCGCGTGCCTGCCGGGGATCGTTGGGAATTCGATGGCGATGCCGGACATCCACTACGGGTACGGGTTCCCGATCGGCGGCGTGGCGGCGACGGATGTGAAGGAGGGGGTGGTGTCGCCGGGCGGGGTCGGCTATGACATCAACTGCGGGGTGAGGATGCTGCGGACGACGCTCAAGCGCAGCGAGGTGGAGCCGCGCATCAAGGACATCGTCAATCAGGTCTTCGTGGACGTGCCTTCCGGCGTGGGGAGCAAGGGCAAGGTCCGCATAGATGCGAAGGAGCTGAAGCGGGTGCTAGTGCAGGGCTCGCGCTGGGCAGTAGGGCGGGGGATGGGATGGCCGGAGGATCCGGAGCACATCGAGGGAGGGGGTGCGATCGAGGGTGCGAATCCGGAGGTGCTCACCGAGCGGGCGATCGAGCGAGGCCAGCCGCAGCTTGGGACGCTGGGGGCAGGCAATCACTTCCTCGAAGTGCAGGTGGTGGACGAGATCTTCGATGAGGAAACGGCGCGGGCACTGGGTGTGGGCGAGGTTGGCCAGGTTGTGGTGATGATCCACACAGGGTCGCGGGGACTCGGCTATCAGGTGTGCGACGATGCGCTTGAGGTGATGCAGAAGGCTATCCGCAAGTACGGGATCGAACTGCCGGACCGGCAGCTCGCCTGCGCCCCGGTGGAGTCGCCGGAGGGGCAGGAGTACCTGGCCGGGATGGCGGCGGCGGCGAACTATGCGTGGGCGAACCGGCAGTGCATCACCCACTGGACGCGGGAGGCGTTCGAGCGGGTGTTCGGGGCGAGCGCGCGCAGCCTGGGGATGGAGATCATCTACGATGTCGCGCACAACGTGGCGAAGATCGAAGAGCACGAGATCGGGGGGGTGCGCAAGACGCTGTGCGTGCACCGGAAGGGCGCGACGCGGGCGTTCGGGCCGGGCCGGCCGGAGCTCAGCGAGTTGCACCGGAAGACCGGGCAGCCGGTGATCGTGCCCGGCTCGATGGGGACGGCCTCGTATCTGTGCGTAGGGACCGAGGGGGCGATGCGGGAGACGTGGGGGTCAACCTGTCACGGAGCCGGGCGCTTGTTGAGCCGGCACGAGGCGATCCGGCGGGGGCGGGGGCGGAACATCGCAAAGGAGCTGGAGGAGAAGTCCGTCTACGTCCGGGCGGCTAGCAGGCAAGTGCTTGCCGAGGAGATGCCGGAGGCGTACAAAGACGTGGACGAAGTTGTCCGCACCTGCCACGGCGCCGGCATCTCGAAGATGGTGGCGCGGCTGGTGCCGATCGGGTGTATGAAGGGATAGGCGCGCGGCGGCGTGCCTGTCTGGGGGAAAGGCGCGGCGGGCAGATCGGCGAACAGATAACCTGAGCACAATGCAATGCTAGCGGACCTCTTCCTGCTCGCGGTTAGCTTCCTCATCATCATCCTGGGCGCGGGGCTTTTCACGAACGGAGTGGAATGGCTCGGCGTGCGACTGCGGCTGTCGGAGGGGGCGGTCGGGAGCGTGCTGGCGGCGGTTGGGACGGCCTTGCCCGAGACACTCATCCCGGTCGTTGCGCTGCTCTTCTTCCGGGAGGCGAACAGCCACGAGATCGGGTTGGGGGCAATCCTGGGCGCGCCGTTCATGCTGGCGACGCTGGCGTTCTTCGTCACTGCCCTAGCGGTGTGGGTCTACCGGCGGAGGCGGGAGGCGGGGGCGCGTTTGTCGGTGGACCGAGAGGTGCTGGCGCGGGACCTGGGTTTCTTCTTCCCGATGTACGCGGCGGCGATCGGCGTGAGCTTCGCTCCCACCGGCCACTGGATGCGATGGGTGGTGGCACTCGGTCTGATCGGTGGATACGTGCTATATGTCTGGCTGAACTTCCGCGAGACCGCCGAAAGCGAGAAGACCGAGCCGTTGGTATTCAACATGGTGTGGGCCTATGTGCCGCTGGTCTGGCGCAACCCGGACGCGCACGCGGAGAGGAGAGGCCTGCTCGGCGCAGCCCCACCTCGGCTCCGGGCCTGTATCGGTCAGGTCGTCATCGCCCTGTGCCTGATCATCGCGGGTGCCTATCAGTTTGTGGACGCGACGAGGGCGCTGACGGAGCTGCTGGGGCTGTCGCCGATGCTGTTCACGTTGATCGTGGCGCCGATTGCGACCGAGCTGCCCGAGAAACTCAACTCGGTCATCTGGGTGAGGCAGGGGAAGGACACGCTGTCGCTGGGCAATATCAGTGGTGCGATGGTGTTCCAGTCCGCCTTCCCCGTGACGCTGGGGATGTTGCTCACAGACTGGCACTTCCAGGGGCTGGCGACCGGAAACGCGGCGCTGCTGTCGGCGGCGATTGCGCTGGTGAGCGCGGGATCGGTGCTGGCCGTGGTGAGATTCGGGAAAGGAAAGACGATGTCGCCCTGGCCGCTCGCGCTGGGGCTGGTGTGGTGGCTGGTTTTCCTGGGATATGTACTGTCGGTGGGCATCGGGCACTCGGCCTGACTGGGGGCGAAGGTGCTGCTTGACGCAGCGGTGCTGGCGATCATCGTTGGGCTCGTAGCCGGCGGGCGGCTCGCTCGGCTGAAGGAGCTCGGCCTGCGCGCCCCCTGGGTCTTCGTTGCGGCAGCGGCGGTGCAGGTGGGGCTGATGGTGGCCGGGGCGCGCGGCTGGGTCCAGCTCGCGGGGATCGGGCCGGGGCTGGTGGTGGCGAGCTTCGCGCTGGTGCTGGCAGGGCTGTGGGTGAACCGCCGCCTGCCAGGGGTGTGGGTGGCGGGGATTGGGGTGTTCCTCAACTTCCTGGTGATCGCGGCGAACGGCGGCAGCATGCCGGTGGACCGGCAGCTCGCAGCGCGGGCGGGGAACATGAGACTGGTGGAGATGCTGGACTCCCCGGCCTATGCGAAGCATGCGGCGATCGGCCCGGAGACGCGGCTGCGGCCGCTTGCCGATGTGCTGCCACTGCCGCTGCTGAGTCCGCGGCCGCGGTTTCTTTGTCCCGGGAGCGTGGGCGATGTGTTTGTGACAGTGGGAGCATGCTGGTTGATACTGGCGGCGATGGGGGCGTTCGGGTTGAGTGCGAACAGCAACGGCTCTGACCGCAAAGGCGCGAAGAGCGCAAAGTGAAGCGATGAAGCGAACGCACGCTGAACATCAGAAGGCGAAGGATAAGAGCTGCCTGGGGAAGTGGGTGCTGCTGACCGGCCAGGAGCAGGGGCTCAAGCGCGAGTTGCTGGCCCAGGTCAGGCGCGAGGCGGAGGCGGCATCGCTCTACGACTCGCCAAGCTGGGAGGTGCTTGACGGGCCCTCGGCCACCGCGAGGGAGGTGCTGGCCCGCGCCCAGACCGCAGCCCTCTTCGGCGGCGCGCGGGTGGTGGTGATCCGGGAAGCTGACCGCATCCCCGCGTCAAGGCAACGGAAGGCGGATGAGGCGGAAGAGGACGACGGGGCGGAGGGCGAGCGGAAGCCGGACGAGCAGAGGAAGATGGCGAAGGCAGTCGGCTCGTTGCCGGAAGGGGTGGCGGTCGTGCTCGTGACGGGGGAGGGCCGCGACCGGCGGAAGCTCGATGTGGTCGCGGCGCTGCGGAACGCAATCGCCAAGCATGGCCTGGTCATTGAGTGCCCGGAGATGAAGGGGGGAGAGGCGGCGGCCTGGGCCGTCGCCCGGGCGAAGGCGTTGGGGAAGAAGCTGGAGCCGGCCGCCGCTCGCATGCTGGTCGGGCAGAAGGTCGGCAGCGGGCTGGCCGAGCTGGAGAGCGAGGTAGAGAAGCTGGCGCTGTTCGTGGGGGACCGCGAGAGGATCACAGCCGCCGAGGTGGAGGAGGTGACGCCACGGCTGCTGGAGGAGGACGTCTTCCGGATGCTGGACGCGGTGAGCGGGAAGAAGCCAGGCCATGCGGTGGGGGTGCTGCGAGGGCTGTTGGGGGAGAGACGGGCGGCGCCGGCGCTGATCATGTGGCAGCTCGCGCAGTCGCTGCGGGAGCTGTGGCAGGTGAAGCTGCTGACGGAGCGAGGGTGGCGGCCCTTCGACCACGCTCAGGGTAAACCGGGGCAGGAGGTGGACGAGGAGACGCAAGCGCTGCTGCCGCAGGATCCGCGGAAGAACGCGCTGAAGCGGCTCACGGGGAGCCGGGCGTGGCTGGTGCCGCGGCTGGCGCAGCAGTCGAACACGGTGACCTGGTCGGAGTTGACCAGAGCAGTGCAGGCGGTCCACTCATGCGACCTGGCGATGAAGGGCATCCGCGGCACAGTGCGCGATGACGAAACCGCGCTCGAACTCCTCGTGATCCAGCTCTGCACCGGTCTCAAGATGCCGATGTGGGAGAACCCGCGGGGGGAGAGGGTGTTGGGATAGGGGAGAGGTGACGGGGAAGGGGGAACCGCAGATTACGCAGATTGCTCAGATTGGGGAACGGCCACGAGGCGAGAGAGGTGAGGGGCGCGAAGCTGCTTGAGGGAGGGTATCGCCACGAGTAGAGTGCAGTCCGGGCTTCTGCTGATCGGTGTTGGCGTTGCGCTGAACGTCCTGGGCCGTGTGCTGATTGCCATCGCTGGGGAGCAATGGCTCCTTACGGCGGGGATGCTGTTCGCGTTCATGTTCGGGTCTGTTGTGATCGGCGTCTTCGGGATTGTGTACCTGGTGATCGGGCTGATCACCAAGTCGTAATCCTGGCTGGTCGCGGATGAAAGGTAACGAGATGACGAGGAGAGGGTTGTTGAAGGCCGCAGCCGGCGCGGCGCTGGGATTGGTGGGGTCGCGGCTCGGTGGACTCGCCGCCGCGGAGGAGGAAGGACGAACGATGGCGCAGACCAAGCTGCCGCGGTGGCGCGGGTTCAACCTGCTGGAGATGTTCACCACGCAGAGCGATGGGAACTGGCAGGAGGATGACTTCCGCTGGATCGCCGACTGGGGGTTCGACTTCGTCCGGCTGCCGATGTGCTACACGCTCTGGATCGAGAACGACGATCCGCTCAAGCTATCCGAGCAAGGGCTTGCCAAGGTAGACCGGGCGCTGGAGCTGGGGCGGAAGCATCACCTGCACGTGTGCATGAACTTCCACCGGGGACCGGGCTACAGCGTGAACCCGGAGCGGAAGGAGCCGTTCGATCTCTGGAAGGATCAGGCGGCGCTGGACGCGTTCTGCTTCCACTGGACGGCGTTCGCGAAGCGTTACAGGGGCGTGCCAGCGAAGGAGTTGAGCTTCAACCTAATCAACGAGCCGGCGAACGTCTCGCACGAGGATCACGCGCGGGTAGTGCGGGCAGCGGTGCGCGCGATCAGGGAGGTTGACCCGGAGCGGCTCATCATCGCCGATGGGCTGCAGTGGGCGACGGTGCCGTGCCCCGAGCTTGCAGACCTGGGCATCGCGCAGAGCTGCCGCGCCTACGCGCCGAGCAGGATCAGCCACTACAAGGCCGAGTGGGCGGGGCCCGATGCGATGAAGTGGCCGGTGCCGATCTGGCCGGGCGTCGAGGAGTGGGGGAAGACGTGGGATCGCCAGGCGCTGGAGGATTTCTACCGACCGTGGGCGGAGTTGGCGAGCAAGGGAGTGGGGGTGCACTGCGGGGAGGGGGGAGCGTACAACAAGACGCCGCATCCTGTTGTTATGGCGTGGCTGACCGACGTCCTCGATATCCTCAGGTCGCACAACATCGGCTTCGCCCTCTGGAACTTCCGCGGCTCCTTCGGGGTGCTGGACTCAGACCGGGCGGATGTGGAGTATGAGGAGTTCCACGGGCACAAGCTGGATGGGAAGTTGTTGGGGTTGTTGAGGGGGAGGTAGGGGGTGTCAACGGCCTAACGCAGATGAACGCCGATGGACGCGGATGAACGCCGCAGAAGTGAGCAAGCGCGGAAGGCAGGAGCTTGCTCCTGCCTTCAAGTGGCGCGCTACGTCGAACCCAGGATTCTTTCGGCTTGGGCCCTCGCGGTCAGAAACGAGATGATCGCAGCGCAACTCACAAGCACGAGTTGTGCATCCTCCATCGTGACGCCCTCAAGGCCTTCCCCGGGCTTCCCGCCGTGTCGAAGATAGCCCTTGTCGGAAGCGTACCCCCACAGCTTCTCAAAGGAGTCAAGTAGGGCGGGGTGGATAGCCGGCCTGCCTGAGCGGCGGACTGCCTTGATCCCTGCACCCAAGGTGATACGCGGATCGCCGACCACCTGCTTCACCAACGTCTCCAGCGCCGAGATCGCTTCCTTCGCCGCGTGTCCGTAGTTGGGGTTCTCCCGGGCGGAGAACTCAGCGAGCGCGGTATCGAGCTGTCTCCGCACCTCGGGGAACGGCTGGGAATCCTGGAGTGCCATGCTGAGTGCCTTGGTTTCCGCTTCGCCGATGTAGCGCACGAGTTGTCGGCCGACGAAGTGCCAGGCGAACTTGCCGCGGTGAAAGGCCCGGTTTGCATTACCTGTGAACCCATAGACTGTTCCCTGTGACAGCCTCTCCGCGAAGAACTGCAGGATGTCACAGGCAAGATGCCAATCCGTGTCATGGAGCATCGCGTTCTTAATGATACCCGTTGCCCGCTCTTCGTCGAATTCGTCAATGGGCAGTCGCAGCACGGTGGACCAGAGAACAGGCAGCCATACACTGGCTTCGGGGTGATCCAGGACCGTTGCGTGCAGCGCGTTCCAGAGATCAACGCGCAGACCCTTGTCCATGCCGCTGTCTTGTATCTGGGTACGGACCTCTACCAGGCATTCGCGTTCGGACCAAGGTATGTAGTCGTCGGGCATTGGGTCATCCCCTCGGAGATGTGCGTGCATCATACCATCGCTGGTGCGCGAAGCTCAAGACGAACGGCGCGCAGGCGGAGACCTGCGCGACCTACAAGGGGCAGGAGCAAGCTCCTGCCGAACGGCGTTCAGCGGAAGCCGGACGGCTGCTTGTACTTCCTCCTGACCTTCTCCAGCGGCGCGCCGACCAGCTTGATGTGCTCGGGCCGGTGCTCGCCTAGGCCGTGCTCGTGGCACAGGCGCAGGTGGGCGACATGAGCGGGGTCTATACTCATGACCATCGCGCCGACGGCATCGGTGGCAACAGGGTCGCGGCCGGCGATGATGACATCGGTCTTTACGGGGGAGCCGGAGGTCTCATGGCGCTCGGAGCCGATGAGGCCGTCAATGACGGTGAGCTTCGCCGGCAGGACTGAGGCGAGATCGCAGAGACGCTCGTCGAGGTCGCGGTGCATTAGGTCCTTCTCGGGGAAGACGCAGCCCATCAGGTTCTTGATCCCCAGCGTGACGTATGCCATGCAGTGGCACTTGAGCTTGGGCATGGTGACGAGGCAGTCGGCGTCGAGGACGGTGCGGGGGAGGAGCACCTTCTTCAGTGAGAGCGCGTTCGCGATGGTGACCTCGACGTGCTCATCATCGTAGAGGTTGAGGAGCTTCACGCCTCGGCGCTTGGCGAGTTTGGGTAGGCCGACCATCTCGAAGGCGCGCTGGGTGCGAGACCGCTCCCAGGTGCTCTCGGCGATGGTGATGTCCTTCGCGCCGACCTCTGTCTGAAGCCAGTCAATGACCGCCTCGATGACCCGCGGGTCAGTGGTGACGCCGGTGTCGGGCATCATCGGCTCGACGTAGTTGGGCTTGAGGATGATGCGGTCGGTCTTCTCGACGACGCCCTTGGCGCCGATGAGGTCGAGCGCCTCGCGTACCATCGGCAGGGGGTCGGTTCCGTGAGCGATTGCGACGGTTGGGTTGGGCACGATCGGGGTCTCCAGCGAACGGCCTATCCGCAGATTGCGCAGATGACGGTGATCATGTCGTGCTGCGCACGGAACGGCAAGGGCCAGCGGGCATGCAAACGGCGACATGCCCGCCCTACAGGAGGGCGCATTGCCATGCGCCCCTACGGAACGGCGGCGGATGTGTAGGTCACCGCGTCAAGCGTACCCCGCCGACGAGGATACCATCCTGGCCGATGTCGCGGGCGCCGAGCAAGAGGCTCAGGTCGGAGCGGCCGGGGATCAGGGCGATGTCGGCGAGGATGTCTGCCCGCAGATCGTTCGGGTCAAACAGATCGAGCGAGAGGCTGGTGCGGCTGGACAGCTCGATATCCACGCCCGCACCCAGCCGAGAGCGGACGAGCCCGTAGCGGAGCACGCGCCTGCCATGGCGCTCGCCGAGCTGAACGTCCACGCTGCCCTCTTCGCCGATGTCATCGAGGCCGATGCGGAAGAAGCGATCCGGCTGGCTGCTGATGTCGAGGCGGCCCGAGGAGAACCAGCGGCTGTCCTCAGCGCCGTAGAGCATGTCGAAGCCAGCGGTGATCTGGGGTGGCTTGAGACGCTCGCGGAGCGCCTCGGCGGTGCCGGCGTACTGCGCGGCCTCGTGGGCGACCTTGGGCAGGACCGGGGCGGCATTGCGCAGCTCGGCGGAGAAGGCCTGAAGGTCTCCGCCGACCTGCTTGGCTGAGACAGCGGCGTCGTGAATAGCTGCGAGCGACTCTCTGATCCGCTGCTGAGTGCTGGGATCGGAGACGAAGGCGGCGAGCGTAGCAGAGGCGCGCTCGGCGTTCTCGGAGGTCTTCTTGGCGGCAGCAATCGCCTCTTCGAGGTCGGCGAGCATCGGGCCCCCGGCAACCTTCCCGCGGAGTTCGGAGGTGATGCTTTGCATGTCCGTCGCGGACTGCTTGAGCTCTTGCAGGGTGGCGAGGACCTGGGGCTGCGATTGCTCGGCCAGCTCGGCGGTGGTCGTCGCGAGACTGGTGGCGGCCGTCGCCGCGGCGGAGAACGATTCGAGAGCGGCCTCCACCTTGAGAAGCATCTGCTGGTCGCCCAGCAGGACGTTGAGGCCGCGAGAGGTGCGATTCAGGTTGCCCAGCAACTGCCCGGCCTGCACCATCAGGTCGTTCAGGCTCGGCTGGAGGACACCGTTGACACAGACTCCCGGCTTCAGCTTCTCGACATAGGGATTCGGCTCAGTTGGGACGACCTCGACGAAGCGTTCCTGGATGATGCCGGAGGTGGCGATCTGGAACTTGTAGTCCTCGTAGAGGTCGTACTGGCGGCCTATCTTCACGGTGACCTCGGCCTTGAGCTTCTCGCTGATACGCACGACAGCGACTTCGCCGATCTTCACACCGACCATGTAGACCGGATCGCCGCGCTGGAGGCCGCGGGCGTCATCGAAGATGACGCAGACGCTGTAAGTGGCGGCCGCGGCGCGGTAGCCCTGGACGTAGAAGACGTAGACGGCGAGCAGCGCGACGGCGACGACGGTGATGATTCCAACCTTGATCTCGGCTCCAGCGCGCATTATCCACCCCTATTCGGCGGCCTGCTTCCGGCTCCGCTCGGCCCAAGTACGGCAGGCCCGGTCGGCGATCCATGAGGCTCGGTAAGCGGGCCCTGCGGGTCGCCCGATAGGAACTGCTGTATCGCGGGATCGGGGCTGTGGTCCAGTTCGGCGATGGAGCCAACCCCGAGGAAGCGTCCGTGGTGCAGCAGGGCGGCGCGATCGGCCACCCGGCGCAGGCTTGTGACATCGTGCGAGACAATGACGGAGGCAACGCCGACGTGGTCGCGCAGCCGCACGACGAGGGCATCTATGGCGGCGGCGGAGATCGGGTCGAGGCCGGCGGTGGGCTCGTCGTAGAGGATGATCTCGGGCTGCGAGGCGAGGGCGCGGGCGATGCCGACGCGCTTGCGCATGCCGCCGGAGAGCTGGGACGGAAGAAGGTTCTCGGTGCCCGCCATTTCGACCAGGTCGAGAAGCTGCCGAACCCGCTCGGCGATCTCGGCTTGCGGGGCAAGCCGGTGCTCGACCAGGGCAAAGGCGACATTGTCGTGGACAGTCATGGAATCGAAGAGAGCGCCCTCCTGGAAAACCATCCCCATCTTGATGCGTATGCGGTCGAGGCCGTCTTCATCGAGTTCGGTGATATCTGTTCCGTTCACATGGATGGAGCCCTCGGTGGGCTTGATCAGTCCTATGATCAACCGCAGCAGCGTGGTCTTGCCGGTTCCGCTGCGGCCCATGATGGCGACGATCTCGCGGGGAGCAACGGTTAGGTTGATGTCGTCGAGCACCGTGTTCCCGTCAACGGAGTAACTCAGACCTTTCAGTTCGATTGGTTGAGGGGTGCCAGCGCTCATATCAGTAGCGGAAGATCGCCGCGGTGAGCAAGAAGTTGGCGCCGTAGATGAGGACGATGCTCAACACGACGGAGCTAATCGTCGCCATGCCGACACCGGCGGCGCCGCGGGTCGTGCGGAGGCCCTGTCGGCAGCCGACCAGGGCGATGACGAGGCCGAACACGAGCGTCTTCCCGATGCCGCCGAGGATGTCGCGGATGCTGAGCCACTGCTGGATGGAGGTGACGTACTCGCCCGGACTGACGCCGACATGGACGGCAAGCAGGAAGGCGCCCAGGATGCCGGAGGCGATGGCGATGATGGTGAGGATCGGTAGCATTATGATACAGGCGATGAGCCTGGGCACAACCAGGTAGTAGACCGGGTTGACGGCGAGGGCGCGGAGGGCATCCACCTGCTCGGTGACGGACATGGTGCCCAGTTCGGCGGCGAAGGCCGAGCCAACGCGGGCGGCGACGACAACGCCGCAGAGCGCGGGGCCGAGCTCGCGTGCAATGGCGAGCGCGGTGGTCCCGCCGAAGTAGCTGGTGGCGCCGAACCTCACCATGTAGGTTGCAGTATGCCAGCCCCATGCCATGCCGACGAAGAGCAGCGTCACGGTGACGATGGGGAACGAGTCGGCGCCGGCGATCGCCATTTGCTGGATGGTGCGGCGCAGGCCGATGCGGCCGCGCGCAATGAAGGATAGCGCGCGCAGCAACAGCACCACCGTGTCGCCGGCAAAGGCGAACGCGGCGACGACCTGGTGACCTACCGCCCTGACCATCGTGACGATGCTCGCATGGTGGTGTCCGCGGGCGACCGGGCGGTTATCCCGCCCGGCGCGCTGCCCGCGCCAGTACAGGATACCTCATCCGGCGAGGTTCTGTTGGTCAACCCATGTGCACGAAGTAATCGTGCATACGGGTGTCTTCGGTTAGCTCGGGGTGGAAGGATAGGACGAGCATATTGCGCTGGCGGGCGGCGACGATGCGGCCGTCGTGCTCGGCGAGCACCTCTACCCCGTCGGCGACGGCGGCGATGATCGGCGCGCGGATGAAAACGGCCCGCACCTGCCCGCCCGCGATGCCCTTCACCGCGATATCGGCCTCGAAGCTGTCCACCTGGCGGCCGTAGGCGTTGCGCTCGACGGAGATGTCCATCACGCCGAGCGCGGGCTGGTCCTTGCCGGCGGCGCCGATGCTCTTGGCCATGAGGATCGCGCCGGCGCAGGTGCCAAGAAGAGGCTTGCCTGACTTGACCAACTCGCGGATCGGCTCGAGCAGCTCGTAACGGGCCATCAGCTTGCCTATGGTGGTGCTCTCGCCGCCGGGGATGATTAGGCCCTGGACGGCCGCCACCTCGTCGGCCGTGCGGACAGCGACAGCATCCACGCCCAGGCGTTCGAGCGCCTGGACATGCTCGCGGAAGTCACCTTGAAGTGCTAACACGCCGAATGGCAACGGTCACTCCTCGCGGCGCAGCGAACGACGTCATCCACAGGTGAACACAGATGAACACGAATGCGGGGCGAGCTCTCGCCCCGCGGCAATCGCCGGCCCTTCCGCCGAAGGCGGCCAATCAGTGTGCATCTGCGGACAAGGCCGTTGCCCTACCACCCCCGCGTCTGGAGCAGATCCTTCTCATCCAGCTTGGCGATGTCGAGGCCGGGCATGGCCTCGCCTATGCCCTCCGAGACGCGGGCGATGACCTCGGGCTTGTCGTAGTAGGTGGTCGCCTCGACGATCGCCTTGGCGCGGGCGGCCGGGTCGTCGGACTTGAAGATGCCCGACCCCACGAAGACCGCCTCGGCGCCAAGCTGCATCACCAGCGAGGCGTCGGCCGGGGTCGCGATGCCGCCGGCGGAGAAGTTCGGCACCGGCAGCTTGCCCAACCGCGCCACTTCGCACACCAGCTCGTAGGGCGCTTGCAGCTCCTTCGCCGCCGCCATCAGCTCGTCGGAGCGCAGTGTCGTCAGGCGGCGGATCTCGGAGATGACGGTGCGGATGTGGCGGACGGCCTCGACGATGTTGCCGGAGCCGGCCTCGCCCTTGGTGCGGATCATCGCCGCCCCTTCGCCGATCCGACGGAGCGCCTCGCCCAGGTTGCGGCAGCCGCAGACGAAGGGCACCTTGAACAGGTGCTTGTCCACATGGAACTGGTCATCGGCCGGGGTGAGGACCTCGCTCTCATCAACGAAGTCCACCCCGAGTGCCTCCAGCACCTGCGCCTCGGCGAAGTGGCCGATGCGGCACTTGGCCATCACCGGGATGGTGACGGTGGCCATGATCTCCTTGACCTTGACGGGGTCGGCCATGCGGGCGACGCCGCCCTGGGCGCGGATGTCGGCGGGGACGCGCTCGAGCGCCATGACGGCGACGGCACCGGCTTCCTCGGCGATCTTCGCCTGCTCGGCGGTGGTGACGTCCATGATGACCCCGCCCTTGAGCATCTCGGCGAGGCCGACCTTGTTACGCCAGGTTGACTTGTCAGACATGATTCAGACCTCCAGTCAAAACCCAAGACCCTAGACCCTTCGACTTCGCTCAGGGCAGGCCCTAGACCCGAAACCCGAAACCCTACACCCTACCTCATTATGACGGAGGAGGGGGTGGGTGGCAAGGGGATGAGGGCAAGCTTCACGCTCCAAAGCTTCAGTCGCCTCCGGCGACCTTGGCGAAGGAGACCCATGCCCGACGCGTGCTGCCTTCAGACGCTACCCTCTATAGTATAACATGACGTGTCAACAGACGGCCGCCGCCATTGACACGCGGCCGGTAACCGCCGGGTCGTAGGCGAACAGCACCGAGCTGAGTTCCATGGTGTACTCACGCTCGCGCGCCTTGGCAGTCCAGTCGGCACACCCCACCTCGACGCGGAAGTCGAGCAGCTGGAGCAGGCGCTTGCGCTCGTCGAGGCTCGCGCACTTTCCCCGCGCCGCTTCGAGTAGCTCGGCCGCCGCGTCTACCGCCGCCGTGCGCGCCTCCCGGTCGTCTACCCAGGCTTGCGCCTCCGCGGCGAGCCGTTGCCACTCTGCCAGGTCCGCCAGGAGCGTGCGCTTGCGGTCGGCGAACTCGTCGAGCGTGTAGTCGCCAGTCTCATAGGCCAGCATCGCCGCCTTCTTCTGCTGTTCGCACTCGGCGATGGTGCGCCTGAGGCGCTTCAGTTCCTCCTGCTTCTCCGGTAGCTGGTCCGCCTCGGTTATCGCCGCCGACCGGCGAAGCAAGTCCGGGTCCTCGATCAGCCGCTCGACGTAGCTCCACGCCTGCTGCTCGACCGGCCCCGCGGGGACGTAGCCGGCGGGGCAGTCCGACTTGGTATCCAGGTCGCGCACCGCCATGGAGCAAGCGTAGTACCTTCGAGTCGGTTCGCTGCTTATCACTCGGCCCACCAGCGCGTTGCCGCAAGTGCACCGCGCCAGTCCGCCGCCCAGCAGGAAGGTCTGCTGCACCGGCCGCCTG
>Ga0315286_10001089_pt1 | contig 24233 bp, 20 predicted proteins | sample YL17G10_0_MG_FD_205038 | JGI IMG/M metagenome (GOLD analysis project Ga0315286, IMG submission 205038) | Sediment microbial communities from Yellowstone Lake, YNP, Wyoming, USA - YL17G10_0 | ecosystem: Environmental > Aquatic > Freshwater > Lake > Sediment | place: USA: Wyoming | collected...
CAGCCGGAAACTCTCCACGACATCTCGCTCTTCGCTGGAGGTGGTCAGCACGACAACGGGAATCTTCTTCAACGCCGGCTCGGTCTTCGCGATCGCGAGGAACTCGATCCCATTCATTTTGGGCATGTTCAGATCGAGGAGGATCAGACATGGCTGGTCGTTCGTCTCGTTTCTCAGGTGAGCGAGTGCCTCTTCGCCGTTGACGGCGTGAACCAGCGGGTTCGACACCTTCAAATCTCTGAAGGCCCTTCGAACCGTCATCGCGTCGATGGTGTCATCTTCCACGAGCAGTACCGGCCTGGAGTCTCTCATCGTCAAATCCTCGTTCGTGCTTCCCAATTGCGACTTTTGGGCTCCCCTCGTCGAGAAAACCCACGTTCAGGCCCCTGCATAGGGCTCTATCGGCAATCTGGGGAGTAACTTTCAGTCGGATGCAAATAGAGGCAAGATCCCTTGGATGACCGCGAGCTCTCGGGAAGGGCCGACGCAAGGTCGATCGCACCCTATCTGGGTGGTACATGAATATAAGTGCCTACAATAAAGGCACTTATGAACAAGCCGATCTGGAGCATACGCGCGATTTGAGCCGCCGCAACGCCGATGGTGTCCGGCGTCTCCTCCGGCGTAGCTTCGCCGGAGAATTAGAGGCACCATCATTTTCGGACGTTACGGGCGAGAGAACTATATCACTTGCACGGCGGAATCATGGTGAGTCAGCAGATATCCCTTGTCCGGGCCGCCGAGGTGCTCCCAGGGCAGGATTTCGTCGGGCGCGAAGCGTCTTTGTGCCGCTGCTTCGAGGTCCACGCCGCGCCCGGCGAATGCCTCCTGCCAGATGGTGTAGTCGAAACATTCATCCCAGAGATCGAAGCGTGCCCCACGCCGCCACGCCGCTTCGATGATCTGCGCGTATCGTCTGTCGCCCCGGCTGATCGCGGCTTCGAGAATGCTCTGGTCGATCGCATGGAACTTGAACTGAAGGAATTTCGCACGGAGCCGGTTCTTCTCATTGAGGATGAGCCGCCTGGCTTGCTCGAAGTACTCTCGCGGCCTCTGCGGCAGCCAGCCGAGGGGGGTGTGCGGTTTGGGGACGAACCAACTGACGGTGACGTTGATGCTGCCGGTTTTGCCGTCCACTTGCCTCCGCAGCTTGGCCAATCGGCAGGAAAGATCGACGATCGCTTTGGCATCGTCGAGCGTCTCGCCGGGCAGGCCGACCATGAAATACAGTTTGAGCTTCTGCCAGCCGGCCTTGTACGCCTCCTCGACGGTTGCGAACAGATCGCTGTCCTTCAGCGGCTTGTTGATGATCTGTCTGAGCCGCTCGCCGGCCGCCTCCACGGCGATAGTCAGGCCGCTCTTTCGCACCGATGTGAACAGCTTCGGCACAAGCTTCAACTGCTGATCGACCCGGAGGCTGGGGACCGACAGACCCACGTGCTTGTCCTCGAAGTAGCCGTGCAGCCGGGTGACAAGCTCCTCCAGGTGCGGGTAGTCGGCGGTGGAGAGGCTCAACAGGCTGACCGTGTCGAAGCCGCTGGCGGCATAGGATTCCTTCGCCAGCTCGAACACTCGCTCGGCGCTGCGGAACCGGATGGGTCGCCGGCAGAAGCTGGCCTGGCAAAACCGGCATCGGCCGGGGCAGCCCCGCATGATCTCAATGCTGACCCGCTCATGGACCGCCTCGGCAAACGGCACGATGGGACGCGTCGGCACCGGGGCATTCTCGAAATCCTCCACGACGGCGTTCTCGAACCGCGTCCGCAGGCCGGGCTCGGTTGCTCTGAAAGAGACAATTCGCGAGTCCTCGTATTCGAAGTCATAGAACTGTGGAACATAGGCCCAATCGAATCGGTCGGCGATCTCGCGGAGCACCTCATTCCTGGCCCTGCCGGCTTGCTTGGCCCAGAGCAACAGGTTGGCCAGTTCGACAATCGCCTGCTCGCCCTCGCCCAGCACGAACAGGTCAATGAAAGGGGCCATCGGCTCACAGCAATTGGCCATGCCGCCGCCTGCGATGATGAGGGGGTCATCTTCCTTCCGGTCATTGCGACGGACGCTGACCCCCGCCAGGTCGAGCATGTTGAGAACGTTCGTGTAGCACAGCTCATTGGTCAGGCCAAAGCCGATCGCGTCGAAGCTCCGCAACGAGGCCCTCGACTCCATGCTGAACAAGGGAATCTGCTCCCGGCGTAGAATCTCTTCGGCGTCGGTCCAGGGGGCGAACGCGCGTTCGGCGGCGACGTTGTCGAGCTGGTTGAGAATGTGGTAGAGGATGGCGATGCTCGAGTTGGACATGCCGACCTCGTAGACATCGGGAAAGCACAGTGCGAAGATCAGACCGCACCGGCTCAGGTCCTTCCTGACTTGGTTGACCTCGCCCCCGATATAGCGGGCGGGCCTCCGCACGAAGGGCAGGAATCGCTGATCGAGCTGCTGAGCGAATATCTCTATCGTCTTGTCTTTCATGGGGCTATTATACGCGGCAATGTGGATTCTGAAAGACGGTTCGAGGCGTTGAGAAAGGTTGTATGAAGAAATACCTTCGTGCCGCCGTGATTGTCGGCATTCTTGCGATGCTGGTGGGCCTTCTTTATGTACGAACGACTGCTTTCGGCGTGGTCGAGGTCAATAGCGGCTACCGCGTCGTCATGGGCACGTTCTCTCGCGTGGTCGTCATTGCGAAGACCGAGCGGACGGCGAATCGATGCATCGAGGCGGCCTTCGACGTTCAGAATCACATCGAGTCGCTGATGAGCGATTATCGAGACGATTCCGAGTTGAGCAAAGTCAATCGCGACGCCGCCGAGGGGCCGGTCCCGGTGAGCGAGATGACGTTCGAGGTGTTGCGCCGGGCGGTCCACTTCAGCAAGCTGTCCGAGGGGGCCTTCGACGTGACGGTCGGGCCGCTGGTGGACCTGTGGCGCAAAGCAGGTGAGACGAACGAGCCTCCCACGGAAGAAGCCTTGGCGGAGGCTCGCCGCAAGGTCGGCTCCGACAAGCTGATTCTCGATGAGAAGAACCGGACGGTCCGGTTTGCGGTCGAAGGCATGAGGGTGGACCTCGGGGGAATCGCGAAGGGCTACGCCGCCGATAAATCGGTGGAGGCGATGAAAGAACGCGGGGCGATCGGGGGAATGGTCGCCATCGCCGGCGATATCCGCTGCTTCGGGCAGCCTCCTCGCGGGCAGGAGCACTGGCGGATCGGTCTGCAGGACCCGAATGTCGCGCCGGATGAGCTGGGCCCGTCAAGACCTCTGCTGGTCTTCGCTCTCACAAATGAGGGGGTGTCCACCAGCGGCGACTACCGCAGGTTCGTCAAGGTCCAGGGCGAAAAGCAAAGCCACATCATAGACCCTGGAACCGGCAACGGGGCGAACAAGCTTGTTAGCGATACGATCATTGCTCCGGACGCGACGTCGTCCGACGCCCTGTCCACGGCGGTGAACGTCCTGGGCATCGAGAGGGGCCTATCCCTGATCGAGCGTCTCCCCTCTGTCGAGGCGATTCTCATCCCTTCCGGCGCTGGGGCGGCCGTGGTCTACAGCAGCGGCGCGAAGGCATACGTCGTCCCAGCGCAGGAGGTGGCTCCGCGAGACGGTAAATGAGACGCCGCCGGCGTTGCCGCTTGCCTTTGCCGTCTTTTCTCTTAGAATATCGGAGGACTTGTTACTAAATTGGAGATGGATCTCGATGAAAGTTGGTGTTGTTGGGATTGGGTATGTCGGGCTGGTCACGGCGGCTTGTTTGGCCGATTCCGGCGTGGATGTGATCTGCGTCGATAAGGATGCGCAGCGGATCAAAGGCCTCAATGAAGGCGCGATCCCGATCTATGAGCCTGGCCTGAGCGAGGTGGTGAATCGGACGCGGGGCAGTGGGCGGTTGCATTTCACCACGTCGCTGCGACAGGCCGTACGGGAGTCCCTGGTGCTCTTCATTGCCGTGGGGACGCCGAGCGCCGAGGATGGTTCCGCCGACATCTCGGCGGTGCTGCAGGTCGCAGGGGATATCGCTGAGGCCATGGACGGCTATCGGATCTTCGTCGTCAAGAGCACCGTCCCGGTCGGCACGTGCAAGCAGGTGAGCGAGGTTGTCGCGGCGAGGACGAAGCATCCATTCGATTATGTGAGCAATCCGGAATTTCTCAAGGAGGGCTCGGCCCTCGACGATTTCATGAAGCCCGAGCGGGTGATCATCGGGGCCGTCGATCCGAAGGTGCGGGAGATCATGCGGCACCTGTATGCCCCCTTCATGCGCCGCCGGGAACGAGTCATCTTTATGGACCCGGCCTCGGCGGAGCTGACGAAATACGCCGCGAATTGCATGCTGGCGGCTCGGGTCTCATTCATGAACGAGCTGAGCGTTCTGTGTGAGCAGGTCGGAGCGGACATCGAATTGGTCCGTGCCGGGATTGGCAGCGACGCGAGGATCGGCAACGCCTTTCTGTATGCCGGAGTGGGGTTTGGCGGCAGTTGCTTTCCGAAGGACGTTCGTGCCTTGATTCATACGGGCGAGTTGCATGAGTGCCCGATGGACATTGCCAAAGCGGTTCGAGACGTGAATCTTCGCCAGCAGAGCCGGTTCGCCCGGCGGATCGTGGATTACTACGCGACAAGCCCGCAGCCGGTCACTCTGGCGATCTGGGGGCTGGCGTTCAAGGCCCGAACGGATGATATCCGCGAGTCACCCGCCATGTTCTGCGTCCAGGAGTTCCTCAACGCGGGCTTTTCCGTCCGGGCCTACGATCCCGAGGCAATGCCCGTCGCACAGAAGGTGCTGGGGGATAGGGTCACCTTCTGCCGGGATTACTACGAGGCGGCCCAGGGAGCGGACGGGTTGGTCGTGCTTACGGACTGGCAGCAATTCCGCAATCCCGACTTCGAGCGGGTCGCCGCCCTGTTGACACGCCCCGTCCTCTTCGACGGCCGCAATCTCTACGATCAGGACTATCTGCGGGAAATGCACATCGAATACTACTGCGTGGGTCGCTCCAGCGACTCTCCGCCACAGGCCTCCTGACTGTTCTTCGCAGAACCTCGCGAGGGTTGGATCAGGCCGTGCTTGAGGCTGCTTGTCTTGCCTTTGGCGGTTGGGGCGCTGGGGCGGATTTGCCGCGGTAGACGATTACGCCGGTAGGACATTTTTTGCAGGCGGCTTCGTTCTGGCCCGAGGGTTGATAGCTGGCATAATCCATGCGGGCGAGGTTGTCCTCGACCTTGAAGGCGTCGCTCTGCTTGGCACACAGGCCGCAGCCGATGCAGCCGACCTGACACATCGCGCGGGTTGTCTTGCCGTTCTCTTTGCTGCGGCAGGCGACTGTCATCATCGGGTCGTGGCTGAACGGGACCATGACGATCAGATTGCGGGGACAGACTTTCGAGCATCCGCCGCAGCCGGTGCATTTCTCATAGTTGACGGTGGCCAGGCCATCGACGACGCGCAGTGCGCCGAATTTGCACGAGCGGACGCAGTCACCGAATCCGAGGCAGCCGAATTTGCAGGCCTGGGCGTTGGCCAAGGCATTGGCGGCGGTGCAACTCGGGATGCCCCGGTAATGCGCGAAGTATGTTCTGTCCCCGGTGTGGGCACGGCAGCGGATGATCGGCCGTACGGGGGCGCCCTGGCCGCTGATTTGGATGTTCAGAATCGCGGCGATTTGGGCCGCCACGGTGGGGCCGCCGGGCGCACATTTGCCCAGCAGTTGTGGGTCGTTGCGCACGGCCGGGGCATATTGCCCGCATCCGGCGAACCCGCAGGCGCCACACTCGACGTGGGGCAGCACCTGGTGAATCTGCTCGACTTGAGGATCGACCGGGACCTTCAATCTCTCGCTGGCGACCAGCAGGACAATCGCAAAAACCAGGCCCAGCCCCAGCATGGTCACACCAGCGGGCCAGGCACTGCTCCATAATTGACTATTTACTATTGATAATTGAAGATTGTGAAGAAGCGATACGTACGCGTCTGGACGACCGGAGCTGCCGGGCAGCAAATCGAAAATAGTAAATAGTAAATAGTAAATTGATGGGGTCATTTGATCATTCCTGCAAAACCCATGAAGGCGAGCGTGAGCAGGCCGGCGGTGATCAGCGTGATCGGGGCGCCTTGCAGAGCCTCCGGGACATCGGACAGGGCCAGCTCCTCGCGGATCGCCGCCATGATGCAGATGGCGACGGTGAAGCCGATGCCGGTTCCGGTGCTGATGACGACGGCTTCGAGCAGATTGTTCGTGCCCCAGACGTCGAGGAACAGGCAAATGCCCAGGATCACGCAGTTCGTGGAGATCAGCGGCAGAAAAATCCCGAACGCGTCGTAGAGGGACGGGAAGAACTTCCGCACGTACATTTCCACAAGCTGCACCGCGCCGGCGATGATGACGATGTAGCAGATGTAGCGGGCGATCTCCAGATGCAGCGGAGTGAGGACCCAGGCGTCCACCATCCAGGTCAGCGTGCCGCTGAGCGCCGTGACGAAGGTGACCGCCAGGCCCATGCCGAAGGCCCTGTCGATCCGGCCGGAGACGCCCAGATAGGGGCAAGTGCCCAGGAACTTCGTGAACACGAAGTTGTTCACCAGCACGACCGACAGAAACCCCATGAGCAATGCCGTGAATCTATCCATGTCACGATTCCTTCCTGCGTGTCAGCACGTTGATCAGAGCGAGAATCAGGCCGAGGGTAACGAAGGCCCCGACGGGCATCTGTAGCGCCAGCCAGGGCACAAATGCATTCGGCATCACTCGTACATCGAAAAAATGGCCCGTCGCCAGGATTTCGCGGACGCCGGCCAGAATGCATAGCGCAACGGTGAAGCCCACCCCCATGCCGATGCCGTCGAGGATACTCACGACGGGTCCGGACTTGCTGGCACACGCTTCGGCCCGGAAGATAATGATGCAATTGACGATGATCAGCGGGACGTACGCCCCGAGGATCTCGCTCATCTTCGGCTGATAGGCTTTGAGGAACAGGTCGCAGATCGTGACAAACGTCGCGATGGTCACCGTGAACATGATGATTCGCAGGTGTGGCTTGAGGAGATTGCGCATCAGGCTGACGACGAGGTTGCTGCAGATGAGCACGAAAATGACGCTCAGGCCCATCGTCAGCGCCGGCTTGACGGCCGTGGTCACCGCCAGCGGCGGGCACATCCCGATCATCAGGCGAAACGTCGGATTCTCGCGCCACAGGCCCGTGACGAGCGCTTTCGAGTAAAGCCCGGAAGTGGAGCCGTTACTGGCGGACATTTCCGATCAATCCTTTCTCCTGCATCTGGCTTTTGATCTGCGTCAGGAACGTGTTGACGATATTGACGACGGCTTGGCTGCTGACCGTTGCCCCTGTGATCGCGACGATCTGGGCATCCGCGAGGGCGGGGTCGCCCATCTTGACGAGCGAGAGCGGCTCGGCCGGGGCGTCGGCGTACTGTTTGCGATAGAAGCCGGACCTGATCTGGTCGCCGAAGCCCGGCGTCTCACTGCTGGCCAGCACGTCGAACCCCATGATCTTCTGGAAATCCTTGTCGACGGCGAGCACCAGCTCGATCGGGCCGGCGAAGCCCACGCCGTGCGCGTTGAAGCTCCAGCCGATGCGCTGCTGGTCGCGGGAGAGGACCTCGAAGACTCGGGCCTTCTCTTTCGAGCCGTCGGGCAGGCTCACCTGAATGTCCGCCGCGACCGGCTGAAAGACCTCCGCACCGGGCAACAGCGCCTTCGTAAGATCGTTGAGCCTGGCGGCCTTGTTCTGCTCGATTCGACCCGACAGGGCGGTGTTCGTCATCGCGATCAGAAGTCCGAAGCAGAAGGAACTGGCCAGGAGCAGCCAACTTTGCTGCACGAAAAAGACCGCATGGGCTGAAGCCCATCCTACCAGCTTGAGCTTAGACATTCGGGACACCTCCCACCGGGACCGGCTTGACGAACATGTCGATCAGTGGCCGGACGCTGTCGGCCAGCAGGACCGCGTACATGAAGCCCTCGGGATACTCCCCGACGATTCGCACCAGCATCGTGAAGCCGCCGATGAGGATGCCGAAAATCCACTGGCCGCGTACGGTCAGCGGGGCGGTTACCGGGTCGGTGGCGATGAAGAAGGCCCCAAGCAACAGCGCGCCACTGGTCAGGTGGTAGAAGGGCTGGACGTACTTGTCGGGGTTGATGACGTAGGTCACGGCGGCGAAGGCGAACGCCGAACTCAGGACTGCCAGCGGGATGTGGACGTTGATGATCCTTCGGACCACAAGGTACAAACCACCGAGGAGCAGGGCGATGGCGCCGGTCTCTCCGAGTGAGCCGGCCTCCTCGCCGAGCAGACCCGGCCAGAGCGGGTGTCGCTCATTGTAGATGCGAGCCCCGTTGCCGTCCTTCATGGCCATTTTGCTCCAGGCGAGCGGGGTCGCCTGCGTCCTGATGTCCATGATGTTGTTCGTCGGCGCCACCGGCGGCAGCTTGGCATCGATTGGGGCCGGGACCGTCCACGTCGTCATCAATATGCCGAAGGAAGCGGTCAAGAACGCCCGGCCCACCATGGCGGGATTGAAGATGTTGGCCCCCAGGCCGCCAAACACCATCTTACCGATGGCGATGGCGAATACCGCGCCGATGACGGCGGTCCACAGGGGCAGGGCGGGGGGAAGCGACAGCGCCAGGATCGCGCCGGTGACGACGGCGCTGAAGTCCCACAGCGAGTTCGGCTTCCTGCGGATCAGATTGCACGCCCACTCGGTGGCCATGCAGGAGGCTACGGAGACGCCGATTAGCAGCAGGCCGTGAAGCCGAAAACAGACACCCGCCACGATGACGGCCGGGACCAGCCCCAAGACCACGTCAAGCATGATCCGCTGTGTCGATAACGCCTTGCGGATATGCGGGGCAAACGCAATGCTGATGTCCTGTGGTATCGATTCGATCATCCGGTGTCCTTGTCGATCAGGCCGGCATTGTCTTCTTCTGCCGGGCGAGGTAGATCTTGCCCGTCTTGATGTAGCCGGTCAGGTCCACGTTGGCCGGACATACGTATGTGCAGCAGCCGCACTCGATGCAGGCGCTGACATGGTACTTCACCGCCAAATCCATGAGGTTGCTCTTGACGGCATGCGCGATCTTCGTTGGGCTGAGGTGCTCAGGGCAGGCGTGGAGACATCGGCCGCAGCGAATGCAGCGGGTCTGCCGCGGAGAGTTGCCCTTGGCGATCTGCCGAGCCGTCAGGATGGTCACCGCACCGCCGGCCTTGGTGATCGGCGTGCTCAGATCGGCCAGGGCCAGACCCATCATAGGCCCGCCGAGCACGACCCTGGCACTGTCTCTTGCCAGGCCGCCGCAGTGGTCGATCAGGGCCTGCACGGGCGTCCCGATGGCGACATAGTAATTGCCCGGCCGGGGGATGCCCTCGCCCGTGACGGTCACGACGCGGTGTGTCAGCGGCCGGCCGTTGACAACGGCATCGGCAATCGCCGCCGTCGTTTGCACGTTGCTGACGACCACGCCGATAGCAGGGGGGATTCCCCCTGTGGGCACGGTCTTTTGCAGCACGGCCCGGATGAGTTGCCGCTCGCCACCCTGTGGGTATTTCGTTCTGACACAGACGACCCCGATACGCGAGCCCAGCCCCAGTTTCTCCAAAGACGCGTTCATCCGTTCGATGGCCTTGGGCTTGTTGTCTTCAATGGCGATGACGACCTTCGACGCACCGCAGGCTCGCTGGGCGAGCTGAATGCCGGTGATGACCTGATCCGTCCATTCGAGCATCACGCGGTAGTCGCACGTGATATAAGGCTCGCATTCGCAGCCGTTTACGATCAGGGTGTCTTTCGGGGTCTTCGCGTCCGGCTGGATCTTGACGCTCGTGGGAAAGCCTGCGCCGCCCATGCCGACGATCCCCGCGTCCCGGACTGCCTGGCAGATTTGCTCCGGTGCATAGCGGGCCGGGTCGAAGCCCTGGGGTCGTTCGAACGAGCACAGTCTCGGCGGGGCCAGAGGCTGCGTCTCGATCACTATGGCCATGCTGCGGCCCAGGACCGGATGCGGCTGCAGGGCAATATCCTTGACCTTACCGGCGACGGGCGCATGGACTGGTGCACCGATGAATGCCTGACACTCACCGATTCTCTGTCCGGCTTGCACGGTATCGGCCCTCTTGACTACCGGCTGGGCCGGTGCGCCGATGTGCTGGCTCAGAAGTAGCGCAAGCTCTCGCGCCGCAGGTCCAGGCTCGAGGGCCCTATCCTCGGTGAGATGCTTGCCCTCCGGCGGATGCACCCCTCCGGCAAAAGAGCGGCTGTCTCTGGTGAAAAAGGACATACTTCTTCGTCCCGAAACCTATCTCTTGTGGCGATGCCGGGTCAGGAGTCGCACCACCAGCATCAACCCGGTCGTGACCAGTAGAGCCAGAACCAAGGCCAACGGCGTCCGGTACGACTCGGCCACCACGTCCTCCAGCAACCACCCCAATCCGCCCAACGAGACCACCAGGACGACGAGCGGAAGCAGGAACGCCACGACGGCCGTGAGAGCCACCGAGGGTCCCTCGTCACAGCCGAGCCGGCGGTACGCTTCTTTGCAGCCGTCCGCCTGATGGCAGCCGTCGCAACGATCGGGTTGGGCTGTTCTTTCCACTACCATACAGGCAAAGCCGCGAGTATAATACCCCCCGCAACCGCCGCAAGCAGAATCATAGAATGCGGTTCAGGAGCACTTGTTGTGACACGAAGGATCATATCGTTTGCCGTCGGACTTGGCCTGGCTGTTGCCGCGTTGTCGGGCTGTGCCGTCAACCCTATTACGGGCAACGAGGAATTGATGTTCTTCTCTCCCGATAAGGACGTCGAGCTTGGCCGCAAGTATGCCCCCCTCATAGAGAAGGAGTTGGGTGGTCGCATGCCCGAGGAGGGCCTCCAGAGCTACATCAACCAGATCGGCCAGCGAATCGCCGGCTTCTGCCAACGGCCCGATTTGTCGTATCATTTTGTTGCCGTCGAGGAAGGGGGGGCCAACGCCCTCGCCTTGCCCGGCGGGTACATCTATATCACCAGGGACTTGCTCAAGGAATTCAAGACCGAGGCCCAGTTGGCGGCGGTATTGAGCCATGAGATCGGGCACGTCGTGGCTCGCGATACCCTGGTCGCCATGAGCGAGCAGATCGGCATGACCGCGATCATGGTGGCGGCACAAACCAGTGGGTCTGCGGACGTAGCCCAGGGGACGCGCTTCGTCACCGCCGTACTGGGCCTACAATATAGCCGGGAGGACGAAAAGGAGGCGGACCTCGCCGGCCTCTCGTACATGACCCAGGCCGGCTACGATCCCAACGGCATGGTCGAGGTCATGCAGGCCCTGGAGAAGCTCCAGACTTACCGGCCCATTGAGTTCTTCTCGACCCACCCCAATCCGGAGAGCCGGAAAGCCTACCTCCAGGAGAGAATTGCCATGCGATATGCCTCCCTGGGCGGTTTGAAGAAGGGACAAGACGAATACGCTCAGAAAGTCGTGTCCCCGCTGAACGAGCGAAAGAAACGCTTCAACCTGCCGCCGCAAGAGGCTCCGAGCGGAAAGTGACCCGATCGCGGTGTGCGGATTGGAACCGCAGCGCCAATCCGCGGATATCCGGCACATCGCCCCGGACTTCGATCCGGAGCCCCCATCCGCCACGTACTGTCACTGCTGGCCCAGGCGTGCTTTCCGCGACGCCTCGATCGCACTGTGCTTGCACTTGGGGCACCGGTCCTCGTAATCCCCCTGAACACTGCCGGCCCGGAAGATCTCGCCGCATTTCTCGTTCTCGCATTTGTAGGCTCTCACGATCCCGTCTTTTCCGCACTTTTGGCAGGTCAGGGGCATTGCCATTGGCTGCCCGGATTTGGCTTGCATCTTCTCCATCGACTCCTTGTAGAACTGCTTCTCGCCCATCTCGTAGCCCTGGTTGCACTTGGTGCACTTGACCCAGATCATCTTGCTGTCCGCGATGTCGTTGAGGCCGGCGCCGCCCCCACCGCGTCTCCCGATGAACACCACCACGGCCCCGAGGATGCAGACGGCGATGACAACGGCGTAAATCGTGTTCTTCATGACGTTACCTCCCAACGTTGAAACTCGAGATTCCTTTCTGCGTTGTGCAGATCGGTCAGCTTAGGTCTTTTCCCACAATACCGGCATTCCCGTGCCATGTCAAACACTTGTCCCGGCGCGAGGCGGGTTACCGGCCAGGCGGAGGATGCGTGCCGGCTCTTCGGGAAAGCCGGTTCTCGCCGACAGGTAAGCCGATTCCAGCACGGCCATGTTCCGGAGGTTTTCGTTGCCACTGCTGGCCAGAGGATGCTCGACCGGGGTCCGCAAGGTGCGGGCAAAGCTCGAAAGCAGCCGCTCCATCGCGACCTGCTCATCCTCGTCGTACTGCCACTTCAGGTCGTTGCGTCCATCACGCGTTCGGAGCTCAACCCGGTCCTCCGTGACGGTCAGACGGGCCTCCTTGGCGTGGATCTCGATCGAGACCCCGTGCGGCCCGATCTCGTTTCGCCGCGTGGCGACCAGGCTGCCCATCAGAACGTCGGTGAACCGCATGGACACCAGGGCCGTGTCCTCGGTCAGGTAGAGCCGCTGCTGTTTGTCGGGGGCCTGGTTGGTCTTCAAGGCGTAGACCTGCTCGGGGAGGGAGAAATTCCAGAGAAGCTGGTCGAAGAGCTGGTAGCAGTCGTGGAGGAGCACGCCTCCGCCGGCCAGGTTGGGATCGGTCCGCCACGCCGGCTGATCTGCGGCACTGAAACTGCAGCGGGCCGAGATGAGGAACGGATGTTCGAGCCGGCCCTGTGCGATCATCTCGTGTGCCGCCATGAAGCTGCTTTTGAAGCGTGCCGGGTTGGCCACTGCGAAACGCACCCCTTCGCTCTCGGCCATCCGGACGTACCCCAGGGACTCGTCGAATGTCCTCGCCGGCGGCGCCATTTTGAGGATGTTGAACTTCTTGCGGATTGCAGCCTTGATCTGTTCGTCGCAGGTATAGGTCTCGGCCGCCACCAGGAGACAATCGATCTGATTCTGCACGATGAGCTGTCGATAGTCGCTGAAGGCCTCGCAATGGGCCTCCGCAGCCGCTTTCTCGGCCTTCTGTGGGTCCTGATCCGCCACGGCGAGGATTTGGAAACAGCCCGTCGCCGCCGCCTTGAGCAGGCGTTGGCCGCCTTCGTTCAAACCAAGAATCGCCGCTGTCAGGTTCTCCGACCCCATACCACAGGTCACTGCCGGTTGCCGTTCTTGTTCGGGATGATGAAGTGCTCCGGCACCGGGAACTGCGAACACAAGAGCAGCACTTCCTTGCCGATCTCTTCGATCACCGATTCCTTGTCGACGTTCTCCGCAACGCGGTTGATGAAGGTCGCGATTTGACGCGCCTCAGGCTCTTTCATCCCCCGGGTCGTGATGGCCGGTGTCCCGAGGCGCAGACCGCTCGGATTGAACGGCGGGGCCGTATCGCCCGGAACGGTGTTGTAGTTTGAAACGATCCGGGCCCGGTCCAGAGCCTTGGCCAGCTTCTTGCCCGGAATTCCCTTGTTCCGAAGGTCGATCAGCATCAGATGGTTATCGGTCCCGCCGGAGACGAGGTCGAAACCGTATTCGAGCAGCTTCTCGGCCAGGGCCCTGGCGTTTATGACGATCTGCTTGGCGTACGCCACGAACTCCGGCGTATCCGCCTCGGCCAACGCCACGGCGATGGCCGTGACGGTATGCATGTGCGGACCGCCCTGCAAACCGGGGAATACGGCCCTGTCCAGCCGGTCGGCATGCTCCGCCCGGCACAGCAGCATACCGCCTCGCGGTCCTCGCAGCGTCTTATGGGTCGTTGTCGAGACGATATCCGCATACGGGACGGGGCTCTTGTGGATGCCCGCCACGACCAGGCCGGCGATGTGGGCAATGTCGCTGACGTGATACGCGCCGACCTCTTTGGCGATCTGCCCGAAGATCTCGAAGTCGATGGCTCTCGGGTAGGCCGTGGCCCCCGAGATGATCACTTTGGGATGATGCTTCTTTGCCAGATCGCGGATCTTGTCGTAGTCGAGCCGGCCGGTCTGGACGTCGATCTCATAAGAGACCGAATTGAAGAATTTGCTGGTGAGCGAGACCTTCCAGCCGTGGGTGAGGTGCCCGCCGTGGATCAGGGACATTCCCATAATCGTGTCGTGTGGCTCGATGAGAGCGGCATAAGCGGCCAGATTGGCTACGGAGCCGGAGTATGGCTGAACGTTGGCGTGATCGGCCTTGAAAACCTTCTTGGCTCGCTCTTGAGCCACTTTTTCGATCAGATCGGTGACCTGCTGGCCTTCGTAGTATCGTTTACCGGGGTAGCCCTCCGCATATTTGTTCGTCAGGCAGCTCGACGTGGCTATCATTACGGCCCGCGAGACGTAGTTCTCGGATGGAATCAGGCGGATCGAGCCGCTCTGTCTTGCCTCTTCCTGCCTGATCAACTCGTATATTTGCGGATCGTACTGCTCGAGGGCTGTCCTCATGCGGGTTTCTCCAGAACTGACTATCCTATGGGACTCCGGCCGGGCCTTCCTGGCGATACGGCTGTTTCGGAGTTCTTATAACACGGCCCCAATCTCCGTACAAGCATTTATTCATTGACAGAATCAGGCCGAAGACTACCATAGGAATGATACATCATTTGGGCTGATAACCACTTAACGACATTATGTCCGAACTCGATGTTCCAGAGCAATCGCAGGCCAGGGTGCACTTCGAGAGAGCCCGCCGGGCGGCTGAGGCGGGTGATTTTGACCGCGCCATCGATGCCTATTTGGAGGGCCTTCGGCTTGCGCCGGACGACACTTCGGAGGGGCACATCGAGCTCCGAGTCCTCGCCCTGCAAAGGCTGGGGCGAGGGAGGGCCAAACCGACAGCCGATGAGGTGACGCAACGGCTCTCCGCGGATGGTAGTCCCCTGGACAGAATGCTCGGCGCCGAGTATCTGCTTGCGAAGGACCCCGAACATCTCGCCTATGGCGAGGCCGTGCTGAAGGCCGCTGTGGCAGGGGGGTACAACGAAGCCGCCAAGTGGATGGCCGATTTGATGTTCTTGGCCAATAACAATGCCAAGAAGCCCTCCGTGAATCTCTACGTCCTGTTGAAGGATTCCTATGCCGCCGTCGGGCTGCTTGATCGAGCCGCCGCCGCCTGTCAGCGGGCCATCGGCGTGAGGCCTCAGGATAAGACGCTGTTGAAGGACTTCAAGCGGCTCCGGGCCAAGCTCGCCTCCGCCGCCGGCCGGAAGGCACGGCGTGAGACACCGCCGCAGCCGACTGGGGCCGAAGCAGACGACCCCGCTGTTCCGGACAATACTGCTGATGGAAAGAAGCCGGAGGCAGAGGCGGCGAACATGACGGACGCACGCAGCTTGGCGGAGGCCGGGGTGTTCTTCGCAAAGGCGCGGACGGCCGCTGAGAGCAAACAGTACGATTTCGCGATCGACATGTACCTGAGCGGGCTGACGCGGGTCCCGGATGCGCTGGAAGAAGGCCACCTGCCTCTGTGCGAGCTCGGATTGCAGCGGCGAGGCAAGGGCGGCAAGAAACCCTCCATGATGGATCGTGTCAGGCGGATGCGGGGCAAGACCCCCCTGGAGCAGATGCTCAATGCCGAGTACCTCTTCGTCAAAGACCCGGACAACCTGGCCTACGCGGAGGCCATGCTCAAGGCGGCGGTCGAAGGCGGTTTCAAGAAAACGGCCCACTGGGTCGCCAACCTGATCTTCCAGACGAACAATGCTCTGGAGAAGCCGTCCTACCGAACCTATCTGCTGCTGAAGGACTCCTATACCGCCCTGGGCCAGTATGACAAGGCGCTGGCGGCCTGCCAGCGGGCCAGTCACATGAAGCCGGAAAGCAAGGATCTGGCAGACCAGTGCAAGAACCTGTCCGCCGAGATGACGATGTCCAAGGGCCGATACGACGGTCAGGGCGATTTCCGCCAATCCATCCGAGACCAGGAGACGCAGGCCAAGCTCTATGCGCAGGACCGCGTCATCAAGACCCAGGATTACCGGGTGTCCGCCGTAGACGATGCCCGAAAGGCGTATGCCCGTGAGCCGGAGCAGCCGAAAAACGTCTTCAATCTCGCGGAGACCCTGGCGGACCTGGAGACGGACGAGGCCGAAAACGAGGCAATCCGGTTGCTGGAGGACGCCTACGTCAGCCGCCATGATTTCGGTTTCAAGGACCGCGCGGGCCTCTTGATGATCCGGCACCTCAAGCGGAAGCTCCGCCAGGTGCGGAGAGATCTCGATACCCACCCGCAGAACGCCGAGGCCAAGACCCAGGAGGCCGAGTTGATGGCCCGGCTCAACGGCACGGAACTGGAGCACTATCGCCTCTGCGTGGCCCATTATCCCACGGATTTGGCCCATAAGTATGAATATGCACTTCGACTGATGGGCAGCAAACAGTACAACGAGGCCATCCCCTTGTTCCAGGAGGCTCAGCGAGACCCCCGGCACAAGATCTCCTCGATGAGCCAGATAGGCTATTGCTTCTTCATGAAGGGTTGGTATGCTGACGCCATCGACGTATTCACCCAGGCCATCGAAGCCCACGAAATAAAAGATGATGCACTGGCGAAGGAATTGCGGTATAATCTGGCCCGTGCGTATGAAGAACAGGGCGGCAACGACAAGGCCTTGGAAATCTACCGGAGAATCGCACAACTGGATTTCGGGTATAAAGACGTCAGTACGAGAGTCGATCGGTTGCGGGTGGCCTCGGATTCCTCCGGTCCGAGAGCGGCAACCTCTCAGTGAGTAGTTTCAGATAAAGAAGAACGTTCAGGAGATGCAAGTGGCACATTCGTTGTCGGCGAAGAAAAGAGTTCGGCAAAACGCGAGACGCAAGACGCTCAACCGGTCTCGCCGGAGCCAGGTGAAGACCCAGACCAAGCATCTGGAAGCGGCTTTGAGCGAGGGCAATGCCGCGGCGGCGGTCGAGCAGTTCCGCGCCGTGGCCAAGAAGCTGGACAAGGTGGCCTCGACGAGCACGATGCACAAGAAGACGGCTGCCCGCAAGAAGTCCCGCTTGGCCAAGAAAGTCAACGCCCTGAAGGCCAAGCAAGCCGCCGCACCACAGCCCAAGCAAGCGTAGCAGACGTGTCGCGGGCCTTGCGCCCTGCGTTGTGTGGTCATGATTTCGGTTGTGTAAGTCACAGCACCTGATCGAACGGCAAGTCGATTGGGTGCTGCTTCTTTGAGTAGGACTTCTGCAAAATGGACATTCGGCCTATATTCTTCACGGAAATCGGTTTCACGATTTCCGTGAGGAATCGGCCTAACTCATTCATTGTCAATGTCCTACGGTGTGGGGGGGAAAAATCGTGAAGCCGATTTTTCCCTCCCAAAGTAGGCCGAATGTCCATTTTGCAGAACTCCAGTTTAGGGAGAGCACGGATGCCTCAGGTCTACAAAGATCGGATTGTCAAGTTCCTCAAACGCCAGGAGTACCAGCCGCTCAAGCTGTCGCAGTTGGCCAGGGCGCTCGGGGTCGATGACGGTGCCTATCCGGAGTTCAAGATCGCGTTTGAGGAGCTTCGGCGGGCCGGGCATGTGGTCCTCGGCGCCGGCAGCGTCATCGTGCTGCCTTCCATCGCCGGCCAGGTGGTGGGGCATTTTCGCGGGAATCCGAAGGGGTTCGGGTTCGTCAGTCCCCTGGAGGCGAACGCGCACGGCGACCTGTTCATCCCGCCGGACTGCACGGGCGATGCCATGACGGGTGACGTCGTTGTGGCCAAAGTCAACCGCAAGGGCAAGCGCGGGCCGGATGCACGCTGCACGGGCGAGATCATCAACGTGCTGGAACGGGCGAACAACCGATTCGTCGGGACCCTGATGCGTCATCCGGATGCCTGGCTGGTTCAACCCGACGGCACTTCGTTCTTCGAGCCGATCGCCGTCGAGGATGTCACGGCCAAAAACGCCCGCGAGAAGGACAAGGTCGTCGTCGAGATTCTCTCCTATCCGAGTGAGAAATTCCTGGCGCGCGGGGTCATCATCGAGGTGCTCGGCCGGTCCGGGCAGTACGAGGTGGAGATTCAGTCCATCCTCCGCCAGTACCACTTGCCGGGTGAGTTCGAAGCCGAGTGTCTGGAGCAAGCGAGGTCCGCTGCCGCATCCTTCGAACCCGAGCAGATTGAGGGCCGTGAGGACATCACCGACAAGGTGATCGTGACGATCGATCCGCCGGATGCCAAGGACTTCGATGATGCGATCAGCCTCGAAACCGATGCCCAGGGCAACTGGGTCCTCGGCGTCCACATCGCCGATGTCAGCCACTTCATCCCTCAGGATTCACCGCTGGATGCAGAGGCGAAGCTGCGAGGCAACACGGTCTACCTGCCCGGCAAGACGATCCCGATGCTGCCGGAGGTCCTGAGCAACGGGATTTGCAGCTTGCAGCCTGATCAGAGGCGCTTCACCAAGAGCGCGTACATGACGTACGATGCGGACGCCAGGGTCATCTCCCGGCGCTATGCCAACAGCGTCATCCGCTCGGCGGCCCGCCTCACGTATGAACAGACGGACCGGATCTTGAAGGGCCATACGAAAGGCGCTAAGCGCCCGGTGATTGAACTGCTTCGAAATATGGAGGCCCTGAGCCGGCAGATCGAGGCACGCCGGACGAAGGAGGGGATGCTTCATCTCGATCTACCCGAGCCGGAGCTTGTGTACGACGAAGCCGGCCGGGTCATCGACGCCCATCCGGCCGATACCAGCTATCCCCATACTATCATCGAGATGTTCATGGTGGAGGCCAACGAAGCGGTCGCCTCCCTTCTGGACCGCCTCAACGTGCCCTTCATGCGACGCATCCATCCGGACCCGGACATCCTGAGCCTCAAGAATATGGCCAGGCTGCTGCGGGCCATGGGGATTGCCATGCCGCGAAGTCCCGACCGCGCGGCGATGCAGGCCGTTCTGGATCATGTCAAGGGCACGGAGCAGGCACTGGCGGTGAACATCGTGGTGCTCAGGAGCTTGGAGAGGGCCCTGTACGCGCCGGCGAACATCGGCCATTATGCCCTGGCCTCCAGGCACTACGGCCATTTCACCAGCCCCATCCGGCGTTACGCGGATTTGCTCGTTCACCGGCAGCTCCAGTACTACCTGGAGGATCGGATGGAGATCGCGAAGCAGATCGCCGCCGGCCAGGACCTGTTCGAGGTGGGCAAGCACATCACCTTTACGGAGGAGCGGGCCGACGATGCGGAGAAGGAGCTGACGACGGTCCTGATCCTGCAAATGCTCGGCAAGCACATCGGCGACGAGCTGGCCTGCGTCGTCACGGGCCTGACCGGCTTCGGCGTCTTCGCGCAGTCCCAGAAGTACGGCATCGAGGGACTCATCAAGCTCGAAGACCTCGGTCCGGATCGCTGGCGGTTCAACAAGCTCGCTCAATGCATCATCGGCGAGCGTTCCGGCGCAGCCATCCGCCTGGGTCTCCCGATGCGCGTGTACATCGCCTCGGTAGACGTGCCTTCGCGAAGACTGAACGTCGTTCCCGTGGAGCCGCTGGGCGGAGGTAAGGCCCAGCCGCCCAGCCGCACCCACAAGCCAGAGCGCAAAGCGATGCGGAAGGCCAAGCGTGCGCACGAATCAAAGAAGAGGCGAAGGAAGTGAGTTGAAGCTGCGCTCCTCTTGACAGCGCCCCCAGTTCGCGGACGGTCTATATTGAGAGTTGTTTTCTGATCAATCGGACGAGTGAATCCTTGATCTCGGCGTGTCTTGGAACCGGCGCCTGTCTGCCGGTTCTGGCATTGGCATAGATATCGTGCTTGCTGCCGTGGCGCTTCAGGTAGCAGCCGTTCTGGATGAGGTCTTGGATCAGGGCGGCTCGCTTCAAACCTCGACCCCTACCTCAGTGCACTTGGCTCCCTCTCGCTTCTCGTCGGCCTCATGCTCCGCCAGCACCATGTGGTAGGCATCGGCGATGTTCTCCTTCAATTCTTCCAGGGTCTTGCCTTGACTGAAGACCCCGGGGACCTCCTTCAGCCGCCCGACAAGCCAACCATCATCCGGCCAGTATTCCAGAGTGAAGAATCGTTTCATTCCCGGATTCCTTCTGCTTCCTGACGATCAGGATTCGTATTCCAGCGCATTCATCGTCGGCCACCCCGGCCGGACGACTTCTCCTGCCCCATTCTACCAGATTCTCGGCCAACTTTCACATGCCAATCACTTGGTGAGCCGAGAAACTCGAAGCACGAAGCACGAAATCCGAGACAAATCCCAAATACGAAATTCGAATGACAGAAACGCTGTCGCAACGCGACGGCCCCGTTTTGTATTTCGGGCTTTGGTCATTCGAGCTTGTTTCGGATTTCGATATTCGAATTTCGGATTTCCGCAGTCGCGGCCTCATTTCTTCGCGGCTTCCCACCATAATCGCGGATAGTCCTTCCCTTCGAGAATCCACCAGAGGTCCGCCGTGCCGTTGGCCGTCTCGGCCACGAAGTCCCAGCCGGCATCCAGGAACGTCTTGGCGGTCTGCATCTCGGCGGTCGTCTTGCCTGTGCCGCCGGCACTGGTGGCTTGGCCGGAGGTCTGGGTATCCCAGAAACAGACAGTTGCACGGCCCAGAGTCTCTCCAGACTCGTCGGTTGGGTTGCTGCCTACCAGCCCGCCGACACCCCATCCAGTGCTGCTGACCGCACCGGTGCTGTAGCAGTGGGTCACGTCCGCACTGTTCTGCCCCACGAGCCCGCCGACAAAGGAGTTGCCGCTGACCGCGCCGGTGCTGTAGCAGTCGGTCACAGTGCCGCCGTTGTCCCCCACCAGCCCGCCGACATCGTCCCCTCCAGTCCCGCTGACCGTGCCCGAGCTACAGCATTGAGTTACGGCGCCCCCTGTGTTCCGCCCCACCAGTCCGCCGACCGCGCCAGCGCCACTGCCACTGACATCGCCGTTGCTGTAACAATCGGTAACAGCGCCATAATTGTAGGCGACCAGACCGGCGACACACGAAACCCCACTGACTGCAACCGTGCTATGGCACTGAGTCACAGTGCCCGAGTTCGATTGCGCCAGCCCACCGGCGTCCCAGGCACTCTTGAGCGACCCGCTTGCGTAACAGCAGACGATATCACCTGCGTTGTTCGCCACCAGGACGCCGGCGCGATGCCCTGAGCCGGCTATTTTGACGTGGATGACGCCCAGGTTCTTGACCACCGCCATAGATGACAACTGGCCAAAGAGCCCAAGATTGTCCCCGCCTATGATCGTGAGATGTGAAATCGTGTGATGATTGCCATCGAAGACCCCCGCAAAGGCCGGAACTAGCGCCTGTCGAAACACACGTCGGTCCGGCAAGTTCGGGTCAAGATCGATATCCGCATCCAGGACGAAATGCCTGTCGCAGAGCGCACTGGCCCGCCCCAAAAAGATCAGTTGATCGACTGTGTCTATCCGGTAGGGGACCTCTACCGTCCCGTTTCCTTCCAGGCAATCAACGGCGCATTCAGGGATGATCTGCCCGGGCGTTCCCTGCCAGGCCAGTCTGGGGTAATCATGCCCGGCATCCAGGATCCAGTCTGGATCGTTGGCAAAGCCGTTCAGGGCCAGCATCCGGGGGTCCATCATCTCTACCGTGGTCAAGCCCACGCCCCCGGGACTCGCTGATAAACTGGAGACCTCCATGTCCCAGATGCTGTGCGAAACGGTACCGCCATTGTATCCCACCAACCCGCTTGCATCCTCCCACTGATAGCTGATCAAACCGGCCGCATAGCATTGGGTCACATCTTTGTCATTGCCACCTACGAGCCCACCGACCCAGTAAGCGCCGCTAACTGTAGAAGTGCTATAGGAGTTGGTCACATCGCCCCCGTTTCTCCCCACCAGCCCACCGACGTACGATGACGAGATGCCAACGCCCCTGACCACACCAGTGCTATAGCACCGGGTTACGAAACCAAAGTTGCCGGCAGCTACTGCGCCGACATAGTCGCCGTAGCCACCCGAGCTGGTTATGTCGACGTCTGCTAGACCCAAGTCCTTAACCTCACCCTTCCGTTCGTGGACCCACCCACCCAGTTGGCCGAACAACCCAACGTCGCTCGTACCCCTGATGGTAAGATGCCAGATCGTATGGGCGTTGCCGTCAAAGACACCGGTGAAAGGCTCCCACCTCGCGATGACGGCCCTGTCGAAGACCTTGCGGCCGGGGAGCCTGGGATCCAGGTCGATGTCAGCGGTCAGGAGGAAGTGCTTGTCGTAATCGGCGGGCGTCTCGCCGAGGGCGATCAGATCAGCGGCCGTGGCAATCTGGTAGGGATCCTGGGCCGTGCCGCTGCCCCCGCTGTATTTGGCTTGAGCCGTGGAAACGATGGTCAGAAGGAATAAAGCAACTGCAACAATCCCCCGGAATCCACACATAGAGGCATGGTGGGCACAGCCCACCCTACGCGATCCGATCAGGAAAGGGATTGTCCGCCGCGTTCTGGAATACGTCGATGCCATCACGTTGTGTCCTCCTTCTCAGTGATTCGCAGGATATAGTATACCGGACAGCCGGGGTTTGCGTCAACCGCTTTCTTGACATCGGTTAGCCGTTCTGCGATACTGGCCGCGATGCGTGCAGGACAAATTCGGTAGAAAAGAGAAGATAGCAGGATGGCTCTCGACAAGATCATCAAGGTTCTCTACAAGGTTTTCGGCTCGCGGAACGAGCGGCTGGTGAAGGGGTATGTGCCGATTGCGCGCCAGGCCGGGGCGTTCGAGGAGCAGCTCAAGCAGCTTGGCGACGAGGCGCTCAAGGCCAAGACGGCCGAGTTCAAGGCGGCGCTGGCCGCCGGGAAAAGGCCCGAGGATATCCTTCCCGAGGCCTTTGCCGTGGTCCGCGAGGCGGCCCGGCGCAACGTCAAGATGCGGCACTTCGACGTGCAGCTCATCGGCGGCCGCGTCCTGTACGAGGGCAAGATCGCCGAAATGGCGACGGGCGAAGGAAAGACCCTGGTGGCCACCTTGGCCGTCTACCTCGTCCATCTCACGGGCCGCCACGTCCACATCGTGACCGTCAACGATTATCTGGCCAAGCGTGACGCCGAATGGATGGGGCCGATCTACCAGGCGCTCGGCATGACCGTCGGCGCGATCCAGGCGGACATGGACACCGCCGGCGAGGAGCGCAAAAGCCAATACCAGAGCGACGTGACCTACGGCACCAACAACGAGTTCGGCTTCGACTACCTCCGCGACAACATGAAGATCTCGCTCGATCAGATGGTGCAAGGCCCGCTCGAGTACGGGATCGTCGACGAGGTGGACTCGATCCTGATCGACGAGGCGAGGACGCCGTTGATCATCTCCGGTCCGGCGTTCGACGATGTCACCCGCTACAAGAAGGCCGATCAGGTGGTCCGGCAGTTGGTTGGGCTTCAGAGCCCCTATGAGCGTACCAAGGCGCAGGTTGACTCTGCGAAGAGGAAGGTTGAAAGTGCCCCGACGGAAATCGCTGAGGCCAAAAGGGAGAAGGATAGCGCGAGGGTGGAGAAAGCGCAGAAGATACTTGCCGCAGCCGAGACGGACCTGGAGGCGGCCAGCGCGAAGCTGGCCCAGACGGCCCAGTACTACGAGGTCGAGCCCGAGCACAAGCAGGTCCGCCTTACCCACGAGGGAGAGAAGGCCGCCCAGGATATCGCCGGGATCGGTTCCTTCTACACGGGCGAGAACGTGGGGTGGTCGCACATGATCCTCCAAGGCCTGCGGGCCCACGTGGTCTTCGAGAAGGAGAAGGACTACGTGGCGATGGACAACAAGATCATCATCGTGGACGAGTTCACGGGCCGGCTCATGCACGGGCGCCAGTGGTCGGACGGCCTGCACCAGGCGGTCGAGGCCAAGGAAGGCGTCACCATCAAAGAGGAGACGCAGACGCTCGCCACGATCACGCTCCAGAATTTCTTCAAGCTCTACGATCAGATCGCCGGCATGACCGGCACGGCTGCCACGGAGGCGGACGAATTCCTGAAGATCTACAAGCTCGACGTGGTGGTCATCCCGACGAACCAGCCGTGCATCCGCGACGACCAGGAGGACGTCATCTACAAGACGATGCGGGAGAAGTTCGACGCCATCGTCGAAGAGATCAACACGGTCAGCGCCGCCGGCCGGCCGGTCCTCGTCGGCACCATCAGCATCGAAAAGAGCGAGGCCCTCTCCGCCGCGTTGATGAAAAGGCACGGGTTGGAGCACGAGGTGCTGAAC
>Ga0315286_10001090_pt1 | contig 24229 bp, 19 predicted proteins | sample YL17G10_0_MG_FD_205038 | JGI IMG/M metagenome (GOLD analysis project Ga0315286, IMG submission 205038) | Sediment microbial communities from Yellowstone Lake, YNP, Wyoming, USA - YL17G10_0 | ecosystem: Environmental > Aquatic > Freshwater > Lake > Sediment | place: USA: Wyoming | collected...
TCTTCGTGTTTAATGTTTAAAAACCTACTTATTTCTTTTATTGTCTTTTCATAATTGTTGGTGGTAAGCTCCAGGGCGGTAATTAAAAGATTGGCAAAATTATGGCCCTTTAATTTACCCGTTTCAAAACGGTAATTAAACAGGTCTTCCATTGCCGGCGAAGTATTAGCCAAAGCAATTAAAGATCTCCTTATATCGCCAGGCGAAATAATATTAAATTCTTCCCTTAGCCGCCCAGCTGAACCGCCCGAATCAAGCATGGCACAAATAGCTGATAATTTTACCGGATACTTTTTTAAGCCAGTTAAAACCGCCTTGGGCATGGCATTACCGCCACCAAGGCAAACAATTTTTTGAACCCGCTTAGCTTTACCGCGGGCCTTTAAAAGCATAGTTCTTTTGGGCTTCTTTGACATAAGGTCTTTTTTATTGTAAAGTAAAAAATCAATTTATGCAAGATAAGTTTTTGATCAACGGAGGAATCCCTTTATCGGGAGAAGTGGAAATTTTCGGGTATAAGAACTCGGCGGGCGCCTGCCTGGCCGCTGTTTTGCTTTCTAAAAAGCCTTCTACCATTGATAATTTGCCTTTGATTTCTGATATTCTGGACCAAATTGAAATTATGAAACAAATGGGCGCGAAGATTGAATGGCTGGGGGAAAGAAAGGTAAAAATAGACCCGGCTGACATTGACCCGGAAAGAATTCCTGCTGAACTTTTTGAAAAAATGAGGGTTTCGGTTCTTTTAGTCGGGCCGCTTCTGGCCAGATTCAAGAAATTCAAAATACCCCATCCGGGAGGAGATAAAATAGGATTAAGGCCGATTTCCACCCACATCCAGGCCTTAAAAGATTTCGGAGTAAAGGTTGAAGAAAAAGAAGGCTTCTATTATTTTGAAGCTCCGGAAAATTTAGAGGGCAAAAGAATCATTTTAAAAGAGTTTTCGGTTACGGCAACCGAAGTCTTAATGATGTTTGCCGCTTTAATCAAAAGCAGAACGAAAATTGACATGGCGGCTGCCGAACCCCAGGTTCAAGATTTAGGAAATCTTTTGCAAAAAATGGGTATAATCGTGGGCGGCCATGGAACCCATACAATTATTATTGAAGGAAAAGAGGAGCTAAATGGAGTTGAGTTTAAAATCTGTCCTGACCTTTTAGAGGCGGGTACTTTTTTAATTGCCGTTGCCCTTACTAATGGACAGGCGGAAATAAAAAACGTGAATCCGGAACATATGAAGATGTTTTTGGAGAAAATTAAAGAAATCGGGGTAAATCTTGAAATTTTTGAAAATAAAATAATAGTAAAACCTTCTTCCGAGTTTTTTCCTGTAAAAATACAAACCCTTCCCTACCCTGGCTTTCCTACCGACCTCCAACCCCAAATCTCAGTCCTCCTAACCCAAGCTAAAGGAAAGAGCTTAATCCATGAAACATTATATGAAAACCGCTTCCAGTACCTCCAGGAATTAAGAAAAATGGGGGCTGATATTGAAATAACCGACCCACACAGAGCCTTGATTTTCGGTAAAACTGAATTAATAGGGAGCAAACTCAGCGCCCTGGATATAAGGTCAGGCGCTGCTCTGGTTTTGGCCGGATTAGCAGCCAAAGGAAAAACTTTAATTGATAATATCTCCCAGATTGAAAGGGGTTATGAAAAGATTGAGGAAAAATTAAGAAAACTGGGTGCGCAGATTGAAAAAGTCTAATAATTTATAAAAGTATTGAAAAAACCGCCAATTAGGCGGTTTTTTATTAGCTCCGCTTATGCGACGATATTAGAACTTGATTAACTCTCCAATAAAACAATAGTGTCCTCCCTTATCAACCCATATTTTAGAAATTTTAAAATTTTTAAAGTCTTTCTTTAACAAATCTTTGGTATAAATATAATGAAGAAGCCCCGCTTCTCTCCCTTCTAAAGGTAAATAAGTTCTGGGTTCAATCAATTTATTTTTTTTGCTGTATGTTTTCCCCTTACTCTTAGGAACTGTTACGAAAAGCAAGCCATTTGGTTTTAAAACTCGTTCTATCTCCTTTATTGCCTTTTGAATATTTTTCAAGGTTGAATGATGGATTGTCTGAACACAAATTACGGCATCGAAAAATCCGTCTCTATAGGGAAGTTTTTTATAAATAGAACCGATCTTTAAATTAGCGTTAAGTTTTTCTTCTTTTAGCCAATCTTTAGCGATTCTAATCCCGTGCTCTGAAATATCAAACCCGTAAACATTAAATCCGTGTTTTGCTAAATAAATGAGGTGTCGTCCTGAACCACACCCTAAATCAAGGATATTTTTAACCTTAAGTTCCTTAAATAATTTTACAAGCCTGGGTATGTCTTTTTGTGGTTTAGTGAAAACTTTCCCTCTTGTTTGAAATATCTTATCCCACTGTTTCATGTTCCAATTCTACCAAAAAACCGCCTTAATGGCGATTTTTATTAGCTCCGCATCGTGGACGACGTTAGAACTATTTTTTCGTTCTCTTTAAAGTAAAAAATTATGTTCATGAGATTTGAGAATATAAAAATAAACAAGGCTCGCCATTCACGCTTTTGCGCTACTAATTGGCGAGCCTTTCTGATAGGAATAACTAATGACGCTGGCTGGGCAAATACTTCCCTGGTAATAACCATAACCATATCCAGCCTTCGCGTTGGTCGTGCTCAAGGCGGGCTTGTTTCCCGCATACATCGCACTCCCAAACAGTTCCGATACCATACTTTTTCTGTGGATTAGCGGGCGGTTCGCACTGATGATCGCCTGCCGGTTCAACTTTCTTTAAAATTGCCATCTTGCACTCTCCTAAATTGGTGATTTCTGGATTTTACCCTCTTGTCTGAGGTTTTGCTGGAGTTGTTTAACCAACTCTTGCGTCGCCCGATTTAACGAAGACGAATCTAACTCCGAGCTTAAGCTCACGATCCCCAAGCCATATCTCACGACCAGCACGGTCGCCTGACCCATTACAAGTCTTTCCCGACTCGTCAACGTGTGTGTCCATAAGAAAATCGTCTCCAGGAATACCCTCTTCAGAATAACACTTTCTAGAGGAAACCTTTTTGCCGCAAAATGGACACAAACATTTAACCTCTAAGGGTTCTTTCGGATAAACTTCAAGCATTAAAATTTCATCTCCTGCTTTTTGTAAATCTTTTCTTTCTTAATCCATATTGAATTGTTAATGTTTAAATTATACCATAATAAATATTGTTTTGTCAAGAAAACAAAAAACCGCCTAAAAGGCGATTTTATTAGCTCCGACTATAGGACTCGAACCCTTAATTTATTCCTTGGCTAAATTAAAAGTTTTTACATTTAATTCCAGATGCCTTGCCGGAATTATTTTTTTAATGGCTTTTAAAATTGAAAGGGGCTCCAAAGGAATAGTCTTTTTAAAAACAGCCCAGCTTAATAAATATATTCCTGAAACCACGTCTGTTCCCAGCTTCTCTTTGCAGATTTCTTTGGCTGGAATTAGAAATAACCTTTTGCTTAATTTTTTAATGCTTTTTAAAATTTCTTCCTCGCTTAAGGATTTTTTTAAAGGAATAGGTACGATATTTTTATTGACCAAAAAAATTGTTCTGGCATTGGCAAAATATATCCCTTTCAAGGCCTCCTGAGCTTCCATACCGATTACCAAGTCCGCTTTGCCTTGTGGTATTAAAGGAGAATAAACTTTCTTGCCGAACCGGATATAAACTTCAACCGAACCGCCTCTTTGAGACAAACCGTGGAGCTCTGAAGTCTTAATATCGTAACCTTCATTTAAAGCCGCTTCGCTGATTATCTGGAGAATAGTGATAAGCCCCTGTCCCCCTATGCCAGTCACCATCATATTAAATTGTTTTAAATCCTTATCCATGTTTTTTACTTTTTAGCGACAAATAAACAAGGATGTTTGGCAATAATTACCGAAACATCTTTTTTAGAAAGAAAGTCTTTTACGGTTTTCACCATTTCTTCCTGATTAACAGGATCCAGGGTTTTTACGTTTTTAACCCCGCAAGCCCTTACTAAATCTTCTATTTTTATCCCTGTTTCCGAACCAACCGAAGCAGGATGAGGCTGATGTCCGGTCATAGCTGTAGTTTCATTATTCAGAATAATAACCAAGGGATTTGATTTATTGAACACAGTATTTATTAAAGCAGGAATGCCTGAGTGAAAAAACGATGAATCTCCAATAAAAGCAATCAGTTTCTGACCAGTCGCTTTTTTAATTCCATGACCTATTCCCATTGAAGACCCCATGCAGAATAAATAATCCTGCATGTTGACCGGAGGATTGCCGAAAAGCATGTAACATCCTATCTCACCGCCGAAAATAACCTTATCTGGATCAACCGCTTTTTTAACTGCTGAAATAACTGACCAATAAGGACAGCCTGGACAAAGCTGGGGTAAGCGCTGAGGAACAGATATTTGAATATTTTTCGGCAGAGAATATTTTTTATTAGCCAACTTGGCAACAGCAGAAAAGACAAATTCCGGCCTCATCTCGCCGATTTCAGTAATCAGTTTTTTTCCTATCACTTCCAGCTTACAATTAGCTTCTTTAGCCAAGCGCTCAATTTCATTTTCTAAAAACGGCTCTAGCTCCTCCACTACCAAAACTTTTTTAAAGCCCTTAATAAAGTTTTTTATCTTTGTTTCTGGTAAGGGATAGAAAAATCCCAGCTTTAAAACCGGAAAAGAAACGTTAAATTCGGCTAAAGCTTCTTTGGTATAAAGATAGGATATTCCGGAAGTAATAATCCCTATTTTTGAGGAATTGGAGGTTTTTTCAATTTTATTTAAAGAAGATTTTTCGGCAAAATCCCTGATTTTCTCTATTTTCTCCAAAAGCTCTTTTTTCATTTCCAAAACCCTGGGGGGCAAAGTAATAAATTGTTTGGGATTTTTAACAAACTTACCAATGATTTTTTTATTGCTTCTTTCCATTTTATCCAGACGAACCGGCATTTTCTGGTGAGCAACCCTAGTAGTTGTCCTGATTATTACAGGAATCTTGAATTGTTCTGAAAGTTTAAACCCCACCTTCACAAAATCCTTGCATTCCTGAGGATCTGAAGGCTCTAAAATGGGAATGTGGCCCAAATAAGCAATGGGGCGTGTATTTTCTTCCGATTGGGCTGAACTGTGACAAGAGGGATCATCAGCAACAATAATTACCGTCGGGCCCTTTGTCCCCGAATAAACAAAGGGAAGAAGAGAATCAATAGCAACGTTCAAACCAAAGTTTTTCATCGCCACCAGTGTTTTTAACCCGGAAAAAGAAGCGCCCATTCCTGCCTCCATGGCCACTTTTTCATTAGTAGAAAATTCAAAATAAAGACCCTTACCGTTCTTATTCTTAGTAAGGTCAAAAAATATGTTCCCAATTTCTGAGGCCGGAGTACCAGGATAAGTAGAAACAAATTGAACGCCTGCTTCCAAGGCGCCCCGACAAATCGCTTCGTTCCCCAATAAAATTAATTTTTCTCCCGGCTTGTTAAGTAATAACTCTTTCATATATATAATAATTATTCCACAGTAACGGATTTTGCCAAGTTCCTGGGCTTATCAACGTCGCAACCTCTCATTACTCCCATATGATAGGCAAAAAGCTGCAGGGGTATGACGCTGAGAATCGGGGTCAGCATTTCCAATGTTTTGGGAATATATATAACATCGTCAACTATATCTTTAATCTCTTCGTTTCCTTCGGTTGCGATGGCTATGACTTTTCCCTTCCTGGCTTTGATTTCTTCAATATTGGAAATCATTTTCTGATAAACGCTATCTGAAGGTGCAATGGCAAAAGTGGGAAATTTCTCATCAATAAGGGCAATGGGGCCGTGTTTCATTTCTCCAGCGCCGTATCCCTCGGCATGAATATATGATATTTCCTTTAATTTCAAAGCTCCTTCTAAAGCAACAGGAAAATTGTATTTGCGGCCGATGTATAAAAAATTATTGCAATCTTTGTATTTTTTGGCAATTTCTTCTATTTTTTTATTGCTTTCCAAAACCTTCTTAACCAATTCAGGAAGAGCGGAAAGCTCTTTAGCAATTCTCTGGCCCATTACCAGAGAAAGCTGACGCTGTCTGCCCAAAAACAAAGTAAAAAGGGCTAAAACTGCAATCTGAGAGCTGAGCGCTTTGGTAGAAGCAACTCCTATTTCCGGACCGGCGTGATTATAAACTCCTGCATCGGTATCCCTGGCTACTGTAGAACCAACAACATTAACTATACCCAGCGTCATTAAATCTTTTTCCTTGGCTTCCCTAAGCGCTCCTAGCGTGTCGGCAGTCTCTCCGGATTGAGAAATAGCCAGAACAGCTGTTTTTTTATTTAAAACCGGTTTTCTGTAGCGAAACTCTGAACCGAAATCCACCTCCGTTGGTATTCCAGCATATTCTTCCAACATATATTCACCAACTAATCCGGCGTAGTATGCGGTACCACAGGCAATAATATTTATCCTTTCGATTTCATTCAATTTCCCCCTGACCGGGTTTAGTCCCCCCAACTTTGCCTTGCCTTCTTCAAAAAGCAATCTTCCTCTTAAAGAATTTTGGATGCTTTCCGGCTGCTCCATTATTTCCTTTAACATAAAATGGGGGTAGCCGGATTTCTGGGCGTCTTCCAAACTCCACCCTATCTCCTCTGGTTGTTTCTCTTTGCTCATAAAAAAGTTTTCCGGCGTGATGGTAATCACCTCTCCATCATCAAGATAAATTACTTTCTTAGTGTGGGCGATTACTGCCGAAGGATCAGAGGCCACGATATATTCATTTTCTCCCAAACCAATGAGCAAGGGGCTGGAAAAACGGGCAGCCACGATCTTATTGGGATCTTCTTTGGAAATTATGGCTAATCCGTAAGTACCTTTAACATAACCCAAGGCTTTTTTTACCGCTTCTTCAAGGTTTCCTTGAAAAAACTTTTCAATAAGATGAGCGATAACTTCCGTGTCTGTTTCTGAAGTAAATTTATGACCTTCTTTTTGCAATCTGGCTTTTAATGGTTTATAATTTTCAATGATTCCATTATGAACCACCCAGATATTCTTTTTACAGTCGCATTGGGGATGAGCGTTTGCCTCAGTTACCTCTCCGGTAGTGGCCCAGCGGGTGTGAAGAATAATGGGGTTGGCAGAAATGTAATTATTGGTTATTTTCTTCTCCAATTCAATTATCTTTCCAACCGCTTTTTGAGAAACAATCTCTTTTTTTTCTTTATCCCAAGCAGCAAAACCGCTGGAATCATATCCCCGGTATTCCAGCCTTTTTAATGCTTCAATCCCCAACCTGAGAGAATTGGGGTTATCTTTTTTAGAAATATACCCTACTATGCCGCACATAAATTAAATAACGATATTTATCAGCTTACCGGGCACAAAAATCACTTTTTTAATCTCTTTGCCTTCTACCCAATTCTTAATCTTTTCCTGACAAATTGCAAGCTCTTTAGCTTCCTCTTCTGAAATATCAGCTCCAACCTCAATTTTATCCCTTACCCTGCCGTTTATCTGAATAATCAAAGATACGGTTTCGTCTTTGGCTAAAGCAGGGTCATACTTGGGCCATTTTTCTAATGATATGCTTTTTTTATACCCCAATCTCTGCCAAAGCTCTTCGCTGATATGCGGCGCAAAAGGAAAGAAAAGGATTAACATTTTTTCAATGGCTTCTTTGCCAAATTCTTCCTTATTATCCCAAGCCAGATTAACAAATTCCATAAAAGCGGCTACGGTAGTATTAAATTTCATTGCTTCCAAATCCTTGTCTATTTTTTTATTAAGTTTATGAAGGGCTTTTAATATTTGTATTCCAGTTTTTTTATTCTCTAAGCTTTCCAAAACTAATTTCCAAACTCTTTCTAAAAAGCGGGAAACCCCTTTTACTCCTTGGTCGCTCCAAGCAATAGTCTGGTCAAAAGGCCCCATAAACATTTCGTAAAGCCGTAAAGTATCTGCCCCGTATTTTTCTACAATATCGTCAGGATTGATTACGTTTCCAAAGGATTTTGACATTTTTCTGTTGTCTTGGGCTAAAACCATTCCATGAGAAGTTCTTTTCTGATAAGGTTCGGACTGAAAAACAACTCCTATATCAAAAAGAAACTTATATATGAAGCGGGAATATAATAGATGTAAAGTTGTATGTTCTGCCCCGCCGTTGTACCAATCAACTGGTAACCAATATTTTATCTTTTTTTGGTCGGCTAATCCTTTTTTATTATTAGGATCGGTATAACGGATAAAATACCAGTTGGAACCTGCCCAATTGGGCATAGTATCTGTTTCTCTTTGGGCCGGACCTTTGCATTTCGGGCATTTAACATTTAGCCATTCTTTGACTGATTTTAAAGGTGACTCGCCGGTTCCAGTCGGCTGATATTTTTCAACATAAGGAAGTTCTACCGGCAGATCTTTTTCAGGAACCGGTACGATTCCGCATTTTCCACAATGAATAAGCGGAATCGGCTCTCCCCAGTAATGTTGCCGGGAAAAAACCCAGTCTCTTAATTTATATTTTATTGTTTTTCTGCCTAAACTTTTTTTCTCCAGCCACTTAGTAATTTTTTCTATTGCTTCTTTTGAAGATAAACCGTCAAAATCTCCTGAATTGATTAATATTCCATAATCGACAAAAGCATCTTTGGAAATATCTCCTACGGAAACCACTTCTTTAATTCCTAATTCGTACTTATTAGCAAAATCATAATCTCGATAATCGTGGGCAGGTACAACCATAACCGCTCCTCCTCCATAGGTGGCTATGACGTAATCTCCTATCCAAATAGGCACTTTTTCATTATTAACTGGATTTAAACAATAAGAGCCGGTAAAAACTCCTGTTTTTTCTTTTTCCAGCTTTTCTCTTTCAAAGTCGCTTTTCTTTTTTGATTCCTCAATATATTTTCCTGCTTTTTCCTTATTCTCTTCGGTAATTAATTTTTTAGCCAAAGGATGCTCGGGTGCTAAAACAATTGCCTTAACTCCGAAAAGAGTATCTGCCCTGGTGGTAAAAACTTTAATTACTTCATCAGAATTAACGATTTTAAAATCAATTTCTGTCCCGAAACTTTTTCCAATCCAATTTATCTGCTGGGTTTTAATTTTTTCCAAATAATCAACTTTTTCTAAATCATCTATTAAACGGTCTGCATATTGGGTAATTTTTAACATCCACTGCTTTAATTCTTTTTTAGTTGTTTCTGCTCCGCATCTTTCGCATTTATTATTAATTACTTCCTCATTGGCTAGTCCAATTCTACAGGAAGGACACCAATTAATAGGAATTTCAGACTGATAAGCCAGCCCTTTTTCAAAAAGCTTAAGAAAAATCCACTGAGTCCATTTGTAATATTTCGGGTCAGTAGTATTAATTTCCCTGGACCAATCAAAAGAAAGACCTAGGCTTTTAAGCTGTCTCTTATAATTAGCTATATTTTTTACAGTTGTTTCTCTTGGATGTATGCCGGTTTTTATGGCATAATTTTCCGCCGGCAGACCAAAAGCATCCCAGCCGATGGGAAACAAAATATTAAAACCCTCCATTCTTTTCTTTCTTACTACGGCATCCAGGGCGACATATGACCTGCAATGTCCAACGTGAAGACCCTCTCCTGAAGGATAGGGAAATTCAATTAGAATGTATTTCTTAGGTTTTTTCGAAAAATCCTCAGCTCTATAGAACTTATTCTTTTCCCAGTAATCTTGCCATTTTTTCTCAATTTTTTGAGGATTATAATTCATATTAATTGTTAATTTTATCTTTTTTTTCGTATTTTGTCTATGAAAAAAACAGCCAAAAAATATGGCTGTTATACTAAAGGAGGTTTTTTAAAAAGCTTGGTCAGCTCTGCCACCTGGACGTAATTTTCCTCTACATCTTTTAGGGATTGAGAGCCGTCGCGATAAACATCTTTATCTAGAACTTTAGTCCTCTTTCTGAGGCGCCATGAATCATTGTCAATAACATCCGCCAGCAACAACTCTCCTTTTGGACTCCAGCCGAATTCAATCTTCATATCAAATAAGGTTAGACCCAATTCTTCCCAGGCTTCTTTCAGGATGAGGAAAACTCGACTTGCGGTAGCGCGAATTTCTTCAATCTCTTTTAGGGTCAGAATGTAATCATCCCGCGATGAAAGCTCATTTGGCAATAAATCGCGTATATAACTGGCTGGTGTTATTGGTTGGTCTGGTTTGTAGATTTCAAATACTTTCTTCCTCGTATTCCAAAGCATAAAAGGATCACGAAGTTTGTTGTTTTTGAAAAATAATTCAACAACTAGGGGTTTAAAGATGGTACCTTCGGTTATTGTAGGATTGCGCTTGAGACAAGAGCCGGCAGCAATTTCTCGAATTACCACTTCAACCCGAATCATTTGCATCTTCCAGGCATAAAAACTAATTTTGTCTCTCCGGCCAAGAAAATGAGTACGAATATCTTTTCCTTCGAGCAATTCAAAACAATTACAGGTTGTCTCATTGGCAACCTCATCTTTACCTATTATAACATCATGTTTTTCACCATCTCTGGCAGTGATATCGGGTTTACTCATTATTATAACAATGTCACTCCTAAGACGAGGGTCTCTGAGAATTTTTTTTGTTTTTCCTTCATTATCAACAATCATTCCTTCTTCCAATCCTGATTCCTCCTTAATTTTTTGGAATGTACTATTTCTACGTTTTAAACGCAAAAAGGAGTTGTCCTCCTTTTAAAAGATTAACAATTTTAAAAATTTTGTCAAATTTTAATTTTCAGCTTTTTTAACAAGATTTTTGGCTGTTTTTGTAGCTTTTTTGATAATTTCTCTTTCTCCCTCCACTTTTCCGTTCAACATTAATATCCTTCCGTTACAAATAGAATCAGAAACCGACGGACCGGAACCGGAATATATAATATCAGAAAGAAAATTATGACCCGGAGAGAAAAAAGTTTTTTTTAAATCAATTAAAATCAAGTCAGCCAATTTGCCTTCTTTAATTTCTCCCGCATTGATTTTTAAAGCCCTGGCTCCGTTAATAGTGGCCCAATCTAAAACCTCTTTAACATTGGCAATTAAAGGGTTTTTTTCTCTGTGTTTTTGAAGTAAAGCCCCTACTTTTGTTTCTTCTAATAAATCCAAATTATTATTGGAAGCCGCTCCGTCAGTTCCCAAACAAACATTGATATTATTCTCTTTCATCTTCTGAAAGGGAAAAATTCCTCCCGCCGCTAATTTTAAATTAGAGCAGGGATTATAAACTACGCTGCAATTCCTTTTTTTTAAAATTTCAATTTCTTTATCCGATAACCAAATGGTATGGGCCAAAACCACATTCTCATTAAGAAAACCTATCTTTTCTAAAAACTCTATTGGCCTTAATTTATATTTTTTCTGGCAATTCTTTACCTCTTCCTCGGTTTCGGAAGCATGCATATGAAGAAGCAAGTTATTCTTTTTGGCAAAGTTTTTTGCCCAAATTAAATTTTCTTTGGAAACCGTATAAACGGCGTGAGGAGCAACGGAAAATTTAGTTATTTTAAATTTTCCTTTTTTTAAAATATTCCGCTGTTCCTCTGCTTTTCCTTTGGTTCCTGCTTTTAAAAAATCCAGAACAGTAAGTCCTATTACAGCCCTGACCCCCATTTCCTCGGAAGCCCTGACCGTTGCCTCTTCAAGCCAATACATATCATTAAAACAAGTTGTTCCGGTCTTTATCATTTCCAAGCATGCCAGCTTGGTACCCCAATAAACGTCTTCTTCGGTTAGTTTGGCTTCCAAGGGCCAGATTTTCTTTTCCAGCCAGTCTTTTAAGACCATATCTTCTCCATATCCCCGGAAAATAGTCATTGCCGCATGGGTATGGGAATTGATTAGTCCCGGCAGAACCGCTTTTTCTCCCTTGCCGTCAATCTTCTCATCGGCTTTCAAATTCAAATTGCTGCCTATTTTTTTGATCTTATTACCCTCAATATATATATCCTTCTTTTCGCCATTCAAAATAATATTTTTTAAAATTAAACTCATATTTTAAATAATTCTTTGGCGTTTTCAGTAGTTATTTTTGCTATTTCTTCAAAGTTTAAATTTTTCAAATCTGCAATTCTTTCTGCAACATATTTAACATGAACGGGTTCGTTTCTTTTTATTCCCAAACCTGGAGGTATTAAATACGGACAATCCGTTTCAATTAAAATTTTATCTGAAGGAACCTTTTTAATTATTTCGTCTAAATTCATTTTAAAAATTATACCATTAAAACCAAGGTAAAAACCCATTTCCAAATATTCTTTGGCCTGCTCCCAATCGCCCGTAAAGCAATGGATTACTCCTTTTACTTTTAAAGTTTTTAAAATTTCTATCAGGTCTTGATGGGCCATACGGCAATGAAAAATAATCGGCAGATTAAATTCCTGGGCTAGTTTTATCTGTTTGATAAGAGCTTCTTTTTGTTTTTCCTTAAAAATCTCTTTCTTAACCTTGGTTTTTGGTTTGTAATAATAATCCAAACCGATTTCTCCTATTGCTTTAACATTTTTATTCCTTAATAATTCTTTGTATTTATCGTAATTAAAATCTTCTTCTTTGTCTTGAAGCTTCTCAATTTCTTCAGGATCTTCTTTTATTCTAACCAAACTTGTTTCTAAATGGATGGGATGCAGACCGATTGCCGCATAAACGCCCTGAGGATATTTTTGGCTAATTTCTACTGCTTTTCTGCTTGTAGTATATTGAGAACCGACGTTTATCATCCAAACATCGCTAGACAGGGACCGCTTTATAACTTCGTCTAAATCCTTATTATAGGCGTTAAAATTAAGATGGCTGTGGGTATCAATTAACATATAAGATATTCTATCCTTACAAGAAATCACTCTTTTGTCGACTTCAAATTCTCGGAAATAGGGCCCTATTTTTTTTGTTTTTTAGTTGTTTTACAACCTCTTCCGAGGTTTGAGGTAAAAACGGTTTCAATAATTCAGCTATTTCTTTAATAGCTGCAAGTAAATTTTTAACCACTTCCTCTTTTTTCCCCTCCCAAGGCTTTTCTCTCTCAATATATTTATCGCAGAGACCGATAAGCTCCCAAATGGCCATTAAGGCCTCATTGAATTTAAATTCTTTTAGCGCCTTTTGATATTTTTTCTGGGCGTTATCTATTTCTTTCTGGGTTTGTTTGTTGGCTTTAAAATTAGAAGAAATATCATATTTATCAGCCAGAGTAATAACTCGCGCCACTAAATTGCCCAACCCTTTGGCTAAATCAGAGTTGTATCTCTGCTCAAACTTCTCATAAGTAAAATCTCCGTCCTCGGTCGGCGTTACTTCCCTTAAAAGAAAATATCTTACCGGATCAGTACCGTATTTTTTAACCAATTCAAAGGGGTCAATCACATTTCCCAAACTTTTGGACATTTTTTGACCGTCGGATGTTAAAAAACCGTGGACAAAAATATTTTTGGGCAAAGACAGTTTTAAAGACAAAAGAATTCCGAGCCAGATTGTGGCATGAAATCTTAAAATATCCTTACCTAAAAAATGAATATCAACAGGCCAATATTCTTTAAAATTATTATCAGGATAACCAAGGGCTGAAATATAGTTTATGAGGGCATCGGCCCAGACATAAATTATTTGATTTTTATCGTCGGGAACTGGAATTCCCCATTTCAAGTCTTTGCTCGGCCTTGAAAAACTAACATCTTCTAACCCCTGTTTAATAAAACTTAGCATTTCATTCTTTCTTCCTTCTGGAATAATTTTAACTTTATTTTTTTCTATTGTTTCTCCTATTTTTTTTGAATATTTTGACAGTTTAAAAAAATAGTTTTCTTCTTCAATTTTTTCCGGCTCTTTTTGGTGAATTTTGCATTTTCCGTCAAATAAATCTTTTTGAGTAATAAAGGCTTCACATCCGATACAATAAAGCCCTTTGTATTTTTTCTTGTAAATATCCTTATTTTCTTTTAATTTAAGCCAAATTTTTTCCACTACAGGCCAGTGGCGTTTTTGATCCGTTGTTCTGATAAAATCATCATTCGATATGTTTAGCGGCTCTTTTAATTCTTTGAATTTTTTTGACAATTCATCGGTAAATTCTTTTGGAGTTTTACCCGCTTCATTTGCCGCTTTGACTATTTTCTGACCGTGTTCATCGGTGCCAGTTAAAAAGAAAACTTTATTTCCTAAGGCACGATAATAACGTGCTAAGACATCGGCCTGGACCAATTCTAAGGCAAAACCCAGGTGTGGCGGGGCATTAGTATAGGCAATACTGGTGGTTATATATAATTTTTCTTTTTTTGAGCTCATGTTTAAAAGGAGGTTTAACCTCCTTTTTATTTTATCATAATTAGCTTTCTAACTGAACTTTTAAACTTCCTGCTTAATTTCCTGAACCTCTATGGTTTTTGGCTTATCCTTTTTTGTAAAATCGCTGCGAAATTCAAATATTGCGGCCGCTACCGGGGCAGAGAGAACCGCCCCTAAAATCCCCAGAAGCTTCGCTCCTATTGCCAAAGAAAGCAAAACTAGAACAGGAGGCAAACCAATGAATTTTTTGGTTAAAACGGGAGATAAAATGTTTCCTTCAATCTGGTGAATCAAAGTAAGGACAATTATGACAAAAATAGCTTTAAGCCAGGAGTCCAGGCCGACAAAAACAAAAACCACGACAGCTGATAAAACAGGACCGATGATGGGAACAAAATTTGCCACGCCGGCAAAAAGCGCCAAGCTTAATGAGTACCTTACGTTAAAAAGATAAAGAGAAATGAAAAAAATCACACCCACAAACAAACAAGCCAAAACCCTACTGGCAAACCAGCCGGAAACCTTGGTTTCGGTTTTTTCCCAAAGAGACAAAGCATAGTTTTCGTACCTTCTGGGAGAAATGAGTTTAATCAGCTCTTTGGCGCTTTGTTCTTCCAAGGAAAGGAAAAGTGCAATAGATAATATAAAAAGCATGGAACTGATGCCACCGAAAAATACGGCCACGGCACTAAAAATATCTGATGAAGCTTTTTTGAACAGCCCGCCGAGAGATTGAATGAATGTTTCCATACTTTCAAAAGAACTAAAACCCAATTCCCTTAAAGTTGGTGCGACTTTTTCAAAATACTGGGGAAAAAGCTGGGAAAATTGCTGAAGTTCGGAAAAAAATGCCGGGGCAGTCAAATAAATGGCAAGTCCCAGAATTCCGAAAACGACTACATAAACAAAAATTACCGATAAAACCCTGGGGACTTTCAATTTTTGGAGAAAATTGATGGCCGGATCAAAAAGAAAGGAAATAATCAAAGCGAAGAAAAACCAAATCAGAATGTCTTTAATAAAATAAACAACGTAGAAAATGAAAAAACCAATACCTATTTTAAAAATTGTTCCCCAAGAAACATCTAAAAGCTTTTCGTTGGTAATCATTTTATTTGAGATATTATTTTTAAGAAATTATTGTTAAATTTTTTCTTGTCTTTTATGGGCCCGATTAAAGCCAGATTCAGCCTTTCCGGCTTAAAAATGTCCCTGGCTACTTTAACAATATCATTTGCGCTGACTTTATCAATTTTTTTAAAAATCTCTTCCTGGGTAAGAATTCTTCTTTCTAAAAGTTCCTGGGTGGCATAAAAAGAAGCTCTTGCATCGGAAGATTCTAATTCTATAGAAGCTTTTCCCTTTATACAATCTTTGGCTTTTTTTAATTCTCCCGCTGAAACCTTTATTCTAGAAATTTTATTGTATTCCCTTAAAATAATGGAAATGGCTTTTTCGACGTTCTTGTTTTCTATTCCGGCTTGCGTTACTAAAAATCCTGTATCGGGATCGGAAACCGAATCGGTTTTTATATAATAGGCCAGACCGAGCTTTTCCCTTATCTCGCTAAACAATCTGGAGCTCATCATTCCTCCCAGAATTAAAGATAAAACTTCTAAAACGTATTTCTGGGGATGAAACATATTATATGTTCTGGCGCCGAAACAAATATGCGTTTGATCGGTTTCACGAAAATTAAGAAGGAAAGCTGGCTTTGTCTGCTTTTCAACAACTTTTTGTTTTAAAAAGGGCTTTTGATTAGAAATTTTGGAAAAATATTTTTTAACTTTCTTAATAGCCGAATTTTGATCTATATTCCCTGATACGCAAACTACAGTATTGGAAGCCACATATTGTTTCTTCATATAATCAACCATCTTCTTGCGATCAATCCCTGACACGCTTTCCTTGGTTCCGGCAACAAACCAACCAGCTGGCTGGTCTCCATACAAAAGCTCGCTCCATAAAACCCCAATATAAGACATGGGGTGGTCATAATACATGTTTATCTCTTCAATAATGACGCCTTTTTCTTTTTTTATCTCTTCCTCCGACAATAAACTGTTTAAATATATGTCGGAGACCCAATCCAAGGCTGTTTCAAAATATGGAGCAGCCACCTTGGCAAAATAGCCGGTAAAATCTTCACCTGTAAAAGCATTATATATCCCGCCGATTTTATCCAAGGTCTCGGCAACTTCAAGAAACGAACGCCTTTTCTTTGTCCCCTTAAAATACATATGCTCCAAAAAGTGGGAAATGCCGTTTATCTTTTTATTCTCATATTTCGAGCCCGTCCCAACCAACACCAAAACCGTCAAAGCCTTGGTTGTCTTCTGGGGAACGGTAATTATCCTTAAACCGTTTTTAAGAGTAGTTTTTTTAAACATCTAATTGCTTTTTTAATGTCTCAACTAAATCAGATATTTTTACTCTTTCCTGTTTCATCGTATCGCGGTCTCTGAGAGTAACGTCGTTTTTTTCTAAAGTTTCAAAATCAGCGGTAATGCTAAATATTGTTCCTATTTCATCCTGCCTTCTGTATCTTCGGCCGATGGAACCGATTTCATCATATTGGCAGGTAAAATTAGATTTTAGTAATTTATATATTTTTTGAGCAGCTTTAACCAGGTCGGGTTTGTTTTTCACTAGAGGCAAAACAGCAATTTTTATCGGTGCTAAAGATTTATGAAATTTCAAAACATATTCAACCTCTTTTGTTGATTCGGTAGTCTTTGTCCTTCCTCCTTTTACTTCAGAAAAAGCATCTGTTAAGAAAGCCAGAAAGCTTCTGTCCGCTCCGGCCGAAGTCTCAATAATATGTGGAAAATATTTTTCTCCGGACTCTTCGTCAAAATATTTTAAATCTTCTCCTGAATTCTTGGAATGATTGGACAAATCCCAATCTCCGCGATTGTGGATTCCTTCGACTTCTTTCCAGCCGAAAGGAAATTTGTATTCAATATCAACAGCTCTTTTGGCATAATGAGCCAATTCATCTTTTCCCGCTTCTTTAAATCTCAAATTTTCTTTTTTAATTCCTAAATCCAAATACCATTCCATTCTTTCTTTTTTCCAATAATCAAAGAACCTATCAGCCTGCTTGGGATGGCAGAACCACTGCATTTCCATTTGTTCGAATTCCCTGGTCCTGAAAATGAAATTACCAGGAGTTATTTCATTCCTGAAGGCTTTTCCTGTCTGGGCTATGCCGAAAGGAACTTTTAGACGACTGGAATTCAACACATTCTTAAAATTCATGTATATGCCCTGGCATGTTTCCGCCCTTAAATAGGCAATTGAATTTTCGTCTTCTACCGGACCGACAAAGGTTTTCATCATTAAATTGAATTTCTTGGGTTTTTCTTTTAAAACCACTCCGCACTCACATTTTCTCCAAATTCTTTGGAAATCAGCACCCTGAAGTCTTATAACATCTGGAATGCTCATTGTACGATCTTTTTTAAGTTCCTCTTCAATTTCCTTAATACTTAATTCCTCTAATTGATCATGACGAAACCTTTTGCCACATTTTTTACATTCCACCAGTTCATCGGCAAATCCGGCAGTCAAATGCCCGGAGGCTTGCCAAACCTTGGGAGACATCAGAATAGCGGCATCCAGCCCTACTATGTTTTCCTGTTTCATTGTTATTTCCCTCCACCAGGCTTTTTTAATGTTATTTTTCAACTCCACGCCCAAGGGACCGAAATCGTAACAGGAAGCAAATCCGCCATAAATTTCTGATGAAGGAAAGATAAATCCCCTTCGCTTAGTTAAAGATATGATTTTTGACATTAGGTCTTCCATATTTTTATCTGACTGTTTTTTGATCGTCAGTAATTGATTTATCGTCCGGCAGGGCAGTAGTAATGCCCGGGGAAGTACTGTCTATGGTTTCGTTGGTCCATTGATCTTCACCAATTATCCTGGCCGTTCCGATAATTACAGGGCTTTGAAATGCCTGATCCGCAGTAGGAGTAAATTTAATCTGAAAAGAAATGCTGGGCGCTAAGGTGCCATAAACACCCTGGCTGATTTTTAAATCACCTACCGACCAGACTATTTCCCGCGACTGGGAATCAAAAGTAAATTTAGAAGATTGTTCTTCGGGAAAAATCAATCCCGTTAATTCACAATAGGAAGGCAAAATTGCTTTAACTTTTACATTATTAACATTGTTATAATAATTCTTGGCCTGCCAGACAATCGTATAGGTGGTTGGCTCTCTTCCTATTGTAGGCGGCATAGAACCGGAATTGCCGAAAACTTCATCATTAAAATATCCTTTCTGGGTAACTTCTAATTTTGAATTTACCTTGTTAACAAATTCTTCCTTGGATTGGCTTAAATAAATAGTGTTTTTAATGGTGGGGGTTTTGCCAACGGAATCGGATATGGTCCATTCGTTTTTTAATTTAATCCAGAATTCCACGTCTCCCTGCTGATCCGGGTCTAAAAATTGAAGGTTGGGATTTTTCTTCCAGTCAAACATGATTGAGTTGTCTCCTGACCTGAATTCTCCCTGAGGCGATTGAAGCGTTGAAAAATCAAAAGCTTCTCCTTCTAATTTGGCTATTAAAAATAAATTGGTAAGCTGTTCGTACCCCACGTTTTTAAAAGAAATTTTATAATGAAGCATTTCGCCGGGACTGGCAACGTATTTGGGATTACTGTTTATCTGCTGGGAAACATATATGGAAGGATTATTTATTGTTACGCCACTGCTGATTTCTTTTAATAAAATGAATTCTCCGTCCTGCCAGCTGCCAATTTTCGCTTGGAAAACCTTTTCTTCGCCGATTTCTCCTTTTAATCTTCCTGTTATCTCAATTCTTCCGCCGCTGGCTTTGTTTAACAGTCCTATATTCCATTCTGTTTTATCTAAGGCCTTAGAAGAGGATTCAATAAATTCAAAATCCGAGGGATAATCAACAGTTACCTTTAAATTGGGAATGGGATAATTTATGTTTGAAAAATAATTTAATCTGAATTTTAAATCCCTGCCCAAATCAGCTTTAGTGGGTAAATCAAAATCAAAAGTAAGGGAAACCTTTTTAATAACCGTGGTGAAGGTGGTTTCTGATTTATAGCGTGCTTTAAGATTTTTAGGCTGATAGCTTAAAGAAGCTTTGGCCTCCTTGGCTTCTCCTTCTTTTCCCAACAGCCTGGCTTTAAAATGAAAGGTTTTTTCTTCTCCGGGGTAAACAACCCCTCCTAATTCTTCAGAGTTCTTTTTAACTATTAATGAGGTCGCGCCTTCAGTCGGTATGGAATATTCAGGATATTCAAAAACAAGCTCTGGCTGTTCCAAACGGGTGTCTCCATTGTTTTTATACTTCACTATGTATTCAATTTCATCAAGCAAATTAGTCTCTTCCGGACCAAGAATTTCCAATTTAAGAATCTCCTTGGAGTAAATATTCCTTTGATAATAGTAAAAACCGGCAATCCCGACGATTACCGCCAAAATAATAATAAAAAGAGTCCTTTTTTTCATAATTGTTCTTTTACTTTAACAAATTTTTCTCATTAAAGCGAGATTTAACTGACTTGTTCTAATATTGATGAAAGATAATATTGGGAAATGGTTTTAAGCGATTTTAGTTCTTCTTTTTCAATTTTTAGCTTTTTTAAAGTAGGCCAATCCTTTTTTAAAATGATTCTGATTATTTTTATGGCATCGACATCAGCCTTTTTAGCTGATTCATTTAATTTGTCGCACTGGCCGCAGGTTAATCCCATTTCCTTGGGATTAAAATAAATGCTTTCGGGAGACAATTTCTTCTGGCACAAAGAACAAGCATGCAGTTCCGGCTGATAGCCTAAAAATGAAAGGAAATTCCAGAAAAAATAGTAATATACTATTTCCGGTTTAATATCGTTTAATTTATTAAAAATCTCTTTTAAAAGATTCCATATTTTTTCATCAGGTTCGGCCTCTTTGACTAAAACATCAAGAACCTCTGAAATCTTGTATAAAATGCCTAGAATTTTTAAGTCTTTCCTAAGATTTTTAAAATTATCAATTAATATGGAGTCTGTAAGAGTTTTATAGTTCTTTCCCTGTATAAATTCAATTTCGGAAAGAAAAAAAACCTCCAGCCCTCCTCTTAATTTTGAAGTGATTTTCCTTTCTCCCTTAGCCATCAATTCCAGCTTTCCGAAATCCTCGGTATATATGGTAAAAACCCTGTCGGCTTCACCTCGGTCATTTTTTTTTAAGATAAAGCCTAAAGTCCTGTAATGATTGAACATTAAAATTTATTTATTCTGAAAAAAACCTTTAGCAGCTTTTGCTATCTTGATTTGCCGGTCTAAGTCTCGGCCTTCTGCGTCTGTCTTGACATAGGACCTTTTTTGCTGCAATTTTTTTAATGTTTCATTTAATTTCTTATCTTTTAGGCCGTACTCAAGGTTACCGAAAATTTGTTTAGCCATTTTCTCTCTTTGCTCCCCGTACATGCCGGTTTTTGCCTGAAGACCGCCGCTTTCGCTCTTCATTCTTCTCATAAAATCCTCCTTTCTTACAAAAGACGGGGGTTTAGAGGGCTCTGTTTTCGGCTCGGGCATTTTTTCCCTAGGTGTCTTGGGCGCACCCGAACCACCCAGTTGTCCTTTTTTTTCTTCTAAAGCCATTTAATTAATTTTTTTTAATTGCTAAATGTATTTCTTTTTCCCCGACCTTTATTGTTTTTTCTGCATCAAAAGTTTCTTTTCCTCCTTTAATTAAATCTTTAACCCTGGCTTCTTCTAAAACAGATTTTCTGTTCTTATATATAATCTTTTCCAGTTCTGAATCTCCCGAATATCCCACTAAAATCTTGTCTTCCGGCTTTAATCCTGTTTTTTTTCTTAATTCCTGAATATTGCGGATTATCTCACGAACCATGCCCTCTTCTTTGAGAGCCGAACTTATCTTAGTATCTAATTTTAGCTCTTTACCGAAGCCAATTTTCTTGACATTAACCTCTTCTTTGATTAAATCCAATAATTCTTTTTCTTTTTTAAAATCAGTGTCCGCAATTATTAATTCTTTTAAGGGCTGTCTAACTTTAATTGCTAATTTTGCCCTCTCGGTCAAAGCCAAAGTAACAATTTCTCTTACTTTGACCATTTTTTCTTCTAATTTCTCGTTCATCAGTTCCTTTTCTGATTTGGGCCAATCATATAAATGAATTGATTCCGGCATGCCTTCTGATTTTAATTTTAAATACATTTCTTCTGATAAAAAAGGCATAAAAGGAGAAATCAGTTTAATCAGATTTAAAAGTACAAAATAAAGGGTTCCGGCTGCTTCTTTCTTTTCTTCGGGACTGTCCGGCTTTTGGAATCTTTTCCTGGAGCGACGAATATACCACAAGGAAAGATCGTTTATAAAAAAGTCTTCTATCACCGAACTGGCCGAAGCGGCATTGTATTTATCAAGGCTTTTGGTAACTTTTTCAATTAAATTATTAAGTTTAGAAACAATCCATTTGTCTAAAAGATTGTTTCTGCTTAGTTGAGAATTTAAAGAAATAATTTCCTCTTTATTAACGTAGGTCAGGAGAAAAACAAAGCTGTTCCACAGGGTTAAAAGCTTTCTTTTAATCTCTTCTGCCGCCCCGTAGCCGAACTTTAGATTAAGAGCTGGATTCTGTCTTCCGTACATCCAGCGCATGGGCTCAACCCCTATCTTTTCCACCGCATCATCAAACCAAATAGCGTTTCCTTTGGATTTATGCATTTCTTCGCCTTTTTCATCCCTGACCGAGGCATAGCCGAAAATTGTCTTAGTGGGAAAAATATCCTCTAAAACCGTACTCATCACAATCAAGGAATAAAACCAGTTTTTGAACTGTCCTGGGAAAGATTCGCAAATAAAATCAGCGGGGAACCATTTCTTCCAGTATTCTTTATTATTAAAATATCCCATGGTAGAAAAAGGAACTATACCGGCATCCAGCCAGGGATTTCCCACGTCGAGAATGCGGGAAATTTTCTTTCCGCATTTTCCGCATTTAATTTTTACTTTATCTACCCAGGGCCTGTGGGGGGAGTGATTTTCAAATTCCTCCCAGCCCTCAACCGCTCTTTCTTCTAATTCTTCTTTAGAGCCGATGACTTCAAAATTTCCGCAAGAACATTCATAAATGGGCAAAGAAAGACCCCAATATCTTTTTTTAGAAATTAACCAATCCTGCATATTTTTCAGCCAATCCAGCTCTCTTTCCAGGCCAAAGGAAGGAATCCATTTTATCTTTTCAGCCACCTCCATCAATGGTTTCCTTGGTTTCTCCATGAAAATGTACCATTCATCAACTAAACGGAAAATCAGTTCTTCTTTACATCGCCAACAAGTCGGATATCTGTGTTTATAATCCTCTATATTGTAAACAATCTTTTTCTTTTCTAGGTTTTCAAAAATCAAATCATTTACTTCAACAACTAATTTCCCTTCCAAAAAATCAAATCCTTTATTGTATCTGCTTTCATCGTCGGTCGGATTAATGACCGAAAGATTGAATTCTTTACTCAATTGAAAATCTTCCTTACCGCAACCCGGAGCAATGTGTACTATGCCCGTTCCTTCTTCTCCCGTAACGTCTTTCCAAAGAATAACTTTATGTTTGCTTTTTAATGATTTTTTCACTGCCGAAAGCTCATCAAACATTCCTTTATACTCCAAACCATCCAGTTCTTTTCCAGGAAATTTCTTTAATATCTTCCCTTCAGGAATTAAATCTTTTTTATTCTCTAAAAGAATGAAAACCTCTTTGTTTTTATTCTCTATCTCAACATAATCCAGCTTGGAACTAACCGCTAGAGCCACATTTGAGGGAAGAGTCCAAGGGGTGGTGGTCCAGACCAGAAAGAAGGTATTCTTTTTACCGATAACCGGAAGTTTAAAATATATTGCCTTATGAATAATTTCTTTGTATTCTTCGGTTAAAATCTCGTGTTCCGAAATAGCCGTACCGCAGCGAATGCACCAAGGAACAACATCTTTTCCTTTATAGAGCATTCCTTTCTGCCAGCAGGTTTTAAGAAAGCTCCAGATGGCGTAATTGTTCTCGTCAGACATCGTGTAATAGGAATTGTCCCAATCCATCCATTGACCCAGCCTTATTGACTGTTCTGTTTGGACCTTGGAATATTTAAACACCCTTTCTTTGCATTTTTCAACAAATGGAGCAATACCATATTTCTCAATGTCTTTTTTAGTCTTAAAACCCAGCTCTTTTTCCACCTCAACTTCCACCCAAAGCCCCTGGCAATCAAAGCCATTTTGGAATCTTTGGTCAAAACCCTGCATTGCCTTGTACCTCTGAAACAGATCCTTATACGTTCTTCCCCAGGCATGATGAACGCCCATAGGATTATTGGCGGTAATGGGACCGTCCAAAAAAGACCAACGTTCTTTGTCCCGGTTCTTTTTCCTTAACTTCTTAAAAATATCGTTATCTTTCCAAAACTTCAGAATGTTTTTCTCAATTAAAGGAAAATTTAACTCCATAAATTATAATTTCCTAACCTCTCCTTTTTTAATCTCTTTTTTCTCGACAATTATATTTACCAACTTTTTGAAACTATATCTATATACTATCTTTTCCAGTAAGGTAAGAGGCCGCTGATGACCGACGATTAATATATTCTTACCTTTATACTTTTTCTCCATCTCTTTTAAAAAGCTTCTTAATCTTTTTTCTATATGGTAATAGTTCTCTCCTTTTGGTGGAGCTATTTTGAGTCTTCTTTTGTAGTATTCTAAGGTAGGAAGCTTTCGTTCTTTGTCCCAAAATCTTCCAACTTCATCTACTGGTTTTTCATTAAAAATACCAATATTAACCTCTCTTAATCTTTTATCAATCTTTGGTTTTGTTCCGATTTCTTTACTAATAATTCCAGCTGTTTCTCTAGTTCTTAACAAATCAGAG
>Ga0315286_10001091_pt1 | contig 24219 bp, 29 predicted proteins | sample YL17G10_0_MG_FD_205038 | JGI IMG/M metagenome (GOLD analysis project Ga0315286, IMG submission 205038) | Sediment microbial communities from Yellowstone Lake, YNP, Wyoming, USA - YL17G10_0 | ecosystem: Environmental > Aquatic > Freshwater > Lake > Sediment | place: USA: Wyoming | collected...
CAAAAGACTAAGATTCATAAAGTTAGATTAACAGAGCAACAATCCTTTGCTTTTGAACAGTTAAAGAAATACGATGTAAATCTTAGTCAATTTATTAGACAAGCTATTAAAGAGAAATTACAACGTGATTGGAAACAAATTAAAGAAGATAAACATAAAATAAAATTACCATTTTAAAAATAAACAATATGAAACTACTATTATTAATTGCAATGGTTATATTTTTGGCTGCTAATGCGTTCTTTGCCTTTGAAGTAATAGATTACTACCCAGTTAAAAATAGTTACTTAGATAGCCTTAAAACAGTTATAAAGGCTAATGAAAGGACTATTTGGTTATTAAGGAATGATAGCATTACTCATGTGAAATGTTTTAGAATTGATTAAAAAACTACTTAACCAACAATCCAACACTAAGAATGCCTAGACCTAATAAAGCTAGGCGTTTTTGTCTGCGTTCCTTTCGTATCTGTTTATTAAGGCTTATTTGATAAATAGAGTCGTTTTTAAGCATTATCTTTTGGTCTTTGATAATATCATTGTCTATTAAATTAACTAGCTTTAGACTGGCTATTTCAATACTATCTATCAAAATTATAGTATCACAGGTATTTATTACTTCGGTTAACTTTAATTCACATGGCAACCATGCTGTATCTGCCTTTAAATAACGCCACTTAATAATAGTTTTTACCCTTACCGAATCCTGCTTTACTATTTGTTTATTAACTGAATCTTTTTTTACTTCTAATTTAGCAACCTCAGCCTTTAAAGGCTGTATATATTCTGCCTTTTTTGGATTACAATTCCTTAAAAAGATTATAATAATAACTAAAATAGCTATTATAACTAAGTAAAAGTATTTAAGATTTCTGTATATTGTTTCCTTTACCATTTTTAAAGTCTATTATATTTTGAACGGTTACTATTCCTAAGCATAATAAAGCTACCGATAAGAAAGAATAACAAGCGTGTAACCTATTTTCGCCCTCTAAGTCTTTAGATAAATAAGCACCGTATAAAACACAAAACAAAGCGGTTAATTTTCTGCCTGAATAACCTATTGAATGATTATCTAAGGATGCAAATAGTTTAGTTATAAATGTTTTCATTTAATTACTAAAGTCATATTTCTATTACCGCTAATTTTATAACTGATATGCACCCAACTATAATTATATTCATTAATTAATTGGTCAAAATATAAATTCTTTTTACACCAATCAAATAGCTTTTTATTCTCTTCTTTACTTCCTGCGCTTATATCAATAGCTTGTCCCATAGTATGTTGGCTATTTGTAGCTCCACCAACCGCCTTATTAAGCTCATAATTCCTAAAGAAAGAATTAATTTTAATAGGTTTACCATACCATTTACGCAAAGGCTCAAAGCAAAAGTCAGCAACATTTGCCATGTTATTTAACTGTTCATTATTAGGCTTATTATCTATTCCTAATCTTAAAGCAGTTGGACTTATTGTAGCCTCTTCTAAAGATATATGTTCGCTTATATTCACTTTTTACTTTCTTTAATCCATTTATAAATAATGAATCCAAGTGTTGCTGCTGCAATAAGTACTTTTAAGATTAATTCAGTTTCAGTTAACATAGTAGTATAACCAGTAGCACCAACTAATATAACTTGAATAAAATCTCGATTAGCGTATAAATAAGGCATAATTAGTTCTTAGTTCTTTTAGATAACTCTTCGTTTATAAATTTAATGTTGTTTTGATTTTCCTCAATAATAGCTATTGAATCATAAACTAAAGCCTTTAATTCAGTTATTGAATAGTCTTGAATTGTTTTTTGCGTTGGATCGGTTGCTGCAACTTGCTCAACTATTTCTATGTTATCTGTTTTCATAAAGCAAAAGTACTAATTATTTATTGAATCTAAATAATTATTTATTGCAGTATTTCTTGCAGCATTAACCTCAAAGCCTGTTTCGGCATTATCAGAAGTAATTGTTAATGATTGATTAAATGGATTAGCCATACTTTCAGTATCTTGTATTGTTAATGTTATTGCAACAAAATACTTACTTGTTGGTGTAATTTCTTGACTTCCATCTTCGTTAATTACTGTGTCAAATACATCTGTATCTGCGCCAATTGATTTGTTTATTATTATATATCTCATAATTATTTATTTAAGCTAATAATCCTGTATTTCTTAATGCCTTTACAATTTGCTGCAAAGTATATCCATCAAAAGTATCATCTGTTTTAATAACATTACCAGCACCCGGACTTGCAATTGTTGCCGCAGCCACAGCAGTAGTAGGTTGAACTATTGGTGTTGCGTTCCAAATACCTATTTTTTGTGTTGTTGCTGTTCCTATTTTTGTGCCTGTTGTTGTATCAAAAACTATATTAAAAGTGTCATTTATTTTTAAAGACCCTGCTAACCCTAAAGCATAGTTGTTGGTTATAGAAATGTTAGTACTTGCGGTGGGGGCTTCAACATAAAATCCGTAAGCATTTGTAATTACACTTGCGCCTATTGCTGTATAAGTTGCTGTTTTAATATACTGCTCTCGTTGAGTAGTTATATTACCTGTAGCCCATTGTCTTGAATAATTGTTATATAAAACTCCTGATATTTCAGTAGATAGTGTTTGATTTGTGTTTGAAGAAAAACTGAAAGTATAACAAATAGTAGCATTTGTTGATGTTGCTGTAGTTGGACTAAAACTTATGCTAGAATTATTAACCTGAAATTTATTACCTCCTCCAATTGATACTACAACAAAGCCTCCTGCTGGAGCGTTTAAGTATGTAGAACCTGCCCCTGCTGCGTTTGAAAGCATATAATTACTTGCACTTGGCGCAACTCCTAAATGTAAAGTAGCCGCTGAATTAGCAATACCAAATGCTACATTGTCTGACGTACCTAAAGAATACTTGCGTGTTAAAGTTGCATTAGTTCCTGCCACAACACTTTCAATGTAAGTGTTGTAAGAATCTGTTGCTGTACTAGCTGCAACAAAAGAAACTGTATTATTTGTAAAATAATTGAAGTATTGGGTAGCTAAAGCACCTGTTGCCCATTGCTTAGTACTTCCAGTTACTTTAAAATTTGGAATGTTTGTTGATAATGTTTGGTTAGTGTGAGCCGCAGTAGTAAAGTTATATGTTATTAATGCACCTGTTGCTGTTGGTGTATTAGAAAAGTTTATTACGCCACTTACGCCATTAATCAAAGGAGTAGTTATATCAGTTGTAAAAGTTGGCGAAGTTCCAAATACCAAAGCACCGCTTCCTGTTTCATCACTTATTATATTCTTTAATTGTAAAGAAGTTGTTGCTGCGAATACGCTTAAATTTTGAGCATTAACGGCTGCTAAAGTTGTACCACCTAATCCTGCTAAAGTGTAATTTGGTACGTTTAAAACGTTTGCAATTAACGTAGATGCACCACTTGTTCCTGTTGTTGTTAATGAAGTTGCTGCAGTTCCTAATGTAGTTAAATAAGTTGAACTATCAACACTACCATCTGCTTTTAAAAATTCAGCAGATGTACCTGCTGTTTTAATAAATCCAGTTGTAGTTATTGTTGTTGTTGCAGTAGACCCGGCAGTTAATACTTGTTGAATAGTTGGAGTTGATGCTGACCCTCCTAAGAATGATAAAGCTGTTAAAGTAGTTGTACCATCCCCTATTTTATAAGTTCCCGTTTGTTGTAAATAAACTATTTGACCTGCTAATAAAACTTTTGTTGGATTAGCCGCAAACCATGCGGAATCTTTATATCCTAATTCTATATTTATTGAAGTTGCCATTATGTTAAAGGGTCTATAATTGTTGAAGTATTAGCAGTAATTGTATCTATAATTGTTTGTAACACAGTTACTGTATAAGTGCTGTTTGGATTTAAAGTAGTAAGCACATTACCATCTTGGTCAACTATTGTAACTAATCCTGCATTTGCACCGCTTAATGGTAAACTGCATGAACTTCTATCATAATGTTGAACAATACCCATTTGAAAAGACCAACCACTTACATCATCATCATAAGCACTTTGAACAGGCTCTAAAGTAAATCCCTCCGCTAAAGTACAATTATAATTAACTTGTAAATCATTCAAAAGTTGAGCAAATATATCAAGTGCTATTTGTTGCATATCACTCATTACATCATCCATATTTCTATTGTCTTGATGTACTAAGTCTAAGAATGAAAATAGAAAGTTAGATGTAATTATGTTACCATCAATTACAGTAGGATTAACAGTAACGCCCATTAATGGATAAGTTATCTGTTCAGCAGCACCAAACTCAGGCACTCTATCAAACAAAAAAGTACCGCTACTTAGTTGTAGATGGTTTGCCTGTTTGTCGTTGAATAGTTGTTTTAACTGGTTTTGGCTTAACATTTGCTTTCTCGAATTGTTCTAATTTCTTTATATTTATTTTGTGTATTCCTGCCATTAGTATTTACCTATTGATATATTATAAAATTCTAAATCATCGTAAGGAGAATTGTCAATCATAATACCACTTGTAAAGTTATTTCTTATCGGTTTAACTTCATCAATAAAAGCGTTGAGGTTATATAACGGATAAGAACTTTGGTATCGTCTTAAATAGTCGCTAGTCCTTTGAGCATAAACTTCTGCTTTATTTCTACTTCTATCCATTAAGAATTGAATCTCACTTAAATCTGCAGCAGATGAATTTTCACTGTTTTTAATCATTACGCCTTTATTCATTAGCCTATATTTCATATCGGGCAAAGCCTCACATTTAGCATAATGTAACATACAAGGCACGACTAAATTTAATAAAGTTTGATTTAAAACTGTTACCGTATTAGTTGTAACTTGACCTAATACTTCATTATAAAGTAAAGAGCCTAATAAGGGAATAATATAAAAGTCCTGCACTTCTTGAAGTATAGGAGTAAGAATAGTCATATCAACATTTTTATTGATATTGGTATATTCTTTTAAATAGTTTTCGGATATAATTAAACTAGCCATTATTTCTTAGTTCTTGATTTAGTTATTGCTTTCCAGATATGCCTACAAAAAGCTGTTGTTTTATGTGTATCGGGATTAGTATAAAAGCCACCACGATAAGACCAAGCATCCTCGCCAAATTGATTTGTTATATCATCTATTGAATCTCTGGTCCAACGTTTACCAACTGCCGATAAAGTTAATAGTTTAGTACAAAATTTACGACTTTGTTTAGCTGCAGGAACTTCATCACGAGTTACATATTTGTAAACTGTATAAAGTTCTGTTTCAATTATTGGTGTTGGTTTCTCTAATCCTTTAGGCGTTAAATTAATTATGCCACCGATTGAAGTTAATAAACCTGTAATTACTAAACTATCTATAATTTGTTTTACTGTTAAAGCATCTAAGCCAGTCATATTAGCTATCTTCTCAGGCGTTGTTTCGGGTGCGCCTTTTAAAATATCTAATACTTTATTTTCGTTTTCAGTAACAAATTTATGTTTTGCAAACTCAAAGTTAAAAGCCTCAGCGTTACTGCTAAATGTTACAAACTCCTCACTTACTATTTCATCTTCATTGTCATCAATTGCGCTGCCCTCAAATAAACTAAGTACATAATCAGTCATATCAACTTGTTTATCAAACTTACTAAATTGAGTTTCGGGAGTAGCAAATAATATATTAATGTCTTGCTCACTTAAGCCATAACTATTCTTTAACATCATTGATGCCACTTCTTTAGTAGTCTTTTGATTAGCAACCTCACGAATTAACCTTTTAATGTTAATCCATTGTTTACCTGTTAAATTCTTTAGATGTTCATTAACTTGTTGCTCAGGAACTAAGTTAGCACCTTCCACTTCTGTATGTGTATCTTCTGTTTGAATACCTAATTGTTTAGCATAATGCTTTTTTAAAGTAGGTAAATCAAATAAACTTTGAAGTAAAGATATATCAACTGGCAAGTCTATATTAGCAGGTGCTTTTGGCTTAACTTCTAAACACGATAAATCAATACCGTTAACCGCAGCTATTTGTTTAATTATATCTAAGTGTATCTCTTGTCTGTGTTCAATGTAACTTTTATTCCAACGTTCAAACTTCTGTAAATAAATAGTATTATCGCCTATTGAAATAGAACTATCATAAACACCTGCAATAACAGGGTCAGTTCTATGTGCTGTGAATATATTTTGCTCAGACCGTTTAGCAACTTGCTCAAACATTTTATCTAAATCACTTTGTGTAAAAGTTGTTAACTCAGCTTTTTGACCGCCTTTATCAACAAAATTAAACATCATTTTACCTGTATTACTTGAGCCTTTAAATTTACGGTCAAAAAATTTAGCGTATTTCTTTTGCTCTTCCTGAGTAGGTTCGCCATTAAATAAACTCAACATAGCAGCACTAAACATCCCATTCTTTAAATGTGAATAGTTAAAGTTAGTTATCTCAATGTTAGTTTCAATGTCTTGTAACCCTTGTTGATAGTTAGGGGATGGATAAATGTTACCGTATTCTAAGCCAGTCATTACTTCTGTCTTATAATAAAAGATTTGAGTTCCTGTTCTTATGTTAGGATTAAATATAGGATATTCACAAAATGAACTGTGCTTGTTAGGATTATTATTTAAGCTGCCATCTTCATTAGTCCATTGGTCGCAATAGTAAACAATTTTACCATCGGGAGAACGCCTAAATTTAGAGAACTCTTGGTTATAAACCTCAACTATCTTACCATTAAGACCGTATATAATTTGTAAAGCCACACCATCAAATATTTCAAATGGTTTTGTATTCTTTCTAAATATACTATTCCAATCTTCAAAGCGATTAGCATTCGATAAAAAATACTCATATTCAGCTTGTTCTACTAATGTTAATTTAGTTTTGTCATAACATAAACCTTTACCGTAAACATGATCTGCTTTAGTCTTTATGATAGCACCGTTAACGGCATCACGATTATATAATTCTAAAAGGTAATTAGGATAGTCATTTGAATCCCCCCAATTTAACCAACCTTTATTACTACTCTTTTTAACGGTAGGATTAAACTGGCTATCAAATTCTATTTGTAGTAGGTTACCTACTTGCGTTATTTTATTGTCCATTGGTTACTATTGAAGTTCTTATGTCTTTATAATAAGTATTAGTTGGTGCTACAAATGCCCATGTCATTTTACCGTTCTCAACTTCGCCTGTTAAAGTCCTTAAATCAGTTGTGTTGATATTTGTATAATCAAATAAAGTAGCATTAGCAGATTGATAAACATAGTAAGAATAGCTGCCATAGTCATCTAAAAGCACTTTACCAAGTAAAGGTGTAGAAACACCAACGGTTAAAACAAACTGTTGTCTATTGCCATCTAATTCACTATACGTTTGAGTACAAGCTACTTTTTTACCTGTGTTATCATTAACAAAAACAAACACATATTGAGGATTAGCAATAGTTGCTTTCTCGAATAAAGATAAAGTAATTGTATTTGTGCCTGTGCTAAAGTAAATCATCTATTAAGATATACCCAAACTTTACAAATGTTACTAAATAAAAAAGCCTAGACTTACAGGTCTAGGACTTACATTTATATTATGAAAGTTATATTAAGGTGCAGCAACAATTAATAAAGCAGCTAAAGCAGTTGAAACTTCTAAACAGAATGTTCTCTCTTCGCCATCTAATACAATTGTATAGCCTGAATCATCATTGCCCATTTTACCACTTGCAGCAGAAACGGTTGCAATTCTCATTCCAAACTCTTGACCTAATAATCTAAATTTACCATTTTTATCTTTAACCATCCAAATAGTATCTTGCTTAGCTAACAATAAGATTTGTTGAGCAACTGCAGCTTGTTTCTTTGGTAAGTATAAATTTAAAGTAATTTTATTTGATAATGTTCCGTTTGTATTATTAGTAAGTAATTCTGTTTCATCAGCTTTACCATACTCAAATTCAAATGACCACATCTTTTTACCTGTTGCTAAGAATGATGCCACGTTGGTAATTATACCACTAGCAGATGTAATAGTGCCTTGAGTGTAATTAGAATACTCAACGGCATATACATTCACTAAACCCGGACTTGCATCTCTACAATCTCTTGTTATTCCCGATGTTATCGGGCAACTTGATAATGCCATGTTTTTATATTTTTATTTATTAGTAAAAAAAGGGAGTAGCATTATGCCACTCCCTAAATTAATTAGGTATTGATTTGAGAAACGATTTGATCTCCAAAAGCGATTTGAACTCCTAATTTAAACTTAGAGTTTAAACGGATTTTATCAGCTTCTTTAGCATAGAATACATCAAATGCTTCGCCTTCGTTTTCTAAATCAGTTCCTAAGAACATGTTATCAGTTGCAATAGCATAAATCTTTTTAGTTCCAGATAATCCAATTGTAGGTACAATTTCAACATCTGTGTTCTCTAAATACAATTTAGTTTCGCTACCTGTTAAATGGTAAAGATTATCAATACCTAATTTAATACGGTAATCTCTTGCCTCAGCAGTTCCCATAAATACTTTAGTATTTGGGTTGTTAAGGATGTCATTAGTCATTGCAGCATAAACAGCTTGTAAAGCAGTACGTGAGTTAGCAACAGACCATACAGAAGGAGTAGCAACAACTGGAGATGCAGCAGCGATAATTACACATAAACCATCAAATTGCTTTTTGTAAGTATCAACACTTAACAAATCACCCTGCCAAATAGCTACTTCTTTACGCTTGTTGTAGTTCATTAAAACATCAGCAACGATGTCATTACGGTAAGTAAGCATGTCATAATTAGATCCTGCCTTCATTGCACGTTGGTAGAAGTCTGGCTCTAAAGCTTGTTCACACCAATCCATTTGCAATTTAATTTTTCCTACTGTTAAAGTACGTTGAGTACCAACAGTTGAACCTGATGCATTAAATCCGCAATCAGAGTTAGCTTGCCATACAGCTTCACTAGCAAAAATGTTAATTGTTTCTGCTGATTTAATACCTGTTTGAATTTTCATCAAACTTGCAGTTGTACCTTCTGCGATTATTTTACGAATGATGTTTTTTGCATCTTGTTCTGTGTACGCTGGGATTGACCCTATTGAATACGCCATGTTTTTATTTTTTTATTTGTTTTTAAGTTTATTATTTTGCAAAGAAAGCGGCAGCCGCTGCTCTTTTATTATTTTTAAATATAGTATTTCCACTTTCTACTTTAGGCTCTGCCATTGGTAAAGAAAGTAAATCATTGAATGCTTTTGAGAAAGACTCTAAAGAAGTTTTAACCTCTAAATTTTCTTTTTCTACTGCATCAAAACGAGATACTAAAGCTGAGATAGTTTTGTTAGCTAAGTCTAATTTTGCACTAACCTCATTAACAGCAGCATCCATAGCCTCTTTAGTTACTGACAAATCAGTTACTGGCTCAGTTATTGCAGTTTCAGCAGTTTCAATTTCGCTAAGAATACCACCCATTACACTAATTACATCACCGTTGCTTAAAGTAATATCGCCATCGGGAGCAGGAAGTTCGCCATCGGGAGTAACAACTGTTACTTTAGTTACACCTGCAATAGGTGTTGGCGTATCATATTTTACAACTGTACCATCGGCACTAGTTAACTCACCCATTGGGGGTGCATCTGTTGTAGGTACTGCTAAATTATCGGGAGCAGGAACAACAGGAACAACTGGAACCTCAAACTTAAAAGCCTTAGCAAAAGATAACTTTTGTTCAGGTGTAAGCAGATTGTTCAAGAAGTCTTTAATTGAATTATTTTTATCTGTCATAATAGGATATATTTAAACTTTAATTTTATTAACTTATCGCCCAAAAGATTTGATTAGCCATTTCCTCAGTTAGTTCAACCGTTGGAGTTTCATAAAAATTACCCTCAACCGAAAAGCCTTTATAAATGCCAGTCTTAACAAATTCATCCCAAACGTTTTTATCGCCTACATAAACAAAACCAAACCAAGTGCCATTGGGCAACTGTTCTTGTCCTAAAGGTGGATTAACACCCATAGCACGATTGATTATAAACGATTGATATAAATAGCTATCACTAACCATTCGTGTGTTATCGTGCATTTGATTAATGTTTTTAGCATAACCTAGTTTAGAATACTTCTTTACTATTTGCTCAATAGTTTGAGGGGAGAACTTAACGTTATATTCTTTGCCTGTCTTGTCATCAATGCGATAAATAGGCATATCGGGAATCATTAAAGCACCTGCTAGTATTTGTTTATCGGGATTAGCAACTGCAAAGTTGCCCTTTTGTGAGCCGCAATTAATCTTAATAGTTTTAAGTTGTTTATTAAAAGCAAAATAGTCTTGCTCGATTGCAGGACTATCAACTAAGGCAGTCGCAGTAACACCGCTACCATCTTTAACATCTTCATTTATTGTTAGGTCTATTAATTCCATGTTATGATATATTAAAATTGTTTATTTATTAACTCTTAGTAAGTAGCTTGAGATTGTAAAGTGTCTATTCGTTTAGATGAATGCCTAATATCTGTTTCAGTAACAAAGGCTTTAACAGGTTGGTAATTGTTATTTACATTCCCTGTAAAAGTAGTACTTGGTTGTTGTGAAGTTGGAGGTGCTATGTTGGGCGTTCCGTTGCTAGATGGTATGCTTACATTGCCTCCACTAGTATCGGGAGCAGCAGGTGCGCCACCGCCAAATTGAGCATTCTTAATAGTTTGTATGTTTTTAATAGCAACTAAACCTGCCGCAACTGCGTATAGTGGACCAGCAACAGCCCCAACAATAGGAATAGCTGAACCACTAGCATAAGCAGCTAATACTGCTTGTGCGCCTTGCATTACGGCTTGAGCAATTTGCAAAGCCTTATTAACTTCAAATTGTTTTTTAGCTATTGCAGTTTCCTCTGCGCTGCCTTTTTTAGCCTTACTTAATTTATTAGCAAAGAATATATCGGATAAAGCTTGAGTTGATTCTAAAGAAGTTTTGGCTAAAGCAAAACCACCATCTACTCTATTTTTCTCAGCTTTTGTTTTTGCAGCCTCTTTATCTTGAAAATCTTTAACATCTTGATTGTCTTGCTCTATTTGCCGTTTATGTTTTTCATCAAGTGCTTTTTTATTTCGTTCAGCTAAAGCAGCTTCTTCTGCATCTTCTTCTGCTTGGTATTTTTTATCTTGTTCCCTTCGGTCTTGTTCTAACTTTTTATTCCCTTTAGCTATTGCATCTTCTCTCTTTTGTTTTTCTTCTTCTAACTTTTCTTTATCCTCTAAATGCTTTTTATACTGTTCTTTTTTAGCTGTGTTATCAGTTTCAGTAATTACATATTCCTGTACTTTAGCATTTTTAATCATTTCAAGACTTGCAGATAAGTCTTTTTTCATTTGGTCTGTAAACTGACCACCAGCTCTAACATGTGCCTCAATCCCCCTAGCTATTTCTAAATTGGTATCAATAATAGCTTTTTGTTTTAGCTTTTCAATTTCAACTGTACTTTTACCAGCTGCCTTAGCAACTGTCATTTGTCTATCAAATTCAGCTATTTGTCCTGTTAAAGCTTCTTTTCCTTTTTCGGCATTAGCTTTCATTGCCTCGCCTTGTTTATCTAATTCACTATTTGTTAATCCTAACGCATCTGTAAAGGCATAAATTTGGTCTATAATAGCTGTAAAAATAGAACCTAAGAATTGTAGGCTTTTAGCGATAAATCCATTTCCCTCACTTAATTCTTTCCAATTTTCAACTAAATAACTTATACCCTCTATTAATAAAAAGATAGGTATGGCTTTCATTGCCGAACCAACACCCTTAAAGCCTGTTGCTATTTTATCAGTATCAAAATCTTTAAAGCCTTGACCTAATAAACTAAATGAAGATGATATTTTTTCAACACCGCTACCTTGTAAAGATTTAGTAGTGTCTTTAAGGTCATCCATCTTATCCTTAAGTTCAGCCACTCTTTTAGCAGCTTTACCATCGCCATTTAATGCAGCGGATTGAGCAGCTTTTAATTCTGCTTTTAATTCTTTTATTGAATTAATAGCCTTGCCAGTTCCCTCAACTTCAATACTTATTACTGTTTTCTCGTTTGCCATTATGCGTTAACTCCTTTAATTACTAAAAATTGAAATACAGGTGCTTCAGATGTTACACCACCAGTTGTTGCAAAAGAAACTTTAAAAGACCCTGCTGATATATTTGTAATTAAAACAATATATAAATCAGTACCAGACTTTTGATGAATTATGATGTTATCTGTTAACGCAACTAAAGTATTTGTAACTATAAAAGATTGATAAGTTGCTTGACCTGCCGCAGTAAATAATGTTATAGCTCCACACATTTTACTTAATGTAACACCTGTTACTCTTGATGTTAATTGAGCAATTGTGCCACCTGCTCCAGTAGCATAGCCTATTCCTAAAGTTCCGCTTGATGTGATTTGAGCGGTAACGGCTAATGAAGTTCCAGTTGCTGCTCCAATTACAGGCGTTGTTAAAGTTTTAGATGCTAATGTTTGAGCGGTTGTTAAATCGCAATAATCACTAACTACTCCTGCATCATTTTTAGATGCTAGTCTTTTTGTTGTTAAATCAATATAAACCGATTCTACACCTGTTGATGGAGTTGATATTGATGCTGCAGCTATTGCTGTTAAATCTAATTGTGCCATAATTATAAAATTCTAAGGATTGCTCCATTGTTAATTGTTAATTTTATTCCTGAGTTTATTTTGTATTTTCTTGAAATAATTGAATTATAATTATTCGTTAAAGATTGGTTTATTGATGCTATTTTATTGTTTTGATTTAAATCAACTAATATAGAAATGTCTCCACTTCCTAATAAACTTATTCCACCTACTGTTTTAATGTTTGTATTACTTACTAAAGTATTTTGTTTTAAATTTATTTCCGTTGTTGTTGCGGTAGATACTGGTTTACCTAAATCTGTTGTATCATCTACATTACTTAAACCAACTTGTGTTTTAGTTAGTCCTGTTAAAGATGACCCATTACCATTGGTATCTAATTTACTTGCTTCTAATCCACTATATAAACTATTAACCGAATTGTCCCCTGTGTTAGTTCCTGAATTAGTACCTGTTATATCAGATGTAAAAGCTAAAGTACCATTAGCATCTTTTAATGTATAAGTCCTATCTGCTGTATTTGTATTAGTAAAGAATGAAGTAAACGTATTCGCCACATTTCTTAATCCAAACATACCTGTTAAGAAAGTTTTTAATCCGCTTACCGTTTGAGTTGATGCAAGTAACATATCACCACTACCCGAAACTGTACCCCATGATGTTGTATTTCCATTAGTGGTTAGGTATTTTCCGTTATTACCACCTTGAGTTGGTATTGATGAGCCTGTTGTTATATAAGTCATTATAATATAAATAAGTTAGTTCCTGTTGTTGTTAATGTTAGCGCATTCCATTGTGCTGTTATTCCTACGTAAGGCATAGCAGAACCGCTTACCGTTCCACCACCTATGTTATTAGTAAAGATTACTGTGTTAGCCGTTGCATCTATCTTAATAAAATATATTTTATAATCTACCATGTTAGCTGAATCCCATATTATTGTAACATCGGCAGCCGTACAATCAACATAAATTACTCTATTATTATAAGTTGCATCTATTGTAGTATCAACAGTTAATGTTATGTTAGGTGCTGAATCACTACCGTTAACAGTTGAATTGCTATAACTTGAATCTATAACTACCGGACCAACTAATCCAACACCTGTAAAATTAACTACATCACTATTTACAACTACATTAGTACAATTAATTAATGATATTCTTTCAGCATTAACTGCTACATAATTACCTGAGCCACCAAATGAAACAGAGTTACTGCCTAATAATAAAGAATCGCCATTTGATAAATTATTATTCATTATACGACCATCATTTGTATTAAATGGATCGGGTGGTTGTGGCGAAGTACCTCCACCCCATGCAGGGTAGTCTTTTACTTTTAATAGTTCAACCTGAGTACTTTCTTGATTAAGTAGATTGTAATTAGGAATAGAGTTAACATAAAAGTAAGCGTTAAGCGGATGTGCTATGTATATCTTATTTCTAAAAGTAAAGTTCTTTATTGTTATTTCATCTAAATTAAAATATGCTTTTACAACTGAACTTCTTTTATCACTTAACTCACTAATTTGTTGTGAATAAAATTTATTCATTAAATTGTTAGTTGTAAATGTAGCTTGTTGATAGTTGTAAAATACACGATGCGGAGTGTCCCAACACAATGTTAAAGTAGGTTGGTAAGGATTATCACAATCGCCAATAAATGGATATGTATAGTAAATTGTGTTAAAAGGCGCAAAAGTACTTTTTAAATTCCATCCACCCCAACCAGCAGTAATAACGCCACCTGCATATAAATTACGAATGATTGATTTAAAATTCTTTAAAGTTCCTGCATCATTTTTATAAATCTTTGGAATAACTAAGCCAGTACCAACGCATGAAACAATTGGAGTTGATGCGTAAATAGATTCTGTTTTCTTTACACCGTTTACAAAGTCGCTTGTGCATTCTGTATATCCATAACCATAGGCTTGAGCATATTCTTTGTAATAAGCCTCATTATAAGTATCTGCATCTGTCTTATAAGTATATTCATATCTTTTAGTATCAAGTTCAGCAACTGGACTTATTTCAATCTTTTTAGAGTGGTCTAAGAAATTAGTCCAATCTTGAGTACCGTTATAAAAACCATTGCTTCGTGGCTCAATAATATAGTTAAGTGGATTGTTTGGGTCAACTTCTAGGTATAAATTAGCAAGTTGAATTTCAGCCATTAGCCAATCTTTCTTTTTTAAATTGGTTGGTAAGGCTTGATTAACTTCTAATAAATCCCCCTCTGTTATTGATAAGTCATCAATAACTGCAAAGTATCTTGAAGTTTGTAAAGTTGATGGAAATGATGGATTATAAACAACACCTATAAAATATTGAGTAACCGTTGTTACGCCTCCTGTTATTGGAATGTTTGCGCCATATTTAGGTATAATAACTAAATTAACAGGCTGAACTTCTACTCTGTATTTAACCCCTGCTGTAAATATACCTGAGTGATAGCATGAAATTGTTATGCCAATAGTACTTTGAGTTGTATCTAATGATTGTAAGTTAGATGCAACAACAACCCAAGTTGAGCCTGTCCACCCCATTATATTAACTAATATATCGCCACTTATAATTAGAATGCTTGTAACTGTATATAAAGAATTTGTAACGTTACAACCAACTGATAAATCTGTTATTAGTTTATATTTTCTAGTAACGGGAACTGTAAACTCGCCATTACCAACAATATAAACGTTACCTGCATCATTGTAAGGTGATATTGTATCTTCATTGAATAAAACAATATCAGTAGTTGGTGTGTTAACATACCATAATCCTGCTAAAAAAGTTGTAGTATATGCCGTTCCTGTTTGGTCTGAATTTCTACTTGCAAAAAATTCGCCATTTGCTCTTGTTGTAGCATCTATTGTAAATGTCTCTCCAATTGAATCTATTAATGCTCTTTTATATTCATTAGAATCTAAATAGGTAGAAGTCCAACTATAACCAGCATCAACAAATATCTGCCTCATTAACTCACGCTTAAATATAGATGGTCTAAAATGCTTAACGTGATATTCAGTTTCTGCATTTATATTATTTAATCCTCTATTTATTAATCCGTAATAAACACCAAGTCCCCATTGTGTAGTATATGAGCCTAGTGCATTACCTTGAGACCATGATGCAATAACATTAGCTCTACTTAGTATATGGTCATAAGCACTCATGTCTACATTATCTGAAATAGAGGAATTTCCTGTTATTAGTTTATCCCCAATAGCAACAAATAGATTGCCTAATGTTCCTGTTATAGCTATTGCATATGTTTTTTCTTGACTATCGGCATCTAAGGTTACATTGAGTAATTTTAAATCTCCATTCAATTGTAACTTACTATTAATGTAGTATTTAATATTACATTTTAATCTAGGGTCGAATAAAGTTAAAGAGTTATTTAATTTAAAAATGTTACTAAATAAAATGTTAATCTCTTTAGTGCCGGGCAGATTAATAGTCTTTGAAAATGTAGCATTTCGTTTATCGGGATTACGAACATCGGCAATTAAAAAATTAAGCGATAAAGGTATTTCATTAATAAATGATACATCCGTTTCAACACCTGCCTGAGTAGTTATAACAATTTTAATATCAGCCACGTTGTCTATGATTAGAATGTGTATAACTTAACTCAATAATGTAGTTTCTTAGTCTTTCATTATTCTTAGTAGTGTAACCTGTTTGAGTAACTTTAACGGATTTGTAAACGCTTGTATTTCCTAAGTCTAGTCTAACATCAGTTGAAGTAAATAAGTCTTTATGTGTTACAAATTCTGCATCAGTTAACCAATCGCTTGTTAGTTGTAGGTTATCTTGAATAGTAAGGCCTTGAACTTTCTCGCTACTCAAAGAAGTATCTAATGTTGAAACGTTTGCCACAACAGTCCACATTGATTTCTTAAAGGTGCTTACTGTTTTAGTTGAACTTAATGTTCTAGCCAATGGGCAATGTAAAGTATCATAGCCACCTTTAGAATTAAGATAATGTAAAGTGTATACTTCAAATTTAGGATTAGTTCCTACTGTAACTCTTTGAATTACGCCTCCATAAGTTGGGTCGCTAATTGTATATTTATCTACTAATGAAGTGATGATTGGATATGTGCCACTAATAACGGTAACCAATCCACTTGCTATTCCTAATAAGCCTTTGTAACCAATATCAATACATTGATAGTTATCGGTGTAAATTCCTGTTGCATAATCAGGTCTTGCTATTCTATATTCAGCTATTAAAGTATTAGCAGCGTCATAAGTTTTAACAGTTATGTAAGGAATATCATTAGTATTTCCTTCTTTAATTAAAGCATAAAGAAAGTGAGAACGGTCTTTGTAAGTTGTATAAGTGCCACCGTTGGCAGAAGTTAAATAAACATAATTAGAAATAGTTGAATCATAACAATAGTAATCAACACTGTAAGGTGCAATGTAAACATAATCTACACCAGCGTTCCAAACTACATATTCAGTATTAGCACCTGCATAATAGGTAGGTGTAGTTCCGTAAGTTTCGCCTATATTAAATCTAATTTTTCTAGTTGCATTAGCACATTTTTTCCAACCGTATAAGTTAACAGGGAAATAATTTTGCATTAGATTTTCAGCGTAATTGCCAATGTTATAATGAAGATTACCAGTTGAATCCGCTTTAACGTAATCAACTGCTAATACAGTTAAAGTAATTACATCGGTTACAATAATTGTAAATGTAAAGTTAGGGGATGCAAATTGAGTTGAAACAGCATCTAAAAACTGTTCGTTATAAACTGGTGTTGGTGTTTGTGGACTGCTATAAATTGTTACTGCCATTTATTTTAATGTTATTTCTTTGCCTATTAGTTTTGACATATTTGTTAATAATATATTTATTCTGCCATCTGTTGCAACGTGGTCTATAAATGGTCTAGGCTTAACGCCATTCCTACCTATTGACCTTGCAACTATAAATGCAAATTGCTTAGCTGCTTTAGCAAATGGTAATTTGGTTACTTTTCTTTTTGTTAATCCTTTCTTTTTATTATATGCGATTGTCATATCGTATATAATTTGTGAGGGATTTATTCCATTCTTAGCTTGCCAATTTTTACCAAGTGCTTTAGTCGGTGGCATCTTACCTTTCTTTCTGCCATTTTCAATATAATACCAATAGTCTTTATCGGCATATACTTCAATCCTCACTCCGTTTGGGATGTAAACTAAACCACCTTTAAATCTTATATCGGGTGGATTTGGGTTACCTCTACCTCCTTTTTTAAGAGCCGCAAACATTTCATTCTCTAAATCAACTGCTAATTTCTCAGTAAAATCATTTAACAATTTATCTATTTCTTCTTGCAAGTTCAAGTTCTCTTTGTTCTTGTTGTTCTAATTTGTTTTTATCCTTTAAATATGCCAGTTCATTTAGTAACCTAATAACTGACCAATCGTGTATTTCATCCTCTTTTATTCTATTAGCTTGAGCCACTTGTTTAACTATGTGAGTCCATCCCCAAAAGTCGCTAAACCGTTCTCTTTCAGTTCGGTTGTCATCTCTTTCAATAGGTTCTCCGTTGTCATCACGCCTTCCAAATAATCCTGCGTATTGAGATTCCAATTCATTAATACTTCTAAGCAAAAAAAAACAGAAGGCTGTGCTATTGACATTGGTGCTTTAAGAAACTTGTCAGCTATTTCAGCGTGTTTATTACCATCGTATTTGAATGATAGGTAACTTGCAGGCTCATAAACCAAAGCGCATAGTTCGTGAAGGACACTAATTAAATTAGGATGCTCCATTAATGTTTTAATAGTTATGTATCTACCTGTATTAATATCGTTAACAGAACGGGATGCTTTATAGAAATTGCCACCCTGCCACGTTATTAATTTAGGTTGTGGTTTATACTTAACAGATTTAACTAAGCCGCTTAAATAGTATTTAAAAGCTATCTTAGGCTTAACTTCCTTAGTTAGGAATGCTAAAGAATTAATATAATACTTGTATTCTTTTAACGGTAGGCTTTCGACTTCATCAATTGTCTTCCCTGTAAAGAATGAAATGATACGAGACCAATCAACCTCGCCCTGTAAATGAGGGTAAATTGTTTGGTACTGTTCAATTGTAACTTGGTTAAATGAAAATGGTATACTCATCAATAAGATATACCCAAACTAATTAAGTTTTTATAAAAAACTATATTTACCTGTATTCTTATTGATTTTGTTTAAGGCTACATATCTAAAACTGTCAATGATATGATTATTGAAGTCAACAGGTGTATTAGTACCCTCAATCCATTTGTAACTTCTAAACTCTTTTATTGCATTTACTGAAGTTCGAGTTATGTTTATCTTAAATTGCTTTAAGGTATCTATTGAGTTTCTAATGCTATCTGGTCCTTTATTTGCACCCTCTATATTGAATCCTGCCCTCCTTAAATCCTCAATACTTTTAGGTTCAGCACTATCAGCAACTATTGAAATGTGTCTATCAATACCTAATGTTTGCAGTTTTTTAATTATGTCGCTATTCGTTAATCCTGTTTGATATAATAGTTCATTAACGTAAAGTTCATTATTATAACGGTAAACTTTAATAAATGTAGTTGGGTCATTAGTAAATCCAAAATCCATCCCGGCACCAATCAACTCAGCACCCAAAGGAATGTCATCTACAATATCAAAGTTTCTAAAGACTAATCCCTCTATCTTACCAGTCATGCCACGAGCATAAACTTTAAATAGTTCCATGTCTTTGTATCTTAAGCCTTCTATTTTATCTCGTATCTTTTGAGCAACAAATGGATTATGCCGATGATCGGATATAAATAGCTTAACGCCCTCAGTTCCTATTAACTTTTCATGCACCCAAAATTCAGAATTAGGATTATAATCGATATAAACCTGCTTTCTGGTCCTCATATAAAGTTCATTGAATATATCGTAAGTTATGCCTTGCGCCTCGTTTATGAATAGATAATCCCTTTTACCCGACTTAGCACCTTGAGCAGTTTCATAAGATTTAAACTCCATTACAGAACCGTTAACAAATTGAAATATACGGTCAGTTCTATTGTAGTCTGCTATCTTATGTCTAAGTTGTTCGCTATTATTATAAATGTCTAAGGCATCACGTAAAGCACCAGCTTTTAAGTTAGGGATTGATTCGCCAACAACTGTAATAACTATTTGCGATTGAATGGCTTTAGTGAATAGAACTTGAAGTATTGAATAGGTTTTACCACTTGATGAGCCGCCTTGATTTATGAGTACGTCTTCGGTTGCAAAATAGTTGGCTTCGTATAGGCATGAGGTTTTAAACACATTAATCTAAACTAATATCCTTTTCATTACTACTAAGTGGCGCATTGCTTTTAATTATCTCAACTGTTGTATTGAGGTTAATGTTTTCGTTTTTAGACTCGACCTCTTGTTTAGGCTGCCCGTAAACTCTATTAAGTAAAATTTCCATTGAATATAGCGTTCCCTTTTCAATACCTCTTTTAATAGCGTTGGCAACTGTTTTTTCTAATACAGTAGAGTTGTCATCTTTAAATACTTCTGCTAATTCTGTAATAGTCATAGCCATCATATTCTCAATAGTTTGAGTTATGTCTTGTTTGTTATAACCCATGTCTTTTAATTGACAAACGAATTTACGAGGTCTGCCGTTTGGGTTGCCTGTTTGCCCCTTTGTATAGGGTATTAAGTTTTTGTGTCCGTCGCTACTTGGCATAATCTATTCCGTTTCTTTTAATCTTAATTGTTGGTTCAAGTTTTTTCATTCTGTCAATTATCACTTGACAATACTTTGGGTCTAATTCCATACCGTAGCATTTGCGTTTAAGTTGGTGTGAAGCAACCATTGTTGAACCTGAGCCAAGAAATAAATCTAATACATTCATTCCCTCTACACTTGAATTATTTAATGCATTTTCAATCAACGGAATGGGTTTCATTGTTGGGTGCAAATCATTCTTTAATGTTCTTTGAAATTCCCATATATCTTCTTGCTTGTATCTTTCTCCGTAAAATGAGTTTTCTGGGCATCCATAAACAATTGGTTCATATCTACTTTTATAATCTTTTCCACTTAATGTAGCTTGGTTCTTTTTCCATATAATAATTGACTTCCAATTAAACCCCATTTCTTTTAAAGGAGTTAATAATAAATCTAATTTTAAATCACAAAAACTAAAATACCAAGCACCTTTATTAAATAAAGTAACATTTGACAATACTTCTTTCATAAAATCAACAAACTCATCATCTGGCATTGAATCGTTTTTAATCTTATCGTGCTTTGAATTTGCTCCTTTATGCCCTAATATTTCAATTCCGTCTTTTGTTGTGTTTGATAAATCTTGACCTTTAAAATCTACATTATAAGGAGGGTCAGTAAATACCATATCAGCCTTCTGTCCGTTCATTAACTTTGCAACTTGGTCGCTATCCGTACTATCTCCACAAAGTAAACGGTGTTCGCCTATTTCAAATAAGTCGCCTAATACTATATCGGTTTCAATACCGCCATCAGGAACTAAAAAATCATCTTCTTCAGCTTCCAACTCAGTAACAAATTCAGCGAGCAAATCCAAACCCCAAGCATCAAGTTCTTCAACATCCCATTCGTTTTCAATCATATTCCAATCCCATTCCCCCCCACTAGTATTATCTTTTATAAGAAATTCCCTTTGTTTATCCTCAGATAAGCCGCTTGCTTTTATAATCGATACTTCCTTTAGCCCAGCTTCTTTGCATGCCTTAAAACGCATATTTCCGCCCAATATAATCATATCATCATTAACAACTATTGGTCGTATTTCTAACATCTCAGGGAAGTCTTTTATCGACTGCACCAATTTCGCAAACTTATCATCCTTAATTAAACGAGGATTGTTTGGGTTAAGTTTAATTTTACTTATTGCTATTTTTTCTGTTTTCATTAATTTAAACAAATTATTATTTCACGTTCAAATATAAAAGACTTAGCCACATCACATGGCATTAGTCTATTTTCAAATAGTTGTTGTATTCTTTTGCGCCTTCTTAGTAGTCTTTGATTCATCTTAAAAAATTATAGTTACTTATTACTTCATTTACAAATATACGATTTTCTGTTGAATTATAACAATCTAATAAAAGGTCGCAGTCTGCTACTGGATTACGAGATAGGTCGCCTATGCCTATGTTCTTTAATAGTGATGAATGTATTAATGCTTGACCGCCATCGGTGTAACAATGCTGAGGTTTTTGTGCAGGTCTTATTGAGCCATCTTGAAGTATCTGTTCGCCTATTATCATATCATAATCTTTGCCATACTTTTTAAATACTTCATAACAATTATGGTTAAATGTAGTATCGTCATCTAATCCATAAAAGAATCCTTCTTTCATATTTCTAATACCTAAGTTAGTTTTAAGGTGTATTGATGAGAAAGTATCCTCTGCATTAATAACTAAGAATGGTAATTGTAACCCAATGCACTCTTTAATAAGTATTTCTCTATGTGCGCAAAGAATGATAATCCAATTAATATCTTCGTGTTTAGGAATGCTATCTTTAATACGAGATAACATACCACTTCTAAATAAAGGCGTTATTAAATTTAAGGTCATATCCAATTCTGTGTTTGTTCGTTCCAAAGTGAATAACAAGGATGTGCTGATATATGCCCTGTAAAGTCAAAGCACTTCATTTCTTTATTATAGTATTGTTCGCCAATCCAACCCTCAGCAACGTGCCTATGTTCTAAAGATGGTTGACCTAATGTTCTAATGTGAGCAAGTGAAGTCCACCAAAATGTTCCACCAAAGAACGGCCATCCTTTATGCTCTGGCGAATGATGGGAGGGAAACATCCAATGCTGACCAACTGCATCGTAACCTTCGTTAAGTTTTTGTACGGCTGTTTGCCATTGACCAACGTTATAGTAAGTCATTGATTTACGCCATGATTGATTGGGTTGTTCGGGATTAGCTGCGCCTTTAGAGTGAGCGTAAAGAACATAGCCATCATTCTCTAATGCAAAAGTATGTAAAGGTATTTGAGTTACTTGCTCCCAACCATTATCTTGTTGAGTAATAACATCAAAATTTATTCTTTCATTAATAAGATATTGAATTACTTGAGTTCTATTTTCAGGCGTTCCAACAATACCAACTTTAAAAACTGCTAAGTTATTTATTAAGTCCCATTTCTTTAAAGCTGCTATGTGTTGGCTAACTGGTATCTGCCATTGACCATCAGCGTATATGTGGTAAAAGTGATAAAGTTTATTTGTATTGCTCATATAATTCTTTACGTTTATCAGTTAGTAAATCTAATGAAAATCTTTGTACATCTAAAGTTAATTGGTTTGCTTTATCTTTAACTATTGATGGGTTGTTTAAAATATATTTAGACCATTCATAAAAAGACTTTTCGGTTAAATCAAAACTATTATCTTTAGTCATTAGGTTTGAATAAGGGTTAACGTTATGGCATATAATAGCGCATCCTTTAAAGCCTGCCTCAATCATTTTAAGTTCAGACTTACAGTTGTTAAATTCATTATGAAGTAAAGGACTAACTGATATATCTATTTCATCATAAATTTTAGCAAACTTATAAACAGATAGTGATTCAATTCTTCTGTATGGTTTACTTATTCCATTGGGTGTTCTATAATCTTTAAGTTTATTAATGTAATCTCTTTCAACTGATAAGGTATTAAGGTTATCGGTTAACATTCTTTCATAAGCTACATAAATTGATTGTTCTTTCTTAACACCTGACCAACCTGTTAAAGTTATTTGGCAGTTATTATAAAAGTCTTGATTATATAAACTTTGTTGTATGTCTTGATGAATAGAATAAACATCGGGAATGTGTGTTGAGCCTTGAGTAAAGCCATAACGAATACGCTTAGATTCAATGTGATTGTTTTGCCATACTTGGTCATCTGTATCTATTCCGTTCTCAATAACGTAAACATTTTTATTATGTTCTTTAATTTTATTGGCTAGTATTTCAGTTGTGCAAGTAACAAAGTGAGCAACTTTAATTGATTCAATTATTTTATTAGTTATATCGTTTAAATCATAATGCTCTTGTAAAATGTGGTCTTCACATAAATACCAATAATCGTCTAAGTCTAAACCAAAAGGAATGTCTAATTTATTAAGCTGATCTATTATTCCTTTATCGTTATGTATTTGCCTACAAAATATAACTAGGTTAAATTCTTTTAAGTATTCATCTGGTAGTATTTCTTCTGTGTGAGCATGGGTAAATTCAAACTCAGGATATAACCTTTGCAATACTTCATTAGGTTTATTCATTCGGTAATAAGAAACCGCATTGAATACTGGCTTAGCGTTTTGTATTTGGAACGAATGGATTAGGAGGATTCTCATTGTTTTGGGAATGTATAATGTTTAAGGTTTAAATCTTCTAAATCTTTAATCCTTTTAAGCCTGTGCCTATTAGCATCAATAATCCATTCAGCCGAGCAACTTTCGCAAAATTCCCGACCTATAATAGTTTTATAGGCTAGTCTAAGTTCGCCTAAAATACCCTCAACACCTCTTGGAATATACATTTCATTAGCATATAATTCAAAGAATTGATTATGCCTAATTA
>Ga0315286_10001092_pt1 | contig 24204 bp, 25 predicted proteins | sample YL17G10_0_MG_FD_205038 | JGI IMG/M metagenome (GOLD analysis project Ga0315286, IMG submission 205038) | Sediment microbial communities from Yellowstone Lake, YNP, Wyoming, USA - YL17G10_0 | ecosystem: Environmental > Aquatic > Freshwater > Lake > Sediment | place: USA: Wyoming | collected...
TCGGCCTCCAAGCTTTCCAAAGTCTCTTCCATAGCCACCTCCTATAATCTGCATGCTTATTAAGCATTCAGATTATAGGCCAAATAAAAAGATCTGTCAAATCTACCCATATTTTTGTCGTAGACCCCCAACTAAGAGTTTTGTTGACACCTAGAAAAAATTATGATAGATTTTCGAATGTTAAGCGAGAAATTACCATCTAATTTAAGCGCTTGGCGAAATATGACAAGTTTGTGATTTTTTTACATGAATAGGAAGGCCATCCAAATTATTCTCGTTATAGGAATTTCATTAGTTACCCCCGTTTCATCAACTTACATCAGTTACTATACAGTGGCATCAGCCGATTTTCTCTCGTTCGATCTAGGTTTTGAGGCTTTCGATCAGAAATATCTTGCGGCCGCTAATCAGAGCCAACTAAAAATATTTGATTCAAGTAGTTTTTTCAAGAGGCTTCAGCCGGCGATCTATCCATTCTCACTGCCCTCCCATTTATCTTCCCAAATATCTTCTCTCGATCAGAAAACGTTAGTCCTTCGTTGTTAAGAAGACCCTCGAAAACACCTCAGCTTAGGTAAAGCGACAAAAACGTCTAAATGTAGAAGAAACCAGCGAGGGGAGGTGCCTTCTCTGGCAAATCCCCATAGGAGTTTGAACACAGGGATGAGGCTTAAAATCTTTTCTTTGGAAGATTCTTAGGCAAGAAGTGGGATGAAGTAAAATGGAGTTGGGCCAATGGGCAGGATTAGCAATTTTTGTGGCATGTGTTTTGGCCTCATCGTGTGGATTGTGTATATAATGAAGAAAGACAAGAAAGACAAAGAATAAAACATGGCTTTGGGCTACAGCCACAAGTTACAGAAGCCATCGTGCGAAACCTATTTTTGCTATATTCGGCTCAGCCTATGGGGAGTTCTTATCAAATTACAAAACAGAAAGGAGATTGCAGTGACCCAAAGCAAGCAATCGAAGAGCTGGAGCAGCGTCGGCCATTGGGTACGAGTCGCAGTGATGTTCTTGAGTGGCGGCTTTATCTTTCCCCATGCGATGACCGAAGACGAGGACATTGCCAAGTACGACGCCGATATGACCTGCCCCCCGAAAACCGGTCCAGGGGATGAGTTAGAATAGGACTGAGAATAAGTATAGGGGGTCAGGATGAAGAAGAAGGGGTTTAGTGCGGAGCAAGTCATCGGGAAGCTGAGGGAGGCGGAGGTTCTTCTGGGTCAGGGGAGCACAGTGGGCGAAGTGAGCCGCAAGCTGGCGGTTACGGAGCAGACCTACTACCGATGGAGGCGGGAATATGGAGGGATGCGGCTAGATCAGACCCGAAGGCTCAAGGAGTTGGAGAAGGAGAACTGGAGGCTCAAGAGACTGGTGGCCGATCTGACTTTGGACAATGCGATTCTCAAGGAGGCGACCCGGGGAAACTTCTGAGCTCGTCACGGAGACGGAAGGCGGTGAGGTGGGTTTGCGAAAGCCTTCGGATCTCCCAACGACGGGCATGCAGGGTGTTAGGGCAGGCTCGATCGACTCAGCGGCATGAGGTAGGCATTTCAGGTGAAGAAGAAAGGTTGGTGACCCAAATTATTGCTTTAGCCACTCGATATGGTCGGTATGGGTATCGGAGGATTACGGCTCTGCTGAGGGCAGAGGGGTGGCGGGTGAACCATAAGCGTGTGGAGAGAATCTGGAGGCAGGAGGGGTTAAAGGTACCCCAGAAGCAGCCCAAGAGGGGGAGGTTATGGCTCAATGACGGCTCCTGCATCCGGCTGAGGCCTGAGAGGAAAAACCATGTCTGGAGTTATGATCTCATGGCAGCAAGGACCCACGACGGGAGGGCTTTTCGGATTCTGACCATCTTAGATGAATATACAAGAGAATGTTTAAGTATCACGGTAGCTCGGAGGATGACTGCTCAAGAGGTGATTTATCAACTGGCGGAGTTATTTCTTGAGAGAGGGATTCCGGAGCATATTCGTCCGGACAATGGGCCGGAGTTTACGGCGAAGGCGGTTCGGCAGTGGCTAAGGGATCTTGGAGTCAAGACTCTGTATATTGAGCCTGGGAGTCCATGGGAGAATAGGTACATTGAATCCTTTAACGGGAAGTTAAGGGACGAGCTTCTCAACGTGGAAATCTTCACGACGCTCTTTGAGGCCCAGGTGCTGATCGAGAGCTGGAGGAAGGATTACAATCAGATCAGACCTCACAGTGCGTTGGGTTATTGACCTCCTGCACCTGAGGCCATTCTACCGGGCTACGGTTCAACAAGTCTAACTCTGAGTTAGACAAATTGACGGAGATTATTATTCAACATTTTTCAGGTCAGAGAGTCGTAAATAACCTCTTTTATCCCTGATACTTCATTTCACTTATTTCGACTGGCTGCCCAAATGGCTTCAACAATCTTTGCGTATCCCGTACAGCGACAAATATTCCCAGCAATCTCCATCCGGATTTCTTCTTCGGTAGGATGTGGGTTTTGATCAAGCAGGGCCTTTGCGGAAAGGACCATTCCAGGGGTACAGAACCCGCACTGGATCGCTCCCGCATCAATGAAGGCTTGCTGAAGAGGATGGAGTTTCCCATTCTGTGCGAGGCCCTCAATGGTGAGAATTTCCTTTCCATTCGCTTCCAGGGCTAGCATCAAACAGGAATTAACGGGTTTACCATCAACGATCACGGTACAGGCCCCACAATCTCCTGTTCCACAACCCACCTTCGTACCAGTTAAGTCGAGTCTGTCCCTGAGCACGTCAACCAAGAGTTCATTGGGTTCCACTAAAACCTCATGGACCTCGTCATTTACGGTTAATGTGACTAGATGCTTCATCTTTCAGCCTCCTGGTGCGAATCACTCTTTATCCTCGCCAGAATGTCTCGAATCCCTTTCTTGACAAACCAATGCACCATATCGGTCCGATATTCCGCAGACCCTCTTACATCGGTGATCGGTTTTGCCTCCCTGCTTGCTGAATCGGCGGCCTCCTCAATCTCCTTCTCCGTTATCTCTTTTCCTCTGATCAAAGTCTCTGCTCCTTTAACACGAAGCGGAGTAGGAGCTACCGCTCCAAGAGCGATGCGGGCATCGGTGCACCTCCTCCTAGCGGAGTCAAAGGTCAGCAGGCAGGCAACTCCAACGACCGATAGATCCATGGCCCTTCGGGGACTGTGCTTGAAATAAATACATGCACTGTTCGGCGGCAAGGGTGGAATAAGGATCTTCCTCATCAATCCGGAACCATTTAAAACAGTTTGGCCCGGGCCGACAAAGAACTCTTCAAGGGGAATGACTCTCACCCCTTTTTCATCAATGATTTCTGCACTGGCGGCCAGACAGAAGAGGGAAGGAGCCGTCTCTGCTGACGGTGAGGCATTGCATAGATTTCCCCCAAGAGTAGCCCTGTGTCTGATTTGGACAGAGCCAATCATTCCTGCAGCTACGGACAAGAAAGGAATTTTCGTCCTGATCAGTGGAGAGGTTTCAATCGATCGGATCGTTGCAAGGGCGCCTATTTCGATTTGCCCCTTGGACTCTTGAATGGAATCGAATCCTTTGATCCCTTTTAGGTCGAGTACGTTTTCAAGGGTTAACCCCTTCTCCTTCATCGCTATGAGAAGGTCTGTTCCCCCCGCCAGGGGGCGGATTCTTCCCTTATGCTCGCCTAGAATCCTGACCGCCGCTTCAAAACTGTCTGGTTTGAAATATTCAAACCTGGGTAATCTTCTCAATGCCAGTCACCTCCAGTCGTGGTCACCTTTGATCCCCGGCTCTTCAAGGCATGCGGCGACCCATTACGAGTCAGTCTTTTTCTTTAAGGCTTTCCGTATCTTCTCAGGAGTAATAGGCAAATTCTTGATCCTCACCCCAATCGCATCAAAAATCGCGTTCGCGATCGCGGGTGCTCCTGGAACGATGGTAGACTCCCCTATCCCTTTTGCCCCAAACGGACCTTGCGGATCCTCTGCCTCGATCATAACGGTTCGAATAGTGGGCAGATCCGGGGCGAGAGGCACCTTAAAATCAGTGAAGTTGGGGTTGAGGACCTTCCCCATCTTGATCTGCATATCTTCTAACAATGCATATCCAATGCCTTGGGCCACACCTCCTTCGATCTGGCCCTCCGCAATGGTGGGATTTATGATACGCCCGGAATCATGAGCCGCAACATAATCCAGGATTTCCACTTTCCCCGTTTCTTCACACACCCTCACCACTACTGCATGAGCCGAAAACTGATACGTCGGGGAGATATTTCCATAGTAACTCTTTGGATCGGCAACTTCCGAATCAGGATTAAAAAAACCTTTCCCGAGAATATCTCCCTTTGCCAATTTGAACAAGCTTGCCTGGACGACCTCTCCGACTGTTAAAGATTTCGTCGGAGACCCCTTCGCAAAGATTTTTCCTTCTTTGCACAACAGATCTTCAGGATTCGCCTCTAAGAGGCGGGAGGCGATGTCGAAAAGCTGTCGTTTCGCATCGGCAGCGGCCAGCTTCACCGCACTTCCGGCCATCGTGGTCAAGCGGCTGGCAAAGGCTCCCAGGCAGAAAGGAGTAAATTCGGTATCGGCAGGAGATATCTCAATGTCCTTCACAGGAATCCCCAACTCTTCGGCAGTAATTTGGGTTAAAACGGTATTGATCCCTTGACCTAGATCTCCCTCGCCGGAGATGATCCTTGCTTTCCCATCCTCCGTGAACTTGATGAAGATATTTGAACCATCCATTCCAAAATGCCTGTTTCCACAGGCGTGGATACAGCCAGCGATTCCCACACCGATCCCTTTCTGCTTTTTTTCCTTTCTCTCCCTCCACCGAACCGCTGCCGAGGCTTGCTGAATGCATTGGCTATACTGACAGCTTCTGATCTTCCATCCATGCGCGGTGGTGTCCCCTGTCTGGACGGCGTTCTTCAACCGGACCTCACAAGGGTCGAGATGGAGCCTGTCCGCGATGATATCCACCATCGATTCCAGGGCAAACGTCCCCTGGGGGTTTCCGAACCCACGATAGGCCCCCGTCGGCACCTTGTTTGTATAGACGAGAAGGGCCTCCGTTTTAATATTCTTTAACCGATAGAGGGAATCGGGCCGAATGGCTGCCGTGTTCATTGTCGAAGGTCCCTTACCGGAATAGGCACCGTTGTCTGCAAATAGCTTCACCTCTTTGGCCATGAAGGTTCCGTCCTTTTTAACCCCCATCTTAAAATAAATCACCGAAGGGACTCTCGGCCGTCCGGCCACAAACTCTTCTTCCCGGGTTAAAACCATCTTCACCGGCTTCCCTGTCACTTGGGAGAGAAGACAACAAATGGGGATGCTGTTCTCGTCAACGGTTTTACCTCCGAATCCCCCTCCCACTTTCGTTTGGATCACGCGCAGTTTGCTCACGGGAATATTGAGCGCATTGGCCAGACGTTTTTGAGCCGTAAAGATATACTGGACCGGAGCCCACAAGGTGATCCTTCCATTGACATCAACGCTTGCAATACTGGCGGTAGGCTCGGTATAGCATTGATGGACCAGAGAGGTCGTAAAACGTTCTTCAAAGATATGATCCGATTCTTTGAACCCCCTCACGATATCACCGCGGTTGAACTCCAAACGAAGGGCAATATTATCTCTGACCGCTTCATGAATGAGAGGAGCTCCCCGCAGGACCGCTTCCTCTGGATCGAATACTGCTGGCAGGGGTTCGTAATCCACTTGAATGAGACTCAGAGCCTCTTCAGCAATAGACACGTCAACGGCCGCAACGGCAACCACCTCCTCCCCGATATAACGAACCTTATCCGTACCCAATAGGGTCTGGTCCTGGATGAAGGCTCCCCACTTTGTCTTGGGTGCCTCCCTGGCCGTGATCACTGCCTTTACGCCCGGAAGCCTTTTCGCCCGGTGGGTATCAATATGGGAGATCTTCGCGTGACTGTGAGGGCTTCGAAGAATTTTGCCGTAAAGCATGTGAGGAAATTTCAAGTCAGCAGCGTACTTCGCCTCTCCCGTCACCTTTTCCTTGCCATCAATAATGGGAACCCTCTCTCCAATCACGGTATAGTCTTTCATCTCTGCCCCTTTTCTGCCTCACTCTCTCTTCTCTAAGGAAACGACGAGATCTCGGATCGGGCGGAAGGCCTCCAGGGGTTCGACGACCAGAACCTCATCGGCGCAAAATAGCCGAGCACTCCAAAAAAGAGGGCGACCACCATGTCCCCCACTTCTGCATTGATCCTGTACGTTCCCACCAGACTCAGCGCAAAAACCACGGGGGCGATGAATCTGCGTGATGCAGACGGATATATTCACCCGTTTTCCCTTTGTGAAGAATAGAGTTTAGTTACTCATCAGTCCGGAATTCCATAATATGCCTTTTCAATTACGGATTCCTTAGCAACGAACGCAGCATTCAGGCGATGCACGCAATTCCGTCGATTTCGATCAGCACATCCGGGTTGTTTAGCCCTCTGACCACGAGCACCGTTTGGGCCACAGGGTTATTCAGGAAAATCTTCTTCGAAAATTCGAAATAGGCAGGACGATGGCTTTCATCCGTAAGGTAAACGTTCAATTGGATGAGATCGTTCATTGTAAATCCGCCTTCGTGTAAAATACCCCTTAAATTGTCGAAGACCTGGGTCATCTGCTTTCGGATATCCTTCTTGCCCACGACGCTATTATTCGTGCCTCTGGGAACCGTTCCTGCAATGAAGAGCCATTCTCTGGCCTGACTGACCCTTATTCCAAAAATGGACGCCTCGTTTGTATCCTGGGGCAATACAATCTCCTTGTTCGTCACTCGCTCCGATCCCATCTCTCCGGGTTTTTCCATCACTGGATGACCGCCATCGCGTTTAACTCAACCAACACGTCCTTGCTGCTCAATCGATCGAGAAGGACAAACGTTGCCGCCGGCCACGTGTCCTTAAAATATTTATTCCTGACCTCGACGACCGGTTTCCAGTTCTCCCGCGTGGTGAGGTACCACGTTATCTTAACAACGTTTTCAAAGGTGGCGCTCATCTCGGACAATATGGCCTTCAGGTTCTCGTAGACCTGGGTGGCCTGGCGCAGGATATCGCCTTTGCCCACAATCTCGCCTCTTGAATCGACAGGGGTCTGGTGGGGGATAAACAGGAAATCCCCCCCTCTCACTTTTATCCCGTAAGAGAACGGGGCTACAGGTTCTGGAAAATGTTTTGGTTTGATCCGGATGACTTCCATGGGCGAATCAGTCTCGCTATTCTATTAACCTCTTTTCCGACAACTCCTCGGCAACCGTTCTCAGACCTAGATCTTCCAATTTTTTTCTCGTGGGGTGACCTGTTTTCACGTTCCATCCTCGGAGGGTGTAATAGGCACCGAGGAGCCGGTCCAACTCATCGCGCGATAAGACAGGCCCTTCCGTTAACCCATTTTCCAAAGGTTCGTCGTAAAACCGTGGGGGAAACTCGTCATCGACTCGTGCCAATCCTTCCCGAACATTATAGGCTTTCATGAGGTTGATAATTCTCTCCCCTGCGGTCACGAGCTCTTCTGGGGAGAAAGGCAGACCAAGATAAATAGAAAGCAATCTGGAACTTAACCTATGCCCTATTGCACTCGTATAATTTACGGCGAAAAGACAGATGCCAAGAGCATCTCTTACGGCTGCCATATCTTCATACCATTTTGTCATCTGAACAATGCTTTCTTTCTGGTTGCACGAGCGATGGAGGCTTCGTGGGACTCCATAAATTGTGTCTTTTACGCTCTCCGGCATGTCCAGCCTGCCTAAGAGCCACCTCAGATATTCTTCTTCGTTCATCCCCTGTTTCTTGGCCCAACCCGCCATTTCCTCGACAACGGTATGGGTGGTCTTGAGGTCATCCCCGCCCCTCAGATTGCTAAGATGGCCAAGACTGGTGGCCATCGCGGATGCTCGAAACGGTCATACGGCTCCACCCGGATGACCTGGCCGTTCCGCACGGGGCCTTAATGACACATTGGCTGTTTCCGCCGCAGTTACAAACACAGCTTGTGTAAACGGTTCTCATCTCACCTGAAGCCATGACATTTCTGTCCAGAGAAGTCTCGTCGGATCAGCACTGCTTTCCGGTCGCTCGAATCGCTTTGATTATTTTCACATACCCGGTGCAGCGGCAGAGGTTTCCTGGAATCGCCGCCCTAATCTCTTCTTCCGTGGGATTCGGATTCCCAACAAGCAACGCTTTCGCCGAAAGCACCATTCCGGGCGTGCAGAAACCGCACTGAATGGCTCCTTCTTTGACAAAGTTTTCCTGAATCTGATCCAGCACGCCTTCTTTGGCCAGACCTTCGATCGTGAGAATCTCTTTTCCATCCACTTCGATGGCCAGCATCAAACAGGAGTTCACAGGTTTTCCATCCACCATGACGGTGCAGGCCCCGCAGTCGCCTGTGCCGCACCCTTCCTTCGTTCCCGTCAGATCTAATCGGTCTCTCAGGACATCGAGAAGGATGTCGTTCGGCTCCACCAGGAGTTCGTAGGCCTCCCCGTTAACGACGAAATGGATTGAATGCTTCATTGCCTTTTCTCCTCTGGATCTCCGAAACTTTACGTTTGGGGTTTATACAACCCCGTCTCGATGGCTTGTATCGACGGCCATTGCGTCCTGAGCCAAGATCATTGCCCCAAGGATCAACCAAAGCAATCCAAACTGCCAACCCTGTCCTTTTTATGGATATTCTCCTTTCTCGACCAAACATTCTAGGTTGACGTACGTTGGTCATCCTTTTGGGGAAAACAGAGGTGTCTCGGGTTGACCGCACGCCACCCTTGAAGCATGATTCTCAATCCGTATCCTATGATCTGAATTCAACCAACCGCACATACCCATTCCCGTGCTACTTCAGCGGAGTAAGAACCTGCAACCGGAGAGGACAGTCGAATTTCGGCGAATTGGCGATGGCCACGAGGCAATCCATTTCAGCTTTCAAGTCAATGTAGTCACCCGGTTTCGTCCGGACACGTTGATTCGTCATTTTTCCGGTCGTGGTGTCGATGGACACCGTCTGAAATATGTTGAAGGGTGAAGGGATATCCTCCTTCTCGATATTCCACGGCCTCAAGGCATCCGTCAGATTCTCCCAACACCCGCGCTCCGGTATCTTATGACCCAGTTCAACCGTCATCTCTTGCTCAGCCATCACATTTTGAAACACCCAACGGCTGCACATGCCGTATTGAAGGTCATGGATTCCATAGGTATCTTCAATGATGGTGAACATGACGTTGTTGGACTTGGAATAGAGTTTGTCTCCCTTGGTCAAGAAGATTTTGCCATTGTTTACTTTGGTTCGTGCTTGGTCAAAGCGTTCTTTCAAATTAGCCGCATTAAAGGCCACAAAGTCCCCGACCGTCCCCCCCTCCGGCACCGAGACACGGAAAACCTGCCCTTTCTTTACGCTGAAAGCTCTTCCGGTCGATTCGGGAATGAGCACATCCTCCAGTGCTTTGAGATTATTCATGGCTTCATACTCCTTTCTTTGCGTAGACATAGGTTCAGGCAACCGATCCATACATTCCAATACCAAGATCAATATGGGCGACCCGCGTAAGATCATTCATCGTGAGCCCGCACTCTTCTCATCCGATGTCTCAGTCGACCAACTTAGCTGAACCTGCATTCCCTCCATTGAGCAATTTGACCTCACCAGGTTCAAAGCCTCACGAATTCCCCTTCTGACGAAGACTTTCTCCTTTGTCCTTCCGTGAACCGAGATTTTCATGACGAACCGGTTCAATCCAAAGCCGCCTGGATCCGTGTCACCCCGGCGGCATCACTTTGGCTACCGCTTCGCCTCTTTTTCAAGCGTGACCACCAGATCCCGAACGGGCTGAAATGTTTCCACCGGTTCTACAACCAAAACCTCGTCGGTGCGCTGAATGATCTCTTTGCAGGACAGTCGATTCTTACCGTTCACCCTGACCATACAGATGGCGCATAGTCCCACGTCGCAGGAATGGCGGAAGTGGACTCCCTTCTCCTCATAAAGATGTTCTAGAACCATTAGGACGCTCATATCCTTCTCATAGGGAACCTGGTAGGATTCCAGGTCAAAACCCCCTTTCTCTGGTATGAACCTCTTCACCTTCACATTAAGCATTTCCATCTTAGCCTTCCTCCACAAGTGGAGCCCCCTGCTGGCAAATCCGCGTTTAGCGGCAGGACGCTCTACTGACAGACAAGTAAGGGGCCGAATCCCGTTCAGAGGCTGGCGCTTTCATAGAGCGCCAGCCTTTCTCCTACCGGGGTAAAGAATTTCAGAAGAAACAGGGTTAATACCTACTTTTTTGGGGGATAAAGCCCAACTTCCGTAGCTATCTCTTTATAGACTTTATCCTCATTTTTGAGAAATAGTTTAAACTTCTGCAGGTCTCTGAACTCAACTGGAAATTGATTCTTTTCCATTAGACTTAGAAACTCTTTATCCTTAGTCGTGCTCTCGATCGCTTTCTCCAGGATCTGTATGATCTCAGGAGGAGTGCCTTTTGTGGTAAATATACCGTGAAAGGTCCCCCAGCTAATATCATATCCTTGTTCCTTGAGTGTTGGAACATTGGGATAAAGAGGATGTCGGCGTTCGCGGGCGACTGCCAAAATTCTCACCTTTTTTGCATCTACGAGAGGCCTAAATACACCAAATACATCTGTCGCCACGTCGATATGTCCGCCCGCGAGGGCCGCTTTTGCGTCCCCGCCACCTTTGAAGGCAATATAATTTGCCTCAGCATCAATGCCCGCCTTCTTCATAAAGGCGACCATGTAAAGATGCGCGGTTCCTGTTCCTGAGTGGATCCCAACTTTCAGCTTTTTGGGATTCTTCTGAGCGAACGAGACCATGTCATTGATGCTTTGAAAGGGTAATTGTTCATAAACTCCGATAGTATTTGGATCGAAGTTAAAGAGCGCGACAGGTTCGAGTCCCTTCAAGTCAACCGGCTCAGGGAGTACATACTGAGAGGCAAGCAACGCATTGGAGAAAACGCCTAAAGTGTGACCATCCGGATTCGCATTGACAACCTCCAAGGTCCCCAAAGCTGTTCCGGCTCCTGGTTTATTAACCACCATAGTGGTTTGTTTGATATACTTTGAGAAAACTTGGGCAAACATCCGTGCGATAGCGTCGGTCACACCTCCGGGCGGATAAGGCACCACAAAAGAAACAGTGCCCTTGGAAAAATCCGCAGCAGTGGCCTTCCCAAACAAAGGCAGAATGAACAATAAAGTAACCAGTGCCAAACACACAAACCTAGTTTTTCCCTTCATGAGATACCTCCTTTCTTGCTCTGTTTTAGTTGAAGAAATCATCTCCTCCATTCATTGATCCATCCCCTTACAACCTTTGCCAAGGGAGGGGCCACTAACAAGAAAATGGCTATAGAAAGGGTAACAGCTGAAATAGGCCTCGAAATAAAGATATAGAAACTTCCTTGAGAAAGACCAAGTGATTGACGAAGAGCCACCTCAATCATGGGACCTAATACGAATGCGAGTAGAAGGGGTGCAGGTTCAAAGCCTATTTTTTCCATTAAATAACCAAAGATTCCAAAAACAATCATCACCAGGATGTCAAATGCACTGTTGTTTACTCCATAAGCGGCAAAAAGACAAATAAAGGTGATCAGAGGACCCGTGATCGACGAAGGAATATGAACGATCCTCGCGAAAATACCCACCAGAGGTAGGTTCATAATCAGAAGCATCGCATTTCCAATATACATGCTGGCGATTAAACCCCAGAACATATCGGGATGTAACTTGAGCAAGAGAGGACCAGGCGTGATTCCGTGAATCATCAGTCCCCCTAATAAAATGGCAACTACGGCATTCGTGGGGATTCCAAGGGTCAACAGGGGAATATAATTCGATGTGGTAGCCGAGTTATTGGCTGCTTCGGGTGAGGCCACTCCTTCGATAGCACCATAACCAAATCGCTCAGGGTGTTTGGAGATTCTTTTTTCAACTCCGTAACTCAGGAAGGTAGCGACTATGCCTCCTCCTCCAGGAAGGATTCCAACCAAAAATCCTAGAACCGACCCTCTAAGAATAGGCGCCGTAGAATCTCTCCATTCCTGACGGTTTGGAAGGAGGGAGAAGAATCCTTTCGGGACACTGATCATCTGCTCCATCCGGACAGGCTCTTCGATCATCTTGAAGACCTCTGAAATTCCAAACATCCCCATGGCGATGATCACCATGTCCAACCCGCTCAGAAGGTTTCGACTTCCAAAACTGTACCTAGCAACGGAAGTCATGGGGTCAAGTCCCACGGTTCCTAAAAGCACGCCTAACCCGGCCATCATGATGGTTTTGAGGAGAGATCCCTTTCCCATAAAAGCCACGAGACTTAGCCCTAGCATCATAAGGGAAAAGAATTCTGGCGGGCCGAACTTCAATGCCCATTCTGCCAATGGGGGCGCAAACAAACTCAGACCAATCACACTCACCGTTCCCGCAAAGAATGAACCGATGGCACATATCCCTAGGGCAGCTCCTGCCCTACCCTTCCTCGCCATTTCATAGCCATCCAGACAAGTGACTACAGAGGTCACTTCCCCTGGAATTCTGAAAAGAATGGAGGTTGTAGAACCTCCGTACATTGCACCATAATAGATTCCCGAGAGCATGATGAGGGCCCCTGTGGGTTCGAGATTAAATGTCATTGGCAGCAGAAGGGCCATCGTTGCTGCACACCCTAATCCAGGTAATACTCCCACAATCGTCCCAAGAAGACATCCCACAAAACAGTAAACGATGTTTATCGGGGATAACGCAACAGAAAAACCGTATGCCACACCATCAAAGATGCCCATCGATTCCCCCACCTCAAAATGGTAAAATCCCCTTCGGTAAAGGGATTTGGAGATACGTTACAGAAAAAAAATAGAACACACAGGGGAAAACTAATGAAAGCAATAAAGTCAACCTCCATGATCGTTCTTCCACAAACCTAAGGAGTAAAATCAGTATCAAGAACGAGGAGATGACAAATCCTACCCGCTGTATGACACACGCATATAGGAGCAAACCAACAAACGCAGAGATCAGTCTCTTCCAACGAGTAGCTATCTTGATCCTTTCATTGTTACCGCCTCTTTGAAATTTGAAAGATTTGAAGAAAAGTAAGAGTGACAGCAAAACAAGGATAAGGGAAAGATAAAACGGTAAGAAACCAGCCCCGGGGTTCGAAATCGTGCCTCGGGTGATATGATATGAATAGAGTAACCCTATCACACCAATGGCGAAAAAGACTCCGGCGCCTACGAGATCATTCATTTTTTGCATGTTTATCCCTCGAGGCCTTGTAAAGGTGACTCACTCATTCATGAGACGCCGGGATGATCACCTATCTCATGTTCGCTATGGCTTTTCCTATAGCCGTGCTTCGGTCTTGCCCATTAAGCCCTTGGACCTTGTCTGGTCACCTTTTGCCACTTCAAAGCGCTGTAGCTCCTCTGGTCTGTGGGGTTTCATCCTATTTCCTATGTCATTTCATCCCTTCATATCACCTTGATAGGTCACTAGCTTTACTGATCGTCCCCTCCAGAGAGTTCAATGCCATCGCGATTCTCTGAACCATTTTTGAAAGATCTTCTTCGATGAAGAGTTCCTTCATTCGACTTTTTAGTCTCTCCACCTCGGAGGAGAGATCAATAGAGTTGGTGGTACCCACTCTTTGAACAGCTTCTCTTATTTTGAAGTAGTCTTTCGCTTTCTCTTCAAGTTGAAACAGAATCCCATAATCAGACGTCAACAGGGGTTCCCCTTTCTTTTTTCGATTTAGGAGATGGCAGGTCTTTCGAATCTCCCCATTAACTGCTGCGATGGCTGAAAGAGCTTCCTTCACATGCCGGGCATCCTTTTTCATCTCCTCGTATTTTCCTTCGATCACGACTCGTAATCCCTTTAATCTTTCCCCTTTCTCATGCAATCCTCTCAGGGCTTCAAACATCTCCTTAAATCGGATATCAGAGGCTCTCGTCTGAATTCTCTCCTCCAGGACCTGCTGAAGGGCTTTGCTGTAAGCGGAAAAGTCGTAGGGCAGTATGAGAGAGTTGGCGATTTTCAATAGAGTGGATAGTCCAAGTCGGCAGCCATACCGGATCTTCTGGGGATCGCACTTTTCGATTGTATCCTCAGCCCCTAGAGCCCATTGATCTCCCCAATGGTACTCAACGGAGGGGATTCCTACATCCCAATAAAAGGTGTTGTGATCGCTAATAGGACCTGGACTCTGTTTCCTAAAGTATTTTATTCCACTGTATTGCTGCCAAAATCCTGAATCCTCTAAAGCCTCATCGATAACTGGAATCAACTCTGGACAACGGTCCAACCAATAGGTCTGTGTCAGGATGTGTCCCATATTCTCAAAATTAAGGCACCCGCAGCAATTCTCTTCGATTTGCCTGAAGTGATCCAACACATACTCCGTTGAACCCGCCATTCCCGGGTGCTCGGCATTCCAATGGCACAGTTTAATTGTCCTTTTGAGGGAGGTCTTTGTATTTTTCAACACCCGGGCGATCTCGAGGGGCATGGATGTTCCTGATGCATTGTCATTCGCTCCGGGACTATAAGCACAATCAATATGGCCACAAAGGATAATGAACTCATCTGGAAAGAGATCTCCTTCCAATGTAGCGATTAGGTTATGTCCCCTATCAATCATTTTTCTGGAGGGTGAGGGAAGAGCCGTCGCTCTCACGATGACTTTCCCTTTTCCCATCCATTCCTTTAACAGGGCCACATTGTTGTAACTGACCGTAAGAATGGGAATCGTAGGGATCATATCTGCCGTTGGATTTCCCCATGAAAGGTTACCATGGCTTTTTCTGACCTGATCTCCTCCTCTCCCCTCGCGCTTTGCCGGGTCATATTCCACATAAGCAATGGCACCTCTCCTGGCCGCATTCATCACACAATCGAACCGATAAGGGGACCCCTCCTGTGGTGGCCCCATCCCGGGTTGTGTGTATCGTGCAACCAGGGCTATTTTCCCTTTTACATCTTTTTCGAAGTAACTTTCGGGCCAGCCCCCATCGATGTGAACCAACTCACCTATGATCCCTCGCGGGGGTGTTGACGCCCCAAAGCTAGCATATCCGGTTGTCATCTGCCGTGAAACAGGTTCGATGACCTCAAGACGGGTCTCTTCAGTATCCCAAAGAAGGAATGGAAACTCATGTCTTTCAACAGGGAGATTGATCTCCTTGTACTGCCTCTCAAAATATTCCAAGGCTTTCATCTCTTGTGGAGTGCCGGCAATTCGTCTTCCCACCTCCTTAGACAAATAGCGAATGGTCTCCATAATTCTTTCAATGGATACGGAATCAAGAAGCTTCTGATCTTTTTCGACAAGCATTTTCCAATCTCCTTTCTTTTTAGATATCCCGAGGAAAACTCGAGAAGATTTTGTTGAACGATTCTCGGATTGGTCGGAAGGACCACCGCAAAGAATAACTGGTTACCGGTCAAGCCAGATATGCTTTTCCTGTCACGCTATGATGAAAGATCATTGTGTTTCCCTTCCTCCAGAGACAAGGGGATTTTTGTGACAACCACAGGCTCGGTCTTAAGAGCCATCTTCGTTCCTTCCTTCCGAAGATAGATATTCTTCAACCAGTCCCTAGAAGGTTTGGGAAAATCATCCCGATAGTGGCATCCCCGAGATTCGGTACGCAGAGAGGCCGCCTTTGCGATCATCTCGCCTACGTCAAGCATGTTTTCCACCTCAAGCGATTCAATCCAATCCCGGTTATACACGCGGCTTTTAATCGGGATGAAGACGCGTTTCAGTGCTTCTTTTCTCATCCCTTCGATCTTGTCCACTGCCCCCTCAAGTTCTTTCCCCGTCCGGAGGACCCCCACGTAATCCCACATGATGTTCTGAAGCTCTCGGATTAGTTTGATGGGCCGGGATCCTCCTTCCGGATTCTCAAAGGGCCGGAGAACCTTCGCTTTCTCCGCTTTGATCTGTTCTTCATCGACTTCCGTCCTTTTCACCTTTTTGACATATTCCGCCGCGCTATGTGCTGCGATCACGGCAGATACCTGAGTCTCTTCCAATGCGTTTCCCGGCAGACGGTTGGCTCCGTTGGCTCCGCCAGCCGCTTCTCCGGCGACAAAGAGTCCAGGAATCCCCGTCTCCCATCTCTCATTCACCCTCACCCCTCCGCAAAAAAAATGGGCTACCGGTCCAACTTCGAGGGGATCCTTCCGGAGATCGATGCCATACTTAAGAAGATTGATCCCCCGAAGCGTCCAGCCCGGGGCCATTCTGTCAACGACTGCCTCTATGATCTTATCCGGCAAATAGGAGGAATCGAGCCACACCCCCCCGTGAGCTGTTCCCCTTCCCTGCTTGATTTCCATAAAAATCGCTCTGGCCAAGACATCCCGGTCGGCCAGTTCCATGTGTTCGGGGTCGTACCGCCGCATGAAGCGCTCTCCGAAAAAGTTATACAGTTTTCCCCTCAAAAAGGTCCTAACAAATGCTGGGGTTCCTTGGTCTTCCCTGAGCGTAGGGGGGTAATACATCTGGATCGGATAGAATTGGACGAACTCCATATCCATCAACTCTGCCCCGGCCCGGTATCCCATCGCATACCCGTCCCCCGTACTTTCCGGTGTCGCTGAATTCGTCCGGTAAAGATACATACCTCCACCCGTGGCATCGAGCACGACTTTCGCTTTGATCACAAAAAGGTCGCCGGTGCGAAGATCGATGGCAAACGCGCCGTTCACCTCCCCGCCTTTGGATTTTAGGTAGTTGGTCACGAAGGTGTCGTTCTTGAGGGTAATCTGAGGGCGTTTTTCCACTTCTTTCCTCAAAATCCGCATCCACTCGACTCCGACCCCAAAGCCTACTGAAAGGGAGCGAGCATAGGTATGCCCGTACATCTTGACCTGGAGGTAGCGCCCATCCGGGGCCTTATCCCATTTCACCCCCCACTTTCCCAACTCGTCCAACCGCGTCGGACCTTCCCGAGTCACCACTTCGGCCAATTTCTGATTGTTCAGGTACCGACCCGCCTCGACGGTATCCTTGAAGTGTACCTCCGGATTGTCCCGTGGATCAGCAAAGCCGAACGCGCCGCTTACGGAAAAAACGGCTTTGACCGTAACAGCACTCTTTGCCATGATGCTTTTCGTCACCATCAACACATTCAGGTTCCTATCTGCAAATTCGATGGCTGCGCGCGCTCCCGCGGCTTCACTTCCAATGATCAATACATCCGTCTGTATCTCTTTATGGCCGTCCATCATCTCGCCTTCTCCTCTTTCGATTTAGATGTTCAACTCGATCCGGGTTGAACGGACAAACCCTCCGGATTCGCCGCCCGTTATGGATAATCCCTCCATTTCAGCCCGCCAAAAGCAATCCGATCGCCTGTATCCACGGGCGGATTGACACGGGCTGAAATGATGTACATGTCCTGATCCGCCTCAATCACCTCAATCTCGGGAAGCTCTGAACCGATATCGATCACATGGGCGATTCGCTGTCCTTTTTTAACGATCTGTCCGGGCTCGCAATCCAGAATCACCATGCCCCCGGACTGGCAGCGGAGATGCTTGCGGGAGGTAATGATGATCTGTTTTTCAGGCCGTTTGGGTTCTCCCGGTATCATTCCACACGTCTTTAATGTATTGTAGATTCCCGTCACGGCAACCTCGATCGCATCGTTTTGAAATCTGCCTCCGCTTCCGATTTCCGCCATGAAGCAGGGGATCCCGTTCATAGCCGCCTGAACATCGATCGAGGCATTCAGCGGCCCCGGATTCTCTCCGGCGGCGGTCGCAATATCGACATTGCAGTTTGCATAGATCCCAAAATTGAGAGCCAGCTTCTGGATCTCCTCGTTGATCCCGGGGCGGACGTTCGGGATCGTCTTGAAAACGATGTAGGGTTTCGCAGTGTAGAGCGTTCCAATCGTATGAAAACTGATCAGATAGTTTGCTTTGCCCTTGATCTCTTTGAACAATTCATAAGCCACTCTCTCCGTGAAGCTCCCTTTTGCAGAGCCCGGAAATTGCTGGTCGAGGTCCAATGAATCGATGGGATTCAGTTTATTTCTCCCCTGGAACCCCATGGGGTTTGAAATGGGTGTGCAGACGATCGTTCCTTTTAATTCATCGGGCTTGAGTTCTAAAACCACTTTTCTCATGGCCACCAGACCATTGAGCTCATCTCCATGGACGGCCCCATTCATCCAGAGCACAGGGCCTTCCTTCTTACCATTGAGGATGAGGACGGGGACAAAGACTTCCAGGCGGTTTGAAAGTTCGCCCACCTTGATCTTTCCAAATGCCCGTTCCCCCTTTTTCGCAACTGCCGTGCCGACCTGCATCATGTTCTTACCTCCTCTTTGTGAGAAATTCCTGAGCCACCTTGGGGTAAAAGATATATGTGAGAACGTCCTCGGGTTTCGAAACAATCCCCAATTTCCTAGCCTCCTCTTCTGCCTTGGGCAATTCATCCTTGAGGCGGTCTGCAGGGCGGTCATCGATCAACTCCTTCTCCCAATCCTTGCCTAGGACCTTTACCTTCACCTCTTCAGAGATCTCTCCTGGAGGCTTCCCGTACATTCCTCTGACATAGTTTTTCGTCTCGGTAGGAATAACCTGGTACCTTTTTCCCGTGATCACGTTCATCGCGGCTTGAACAGCCACAATCTGGCTGGAAGGCGTGGCCAAGGGAGGATAGCCAAAGTCTTTCAACACCACCGGAACCTCCTTGAGTACCTGTTCGTATTTATTCACCGCGTTCTGCTGTTTCAACTGGAAGATCAGGTGCGAAAGCATACCGCTCGGCAACTGATGAAAGAAGGCTCCCAAATCGAGCTCGAAGAGAACCCGCTGATAGTAGGAAGAATATTTCTCCCATAGTTTTGAGAAGTAGTCCCGGATGTCGTCCAGGAGCTTCAGATCGAGCTTCGGGTCCAGCGCCGTTCCCATGAAACCGGTCACCACCCCTTCCGTAGCGGGCAGGGAAGCCCCTCCCGAGAGGGGAGAAATCGACGTATCGACGATATCGGCCCCTGCCCGAATTCCTTCAAAGTAGCTCATCATGGCCATTCCTGTCGTCGAGTGGAAATGGAGGCAGACGGGAATCTTCAATACCTTCTTGAGCCGTGAGACCAGCTCATATGCCACGGAGGGAGATAGTATCCCGGAGCTGTCGTGAATGGAGAACACATCGCTTCCAAATCCTTCCAGCGTTTTCCCGATCTCGACAAATTTATCAATCGTATAGACCGGATTGATCGCGTAGAGCATGCAGGCTTCGGCAATCCCTCCCTCTTTTTTTACCGCCTTGATAGGCACCTCCATGTTTCTCATATCGTTCAAAGAGTCGAAGATGCTGAAGACGTTGCAGCCGTTCTTCACCGCGTACTTGGTAAACTCGTAAACCACATCATCCGGGAAGATCCGGAATCCGAAAAGATTTTGTGCCCGCGTCAGTACCTTCAGCGGTGTTCGGGGCATCTTATCTTTGAGCCTTTTCAAACGCTCCCAAGGATCCTCGTTCAGAAATCTCATGCAGCACTCAAAGACGGAACCGCTCCAGACCTCGAGCGAGAAAAAACCCACCTGGTCCATTCGTGAAGCGATGGGCAACATATCGTCTATCGTCATCCGGGAGGCCATGAGTGACTGGTTTCCATCCCGGAGCGCTTGTTCTGTGATCTTGATCATGGAAATCCCCTTCGTTCTAATTCGTCTTGACTACGGCGTTGACGATCTTTCGGAACTCGTCCTCCGTCAGGATGCCCTTCTTCTGAACACCCAGGTTCTTGACCTGTGAAAGGATCTCATCCACCTGCTCCGGGGTCGTTCTGACATTCATCTTTTCGAGCTTATACTCCACGGATCGCTTACCGCTCTTCTTACTGAGAAGCACCTCCCGCTCCCGTCCTAAGAGTTCCGGCGAATAGGGTTCAACCGAGGGTGGATAAGAGATCACCTGGGCCGCTGTCACGCCACTCTCCCTCTTGAACACGAAGTCGCCCACCACGGGTTTCAAAGGTGAAATGGGTATCTTTGAAATCTTCTCAACCAATTTGGAAGTATGATAGATTTTTTTCATGTCGATATTCGTATCAATTCCATATAGCTTTGCGGCAAAGACCGTCTCGGCCAGATCCGCGTTTCCCGTCTTCTCCCCAAGACCGTTAATGGTCACATGAGCGCAATCCGCCCCGGCTCTGACGGAAGAGAACGTACATGCCGTGGCCATCCCGAAGTCGCTATGACAATGAACCATGATGGGAACCTTCACCCATTCTCTTAACTTCTTGGTGAGATAGAACATCGTCTCCGGAGTCGCAACCCCCAGGGTATCCACCATCACCACCTCATCGGCTCCCCCCTCCTCAACCGCTCTCTTGTAAACGGTTTCCAGAAACTTCAGATCGGCCCGGGTCGCATCCACAGCAAAGTAAGCCGTGTACAGTCCTCGACTCTTCGCATACAGGAGACTATCCATCACCTTTGCCAAAACACCCTCCGGGGTGAAATTGTTCGCCTTCATCTTAATGGGGCTGGTGGCAATTTCGATGACAACATTCCTGACGCCCACATCGGCACAGGCTTCGATATCCCCTTTGACGGCCCTGCAGAACCCCCAGATCTCCGCCTTCAGACCGGCCTTGAGAATGAGTTCCACCGCCTCCCTGTCTTCCTTGGAAACGACCGGCATCCCGGCCTCAATCCGCTCCACTCCCATAGCATCCAGGGCCTTGGCAATCTCCATCTTTTCGTTCTTATCAAACGAAACCCCGATGGTCTGCTCCCCGTCTCTCAGTGTCGTATCATAAATCTTGAGCTTCTTTGGCAACCGATCGCTCCCGAGAACCTCCGGTTCCAAATTGAAGTGACTGAGCCAGAACTTCTCCTCGTCCGTCTTCATGTCTTTCCTCCTTCTCTCTTCAAATCGTGTCGTCCTTTTTCTCTTTTACCCTCGGCAAGGATGCTTTTCTCACCGGCGGGTTTTCAGCGCCACCCTGATCATTTGGACGGCACCCTTTAGATTGTCCATCGACGTCGCAAACGATAATCTCACGAAGCCTTCTCCAGAGGGTCCGAACGAATTCCCAGGAACCATGGCAACCCCTGCGTTTTTGATGAAGAATTCCACCGCCTCGTTAGAGGTCATTCCAAGACCACGAATATCCACAAAGCCATAGAAGGCTCCCTCGGGACGGACCAATCGAAGGGGAGACAAATCATCGAACACTTCTATGAGGAAATTTCTGCGTCGGCTGAATTCTTCAACCATTTCCTTGACACACTGCTGTGGCCCCGTGACGGCGTCTAAAGCAGCCCATTGAGCGATCGAATTGGCGCTGGTCACGAGATTTTGGTGCACCTTGATCAGACTAGGCATCAAACTCTGATCTGCAGCCAGGTAACCGAGCCTCCATCCGGTCATTGAATACGTTTTGGAAAAGGCATTGCAGGTGATGGTACGCTCCTTCATCCCCGGCAGGCTTGCCATGCTAATGTGTTTGGCTCCGTCATACGTGATCTTTTCGTACACTTCGTCTGCGATCACCAATAAATTGCGATCTGTCGCTATTTTTGATATTTGGGTGAGCACGTCTCGGGAGATCATGGTCCCGGTAGGATTATTCGGAGAAGCAAAGATGATTGCTTTGCTCCTCGGCGTGATCTTTTCAATAACCCTCGAGGGTAGTAGGGAAAACCCGTCTTGAATGGCGAGGCTGACAAAAACGGGCGTTGCTCCGGCCAGCCGCACAATCGAAGCATAATTAACCCAGCTCGGTTCCGGGATAATGACTTCATCCTCTTTTTCAATAAAGGTCATAAAGGCCGTTGTAAGGGCCTCCACGGCTCCCACCGTAATGATGATCTCTTCCGGACGATACATCAGCTCGTTTTCTTGCTGGTATTTCCTCGAGAGGGCTTCCCTCAATTCAGGGATTCCATAGTTACTGGTATAATGAACTTTTCCTGCATCGAGCGCTCTTTTGGCAGCTTCTTTGATATGGGCGGGGGTATCAAAATCCGGCCGTCCCAGTGAAAGATCGATAATCTTCTTGCCTTCCTTTTTCAGATCCTCAACCAACTGTACAATTGCTCGAATTGCCGAGAACTGGATCTCCTTCACTCGACTTGCCTCGTTCACTTTCATCCAGCGTACCTCCTGATTTGTTCCTCAGCTAATTCGTTCCTGCCATCATCCTAACGCGCGTCCGAGAGTTTGCTTTTTCTGCGCATTCGCCACATTCGGGGAACCCGTTCTTGACTTGTCTCGCCTCACGGTGAAATCCTCAACATATCCTACTGCAAGAGAAATCCTGCGGGCCATTTCGACTACCTTTTCGGACAGATTGGACTCCAAGGTTTTCAGCGAGACTCGACTTGTGGGACCGGCGATATTGACCGCCGCAATGACTCCATCCGTCAAGTTTCGAATCGGTGCGGCAACGGACCTCACTCCAATTTCCATCTCCTCGTTGGCGATGGCGTAACCGCGAAATTTCACCCGATCCAACTCTGATCTGAGATCCCTTTTTCTTGTAATCGTTTGAGGCGTAAACGGGATGAGATCAATCGCCTCCAACATCCTCTTCACCTGGTGTCCTGGCAAAAATGCTAAAATTACCTTTCCCATCGAAGTGGAATGGAGAGGTCGCCGTGATCCAATCTGCACGTTCACATTCAGCGTCCGCTCCGCAACGATTCTCTCCACATAGACAATTTCATTACCATCCAGCACCGCTAGGTTGACCGTCTCCCTGACATCCCTCGCAATTTCCTTCATGAAAGGATAGGCAACCCTCTTGAGGTCGAGGTTGCGCATCGCCGAAAAACCGATCGAGAGGCTCTTTGGCCCAAGCCGGAACTTCTTGCTTCCTCCGTCCCGTTCAAGGTATCCTAGTTTTTCAAGAGTAAAAGTTAGACGTTGGATAGCACTCTTACTCAGTTTAAGGATTGAGGATAATTCTGTGGAGCTAAGGGGCACTGTCCTCTCGGAGAGCAAGCCAAGAACGGAGAGCCCTCGTGATAGCGATATGACAAAGTTTCTGGAGCTTTCCATAGTTTTCCCGCAGTGCGGTGATGAGAACCGCAAATTACGAAACTAAGTATAGCCAAAACACTTTTTTTGTCAAGAGAAAATTTCTGGAGTTTCCTGAGTTCTTGGATGTCTTTTTTCCTAATCTCCTGAAATTATTCACCAAACCTGAAATCTTGATATCGGAAAATATTTTTTTTGGCAGAAACGGAGATTTCTGTGTAAACTATCCTCCATAAGGCTGAAACCCTTGCCTATCAAGGAAATGGAGGAGTTATGAGCGTAGAAGATAGGACTGTCATGGGTTTAAGGCGCAGCTTTCAAAATTCTCAGGAATCATTTTAAAGAGTTTCAAGAAACCCAATGTAGGCGATACCGGGAGCGGCCTCAAAAGCGATATTTTGGGACAGGCCAGCCTGGGGATCAGGACAGACCATTGTTGTCTTAACTTTCCGGCATGAGAGCAGGAGAAAGAATCAGGGGTGATATTCTGGAACCAAGATTACTTCGATTTATGCTTTTTAAGTATCCGATAGGACCTCCCTTGGAAGGTCAGATCAGCGAAATCTTATGCTTCCTCGATTTAACCACGGATAGCTTGCCACTATACGCGTTTCCCGAGAAATTACGATCTGACAATCAAATCAACTCCTGGATTCGTTCCGTTTGTTACTGGTTGAAGTGTTACATCGGGGCAAGTTTTAAAAAACAAGGATGAAGGAGTATTTGGGCGGAGTTTGGCCGAAAAGCAAACCGCACTTACTTAACAAACCTGACTGCGTCCCCTGGGTCCCTCTATTACATAAGAAGCCGCTTCTTTCGGCCCTAATGCAACGAAAGAAAGCGGGAGAGTCGCAGGTCAGGGTTTTACCCGATGGTCGCCAGCTCCATTCTTCCTTTCCATCGCTCGATCAATATATCCTTCAACCTTGCATGAGAGGCATGAATCAGGTCTGGGTCTTCTTGAATGAGCCGAAAGGCTTCTTCCCTCGCCTTAATCAAAATGGGACTATCCCGGATGATATGGGCCACCCTGAAATCTGGCAATCCTGATTGTCGGATGCCAAAGAATTCTCCAGGTCCTCTGAGCGCCAAATCCTCCTCCGCAATCTTAAATCCATCGGTTGTTTTCTCCAT
>Ga0315286_10001093_pt1:2500-24172 | contig 24172 bp, 14 predicted proteins | sample YL17G10_0_MG_FD_205038 | JGI IMG/M metagenome (GOLD analysis project Ga0315286, IMG submission 205038) | Sediment microbial communities from Yellowstone Lake, YNP, Wyoming, USA - YL17G10_0 | ecosystem: Environmental > Aquatic > Freshwater > Lake > Sediment | place: USA: Wyoming...
ATCCGAAGATCTTCATCACCCACGCGACGTCGCTCGGTCAGGGTTTCCCCCATTGCCGAAGCCTCTCGACTGCTGCCTCCCGTAGGAGTCTGGGCCGTATCTCAGTCCCAGTGTGGCCGACCACCCTCTCAGGCCGGCTACCCATCGTCGCCTTGGTAGGCCGTTACCCCACCAACTAGCTAATAGGACGCGGGACCATCTCTGAGCGACAGCTTACAAGTAGAGGCCATCTTCAACTGTCAACCATGCGATCAACAGCGTCATGCGGTATTAGCAGCCCGTTAGGACTGTTATCCCCCACTCAAAGGCAGGTTTCCCACGTGTTACTCACCCGTTCGCCACTTTACCGGCACCCCACAAGTTACCCTGCAAGGTGCTTTCTCGTTCGACTTGCATGCCTAATCCACGCCGCCAGCGTTCGTTCTGAGCCAGGATCAAACTCTCCGTTGTAGAGTTTAAACCATTCGCCCCAACTCGATGAACGGACACTCCCTCACCCTGACGAAAACAAGCCCCGCGACGCGATGACGACATCGACGTCATGAGCCTGTTTTGATATCGCCGGGGTTTAATGAGGGTGCGCCGGAATCATCCAATTGGGCGTTCTTCACAGGGAATAGCCGGCATCGAAGTCCTGACGGACCTCGCCGCCGACTTCAAACCCCGCGAAGGCTGAACTCCTCACACGCTACCGAATTGTCAAAGAACGAAGAGACACACCTCACTGCTTCCGAGGCGTGTCCTACGGAATCTTAGCCGTTTCTAGTTTCTTATGGTGCCCTTGAATATAGCCCCGGGTCGGAAACGTTGTCAAGGGGCAAAAAGGGTTTTTTTCACAAACTCGCGGTAATTTAACGCAAACTATATCGCCGTATATCCTATATATCACACTCACCGGTCTATCAAGAGACGGCGGAGCCGACGGGCCGACTCATCCCAATCGAATCTCGATATCCTGCTCAAAGCATTGCGTTTGAGCCGCTCGCGCAGACCCGGATCCTCCATCATTCGCCGGATCGCGGAGGCGAGACGGTCGACGCTCCCGACCGGGAAAAGCACCGCGGTCTCTTCGTGAAACGCAAAATCCGCGACCCCCCCGATGTCCGTGCACACGACCGGCACACCGCACGCCATCGCTTCCGCCACGGGGTTGTTCCACCCCGCGTACCACTGGGCGTCGACAAAGAGATCCGCAAAGCAGTACGTCTCCGCCATCTTCTCCTGCGGAATACCGCGGCCGTGATACGTGACGAGTTCGACGTTCGGGTGTTCGCGGCGGACGAGATCGATCGCGGCACGGATCGTTTCGGATCCCTTTCGTTCGCGCGGATCGCCCGACGAGAGTATCCGAAAAACATCGCCGCTCCGCTCGACCGTTACCGGGCGGAATACATCGCGGTTGATCCCCCCGATGACAAGCTCCGACTCGATTCCCAGTGTTCGCTCGAGGTACATCTGCATCCACGTCGCGTTCGCGATCTTGAGAAACGGCATCGCCAGCGCACGCTTGAGCGCCATGATCCGGCCCTTTTTCGGCCACAGGATCTTGAGGCTGAAACTCTCGAGTCTGTCGCGGTCATCGAGACAGAGGATGTAGAACGCTTTGACACGGGCGCGCGCGCGGACGGCAAGTTCGTAGTGCGGCGGGTCGTTGAAAACGACGGCGTCGAACTCCTCCCGCGTGAGATCTGCGGTCGGGCGCGTCTTCGCGAGACCCGTCATCCACCCGCACGGCTCGCCCGTCGGATGAAAAAGGGTGACATCGTCGCCAAGCTTCGTTAGCCGGTTCGAAAGCTCCATCACCCGGCGGATCCCGCCGTAGAGCTCGAGATGGGGTTCGATGAACGCTATTCTCATTGTGGCGGGTTTGCTCTCGGGCGGATTCGCCGGTGAAGACAAGCGGATCACTCGACGCGGATCCGGATGAACTGGCGTTTTCCGACCTTCAGCGTGTAAGCGATCTTTCTCCTCGACAGGCGTCGTTCGACGTCCAAGAGCTTCTCCCCGTCGACGCTTACCGCGCCGTGCTGGATCATGCGACGCGCGTCGGACGAGCTCTTGCACAACCGCGCCGTGGTGAGCGCCTTGACGATCCACAGACCGTCGGGGTCCGAAGCGAGCGTGATCTCCTCGATGTCCTCCGGTACGTCGTGCTTGACGTGAATGCGGTCGAAGTGCGCCTCGGCGAGCGGCGCCGCGTCGGGGCCGTGATATTGCGTCACCAGGTCGCGGGCGAGCTCCCGCTTTACATGCGATGGGTTCGTCGCGGGATCCTTGAGCCGCCGAGAAACCTCGTCGATCTCGGCGGCGGTCTTCGAGCTCGCCAGCTCGAAGTACTTGAGAATGATCCCGTCCGGAATACTCATCGTTTTGCCGAAGATTTCATCGGGAGAATCGGCGACGCCGATGTAGTTCCCCAGAGACTTGCTCATCTTGTCGACGCCGTCAGTCCCCTCAAGAAGCGGAACGGTGAGGATCACCTGCGGTTCCTGTCCGTAGCTTTTCTGGATCTCGCGGGCCATGAGGAGGTTGAATTTCTGGTCGGTTCCCCCGAGCTCGACGTCCGCGTGGAGCGCGACCGAGTCGTATCCCTGCGCCAGCGGGTAGACGAACTCGAGAAGACTGATCGGCCGGTTGCTCTTGAAACGTTTCTCGAAATCGGCCCTTTCGAGCATCCTCGCCACCGTCTGCGTCGCGGCGAGCTCGAGCACCTCGGCGAAATTGAGTTTTGCGAGCCACCGGCTGTTGAACTCGATCACCGTCTTGGCGCGGTCGAGGATCTTGAACGCCTGCTCCGTATATGTTCCCGCGTTTTTGACGAGCTCTTCGCGCGACATCCGCACGCGCGTATCGCTCTTTCCGCTGGGGTCGCCGATGAGACCGGTGAAGTCGCCGACGAGGAACACCACCTTGTGACCGAGATCCTGGAACTCTCGGAGTTTGCGAAGACCCACGGTGTGTCCGAGATGGATATCCGGCGCCGTCGGATCGAAACCCTGTTTGACGACGAGGGGTTTACCCGTTTTTACCGACCGGTTGAGTTTCTCGACGAGAAGGTCTTCTGGAACGAGATCGACCGTTCCTCGTTTAATGATTTCGAGCTGCTCGTGGACAGGACGCATCGTTGTCTCCATGGTGGATTGCGGCCCTCGCCGGGGCCGGACGGCCGCCCGGCGCAGTAACTTCGCTTTTCCATAAGAGTTAGCGCGAGTATAACAAACGGTTGCGTTCAAGTAAAGACGGATCGGACGGCGGCACGGCTCCCAAAGGCGGCGGCGTGCCTCGAGCTCCGACGGTGCCGCCCGAGGCGAAAACGCTTTGCTACGGATTGAGGACGGGGTATTTTTTCCCCGTCAAACGGCTGCGGCCGGCAACGAACTTGCCATTGAGAATCGGTATCGAATGGACACAAAACAAAGACTCAGAATCGTCGCGAAGATCTCCCTCGCCGTTTTTCTCTTCTCGCTTGGGGCGGCCCTCGGCATCTACCAGTACTTCGCGCGCGATCTCCCCAGCACGGCGCGTCTCGAAAACCTCGAGCCTTCGGTGAAGACACAGGTGTTCGCCAACGATAGCTCGCTCGTCGGCGAGTTCTACGAACAGAACCGCGTCCTCGTACCGCTCGAAGACATCCCCCAGCACTTCAAAGACGCGGTCATCGCGGTCGAAGACCGCCGGTTCTACTCGCATTGGGGTGTCGACGGCGTGGGACTCCTTCGCGCGATATTCGCGAACCTCCGCGCCGGCCGGATCGTCGAAGGGGCGAGCACGATCACCCAACAGCTCGCCCGCAACCTCTTCACCATGTTCGACGTGTCGATCACGCGTAAGATCAAGGAAGCGATCCTCGCCATCAGAATCGAGGGCGCCTACTCGAAGGACGAGATCCTCGAGATGTATCTGAACCAAATCAACTTCGGGTCGGGAGCCTACGGGATCGAAGCCGCCGCCCGGGAGTATTTTGGGAAGGCCGCCACCGAGCTCACCCTTGGCGAATCCGCTTTTATCGCCGGGCTCCCGCAGAACCCGCGGGACTACTCGCCGTATTACCATCTCGACCGCGCGCTCCAACGCCGTGCCGTGGTGCTCGACGCGATGGTCGCCGCGGGCAGGCTCGGCCGCGTCGTCGCCGACTCCGTGGCGGCGAGCCCGGTCAAGATCGGAGAGGCGTCGGAAGGAGAGCGGTTCGCCCCCTATTTTCTCGAGCACGTGAGGCAGTATCTCGAATCGAGGTACGGCGCCGACCGCATTTACCACGACGGACTGAAGGTTTACACGACTCTCGACCCCTACCTCCAGCGGACCGCGGAGGACAGCCTCGAATCCCACTTGTCGACGATCGAGAAGGAACACCGGTACGCGCAGACCAAGGAAGGGTACCGGGCCGCGGCGGAGAAAGGCGGGACCGTCGCTCTCGAATACATCCAGGGAGCCGTCATCGCCATCGAGCCGCAAACTGGTTACATACGAGCGATGGTGGGGGGGCGGAGCTTCAAGGACAGCAAGTGGAACCGGGCGGTCCAGGCGAAAAGACAGCCGGGGAGCGCGTTCAAGCCGTTCATCTATATCGCCGCTCTGGAAAACGGCTATACGCCGGCCGACATCATACTCGACGCACCTATCGTTCTCGACATGCCGAACGGAGACGTATACAAACCGCAGAACTACTCGGAGGAGTTCGAGGGAGAGGTCACCGCCCGTCACGCGCTCAATGAATCGATCAACGTCGCCGCCGTGAGAGTGCTCCTGTCGATCGGCCCTCCGGCCGCGATCAGCTATGCTCACAGACTCGGGATCAAGAGCCCGCTCGAGCCGGTGTATTCCCTCGCCCTGGGGACGGAGGAGGTGTCCCTGCTCGAGCTCACTTCCGCTTACGCCGCTCTCGCCGCGGGCGGGATCCGCGCCGAGCCCTTATTCGTAAAAAGGGTGTACGACCGGGACGGGAAGCTCCTCGAAGAAAACTCGGTCTATCGCGAGGAGGCGATGAGCCCGCAGACGACCTACGTGATCACGAGCATGCTCGAGACCGCCCTCAGCGAGGGTACGGGAAAAGCCGCCCGGCTCATGGGGTTCATGGAACCCGCTGCGGGAAAAACCGGCACGACCAACGACTGCACCGACGCCTGGTACGTGGGGTACACGCCGGAGCTTGCCGTCGGTGTCTGGTCGGGGTTCGACCTCAAGAAAACGATGGGAGCCAAGATGACCGGCGCTCGCGTGTCGCTTCCCACGTGGACGTCCGTGATGAAAACCCACTACCGGGACCATCACGGAGAGCCGTTCGTGGAGCCCGAGGGGATCGTTCACCGCACGGTGTGCGAGGAAACGGGGCTTCTCGTCGGTCCACGCTGCGAGAGGGCGCGACGCGAAGTGTTCATCGAGGGAACCGAGCCGAAACACCAGTGCGACCGCTGCCAAAAAGACTTCTCGCCGGGGCGAAGGTCACCGGACGGGCGCGATTTCCGTTCGATCGACAGGCGGCTCTTGGACGAACGGAACTAGCCCCGGGTCAAGCCTTCCGGACCCGCCGACACCACATCCACCGACGCGCTACACCCCAGCCGGGTCGCCCCCGCTCTCACGAGCGCGTCCGCCTGGGCCCAAGTCCGTATACCCCCGGACGCCTTGATCCCCGCGCGGTCTTCCACAGCGGACTTGATCAACCGGACGTCTTCCACCGTCGCGCCGCGATGCGAATACCCCGTCGACGTCTTGATGAAGCGGACTCCCCCCTCCACACCCAAGGACGCCGCAAGAGCGATCTGTGAGTCATCGAGGCAGGCCGTCTCGATGATCAGCTTGACCGCCACCTCAGCGCCGCACAGCGCGGTGATCTCCGCCGCTTCCTTGCGGACGATCGCGTGATCACCCGACAAGAACCGCGAAATGTTCATCACGACGTCGATCTCGTCGACTCCCGCTTTCAACAGCGATTCCGCCTGGCGGAGTTTGTGATCCGTGGTGTCCCACCCAAAAGGAAACGACACCACCGAACAAACCGGTACTCCCCTCCCCCCCGTTTCGCCCACGGCGACGGGCACATGACAGGGGGGCACGACCACTGTTGCGAACCGATAATGGCACGCTTCCCTGCAGGCTCGGCGTACGTCCTGTTCGGTGGCGTCGGGTTTGAGTATGGTATGGTCGATGATCCGAGCGAGTTCTCTATTCCAGTTGTCCACGCGTTGTTCCTCCATTTGGCCCCATGATGTCGGGGAGAAAGCTCGTCCCAGGAAAGACTCCTCCGAGTCGAAAGTTCTCGGCGATCGTTCGCCCGACGTCGGCAAACGTGCGCCGTATCCCGAGGTTGCGGTCGCCGGGGACCCCGCCGAGCCTCCGATGATAAACGAGTAGCGGGACGTACTCACGGCTATGATCCGTGCTCGCCGTCGTCGGGTCGTTCCCGTGATCCGACGTGATGATAAGCAGGGTCCGCGTATCCAGCTTTTCGAGCAATACCCGGAGATACGAATCGAATTCCTCGAGACCCAGCGCGTACGCCCTCACGTCGTTCCGGTGTCCCCACATCATGTCGAAATCGATGAGATTCGTAAACACGAAAGACCGCTCCGCCCGTCCCAGCGCGTCGAGTGTCGCTTCGATCCCTTCCCGGTTGCTCTTCGTCGGAACGTGGCGGGATATTCCTCTCCCGCAGAATAGATCTTGGATCTTGCCGATGGCGACCACCGACACATCGGTTTCCCGGAGGCCGTCGAGTACCGTCGGGGAGGGCGGTGGAAGCGAGAAATCCTTTCTCCCCGCCGTTCTGTAGAAGCCGGCGGCGGCGCCGGCGAAAGGGCGCGCGATCACGCGGGCCACGCCGTGGGGCCCGGCGAGGAGGGACCGCGCGACGGCGCACATACGGTAGAGCTCTTCTCTCTCAATTACGGACTCGTGCGCGGCAAGCTGGAAGACGCTGTCCTGGGACGTGTAGAGAATCGGCCGACCGGTGCTCAGGTGTGTTTCCCCGAGTTCCTCGATGATCGCGGTGCCGCTTGCCGGTTTGTTGCCGATTACTTTTCTCCCGATGCGTCTTTCGAACTCCTCGACGATGTCTCTCGGGAAACCCGATGGATAGACCGGGAACGCTTCCGGGATGATGCAGCCCATGAGTTCCCAGTGTCCGCTCGTGCTGTCTTTTCCCGCCGACACCGGCGCCATCTTCCCATAAAACGCCGCGGGCGAAACGTCGGGCGGCACACCCTCGATGGAAATGATGTTCCCCAGACCGAGGCGTCCCAGCGTGGGAAGCCGCAACGAGCCGACGTGTCGGGCGGTGTTCGCGACACTATTGCTCCCCGTGTCGCCGAATACCGCCGCGTCCGGCGCTTCGCCGACCCCCACGCCGTCGAGTATGATGCAGACGACCTGGTGAAAGGCCGCGCTGAAATTGAGTGAATCCGCTTTCATGGAAACCGGGTGGGTATCGCGGTGATGACACCCCGTGAGAAGCCGGTGGCGGACCGCGCCGCTAGACGTTGACCTGACTCGAGAGAACACCGAGAAGACTCTTGAACGTCTCGATCCGGCCGTCGCGCAGATACATCCGAGGAACCCGCTTACTGATCCCGCACATGATCTCGTACGAGATGGTCCCCGCCCATCGGGCAAGGTCGGAGACGGTGATTTCAACACCCGACGACTTGCCGATCAACACGACCTCGCCGCCCACGGCGGGCGCGGGCGACACATCTGTGAGATCGACCATCGTCATATCCATCGTGACGCGTCCCATCACGGACACAAGTTTGCCCCCAACGATCATCCGGCCCGTATTCGAAAGCCGGAACGGATATCCGTGACCGTAACCCACGGGGACGACACCCATCAGCGTGTCGCGTGACGTGATGTAGGTGCGCCCGTAGCTCACCGGCGTCCCTTTCGGAACACGGCGGATCTCGACGAGACGCGACTTCCAACTCAACACGGGACGGACTCGTAAGAACGTCTCGGTCCCCGCGCTCTGGTGTCCGTACGCGATGAGACCCGGGCGAACCATCTGCATGTGGGTTTCCGGCACCGCGGCCAGTGCGGCGCTGTTCGCGCTGTGGATCAGAGGGACTTCGATCCCGGCCGATTTGACCCGATCGACCGCCGCGAGGAACCGCCGCACCTGCTCCCGCGTGAAATCCGGATCGGTATCCGACGCGGGGTAGTGGGTGAACAAACCGCCGAGACGAAGACCGTCCAAACGGACGATCCGCGAAACAAGGGCTTCCGCCTCCTCCGGAAAGAATCCCGTTCGCCCCATTCCCGTGTCGATCTCGACGTGGGCCTCCACTTTCGTGTGGATCTTGGCCGCGTAGCCGGCGAGCGCAACGGCGAAGTCGAGAGAAGAAACGGTGGTCGCGAATCCGTTGTCGACCACGCCGGGGATCTCTTTCTCCAGGACGGGGCTCAGAATCAGGATTTTCTTCCGGACCTCCGCTTTTCGCAGTTCGCGTGCTTCATCCAGGGTCGCCACTCCGTACCATTCTACCCACTCGTCGGCGGCCTGCGCGACCTGAACGGCACCGTGACCGTAGGCATCGGCTTTCACCGTCAGCAGAATCGCGACGTCCTTCGCGAGCGACTTCCGGATCGCCCGGAGGTTCTCGACGAACGCGTCGAGGTCGACGTCGACCCATGTCGGAAGCTTCTGCATACACCGTCCTTTGGCGAGACTGCGCCCGATACGCTCGAGCATATTCCGTGCCCGCACTTTTTGTCGGGATTCACGCTATCGCAGCCCGTCGGGAACCGTCAAACAAAAAAAGGGCGCACCGGAGCGCGCCCTCGATCCATGCTGCGCGGGCCCCTTTTAACCCGACACGATGCGGCGTCCGTACATGACGTACTCGATCTCGACCGTCCCCGCGATCTTCGAGTTCATCCTCGACCCTTGTTCTTCCGTCTCCGTCATCACGACACCGCCTTCGAACGGGTATCCCTTGTCGGAGAGAAGCCTCAGAATGAGCCCGATCCCTTCGGCCGCCACCGCCACGCGGAACTTCGCGTTCGTCCCGTGCAGAAGGAAGTAACGCCCTTCGCTTCCCTGCTCCTCGGTGATCGACGCCACGAACCTCAACTTCCTTTTTTCGAGACCCCGGAGAGCATCGGTTCGGTTGTAGAGGATCTCGTCGACGTTTATCCGTTCGTACGCATCGACGGCGAACCTGGCGGCGTCCGCGACCCTCGGCAGGATCACAGGGCCCGGGGTGAGGAACGTCGTATCGTTCGCCGTGTAGATTTTCTCCACCCTGAAATGTACGAACGGCGAAAACTCCTTGACCACGGCGAGGGCGAAGTTCTCGCCGATCCTTTCTCCCAGCCTCTCTTCGAGATTGCGGCCGGTGATGAACTCAACGAGATTTCCCTCACGGACGAGCCCGAGATTCCGGTTCAAAACTTCGATCTTCGGGTTCACGAGCTTGTACTTGAAGCCCATGCTCGCAACGGGTTTCCCCCGGGTGATCCGTCGCAAGGTCACCGTGGGGTAGGGATCACCTTGCTTCGTGTTGCCGCAGGCGGAGAGCATGGAGAGGACGGCGGCGGCGGTCACCAGGTTCCGGAAGACTCGCTTTGCCATATGACGCACGCTCCTTACATTCCAGCCGTGACGGGGTCCCGTTGGTTCTCGGTCGCCCGTGGAGCGACGATTCGACCCGGGGATGGAAACGGAACATTCAGCGGTACCGGAAGTTACCACTGCCGTTTCGACCGTGTCAACCTCCGAAAAATCCGGGAGTTCGGCGCGTCGCGAGATCCCCCGGGTGGGCTCTCGGGGGCTCGCGGGGTGAATCGACTTCAAGAGCCGGGCGGCCGGTTTGGCGGGTGCTAACGCTTTTTCTGTCATGGGAATGCGGTGCGGCACCGCGGCCGAAAAAGGCTTGACTTTTCTTGCCCGCCCGTGTTTTCTTTTACTTGAGCCCCACCTTACTCGAGTAACTCCAGAAGTTACCAGTTCAATCATGTTGTCCCTCCCTTGCAGAAGGATGGTCCCATGAGACGCAAGTCGCCACTGTTTCTTGTCTTCGTCGCGGCATTCGTCTTGATGCCGAATTGGAGCTCGGCTCGGTGGTATCCCGAGACGAAAGACAAGAAAGACCCGTTGCCCGGTTTGCAGCGCGTTCTCGTTCTGGATGGATCGAACGTCCATAACGTCGGCGAGCTGCAGATGCACGTTGGTAACTGGGGGAACTTCGGCTCCTGGCCGGGAAGCGCCAACACGTTTTCCGAGGCTCCATCGGCCCAGTGGCCCGCGGGAAGCGGGGTGGAATATCTCTTTGTCGCCGGTCTGTGGGTCGGCGCGCTGAAAGGGGGTATCCCGGCCGTATCGACGGCGGCGTACCAGACGGAGTTCCGCCCTACGCAGGACCCGATCGATAAGATCTATCGGACCGCCGAAGGAGCCCGGAGCGGGAATCGGGAGCCCTCGCCGGACGCCGACGACGACAAGGACGGCCGGATCGACGAAGACTGGCTCAACGGCCACGACGACGATGGCGACGGTCTGATCGACGAGGACTTCGCGGCGATCTCGAAGCAGATGTTCAGCTGCTGGTACACCGACGACCAGCCGATTTCCGTCCAGATCTTCCCCGAACACAACCCGCTCAACCTCTACGTGCAACAGGAGAGCTACCAGTGGGAAGAGGACCGCTTCGACGATTTCGTCGGGATCGAGTTTCACATCACCAACATCGGCGATGACGTTCTAGAGGATGTCTTCATCGGGTTCTTCGCCGACTGCGACGCCGGTCTGCGGACGGCGGACAACTACTACGAAGACGACGCCACCGGTCACATCGCGCCTCCCCCGCTGTGCACGGACCTCGGGCCGGTGCTCGTCGACATCGCCTACACCTACGACGCCGACGGCGACGGCGGAACGACGTTGGGCTACTTCGGCGTGATGTTTCTCGGTCACACGACCGATCCGACCGGAGAGACGGCTCCCGAGCGGGTCGGGATCAGCACCTACGCAAACTTTTCCGGAGCGCAATCGTTCGAAGAAGGCGGCGACCCGACGAACGACTTCGAGCGTTACGAGCTTCTCTCACAGAACACGATCGAGCGCGACGCCGTGGTGCCGCGCGACTACCGCATGTTGATGAGCGCAGGGCCGTTCAAGGAACTTCTCCCCGATAGTACGCTCATCTTCCAGACGGCGTTCGTGGTCGGCGAGGGGCCCGAGGGAATGATCGCCAACGCGGCCAACGCCCAGCTCACCTACGACGGCGCGTGGTTCAACCTCGACGGCAACCGGCTCACGGGGATCGACGGCCGTGAGACCCCCGTGGTGGGACCGGCGGAGAACGTGGCGATCGACACCTGCCGCGCGGAACTGCGTAACCCCATCCCTCTCATCCCCCGCGGGACGACGTTGTGGATCAACAACGACTGCGCGAAGGAAGCGGACTTCCGGGACTTCTGCGGGTACACCGACGACGACAGCTTGAAGTTCCGCACGGGGGTGGACGGCAAGGAAAGGCAGATCAACTGGATCGTGGGGACGGCGCCGCCGCCGCCGGGGATGAGAATCGACGACCATGCGAAGGGCGGTTTGACGATCTACTGGAATAACTTCAGCGAGTCGGTTCCGGACGTCAAGACGCAGCTCTTCGATTTTGAGGGCTACCGGGTGTGGCGGGCGGACAATTGGAACCGCCCGTTGGGGAGTTCCGTCGACAATGGCCCGGGGGCGGAACTGTGGAAGCTCCTCTTCCAGGCGGACGTGGTCAACAATTTCGGCAACGACACGGGACTCGACCGGTACCGTTACGAGCCGTTGACCAAGATCCTCTCGCCGACCCAGAAAGAGGACTTTATCGAGCAGATCAAACAGTACCTTCTCGAGTACCCGAGTGAAGATCCGCCGTGCCCGCAGGGAGTGACGCAGCAAGTGTGCGATACGCTCACCGCCCTGGCGAAGTGGCAGATCGGCGCCGAGGGAGGTCGTCAGTACTACCGGTACATCGATCGTTCGATGCACCTCGGCCGGCACTACTTCTACTCGGTGACCGCCCTGGACCACGGGTTCGACGACGACGGCAATCTGATCGAGGGCAAGGTCGGAGACCCATCATCGAATTTCCAGTACATCCAGCCGTCCAGCGCTTCGCAGCCGGCGTACGAGTACGACGAGAGCCAGATTTACGTCGTACCCAACCCCGCAACCACGGCGTCGATGGCCGATTGGCCGGAGCTGGCGCCAAACAACGACGATCCGACGGGGATCAAGGTCGAGTTCCGCAACCTCCCCGCGGCCGGGGGAATAATCCGGATTTTCACTCTGTCGGGGGACCTCGTTCAGGAACTTCAATTCGATGGAAGGTCGGGAGTGGGGACCGTGATTTGGAATCTGGTGAGCCGTAACCGCCAGGACGTGGCGAGCGGGATCTTCCTCTACTCGGTTGAATGCGATGACAAGAACTTCGACCGGTTCATCGGCAAGTTCGTCGTGATCCGTTAGCGAAACCCGGCCCTTTTGCTACGAAAACACCCCGGCGGGTGATTCACCCCGCCGGGGTGTTTTGCTTGTTACCCTCTCCCACGCGCCGCTCGAACGCGGCGCACGCCGCCGATCGCCTAGGCGCTCGAGAGCTTCTTGAATTCCTGGGTCAGCAGCGGGACGATCTCGAAAATGTCCCCGACGATCCCGTAATCCGCCGTCTGGAAAATCGAAGCGTTGGGGTCCTTGTTGATCGCGACGATCACTTTCGACGTCCGCATCCCCACGAGGTGCTGGATGGCCCCAGACACCCCGCACGCGATGTAGAGCTTGGGATTCACGACCTTCCCGGTTTGACCGATCTGTCTCGAATGCGGCGCGTAACCGGCGTCCACCGCCGCTCGCGATGCCCCGACGGACGCGCCGAGGACATCGGCGAGCTCCTCCAGAATCTTGAAATTCTCTTCGCTCTTGAGGGACCGCCCGCCGGCGACGATGATGTCGGCCTCGGTGACGTCTTTCCGCCCCGCCGCCGCTCCCTCGATGTCCTTCACCACCCCGTGAATCCTGTCCGCCGTAAGGGAAAGCGCCACGTCCACCCGAGCGGCGCCGCCGGGACCCTTCGGCGCCGGCGGATAGATGTTGGGGCGTATCGACGCCATCTTGATCCCGTCTTTGGTCGAAACCACGTTCGCGTAGACTTTTCCGGAGAAGACGGGCCGTTTTCCTTTGAGAACGCCGTTCTCGAAATCGATGTCGACGCAATCCGTCATGAGGGCCGCGCCGAGGCGCGCGGCGAGACGGGCCGAGAGATCCTTCCCCATGTTGGTGGCGCCGAAGAGAACGATACCGGGGTCCGCCTGCCTGACCGCCGCCTCGAGACCCCCTGCGTACCCCTCCGTCGAGTATTTTTCGAGGATCGGGCTCTCTACCACAAAGACCTTCCGCACGGGAAGCGACATCGCCTCCGCCACCGCCCCGTCAATACCGTGTCCCAGGAGGGCGATGTCCACGCTACCCCCGGTTTTTCCGCCAAGTTTCGTTGCGGCGGAAACAAGCTCGCGATTGATCTTCTTGAACTGATTGCTCCGGATCTCCGCGAACACGAGCACGTCGTTGGTCATTTTCCTTCCTCCAGACGGTTGGTCTCTTTGAGTCGTATTCGATACGGATTCGTCTATATCACCTTTGCCTCATCGTGCAAGGCGCGGACGAGATCGGCGACTTGTTGGGCCGGGTCGCCGCCGATCATCCGGCACGCCGGGCGTTCGGGAAGCGTTTCGTATCCGACGACCATCGTCGCCGAACCCGCGGCGCCCACATCCTGTGCGGTGAGACCGCCAAGGTCGGCGAGCCCGACCTTTTTGATCTCTTTCTTCTTGGCTTTCATGATCCCGGGAAGAGACGCGTACCTCGGTTCGTTGAGCCCTTTTTCGCAGGTGACCACGGCGGGGAGTTTGACCTCCACGACCTCGTCGCCGCCTTCGACTCGTCGCCGGGCCACGATCGTCGTCCGGTCGTCGCTCAGCTCGAACTTCGTGACGATCTGGACCTGCGGGATCCCGAGGTGTTCGGCGACCGCGGCGCAGGTCTGCGCCGCGTCGTAGTCGATCCCCTGCTTTCCCCCGAAGATGAGATCGAAGCCCACTGACGCGACGACCTTCGAGAGGATCTTGGCGTTAGTGAGCATGTCGGCGCCCTCGAACGCGCTGTCCCACACGTGGACCGCTTCATCCGCGCCCATCGCGAGAGCCGTCCGGAGCGTTTCCAAGACGCGATCGGGCCCGAGCGAGATCACGGTGACCGTGCTGTTGTCCTTGAATTTTTCCTTGAGTTGGAGGGCCGCTTCTACCGCGTACTCGTCGAACGTATTCATCACCCATTTGATACCCTGTGTGTCGATTTTCGTCCGGTCGGGCGTGGGTTTGATTTTCGCCTCGGTATCGGGAACGTTCTTGACCAAAACGACGATCTTCAAAATCCGACCTCCTGTTGCTCCTAGAGTGCTCGAATGTCAGTCCCGCTTCGTAGCGGCACGATCATCCCCCGGCTGCGGCGCTTTCGCGCCAATTTCCCCCCACCGAATCCGAAGAGCGCGGCCGCTATCCTTGGAGACAGGCCCGGGAGATTACGATCCGCAGGACTTCGCTGGTTCCTTCGTAGATCTCCGTGATCCGCGCGTCGCGGTAGTATCGTTCCACGGGGAAATCCTTGAGGTATCCGGCGCCGCCGTGGATTTGCACGGCGTCTCTGGCGACTCGGTTGGCCACCTCGGAGGCAAAGAGCTTCGCCATCGCAGCCTCTTTCGTATGGGGGAGGTTCAAGTCCCTCATCCTCGACGCCCTGTACACCAGCAAACGAGCGGCGTCGATCTGGGTGGCCATGTCGGCGATCTTCCACTGGATCGCCTGGAACTCTCCGATTTTCTTGCCAAACTGCTCGCGCTCGGACGCGTAGGCAACGGACGCCTCGAGACACGCCCGCGCGATCCCCACGGCTTGCGTCCCAATACCGATCCGCCCCCCGTCGAGCGTGGCGAGCGCGATCTTGAACCCGTCGCCTTCGCTCCCCAGGATGTTCTTCGCGCTCACCCGGCAGTCTTCGAACACCAGCTCGGTCGTGCTCGACGCTCGAAGCCCGAGCTTGTCCTCTTTCTTGCCGACGCTGAAACCCTTGGTCGCCTTGTCGAGCACGAAGGCGCTGATCCCTTTCGCTCGCTCCGCGGGATTCGTCTTCACCATGACGACGAAGACGTCCGCGTCCGCTCCGGTCGTAATCCAACTCTTGGTGCCGTTCAAGACGTAAGAATCTCCGTCCCTCACCCCGCGGGCCTGGATCGAACCCGCGTCCGTCCCCGCCTCGGCTTCGCTCAGGGCGTAGGCGCCGAGCCACTCCCCGGTGGCGAGCTTGGGAAGATACTTGTTCTTGATCTCATCCGATGCGTATTTCAAGACGGGAGAGATAACGAGCGAATTCTGCACCGACATCGTCACTCCCGTGGAGGCGCACACCCGGTTGATTTCTTCGAGCGCGAGCACGAGGCAGAAGTTGCTCATTCCCGAGCCCCCGTATTGTTCGGGGACGAGCATCCCCATGAACCCCAGCTCCCCGAGCTTCTTGATGATGTCCCTTGGGAAACGGCCCTTCGCATCGTTCTCCGCGGCGACCGGAGCGATCTCGGTTTCGGCGAACTCGCGCGCCGTCTGTTGAATCATTCGCTCTTCTTCGGATAGATCGAAAAACGCTGACATGCCTGCCCCCTGGTTGACCCCACGATCCGGGATTCCTCGGCGAGAAGTTTCTGGAAAGACTTTATTGAATTAGGTTTACGAATGTGACCGCCCGTTTACAGTACCATCCCGAGGGACCGTCTGTCAAGCGGAGAAGGTCCGAGTCGCGTCGTTCAAGCTGAGCACTTTCGGAGAAGTTTGGAAACGAGCGGCTGAGCAGACGGCAAAAAAACCGGCGGCCGATCACTGGGGACCTGCCGCCGGGTGCTTGTCGCGTGCCCTCTATCGAACTTGCCGCTATTTCAACAAAACGAGTTTTTTCACGGCTTGATAACCGTCAGCCGTGGTGAGCTTGTAGAGATAGACACCCGACGCGACGCGCTCGCCGGCGTCGTTCGTCCCGTTCCACACACTGGTATAACCACCGGCGGTGGGCGTCTGAATCTCGTCGGCCAGGGTTTTCACCCGCTGACCCGCGGCGTTGTAGATCATGAGCGTCACCCGACCTCGTTCCTTGATCGAGTACCGGATCGTGGTCGTCGGGTTGAACGGGTTCGGGTGATTCTGGTAGAGCGCGTTCGTCAACGCACCGGGCGCCTCGATCCCCGTTCCAACGTCGTTCACGGTGAAGGCGGCCGCGAGAACGGCTTCCTGGCCGTCGGGGTTGCGAACCACGACGTTATAGACACCCCCCGGCATCCCGTAAAGATTGAGCTGGCCGGAGAGCTTCGCCTTGCCGACCCATTGGACCGTGGTCGCGGGGTACTCGGTCATCGCCCCGTCGCGAAGAAGGAACGTCGCGCCGTAGACGAATCCGCCTCCGAGGAGACCGGTGATCGCGACCGGACCGTTGTTGTCGCCCGAATTGGGTGCGATCGACGCGGCGGTCGGGGCGAGGTATCCGCCACGAAGGTTCGCCGTCATCGTCGCTCCCGCGGCGCCGATGAGCGTGGCGGCGGCGTTCGTCGCATAGGTGTTGAGGCTATTGCTGTTTGGCGCGGAAGCAGAGTTGAACGTCGTGTTATTCGTGCTTCCGGGGAAGACGTCGCCCGCGTCGCCACGGTTGGTATTGTTTCGGAGATGGTTCAGGTTGTCCGCCTCTTCGAGCATCATCCCACGGGCCACGTTGTTGCTCGCGTCGCCCGTATTCCCCAGGACCGTCGTCGCCACGTCCTGTTCGACGTGGTAGACCACGAGCCCCTGACCGTGCAGCACCTGATCGAACTGCGCCCCGGCGGTGTTCCGGTTCTCGACGAGGAAGTACTCCTGGACGGGGTTTCTTGTCCGGTCGTAATGCCACCCGTCTTCGTAGACCTCGAATCCGGTGGAGTAGGTCACCCCGCCCCCGGTTACCGAGACATTGTCGAACTTGAACGCGCCGTTCGTACCCGAGTTGTAGTCCCCGTCCTCGTCGGAGTAACCGATATCCGAGGTGAACTGGAACATCAGCGTGTAGCTCGACGCCCCGCTCCCGTTGAGATAAGCCGTCAGATCGATGTTTGCGTGACCGGTCCCGGTGCCATCGTAGGAGGCGACCGTCGTCACCGTCCCGTTCACGTCGATCTTGACGAGACCGTAGTCATAGCCCGGTTCGCTGTGGTATGCATAATCGTACTGGAGGTTGACCGGATTACTCCCGTTGTAGGAGAACTCTCGAACGACCGCTTCGTCCCATCCGTTCCCGTATCCGACTCCCCCCGGCCAGGCGCGGGCCGTGGCCTCGGCGGCGGTCAAGAAGCAGCGCATCGAATATGTCCCCGCGATCGGGTTCACGTTCGTCCGTCTGAATTTCTCCTCCATGATGTCGAGCTTGTAGGCCTCGGCGTTGACTTCCGAGCTGTGAATCGAGTACGGCTGCGACACCGGTCCTGCCACCGTCGGGACGATCCACCCGAGCTCGCCCTTGCACCACGCGTCGAGGTGCGCGGGGTTCGTCGTGCTGTTCCAGTTGCCGGAGCCCATCAGACCCCAGTGTCCGATACCCGCGCTCCCGCTCCCGTCGTACAGATCGGGGAGCCCGAACGCGTGGCCGAACTCGTGGCAGAAGACACCGATCTCGATTATGCCGAGTTGGCACCCGGTCACCGCACCCTGCGCCGGCTGGATGGTGTAGTCCCAGATCACTATGTTGCCGCCGCCGGTCCTGGCATCGTTCGTCACCCATGGGCTTTGGGCAAACTCCGGCCACCCGCCGACTACCCACCGGTGCGACCAGATGCTGGTCACCCCGCACTCCGCCCCGATCTCGGGTTGGACGATCGCGACGAAGTCGACGTACCCGTCGTCGTCGCCCGAGTTGGGGATCCCGTCGGGACCGTCGTTGTCATATGTGCCGAAGTTCACCGCGGGGTCGGCAAGCTGTAGGACTTCCTTGATAAACTGTCCCGTCTTTGCCGTCCCACAAAGACCGTAGCACGTGCCGGCGCCTTCATAGTAGGTATCGACGTTCGATGCCTGGTACCATCCGTAGACCGTCCCCGTGAGATTCAGCGCGCCGTACGACATTTCGTCGTAGAGAGAGGTCATCGAGGCCGCCGGCGGGGCGGCGAAGAGTTTGGTCTGAAGCGAGGCCGTGGGGTACGGGTCGGCGCCCGTGTTTGAGAACTTGCCCATCAACACGGGGACGTACGTGGTGCCGGACACCATCATGGCCTGTTTGAGCCCGTCGGGTAGCGAAGCAAACGACATTTCCCCCGTGTCGGGCGCGGAGAGAAACGCTTCCCTGGTTTCCTTCGCCTTGCGCGCCTTCTCGATCCAGGCCTTCTCGAACTGGAAAGCCTTTGGGTTCTCCGCGATCCGGTCGAAGTACGCTTGAGGGAGATCCACCCCGGGAGCCGGGGGAACGACCTGCGCGAAGACCATCGGCGACGCCAACAGTACGGCCGCCGCGACGAGCGAGAGCAACAGGACTGACAGTTTCATTCGGGGCCTCCTTGTCACCGCACGCTAAACGTGCATGGCATATAAAAAAAGCGGAATCGACCATATGCCTCGAACCCCCTCCGCTCGAGGTGGCGATTCCCGCCGTCCAGCAGGTAGAATTATACACGACGAGCAGCACGGTGTCAATTCATAACCCGAATCGCCATAACGAATTTGGCTGTTGATCCCGGTCGCGGCCCCTGCGGTGTACCTGCGACGATTTTGTCCAATTCGTCCTTGATCGGACCCGCGGATTTCACTATGTACAGGGGACGGGGTCGCCGTTCTGCGGCTGCGCCCCTTCGCCCCACGTGCCTAGGTCCGACGTCGGGTCTGGCCCCCGGTCGGAAAACGAAACCAAAGACGGCTGTGCGCCGTCGAGCAAGACTTATGAACAAACGAACCATCGCATCCACGACCACTGCGCCCAGAAGAGTCCGCAAGAAGAAAACCCCGACGGCGGCCCCTCAACGGGTCACCCAGCACCCCCAGTGCGCCCAGTGTCTGCCGGCGAAGTGTTGCCGTTATTTTTCCCTCCAGATGGATACACCCCGGAGCAAGGCTGACTTCGACGACCTTCTCTGGATGATCGCCCACCGGCAGGTATCGATCTACATCGAGAAGAGGAAATGGTTCCTCATGGTTCACACGCAGTGTCGTTTTCTCGACACCGACACGAATATGTGCGCGATCTACGAGAAAAGGCCGAGAATGTGCAGGGATCACACGGTGAAGGAGTGCGAGTGGCACGGCTCGTACGATTTCGACAACCACTTCAAATCGTACGAGGACCTCAAGAGATGGATGAAAAAAAAGCGGGGGCTCTCGTAAGAGAGCCCCGGCCGCAAACGACCCCACCCGGGGGCATGGTGTGTCGATACAGGAAGGGAAGGCACCCCGGGTGGGTCGGGTTTCGCCAGATAGCAATTCCGCGCCCTTTCCCGGGCACCTACTTCAAGAGAAGCATCTTTTTCGTCTCCATGAACCCCGTCAGTTGCATTCGGTAGAAGTACACTCCGGTCCCCACGGTATTGCCGTTGTTGTCGCGCCCGTCCCAGACGACGGCGTGACGGCCCGGCGGCACCGATCGGTCGACGAGGGTTCGCACGCGAGCTCCCGACACGTCGTATACAACTACGGCCACGTGCTGCGACGCGCCTTCGGGCACCACATATGCGATCTCCGTCGTCGGGTTGAACGGGTTGGGGTGGTTTTGCGCGAGTTCCGGACGCGCCGCCGGGATATAGATCGGACCCGTGGTATAAACCTCGCCCGGATTGTCGACTCCGACGAGCTGGTATGCGTATTCTCGTCCCATCTCCACGCCGCGGTCTTCGAATCGAACGGTGCCGTCGTAGCTCGCAACCACGTTCGACGCGACGGTGACAAACCCCGTCGCCACTCCGCTCCCGGCCAAGCTCCTGAGCACATCGAACCGCTCGCCGGCGGATCCGGCGTACATCCAGGTGAGGTTCACGCCTTCGCGCCCGACCTCGAACACGAACGCCGCGTTCTCGATCCCCGTGGGAACATCGAAGCCGTAACACCCATTTCTGTGCGAGTTGGCCTGGAGCGTCGGCCAGGGTGCCAGGTTTTCATTGTAAACGCCGGGGAGGTCGAACGCGTAGATGTTCTGGTCCCAGCTGTGGACGATCATGTCGATATCCCCGTCGAGATCGACGTCGGTAAGGAAAGGCGTCGACCGGACGGCATCCTCCGCCTGGACCGGGAACCCGGGAATGAGCGCCCCCGTGATGCTCCACGCGTAGATGTACCGCGACTCGTCGCCCAAAACGATATCCAGGCTCCCGTCCCCGTTGACGTCCGCCACGGTGAGCGACGACGTGTCCGTGAACTTTGTCCCTGTCGTCTTCGGCCACCCCGGGTAGTTCGTCCCCAGATAGGTGAAAATGGCGATTTTCGCGGTTATCCCGTCCCAGGTGTACATGACGGCCTCGAGCTTCCCGTCGTTGTTGAAGTCCCCGAGCGCCGGGGAAGGCGTAAAGAAGATGCTGCTGATCTTCGCGTTCACCGGCCACCCGGCGGAGATGGTCCCGTCGTGGTTGATGAGATAGGCTCTCCCCACGAGCCCCTTGGTCTGAGCGAGGAGCTCGAGGTACCCGTCACCGTCCACGTCCCCCGCGCAGATGCTCCCCGCGAGGTCGTTGTTGAGCTTGACCGGGAAACCCGGGACGCGGGTCTTGTTCCCGTTGAACGCCCAGACGCTGTCCGAAGCGGTACCCACGATGATCTCGTCTTTGTGATCCCCGTCGAGATCGCAGATCGTCGGCGTCTGGAAGTGGAAGGTCACCGCGGGTGTCGTCCGATAGAAGACGCCCTGGGTCGCGGGATTGTTGTCCCCGTCGATCCACTCGGTGCCGTTGGCTTTCCACGCGTAGATGATCCCTTTCGAGTCGACGGCGATCACTTCGTAGAACCCGTCGCCGTCGAGATCGCCGGCGGTCGGGGCCGCCCGAAAATCGTTCTCCGCCTGGCGCGGCCAGCCGGGGACGGCATCCCCGTTGTGGTCCACGCAGTACACTTTTTTCGTGATGAGATCCGCCGCCAGGATGTCGAGGCCCGGGTTGTTGTCGATATTCGCAAGCGCGACGGGAGCGGTGAATTGATCACCCACCGTGGTGAGGACTCCCCACGACTGCGGGTCGCCGTCGCCGTCCCTGAGCTCGATCCCGTCGTGGTGCCAGGCATAGATCCACTGATTCCCCACGACGATCTCGAGGTCGCCGTCCCCATCGATGTCTCCCACCGCCGGCGAGCTTGTCGTCTGAGTCTTCATGCGGATCGGGAACCCTGGCATCTGCGGCGGGTTCGTGCTCACCGACCCCTCCACCGATCTGGCGCTCTCGTTCCCCGATACGTCAATCGCCGTCACCACGTAGAAATAGATCGTGCTCGCCGAAAGCCCCGTGTCCAGATACACCGCGTGATCGATCGGGTCCACGTTCCGCTGGGTGTAGGCCCCCCCCGTGGTGAGCGAGTGGTACACGTTGTACCTCACCACGTCGGGTGACGTGCTGTGCGTCCACGAGATCTCCAGACGGTCCGGCCCCAGACTCGCGTCGAATA
>Ga0315286_10001095_pt1 | contig 24132 bp, 21 predicted proteins | sample YL17G10_0_MG_FD_205038 | JGI IMG/M metagenome (GOLD analysis project Ga0315286, IMG submission 205038) | Sediment microbial communities from Yellowstone Lake, YNP, Wyoming, USA - YL17G10_0 | ecosystem: Environmental > Aquatic > Freshwater > Lake > Sediment | place: USA: Wyoming | collected...
CCCCTCAGGATACACAAAGCGATGCACGGGCACCTGGTGAACGTCACGCCGACCCTTGACAGACAACGGAATTACTTTAGAGAGAGTTACCAGGCGGAGATAAACCACTTCATCGAGTGCGTTCAGCGAAAGAAGAAACCCCTCACGCCGGGTGACGAAGCGGTGGGCGTCTTGAAAATCACCGACGCGATGTACGAGTCCGAGCGGGAGGGTAAAGAGGTTTCCTTCGTTCCATGAGGCTCTCGCCGTTGAAATGGTTCCCGCCCTTTCCCCTGGTGCTCTCCGCGCTTGCGTCCGGTCTGCTCCTCGCGGCGGCCTTCCCTCCGCTCTCTCTCGGCCCGCTGAGCTGCGTTGCCCTCATCCCGGTCCTCGTCGCACTCCACCGCAGGGCGAACTCCCCCCGCGTGTTTTTCAAAACGGGGCACCTCTTCGGAGTGGCGTTTTTCTTCGCCCATCTCTGGTGGATCGTGAAGCTCTCGCCGGCGGCGAGCATCACGGTTCCATGGCTCATGATGCCGGCGACCATCGTGTTGGTCCTCTACCTCGCGGTTTATCCGGGGTTGTTTTTCCTGCTGCTTCGGTGGATTGGGCGGGGTAGACCGTTGTTCGCCGCTCTCCTTGGCCCGGCGCTCTGGGTCATCATCGAATGGATTCGCTCGAGCGGGGAGTTTGGTTTTCCGTGGGGGTCGATCGGGTATTCGCTCGTCCGCTACCCCGTTATGATGCAGGGGGCCGCTCTGTTTGGCGTGTTGGGATTGGGCGCACTCATCGTAATGGTCAACATGCTCTGGGCCGGCGCGCTTCTCTCCACGCGCCTTGGGACGAAAGGACTTCTCTTTGCCGCCGGCACCGCTGTGCTTGTGTTGAACGTCCTCGGAGGGAAAACCGCGATCGAGCGGTTCGATTCGAACAGGCCGGACAAACAGTTTGCCGTCGCCCTCGTCCAGCCGAATATCGATCTCGCCGTGAAGTGGGAACCCGAGTTCACCGATTGGACGTTCAGCTTGATCGAACGTCTTACGCGGCAGGCGGCAGGGTTCGGCCCCGGTCTCGTCGTGTTCCCCGAAACCGCCGCCCCCGTGTATCTCCGGTACAGCCTCAAATACAAGACGCGGTTGGAGGACCTCGCCCGATCGTCCGATGCGGGGATCTTCATCGGGTTTCTAGACGGGCGGTACGACGGCCCAAAGGGAGTTCTCAACTACTACAACTCGTCGGGGCTTTTTCTTCCCAACGGAGACTATGCGCAGTACGACAAAATCCACCTTCTCCCGTTCGGAGAGGTCATTCCCTTCGGTTGGAAATTCAGGATTCTGCAGAAGATCGATTTTGGACAGGCCAATTTTCAACCGGGACTGGAGATGCTGCCCATCCCGTCGCCGGTGGGAAATCTTGCTCCTCTTATTTGTTTCGAGTCGACGTTTCCCGAACTCTCGCGAAAAGGCGTGGCCCTGGGCGCCGACGTTTTTGTGAACATCACGAACGACGGATGGTTTGGAAACACACCCGGTCCCTACCAGCACAGCGACATGGCGATCCTGCGAGCCGTTGAGAACCGGCGTTTTCTCCTGCGGAGCGGCAACACAGGGGTCACGATGGTGGTCGATCCCGTGGGCCGGGTCACCAACACACTTGCGATGAATAAGGAAGGGTTCCTCATCGGTAAGATCCATCGCGTGAATGGTAAAACGTTTTACACTCGGCACGGGAGTAAGACCGTCCTTCTTGCATCGCTCGCCGTTATTTTGTTCGGTCTTGTCACCAGGCCCAAATCCCTTTCAACCCGCTAACGGACCCCCTTCTTCTTCGATTCAGGCGTGTTCGTTCCTCGCGTGATTCGGCGGATAACTGTTGACGCAAACCCACGAATGGGTTATACGCTTTGATCAAGCACCACCACCAGAGATCGACATCATGATTGTGCTCGAAAGGTCCCACCGTCGACGATACCTGTTGGTGCCAATGACAGGTATGTGTGACTCACCTCAAAAGGAGCATGTGGTATGAGGCGCATTATGGTAGTTCCCCTGCTGTTGGTATTTGTCCTGGCGATGACGGGGTGTTCGGGTTTGAAAAAAGAAAACGTGAACCTCAAGGCTCAAATCGATCAGTTGAACGGCGCGAACCAAAAGCTGACCCAGGACAATCAGTCCTGTGAGGATACCCTGAAAGTCAAAGAGGACGCTCTGCAGAAGAGAATGGCGGACCTGCAGGAAAAGGCAGACCAGGTCCAAAAACAAAGCGATGCCTTCCAGCAAATGCAGTCCGCCATGAAGGCCGAAGTCGACGCCAAGCAGGTGACGATCAAGGAGCTCGAGGGCAAACTGACGCTCTCCATGGTGGAGGCGATCCTGTTTGATTCCGGCAAGGCCAATGTGAAAAAGGAAGGCCGGGAAGCCTTGAAAAAAGTGGCCGAAGTTCTGAAAAACGTCAAAGACCAAGAAATCATCGTGGCGGGTCACACCGACAACGTGCCGATCACCAGCAAGCTGGCAGCGATCTATCCGACCAACTGGGAGCTCTCCGCCGCCCGCGCCATTGCGGTGGTCAAGATCTTGGAGGGGGGCGGCGTCGATCCGAAATTCCTCGTCGCTTCAGGGTTTGGCGAATTCCGTCCGGTGGCGGACAACGGCACCCCTGAGGGGCGCGCGCAGAACCGCCGCATGGAGATCGTCCTGATGCCCAAACGCATGTAGCGGGCGTTGCGCGTCCGCGTAGTTCGATCCGGCCTGTGCGAGGGGAGTCCCCGGCACAGGCCTTCATCTGCCGCCTCAGATCACTGCGGGAGCGCTCGGTCACGATATCTCATCCCATTCCCCCTGAGCCGTAACTTCCGCTTGTCGTATCGATCCGGCGGGCTTATTATAGTGAGCGGATTCATCGTAAGGGTCATAGCTGAGGTGTCGTGTGATGATGCATATCACGATTCTCAAATCCAAACTCCACAGTGGCACAGTAACGGGCACGGACACGCGCTACGAAGGCAGCATCGTCGTGGACGAGGCCCTCATGGACGAAGTCGGACTCTACGAATACGAAAAGGTCCTCGTAGCCAACGTCAACACCGGTGACCGATTCGAGACGTATGTCATCAAAGGCGTCCGTGGTTCCGGCGAGATCGCGCTCAACGGCGCCACGGCCCGTCTCGGGCAAGTGGGGGACCACGTCATCATTTTTTCCTTCGTGTCCATCCCCGAAGAGGACGTCAAGACCTTCTCTCCCAAGATCGTCCTTCTGGACGAGAAGAACCGGGTTGTCCGAAGGTCATTCGCATCATAATGGATAGTGACGCTCGGACCGAGAAGCTCTACCTCACCGATCCGTACACCGCTTGTTTCGAGGCGACGCTCCTCTCGTGCGAGAACGACGAGAGCGGGCGAATCGTCGCTTGTCTCGACAGGACGTACTTCTATCCCGAGTCGGGCGGTCAGCCTTCCGATAGAGGAACCCTGGGCGGCGCCGGCGTCGTCGACGTGCAGGAGGACGAAGCGGGCTCGGTCTATCACTACCTCGCCTCCCCCGCGGCGCCGGGGCGGGTCGAGTGCCGGATCGACTGGGACCGTCGGTTCGGTCACATGCAGCAGCATACGGGGCAGCACATTCTCTCACGCGCGGTCATCGAGAGCGGAAGGCTTGTGACCGTCTCGTTTCACCTCGGTGAAGAGACGTGCACGATCGATCTCGACGGGCCGGCGCCCGATGACGACATCATCGGAAAAGCGGAGAGGCTCGCAAATTCGATCGTCTGGCAAGACCGGTCTGTCGCTATCTTGACGGGAGTGGGCGCCGAGACGGCGGGCGCGACCCTGCGTAAGCCGCTCCCGAAAGGCGTCACCGAGGCGCGTCTTGTCGAGGTCGAGGGTTTCGATACGGTTGGATGCTGCGGGACCCACGTGCGGCGCACGGGCGAAATCGGTCTCATCAAAGTCCTCAAGTACGAAAAAACAAAAGGCGTCTATCGTGTTCACTTCGTCGCCGGAAAACGGGCGTTCCAGGACCTCGCCAGGAAGCACGACATTGTCAAGAACCTCGCGAACCGGTTCACAACGTCGGTCGAGGCCCTCGAAGAAAAGATAGAAAAACTCCAATCGGAGAACCAGAGGCTCCGCAAAGACACGCAGAGATTATCAAAGAAACTCGCGGCGTACGAGGCGGATCGCCTCCACCAGAACGCTTCGCGGCACGCTGATCGGCTCTACGTCGTCGAGGTCGTCGTCGATGCGGACGAAGAGTACGTCCGGCTCCTCGGGTCCTGTCTCAAAACGAAGAAGAGCACCGTGAGTCTCCTTGGGTCCAAGGAAGGTCTCGTCATCTGCAACGCTTCCGATGACCTCGACCTGGACCTTTCTGCGGCCGTCGTGGGCCGCGCGAAATCGCTCGGTGGGAGCGGGGGAGGGAAGGGGAGATTCGCCACAGCGCGTCTTCCTGCCTCCGTGCCGCCGGCGGATTTTCTGCGGCAAATTTTCGAGGACGTGAAAGATGCGTAGTCTCGTCGCGCTATGGGCCGGTGCATGTTCTCTTGTCTGCTCTCCGGGTGCTGTTCTCGGGGGCGGTGGAAAGATGGAGCTTCCTCCGGTGACGGTCCGTTACACGGTGCAGGGCGCTTATGAGGTGCGAAAGTCGGGGAGCCCCGCCGGGCGGGAAGATTTCGTCCGGACGTACATGAGCAACAATACGGTGATCTACGAGTCGGTTTTCGAAGTGGTCGAAGGGGGTGGGGTGACGGTCTCGGGTAACAACAAGCTCGAGGTCGAGGAGGATTCGGGTTTCCCCAGATCGTATTACACCCATCGCCGCGTGCAAAACTCCAAGGGTGAGACGGTGAGGGAAGTCTCGGTGGGAGTGTTTGCGAATGTGGCCGTCGTGTCCGAACGTCAGGGCGACGACGAAACGCGACGGATCGTCGCGCTTCCCACCGGGTGTCTTTTCGTCGAAGGCAACATCGGCCACCACCTTTCCGCGGTTCTGGCGCGCTACGACAGCAGCGCCGGTGGTAAACAGACGTTTCGCGCCTTCGATCCGTTGGGGGTCGCGACGACGGATGTGGCGTTGGAGCTCGTGGGCGATTCCACACTCGTGGACGCCGGAGGGAGCTCCGGGGTCGGGTCCCCCACCGGGAGAATGGTGCACTACAGGTACTTCGCGGGCACTTCTCCCGCAGCCGATTTCTTCGTCGACGCGCGCGGCGCGATCGTCCGGATCGACGCGTCCTTTGGTGATACGAAGTATGCGCTCATCTCGCTCGAAGAGAGGGCGGGGAAAGACAAATCGTCGAAATGAGCGCGCCGCGGAGCGGAACGCACCGTTTGCTTTCCGTTTGTTGACATGCATGACGGGTGCTATATTACGTCGTCCACATCCCCGCGATCGCCGTGGGTGGAGGGAGTGTCGATCATGAGAGAATGGCGTTTTCTCGGTGTCACGGTTTTTCTTCAGACCGCTTGTTTGGCGGCGGCGATTCTGCTTTCCGGGTGCGGGGAGAAGGGAACTCCTCCGGGAAAGAACCTGCTTTCCAACCCCTCGTTTGAGAACGTGGCCAACGGGCTCCCTGTGGGGTGGGAGATTCGGGGTTTCAGGGGGCTCGAGACGGATATCCCCGCCGAGTGGGGCATCGATGACGAACGGGCCTACGACGGAAAACGATCGTTTTACTTCCTCGCGACTCAGGATACGCGCCGGTTTTTCGTGCTGACGCAGGCTTTCGCGGTGAAAAACGTCACGCGGCTGAGAGTCCGCGGGGCGATCAAGACGTTGGGAGTCACGCAGGGTGCGAGCCAGTTCCCGCAGGCCAATTTTGCCATCACCTGTTACGACGCGACGGGAAACCGGTCCGAGTCCTCACGTTTCTACGACTTGCGAACGACGCGGAGGACAGGGACCTCGGGTGACTGGATTCTCGAGGACCAGGTGTTTCGGATTCCCAACAACACGGCGCGGGTGGAGTTTCACTGCGCCCTCGGAATGGAGGGTAAAATATGGTTCGACGCGATTTCCGTGGAGACCGCTGAGGGTTTCGCGTGGAACACGAGCGAGACGAAGAACTTCACCTTCCACTGGCTCGCCGGATCGGAGTACCCCGAGGGTTCGAGGGAATTCCAGCAGGAACTGTTTGACTACTACTGCACGCAGTTGGACATCTCCGAGACGGAGAGACCGAAGATCAGCTCGTATTTTTATCCCGACAGCGCGACGCTCTACGAGGCGATCGGCGTGAGAACCGCGAAGAAATCGTATTGGGACGAGAGAGAAGTCCATATGATCTTCCCCGTCGACGATCACGAGATCATTCACATGATCACCAAGCCGTATGGCGTGCTGCCGTTTGCCCTCACCGAAGGGACGGCGTTTTACTTGATGCGAAACTACAAAGGCCAGCCGGTTCTCCAGGTGGCACAGAATCTCCTCAAGGAGAAGAAGCTTCCCGGCCTCATTGCCATGACAGACCCCGGTACGGCGTGGAAGGCCAACCCGGATCTCCTCGCTCCCGCGGCGGCATCGTTCGTCGGCTACCTCATGGAAATCGGCGGGCCCGCGAAGTTCCTCGATCTGCACCGTGAGGCGAACGTCGCGCACAGCGTGGGCGAGTTCGACGAAGCGTTCCGGCGTGTGTACGGGATCTCAGCGAAGACGGCCGAAGAGGAGTGGCTGAAACTGCTCGGCCGGCTGGATTTTTCGAAACAGTCGGCGTCGGACACGACAGCGACGGATACCACGGGAGCTAAGCCGCGACCATGATCGGAAAGGCATACAACTTCTGTCCGCTCTGCGGAAACCGGCTTGTCGAAAGAGAACTCGAGCACCAGACCCGAATGGTGTGTTCGTCGTGCGAGTTCGTTCACTACCGGAATCCGGTGCCCGCGTCGGGTGTCATACTCGTCGAAAACCGCGGAGTTCTCCTCGTCAAAAGGAAATTCGAGCCTCGCGTCGGGATGTGGACCCTCCCGGCGGGATTCGTCGAAGCTGGAGAGGACGCCCCGTCCTGCGCGATCCGCGAGATGAAAGAGGAGACGAACCTCGATGTCGATCTCGCCCGTTTGTTCAACGTGTACTCCGCGTTCGATGATCCGAGAACAGCGGTTGTCCTGATCCTCTATGTGGGCCGGAGGACGGGGGGAGAACTGAGATGCGGCGACGACGCGAGCGAAGCCCGGTTTTTCGAGTTGAACGGTCTCCCCGCGGAGATCGCGTTCCTGGCCCACCGGATGGCCCTTTCCGATATCCACAAACAATCCGCGGCGGGTCTGTTGTGACCCGCCGCTTCTTATCGCTTGCGCTATCTGCGTTTTGCGGCGTCCGAGGGAAGCTCTGATGGGTACTGGCTGTCCGCCGTCTCGTGGCTTTCGCTTCAGGGACCGCTATCGATCTCGACTTTGAACGTGTCTCCCTGGTCGATCTTGTCGACGATCTCCATCCCCTTTATCACGCGACCAAAAACCGTGTAGCGCCCGTTGAGGTGCGGTTGCTGTGAATGTGTGATGAAGAACTGGCTTCCTCCGGTATCCTTGCCCGAGTCGGCGATCCCGATGTATCCGCGTTCGTACCTATGTGTGTTGACTTCGGCTCGGATCGTGTACCCGGGATCACCCCACCCGTCGCCCCGCGGGCAACCGCCCTGAACGACGAAGTTGGGAACAACACGGTGGAACGCGAGTCCGTCGTAAAACCCGGACTGCGCGAGTTTGATAAATGCTGCAGCGGTCTGCGTGGCGTCGTCCCCGAAGAGCTCGATTTCGATATTCCCATGGCTGGTTTTGATTACCGCGCGTTTCGTACCGAAGGGGGGCGCGAGGTCCGTCTTCCGTTTAGGCGCGAAGCGTTCCTCGTACAACTGCCGGTCGCCTTTCATCTCCGGGATCGGCGCAGCGAGTTCTTCGAGCATTTCTTTTGCGGCAACCCGAACGCGCCGGTCGGGATCTTGAAGCGCCTCGCCGGCCAGCTCCAGCCCCTGAGCGGCGCGCATTTTCTTCAGCACGGCGAGGATTTCGAGGCGGATATCGACATCGACTCTTTCCCGGCGCTTGACATACGTCGCGATGAGGGTGGGAACCGCGCTCTTCACGTCGAGTTCGCCGAGAGCGGTCACCGCCTCCGTGGCGACGACCCAGTCCTGGTCATCGAGCTTCTCGACGAGTGCGGTAGCGGCTCTCGGGGCGCGAAAGTGCGCGAGCGCGCGCACCGCAGCGGCGCGGATCATCGGGTCTTTGTCCTTCGCCGCCGTCGCAATGAGATCATCAATTGTGTTTTCGTCGCGGGCGATCCCGTAGGCCTCGATCGCCGCCGCCCGCACGAGCCTCTCTCCGTCGTTTGTGCCGTTCGAGATGAACTGCGTGGCGTCCTTTCCGAGCACTTTGGCGATCGCCTTGTACGACTCGACACGCACTCCCACGCTCTTGTCGAGAATCGACTGAGCGAGGTAGTCCTTTGCGTTCTTGTGCCCGATGCTCCCCAGCGCGGCGGCCGCGGCTTTTCTCACGTGGTGATCCGGGTGTTTCTGGAGAAGCGTCCCCAGGGGACCTACCACAGCCGAGTTCTTCGAGTTCTCGAGAATTTGCCCGAGGGCGTTGATCGAGTTGATCGCGACCGCAGGATCGCCGTCGCCGAGTTTCTTCAACAGCGGGTCGACCGCGTTTTTCGATTTCTTTTTGCCGAGCGTCCTCGCGGCATAGGCGCGCACCACCGCGCTCTCGTTATCGAGAAAGGGGATCACCGCGTTCTCCGTTCTCGGGGATTCCACCTTCTCGAGCGCGTAGACCGCCCGCCAGACCACTTCAGGGTCCCCGTCGTGGAGTGCTACGAGAAGGGCGTGAGACGAGGATGGATCCGCCGCTCGAGCGAGTCCCTCAACGCCCGCCGCCCTCACGCCGGGTTGAAAGGCGTGGAGCATTTCTTGAAGCGCGTCGACCGCTTCCCTGCCGCCGATCTTCCCGAGGGCCTCGGCGACGAGTTCCTGGGTCTCCGGCAAGGCGGTCTTGTTGAGCTCGAGGAGCGCCGGTACGGCCTCCGCCGAGCCGAGCTGACCAAGAGCGAAAACCGTTTCGCGAACGACTTGCTCATCGGTGTCTTTGAGAAGAGGGAGGATCTGCGGGACGTCTTGAGGGTCCTGGATTCTCCCGATCACCTGGACAGTGCGGAGCCGTATCAACGGATTCGACGAGGCGAGGTATTTGAAAAGTTTCCCGTTGCCGGTGACCCGGCCGTCCTCCCATACCGTCAGGTTGAGCAGGCTGTCGCGCGGACCCGTTGCGGCAAAGAGGGATCGATACCGGCTGGGGCTTTGCGCGTTGCCGGCAAGAGCGGGGATCACGGCGGCGGTGATGAGGCAGATTCCGAGAACGTATCTTTTCATCGTGTCCTCTGAAAAAGTTGTCGGCGCGTCAACCGCGCAGGTCTTGGAAACGAACGCGCCGGGGTGTGAGTTCCTGGTCCGTGGAGGTTGGCCGCTTGACTATTCCACGGGTATAATAGCGTGTCAAGCGGTTGTTGGGTTTCTCGTCCCATCGTGGAAGCCTCGGAGTCCGAAGAGCAGTTCATTCGCAAGAAAGCGGGCTCGGCTTGAACCGAACGAAGCCCACGATGGCAGGCACCACGTCCTATCATTGACACACGGTCATGGCCCGTGATACGTTGCCCGTCGTTAAGACTCTCGAAACCCCCTCGATGAAACGCAAAAGGACAGACACCCGATGACTGATACCCACAAGAAATGCGTGGCCGTCGTCGGTGCCACAGGCGTCGTCGGCCATGCCATGGTAAAGGTGCTCGAGGAACGGCGCTTTCCCGTGGGTGAGTACATTCCGATCGCCACGGAGCTCTCAACGAACAAGAGAATCGAGGCCTTCGGCCGTGCGTGGGCGGTCAGGGACGCCTACAAAGTCGACTTCAACGGGATCGACATCGGCCTGTTCACCGCCGGCGCACCGGTGAGCAGGGAACTTGTTCCCAAGGCCATCGAGGCGGGGTGCCGCGTGGTCGACAACACAACGGCCTTCCGCATGGAGAAGGACGTCCCGCTCGTCGTTCCCGAGATCAACGGAACGCTGGTGACATCCAAGACAAAGCTCGTCTCGTGTCCGAACTGCACGGCGATCGTCCTGGTGATGACGCTCGCCCCGATCGCTCGCGCGGTGGCGATCGACCGCGTCATCGTGACATCGTTCCAGTCCGTTTCGGGGGCGGGGAGGGAAGCGCTCGACGAGCTGAACGAGCAGACAAAAGCCGACGTCCGCGGCGGACCGCTCGGGGTAAAAGCGTTTCCCAAGCAGATCGCTTTCAATTGTATTCCTCAAATTGGCGACATCGGACAAAACGGGTATACGAAAGAAGAAGAGAAGATCATCGAGGAGACGCAGAAAATCCTCGACGCGCCGGATATAAAAGTCGTTTCAACCGCTGTGCGTGTGCCCACACGCGTGGGTCATGCCATGTCGGTGAATGTCGAATTCCGGGCGCAGCTCGACCTCGAACGAGCGAAAGAGCTCTGGAGAGATGCCGAAGGGGTCAGATACACCGATGAGATCCCGACGCCTCTCGACGTCGCCGGCGGGGACGAGGTGATCGTGGGGCGTCTGAGACGCGACACGACGCGCCCGCACGCGTTCAGCTACTGGGCCGTGGGCGACAATCTGAGAAAAGGCGCGGCCACCAACTCCGTCCAGATCGCCGAGCTCATGTTGAGGTGCTAGTCCAAACCGCCGCGCTCACTCTGCGATGCCACGTCGAATCGCCAAGCTCATGACGTTGGGATAACAACAGAAATCAACCGATGGTCTATCCCGCCACCCACACGACAGAGCCACGAAGCAAGGGAACAGTTTTTCTCGCCCGCGACCCCCGTTTCTTGATCGCTGGGTTTGCGCTGATCGCGTTTTCGGCCTTTGTCATCCCGGACACGCGGGGCCTGCTCGTCGTTTTTCTCTATGTGCTGGCGCTCCACCGTCTCGCCGGACTCTCTCTAAAATCGCTCGTAAAAGCGGCAAAAGGCCTGGCGTTTTTCATCGTGCTGGTGGTCGCGATAAACGCGGTTCTCGTCGAAGGACAGCCGCTCAACCCTTCGGTTCCGTTTGTATCGCGCGAGGGGATCGCGAGCGGGATACACGCGAGCGCGCGCGTACTCGTGCTTTGTCTCGGGATGCTCGTGTTCCTCGCCATCACGCCGGCCGAGGAGATCGCCAAGGGGATTTCCGCGCTCCTCGCGCCGCTCTCGAAAAATCTCGCCCGCCGCGCGGCGATGTACGGGTTTCTCTCCGCAGGGTTCGTCCCGCTCTTTGCCGATGAGACCCGCCGGATCACGGTCGCGCAGAAGTTTCGCGGAGGGGGACTCGACGGGGGGCTTTTCAAGAAACTCAAAGGTGTTCGGCTTCTTCTTGTGCCGTTGGTTCTCTCGGCGGTCCACCGTTCCGCGCAGCTCGCGATGATCGTCGAGCTCCGCCGTATACGCTCCACGATCGGCGGAATTCTCGTGCTCGAGAAAGTCTCGCGAAGGGACTACATTTTTGTCATAACGACGGCAGTGATACTAGCAGCAGCGCGGCTCTTTTTCTAAGCGGGCACAAGACGACGCAAGAGAGCGCAGAAGACGACGCAAAATAGCGACCCCGGCACAAAGGCCATGCGCAACTTCAAGCTTATCATCGAGTACGACGGCACCGACTTTCACGGCTGGCAGAAACAGCCGGGGCTTCGGACGGTCCAGGGTGTTCTCGAAACCGCCGTCGAGACGATCTTCCGCCAGCCCTTGGCCATCCACGGCGCCGGTCGAACCGACGCCGGTGTCCATGCCACGGGACAGGTGGGCAACTTCGTCGTCGATACCCCGCGCGCGCCGAAAGAGGTCGGCGGGGCCCTCGCGTCGCTCCTCCCCGAGGACATTCGAGTTCATCGCGTCGATGAGGCGGATCTCCAATTCCACGCGCGGTTCAGCGCCACCGGCCGGTGCTACGTGTACTACCTGAGGACCGAACCCACGGCGATCTGGAGGCGGTTCGCCCATGTGGTGACGTACCCCCTTGATATAGAAGCGATGCGCGCCGCGGCGGAGCACCTGGTCGGCGAGAAAGACTGTGCGAGTTTCACCCCGGTTCGCTCCGCCGATATCCCAACCGTCTGCGACCTCCGCGAGCTCGCCATTCAACAGAAGGACGACGTCATCACCATTACGTTTCGCGCCGATCATTTTCTCCATCATATGGTCCGCGTCATCGTGGGGACACTTATCGAAGTGGGGCGCGGCAAGCTTTCCGCGGAACACATCGGGTCTATTCTGTGTAGAAAGGACCGCACGGCCGCAGGGCCAACCATCCCGCCGAACGGCCTTTTTCTCGCCGACGTCGAGTACGGCCGCTGACTTGGGTACGGCGCCTGGTTTGGCTACGGCGGCGGATTTGGGCTTGGACTCCGGTTTTCGTTCTCATATGATTAGACTCTCGAGAACAAAGATCTAAAGGAAGTGGTTGCGATGGATGCCACAGGAAAACCCAGACGGCTCCGATTCCTCCCCTACCTCTTCGGCGGTCTTTTCGGGGTGTCCCTGGGACTCATCATCGTCTCCGGCGTTTTCTTCTACAGATCCACACACGGGATCGGGACCGTGGAGAGCGCTTCCTCCCAGGCAGTGGCGGCCTCGACCGCCGAACCCCCGGCGAATTCCGCCGCGATAGACGTCACTCGGCGTAACGCGATCGTCATCGCAACGGAAAAGGCGGCTCCAGCGGTTGTGACCATCGCGTCCAAGCACACCGAGGTGGTCCAGCGGTATCCTTTCGGATCGTCGGTCACACGGGAGTGGCTCGAACAGTTCTTCGGAATGCCCCCCACCTACTTGAGGGAATACCCCTCGCTGGGGTCGGGGGTGATCATCCACGAAGACGGTTACATCCTCACCAACGAGCACGTCGTCCACAACGCCGACATGATCAAGGTGACGCTTTCCGACGGCACAACCTACGAGGGCAGAATCGTCGGCGCGGCCGCCGACTACGACCTTGCCCTGGTCAAAGTGGACGGCGGCCGGTTTTCAAAAGCGACGTTGGGGGATTCGGACGATCTCCTGGTCGGCGAATGGGCGATCGCCATCGGCAGCCCCTTCGGGCAGCTCCTCAACGACACGCAACCCACCGTCACCGTCGGCGTGATCAGCGCCATCCACCGCGATGTCAAGGGGAGCGGGGGCGCGGACGGCCGGATCTACAAAGACATGATACAGACGGACGCCGCCATCAACCCGGGCAATAGCGGCGGCCCGCTCGTCGATTCGCGGGGCAGTGTGATCGGGATCAACACGTCGATTTTCACCGCCGGCGGCGGGAACCTCGGGATGGGGTTCGCCATACCCATCAACCGGGGAAAGTGGGTCCTCGAAGAAATCCAGAAGTACGGCCGCGTCCGCGAGGTCTGGGTGGGCGTCACCGTGACGGATGTCACACCGCAGGCCGCCGCGGCGCTGGGGCTATCGCAAAAGCAGGGGCTCCTCGTTCGCGAGATCCAGCTCGATAGCCCCGCCGACAACGCGGGTCTCAAACCCGGCGATCTGATCACCGCGGTCAACGGAACAAAAGTAACGACGGCGCTCGAAGCGAACCGGATGATCTTCGGGGCGAAGATCGGTGAGAAAATCACGTTCGATGTCGTCCGCGGCGGCGCGGCAAAGCGCGTCACCGTCGTCCTCGAGGAAAAACCTGACGAGACCTAGAAATTGGCCGCGCGAGGCCTGATCGGCGTTCGAAAAACCCCGGGCGAGACGTACGCGACGGCCGACGCCCCCCGGGCGAGAATGGAGGCCACATGATCGAACGGTACACACTCCCCAAAATGGGGAGTGTCTGGTCGGAAGAAAATAAGTTCAAAACGTGGCTCAAGATCGAAATCCTCGCCTGCGAAGCTCTCGCCGATCTCGGCGAGATCCCCAAAGAAGCCGTCGATGCCATCAAAAAGAAAGCGGCCTTCGATCCGAAACGGATCCTCGAGATCGAGGAGACCACCCGTCACGACGTCGTCGCTTTTCTCGATAATGTCGCGGAGCACGTGGGCCCGGAATCCCGGTATATCCACCTCGGACTCACCAGCTCGGATCTCCTGGATACGACGCTTTCGTGTCAGATGAGGGAAGCGGGTGGGCTGATCCTCGAGCGGATCGGCGATCTCAAAAAAGCTCTGAAGGAAAAAGCCCTCGCCCACAAGAAAACGGTGATGATCGGCCGCACCCACGGGATTCACGCGGAGCCGATCACCTTTGGGCTCAAGATGCTTCTCTGGTACGACGAGATGTCCCGGAGGGAAGAGGCGCTCCGTCGGGCGATCGACACGATCTCTTACGGGAAGATCTCGGGGGCGGTCGGTACCTACGCCCACCTCGACCGGCGCGTGGAATCCTACGTTCTGGCAAAGCTCGACCTCAAAACCGCGCCGGTATCCACACAGATCCTCCAGCGGGACCGTCACGCCGAGTACGTGGTGATGCTTGCCGTGCTCGCTTCGTCGCTCGAGAAAATGGCCACCGAAATTCGGAACCTCCAGCGCACCGACGTGCTCGAGGTCGAGGAATGTTTTCAGAAGGGCCAAAAGGGGAGCTCCGCAATGCCCCACAAACGCAACCCCGTCACTTCCGAACGGGTCGCGGGTCTCGCCCGGCTGGTGAGGGGCAATTCGCTTGCCGCGATGGAAAACGTGGCGCTCTGGCACGAACGCGACATCAGCCACTCGTCCGTCGAGCGTGTGATCCTTCCCGACGTGACCATCGCCGTCGATTACATGCTCGAGCGTTTCACCTGGGTCGTGAAGAACCTCGTTGTCTACCCCGAGAACATGAAGAGGAACCTCGAGAAAACAAACGGGCTCATCTACTCGCAGAAGCTCCTTCTCAAACTGACCCAAGCGGGGGTAACCCGGGAGGATGCGTACGGGTGGGTTCAGGCGGCGGCGATGAAGACGTGGGAGACGGGGCAACCGTTCGAGCGTTCCATACGGGAGGAAAAAGAGATCACCACCCGCCTGGGTCCTGACAAACTGAAAGAAATCTTCACGCTGGAGAGTTTCCTGAAAGAAGTGGATGCAATCTTCGCCCGGGTGGTGTAAAATCCCGTCTTTTCAAGGGCGCAAGCGAGCGTGAACGTCGCGCGTGAATGTCGATGTCGCGCGCGGGCGCAAGGCCGCCGCGGCTGAAGTCGAGGCCGCGCGCAAGCGCCGCGGGAGATTCCACGGACGCCTCTTTGAACTCCGACTCGTCGAGCATGGATACCATTCGTCTGGAAGACACCATCAACCTCGAAAACCCCGACGCGGAAGAGCTCCGGAAACTGCTCGCCGGTCAGAACATCAGCCTGAAACCAAACGAGCTCGTTCAGATACGGGAGCTCTTTGGCCGTAACCCCACGCTCGTCGAGCTCCACATCTTCAACATCATGTGGAGCGAGCACTGCTCGTACAAAAGCTCGAGACAGATCCTCAAGAAATACCTCCCCACGGAAAGCCCCGATGTGGTTCTCGGACCCGGCGAGGACGCGGGGATCGTCCGCATCTGCCGCAAGGATGGGACGAGCTACTGTCTCGTCATGGGGCACGAAAGCCACAACCACCCCTCTCAGGTGCTGCCCTTCGAGGGGGCGGCCACGGGGATCGGCGGGATCGTTCGCGATGTCTACTGCATGGGCGCTGATGTGATCGGTGTCCTCGACGCGCTTCGTTTCGGAGACCCCGACGGCCCGAACGCCAAACGCGTCCGTGACATCGTCCGCGGTGTCGTCGACGGAATCGCCCAGTACGGCAACGCGCTCGGTGTTCCCAACTACGGGGGAGATACGTACTTCGACAAAACGTACGACGACAACTGTCTCGTTAATGTTGTCGCGCTGGGGATCATGGCGGAGGAAGACGTCATACGGAGCCGCGCTCCGGATGCCGCCAGACACACGCCGTACGACATCATCCTCATCGGTAAACCCACCGACGCCTCCGGGTTCGGCGGCGCCGCGTTCGCCTCCGAGCGTTTGAGCGGCGACCAGGAGAAAGAGCGCCAGGAGGCCGTTCAGGTTCCCGATCCGTTTCTGAAACGCGTGCTCACCGAAGCGACAAAGGTCGTTCTCGCCGAGACGAAGAAACGCGGTGTGGCGATCGGTTTCAAAGACCTCGGGGCGGGGGGGATCAGCTGCGCGGTCTCCGAGATGGCGCAGGCGGGCGGTGTGGGAGCGGAACTCAACCTCGACGACGTCAAGAAATCGCCTGACACGCTCCCCGCCGAGGTGATCGCCTGCTCCGAGACGCAGGAACGGTACGCGGTGTTCGTGCCGTCCGATTTCACACCGGTCGTTCTCAAGATCTACAACGAGGATTTCGACCTGCCCCACATCTATTCGGGCGCCGGAGCGTACGTCATCGGCCGTGTGACATTGGACGAGCGCTTCAAGCTCAAGCACCGGTCCCGCGTGGTGTGCGACGCCCACGTCGACGTCATCACCACGGGGATCTCGTACGACCGCGAAGCAAAACCCCGTGAACGGACCGTCACACCGGATGCCGAAGCGCTTTCCAACGCGCCGTCTCCCCGCGAGGCGCTTCTCGCGCTGCTTTCGTCCTACAACATCGCGGACAAATCGATCCTCTTTCAACACTACGACTGCGAAGTCCAGGGGAGGGCCGTGTTGAGACCCGGCGAAGCCGACGCGGCTGTAGCCGTCGCCATCCCGGGTGAGACGGTGGGGGTCGCCGCGGGTATCGGGGGAAGCTCCGCCCTCGGCGCGGCGGATCCGTATCTCGGGGGCGCGTGGTCGGTCTGCGAGGCGGTCCGGAACATCGCGTGTGTGGGCGGCCGGGTGTTGGCGATCACCGACTGTCTCAACTACGGTGACCCCGAGCAGCCGGAGGTGTTCTGGGAATTTTCCGAGGGTGTGCGCGGGATCGGCGATGCGTGCAACGGACTCAAAGTCGCGGGAGACGGCTCTTACGGAATCCCCGTCATCTCGGGCAACGTGTCGTTCTACAACCAGAGCGAAAAGGGAAAACCCATTGCGCCTACTCCCATCGTCGCAGCGGCGGGACGCGTGAACGACGTGAGCGTGTGTGGAGGACTGGGGTTCAAACGGGCCGGCTCGAAGCTCGTGCTTTTGGGAGGGCTCCACGACCGGCTCGGGGGGAGCGAATACGCCGCGCTTTTCGCGCCGCACGCGGTGTTGGAACCCCCCACCCCGGATTTCGGCCGCGAGACCACGATCATCCGCGCGCTCGTTGCGGGGTTCGACGGCCGGATGATCCTCTCGGCGCACGACATCAGCCACGGCGGGCTCCTCGTGACTTTGGCCGAGATGGTGGTGGGGAGCCTTCCCTTCGCGGTCGGGTGTACCGTCGACTTGACCGAAACCCTGGCGGGGAAATCGCGTGTCGACGGGTACCTTTTCAGCGAATTCGGGGGTGTCGTCGTCGAAATCGGCGCCGACCGGTGGTCGGGTTTTGAACGGCTTCTTGCGCAGCACGACACCCCCTGGGTGTCGTTGGGCGAGACAACCGGAGATGGAGCCATGATCGTCCACTGGCAGAACGGGCGGCTGGATCTGACGCTCTCCGACGCGGAGAACGCCCAGCGGACCCGGGGCAGGTGCAACGCGCTCTTTGCGTAAAGGACACCGATGAAACGCGATGTCGTTGTCATACAGTTTCCCGGGGTGAACTGCGAGTACGAGACCGCTCGGGCCCTCGGCTCGGCAGGCCTCCCCGCGCGGATCGTTCGATGGAACGCCCCTGTGGGTGGTCTGATCGATGCCGCGGCGATCGTTCTCCCGGGCGGGTTCTCGTATCAGGACCGCATACGGGCGGGTGTCGTGGCAGCCAAAGACCGGATCATGGATGCCGTGGTCGAAGCCGCCTCGCGCGGTGTGCCGGTTCTCGGGATCTGCAACGGCGCCCAGATTCTGGTCGAGGCGGGGGCTGTTCCCGGTTTTCGACCGGGGGCGATCGACCTTGCGCTCGCGCCGAACCGTATGCCGGACAGGAGCGGTTACTACTGTACGTGGGTGCGCGTCAAGAAAGGGCCTGCTCCTTGCATCTTCACCGAGTTCCTCGGCGAGACCGAAGGGGATTCAGGTACCATCCCCATTCCCCTGGCGCACGCCGAGGGGCGTTTCGTCACCTCCGCGGGGGGCGTATCGAGCCGGCTCGAGGCGGAACACGGGGTGGCGTTCTTTTACGCGGCGAAGGATGGGAAGACGGCCGAAAGATTCCCCGACAACCCGAACGGCTCGTTCCGTGCGATAGCCGGTGTCACCAACCCCGCCGGCAACGTGTTGGCCCTCATGCCCCACCCCGAACGCGCGGCATGGTTGTACCAGGTACCTCGGAAAGTCGGTGGGAAGTGGGGGCGTCTTCGGGACGGCGCCGCCCGGGAGGAGATGTATCGGCCCGGGCCCGGCCGGGGGATCTTTGACTCGCTTCGAAAGGGGTTGGGACAGTGACGATCGGCGTCGCTCTGGATGTCACTCTGAAGGGTATCGACCTCGTCGCCGATACCGCGTTTCTGACGCTCCGGGGGAAGATGGGCTATCACCACAATCTATTGGGAATAAAGCGATTGGATGCCTACGAGTTTTCGTTCGAGACCGGCAATCCGCCGGAGACCCTCTCAAAGCTCAAACGCTTTCTCAACACCCAGAGCCTTTTCTACAACCGGAACAAGCACAATTTCTCGTTGAGGTGCCGTTGGGAAGGCGGCGGGCTCGACGAGGGGATGTCGATCGACCATTGCCACCGGCAGCTTGTCGCCCAGACGCGGAAATCGCTGGCGGAGGCGAGGCCGGAAGATTTCCGTAGCATCGACGACAAAAGTCGGGTTATGCTTAACAACGTTCCGGTTTTCCGGACGGAAGTGTTGGTGGAAGACCTCGATCCCTCCGTGAAAGGGAACCTGGTGCGAAAACTCGAAGCGGAGCTTTCGACAGCCCCTGTCGCCGTCACCACGCTGGGCATATCGTGGCATTTGGCCCTGCGTGCCGGCTCCGGGGATGAAGCCAGGGCGGTCACCGAAGAGATCGCTGTGACGGAGAAGCGGGATCGCGGTCTTCTGCTGAATCCGAACTATCAGGGGTTCCGTTTTCTCAAGGCCGAGAAAATGGAACTCGGCGAGTGAGGGCGCGTTTCCCGTGTGGCGTGGAGGACTTGGGTTTTTGTGTGTACCGGTGCAGGGGTAAACGGCCGCCGGCAGGACGCGTGCCTCGCATATTACGAGGAGCTCCCCGCAGAACGGGGGAAAAGGTTATCGTCGACGGACGAGGAGCGGCGCTGAAGGTCGCAGGCCGGTCGACGGAGCAGTCGGGACGCATCGTCGAGTTCACGTGTTTTTTTACGTCCAAACTGTAGAGTATCTGAATCAAGCAGCACAGGTTAGACGTTTTGTACGGACGAGGGGCGTCCGGAGAGAGTTGTGGGGAGAACGTAGATTCCGCCGGGGAATCGACTTTACATCCAGACATTCGAAACGGCTTCGATCCGGCGTTTGGCGTTCTCGGGGTAAGATGATGAGGTTATGGACGATTCCGTCGTTCGCGTATCGACAGTGAAGAAACTCGTTCGAATGCCGACAGAAACAGGCGCGGGGTTTCCGCGCTCGCCGATCTGCTCCTCTATACCTTCCGCGCGATCCTCTCCACGAGCCGTTCGATATCCCTTCGGCTGGGGCGTTTCCAGAGTGGATTTCGAGCGCCCGTCACCGATACCTGTCCGGCGGAAAGCTCCGCGCAAAGTGGATCGCATGCTCCGTTTGCGACTGAGGTACGAAAAGCGAGGACCGATTCGGTTTACGTCGCATCGGGATCTTATGCGTGTGTTCCGCCGCGCGTTTGCGTCGGCGGAGATTTCCGTCTGTTTTTCGCAGGGCTTCAACCCTCACCCCCGTCTCTCGTTCGGCCCGTCGCTTCGCACAGGGTGGGAAGGGTGTGATGAGTACATGGACGTTCTTCTGGAGGTGCCCGCCGACGACCTCTCCCTCCGGTGCAACCGGTACCTCCCGGAAGGTCTTCAGATCCTTGAAACCGCGGCGGCCGATGTTTCGGTACCAAAGCTCGCCGCTGACGTGACGGGGGCACGGTACGACATCCATCTGGACGAGACCGATGTATTCGAGTGCCCGCGGGGGGTGCAGAAAACGCTTTTGGAAAAGGTGGCCGAAAAAACGCCGGTGAACGGTCCGTCGTGGAAGACGCGTATCCTGGAAGAGTTGGCCGCGGCGGTCGGCGAACGTTTTTCCGTGGAGCGGACGTCCTCGGAGGTTCGCGACGCGGGCGGACCGGCTGGGACTCCCGTGATCCTCGAGGTCCAGTGTGAAAGGCTCGAAGACGACACGGCCACCCCGGTAAGAGTTCAATTTTTTAGCACGATGCACGGCGGGAGAAGCCTCTTCCCCGAGGATATCCTCACCCCGCTACTGGGCGAACCCACAGGGTATGTGACGCCCATTCGCGTGGTGCGGACGTCCCTTTACGTTGAACGGGGCGGACGCTACATTTCCCCGATGAGCCGTGCGGCATTGGAGAACAGAACATGAAAGAAATCATCATCAACATCGGATCGTTGGAGATCCGTGTGGCGATGCTCGAAGACGGCGAACTCGTGGAGTTTCTCGTCGAACGCGAAGAGTCCAAGCGTCTTGTCGGCGATCTCTATCTCGGCAGGGTGAACGCGATTCTTCCCGGCATCCAGGCGGCGTTCGTGGACATAGGGTACGAAAAGGCGGGGTTTCTCCACGCCAGCGATCTGTCCGCGTCGCTCGACGCGTTCCAGGAGTTCGACATTGTCGAGGCGCCCAGAGGGCGCGGGCGGCAAAGGGTAGCACAAGAAAAGAAGAACGGGCCTCCGCCCATCGAAAAGGTCCTCCAAAAGGGGCAGGAGGTTCTGGTGCAGGTGATGAAGGAAGCGATCGGCACGAAGGGACCGAGGCTTTCCACGCAGGTGTCGCTCCCCGGCCGGTTCGTGGTATATCTCCCCAACCTCGATTATCTAGGCGTGTCGCGCAAAATCGAGTCCGGCCAGGAACGGGCGCGGCTGAAAAACTTCATCGCACGCCGCAAACCCCCCAACGCGGCGATCATCGCGAGGACGGCGTGCGCGGGAGTCGACTCGAAACAGATCATGGCCGATATCAACTATCTCCACGAGCTCTGGCAGGATATCAAGGCGCGGTCGGAAAAAGGCGCCGCTCCGTTGCGCATCCACGAAGAGGTGGGTCTGCTGATCGGGATGGTTCGTGACGTCATGACCGATGACGTCGACCGGATCGTCGTCGACAACGAACGGGAATACAAACAGCTCCAAGAGTACCTCAAAACGTTCAGCCCGCATCTCTGCTCGCGTGTGAACCTTTACAGGGACAAGCAGCCCATTTTCGACAAGTTCAACATCGAGCGTGAAATCGAGAAAACGCTCGATCGCAAAATCTGGCTTAAGAAGGGGGGCTACATCACGATCGACCAGACGGAGGCCCTTGTGGCGGTCGACGTCAATACGGGGCGCTACGTCGGAAAGAGGGACCAGGAGGAAACGATCCTCGAGACGAACCTGCTCGCCGCAAAAGAGATCCCGCGGCAGCTCCGTCTCCGCGACATCGGCGGGATCATCGTGATCGACTTCATCGACATGGAAACAGAGGCCAACAAAAGAAAGGTGGTCGGCGAGCTCCGCCAGAATCTCAGAAGAGACCGGTCTCGTTCCAAAGCGTTCGCCGTGAGCGACCTCGGTCTTGTCGAGGTGAGCCGCAAGCGCGTCCGGCCGAGCCTTCTCCACTTTTTCAGCGACGAGTGCCCGTACTGCAAAGGGGTGGGGAAGGTGCTCTCCTTTGACTCGCTGGCGAACAAGATCGAGCAGTGGATCCGCCGGATCGGGTCCCGGACCGACGAGAGACGGATCCAGATCCGTGTCAACTCCTCTCTCGCGCTCTTTCTCGAGGAGGGGAGGCGGGGGGTTTTCGACTCGATGGAGCGGTTGTACAAGATGAAGATCGAGATACAGGACGATCCCCGTCTCCACCGCGAGGATTTCAAGATCGTGTCGATGCGGACGTTCAGGGATCTGGTGCAAGAACTGTCTTGACAAAGGCGCCTGTTTTCGAGTATTAATGGAAAGTTATTCTTCGCCTTTTTCAAGCGGATTGGGGAACGAACGATGGAAACGTACGCAATTTTAGAGGTCCTGGGGTGCCAGTGCAAGGTCGCCGCGGATGCCCTGGTTCGGATTCCTAAGATGGACGCCGAGGTGGGGACGGAGGTGTCTTTCGACACGGTGATGCTGTGGTCCGACGGCCAGAAGATCGAGGTCGGTACCCCTTATCTCGACGGGAAGACTGTCACCGCCGAAGTCGTCCGGCACGGGAAGGACGACAAGGTCGTCATATTCAAGAAGAAAAGAAGAAAGAACTACCACAGGACCAGGGGACACCGCCAACAGTTTACCGAAGTCCGTATCAAGGTGATCGGCGGCCGGTAGCTTTGCGGGCGGTCCCATCAGACGAGGTGGATTTCAATGGCTCACAAGAAAGGTCTTGGTAGCACAAAAAACGGTCGAGACAGCCAGGGCCGGCGGTTGGGGGTCAAGCGCTACGCGGGAGAGCGCGTCCACGCTGGAAGTATCCTTGTTCGCCAGCGGGGAACGAGGATCCATCCCGGCGCGAACGTGGGAAGAGGCAAGGACGACACGCTCTTTGCAAAGATCGATGGAGTGGTCCGGTACGAGACGTTTGGGAAAAAGCGGAAACGGGTCAGCATCCTCGGAGCCGCCTAGGCGGGTCCGCCGGCGGGCACTCGGAGACTGTAGCATTTCCCCTCTGGCCCTGCTCCCCCCTTCAAACCCCCATACGCGTGATGAACTGAGCCCCTTAGCGAGGTGGACGTAGTGTCCTCCGGCTTCGCCATCGTCCTGCCGGCACGTTATCATTCGACGCGTTTTCCAGGCAAACCTCTCGCCGTGATCGCCGGGAAACCGCTCATCGAATGGGTGTACCGGCGGGCGCAACAGGTTCCCGGGGCGTCGCGTATCGTCGTCGCCACGGATCACGAGAGGATCGCCTCCGCCGTAAAAAACTTTGGTGGCGAAGCGGTGATGACCTCCAGCGGCTTCCGCACGGGGACCGACCGCGTAGCTCACGTGGCGCGAACCCTCGGGTGTGATCCCATCGTAAACCTCCAGGGAGATGAGCCCCTGTTTCCCCCGCGTCTTGTGGCGGATATGGTCGCGCTGGTCGAACGCTCGCCCGGCACTGACATCGTGACCGCTTGTCACCCCGTTTTCGACAACAGGGAGATGCAGAATCCGAATGTGGTCAAGGTGGTCTTGGACGGGGTGGGGAGAGCGCTTTATTTTTCCCGCTCGGCGATCCCCCACCGCGTCGGGAGCGAGGCTTTGGAAAAGACTCCGGGTGGTTCCGCGGGCGGACCCAAACTCCTCGGGTATCGGCATGTCGGGATCTACGTCTTTCGGACGGCGTCCCTCCTCCGTTTCACCGAACTGCCCAGCACGCCTCTCGAGATCTCGGAGGCGCTGGAACAGCTCCGGGCGCTCGAGCACGGGATGGTGATTCGGGTGGTGGAAACGTCACAACCAACGATGGGCGTTGATGTTCCAGAGGATGTAAAAAGAGTTGAAAAAGCCCTTCGCGGGGCATAGACTCACGACTTTAGAAATATGTTGGGACGGGCGATTTCCACGGGATCCCGCGGGCCGATGACCGGTACGGACTCAGCCGAGGAGCATACCGTGAAGTACATCATTGTAACAGGGGGTGTTGTTTCTTCGCTGGGCAAGGGGATCGCGGCCACCTCCATCGGCCTCCTGCTCAAACACCGGGGGCTAAAGGTCACGATCCAGAAAATGGACCCGTACATCAATGTCGACCCGGGAACGATGAGCCCGTTTCAACACGGTGAGGTTTTTGTGACCGAGGACGGGGCGGAAACCGATCTTGATCTCGGGCACTACGAGCGGTTTCTGGACGCAAATCTTACGCGGAATCACAGCGTCTCGACGGGGCAGATCTACCAGGCGGTGATCAACCGGGAGCGGCGCGGGGGGTATCTGGGGAAGACGGTCCAGGTGATCCCGCACATCACGGACGAAATCAAACGACGGATCCAGGAGCTGGGAGAAGTAGAGAATCCACCCGACGTCATC
>Ga0315286_10001096_pt1 | contig 24131 bp, 21 predicted proteins | sample YL17G10_0_MG_FD_205038 | JGI IMG/M metagenome (GOLD analysis project Ga0315286, IMG submission 205038) | Sediment microbial communities from Yellowstone Lake, YNP, Wyoming, USA - YL17G10_0 | ecosystem: Environmental > Aquatic > Freshwater > Lake > Sediment | place: USA: Wyoming | collected...
ATGTGACTGCTGAAACCATTCAGCATTACATTTCTCAGTCTCAAGGGAGCTGGGATTTTGTGCAACAAAGGAAAGTTACTTCCTTTGCATGATACCTCGCCCTTTAGGGCGAGGAGGTTCATTTTTTCACTTATTTTTCGCTTTTTTTAACAGCTATCGGATAGGCCGGCCACGAATATCGATAGGGTGAAAGGTCCCTGCAAAGCCTTTCTTTCGGGTCAAAAGATAGCAGTCTTTTGGTAATAGCGATTATCTCGCTTTCATATTCTTTACTTACATCAGTAATCTCATTTAACCTTCCATCTAATTTTTTCTGGTATTCAACAGGGTCTTGTATCCTGTTTATTGAGCCTATGAAACCGTTCTCGCTTGGCTTTTCTCCGCTGAGCAAGTAGTAGATGCACGCTCCAAAAGCATACATATCGGATTCTTGGGTTGCCTTCTCCCCTTTCATAAGCTCAGGAGCGCAATACTTGTCAGAACCTGTAGTAACTCTGTCTTGTGTCTTGAGCTCAACAAGGTCAGTCAAGGTCTCTAAATCCCCTATTTTTACCTGTTTCAAGTCTTTACTCACAAATACGTTATTGAGCTTCAAATCCCTAACTACATAGCCATGGCTATGCAAATGTTTCAATCCATCATAAATTGAGCCTACGGCCTTAGCAAACTGATTATTATCTAACCTTCCTATTTGCTCTTCCAAGGTCCCTCCATCCATGTATTCCATCGGAACTATGAATGAATCATTGTAATCATCAGGTGGAAACATCCTTACAATGTTAGGGTGCCAAGGCAGCTTGTAAGAGACTTTCTCGAACTGTTCAATCACAATTTGCTTTAGCCCTCGTCTGTCCCTTTCACCCTTGATTTTCGGATGCATATCGCTCAGCTTGAAAATTTTTACTGCAAAAGGAGCATCAATGATCTCCTGTCCGATTACTTTCTTGGCTAGGTATACCTTGCCTGAGCCTCCCTCCCCAATCTTTGAAAGGACAGAGTATCCCGGGATTACAATGTTATTGGTCACCATTTCATTCAGTTTTTCAAAATCCTCGACCTCTTTAAGCACTTTTTGAAGGGTTTCTTTGTTCTTTTCAATATGAAAGCCTCGGGATGCATGCATGATGCCAAACGAATCATATATCCCCTTTATTCTCAAGCAATTTTCTATTGCTTGGTTAAGGTTTCCTAAATTAATATGAACATCAGCTTGTTTTGCGAGTTGTTTTATGATTTCTTCAAGCAGCTTATTCCTTTCTCCTAATTCTTTCTCAGAAACAACCTTTTGAGGAGATTCGCTCATTTTGCGTTGTTGGTCTTTCTTTTTTGTGAATTCCCTCAAAAGATCCATTCTGTTCTCTCCAGACTCTCCCAGGTTTAAGAAAAGCTTTCCATAAAGGGTTGTAATCTCTTTGTCGATTTTTTCATATTCTACCTGCGAATCATCCTTGACCCAATAAGCCCTGACGCTTGTGAAATCAATGCTTGACTTTAGGATTTTGATTAAATCATCAAATTCTTTTGCGCACTCATGATAATCCTTTAATTCCTTGAGAACCGATATGATCGCTTCAGATGCTATCTCTGATCTGGAAGTTTTCCTTCTTTTATAATACGGAAAATCATCCTGCATAGAGTCCGGAAAAGAAAGATGTTTTTCAGTTTCGAGCTCTTGGATCACTTCCATGGCCGCATCTTCATGGCCGTACTCTGCATAGAGTTTACCAAGGGCCTCAAGCCCGCTCACAGTTGAGTGAATATCAGAAGAGGTTGTTTTGTTTAATGAGATTTTATCAGACCTCTCATCTTTCACCACAATTCGCCTTTTAATCTCATTCAAGGATGTTATCATGAATTCAGGATCCAAATAGTTAGAGCATTCTTCTAGGCAATCTAGTACACTAGATGATCTGTACAATTCGCTTGAGTCTTTGAATTTATTTATCTTTTCATGTAGAGCGTCAGAGAGCAACTCTTTTAGCGTAGAGTATTCGTTTTTATCAATTAAGAAATCGCTGGTGGCTCTTAGTAGGCTAGACAATCCTAATCTTTTTATCTTGGTTTTTGACTTGAAGAGCTTCAAAATATCAGGAAGGTAGTCATATTCTTTATCAACTGATGAGTTCATTCTTATCAAGTCAATGTAAAGATTGCCGTATTCGCTTCCAGATAGGTCTGTGAACCCCTTGCTGCGTTTTTTAACATCTTCAAAAATATCCCGCACCCTTTTTGTCATCCCTAATTCAATGGAATATTTGGCTTCAAAGGTTTTGAGGAAAACATATTCATCAAAGTCATGCTCTTTTAGTGCAATCGCAGATTTTGCATTAATCAAACCAACAATCTTCATTGCCTGTTTTTTCTTTCCGTGGAACCTCAGCAGTTTCATAATCGGCTCTAAGGAACTAGCATAGGTAGTTTTTTCAAGGAAGTAATCATTTGATATCCTGCTTAAGCTTGAAAACATTTTTCCAACAGATTCGCTCTCTGTGAACTCATCAGGGGATAAGTCTTCAATTGCGCTTAAGACCTTATCATATGATTTCTCGGTTAGCTTAGCGATGAACCTCGCTGCCTTGTCAATTGCTTCCTGAGCTTTCGCGCTTTGACCTAAGCCACGATAAATTTTAGCTAATTTGAAAGCATTATCACAGAAGTTCGCATAGAATTTTATATCGTCATGTTTAGCCAGGAATGTCTCAAGAGAATCAATTGCCCCAGCTACATTACCGAAACCTTTGAGTATATCTGCCTTAGTTTGTGAAATAAATCCTATCCCATAGCCTCCGTGGCGGTCTATGGCATCGGCCCCAATCTCAAGGTCATGGACCATGGTATCGACAAAAGAATCATGTTCCTTGCTTATCGTGGCGAGCTTCGGCTTATAATTGAATACCTTGTTAACTTCAGCACTGATATTAAGAGCTACTTCAGGAGAATATGTCAACTCTTCAATTATCGAATCTATCTTTCCTTTGGCTATTTCTCTGTCGATTTTCGCCAAGGTTTCTTTAAACCATGAGTAACTGGCTTTATCTTTAGGGTCATTTTTTATTGCTTCTGCGAAATTGTCAAGTGCTTTTTCAAAGTTTCCTCGCTTGAATTCAATGGAACCGAGTCTGAATAACTCGATGTCAGAGTTTGGTTCACTTACCAGGATTTGGCGATAGCATTTTTCTGCCTCATCCGGGTTATTATTATCCGCATGTATCTTTCCTAGGGAACGAAGAGCTCTTATGTCTCCAGGATATTTTTTTAATAGCTGCTCTAACGATAGAATATTCTGTTCAATTCGTTTTTTTTTGCCAGCCCCCATTTTATGGTGGATGAATGAAGATATGCTTATAAATATTTCGTTCAATAACCACTAAGAAGTGATAACTTACTCTTTTTTCTCTTCTTTCTTGGGTTCCTTCTTAGGCTTGGCTTCCTTATGCTCCTTTGGCTCGGGCTTCTCTTCCTTGGCTTCCTTCTTGGCCTCAGTTTTCTCTTCCTTCTTTGCCTCAGCAGGTTTCTCAGCCTTTTCCTCAGCTTTAGGTGCTCCTTCAGCCGGTGCCTCGCCTTCCTTGGGCTCTATCAATGGCGCTGCGCCTTGCTTCAGTACCTTTAGGTTTATCTGGGCCGTCTTAGAATAGATGGTGTTGCCTGCCACTGTCTTTCGTATCTTCCTTCCAGGCACATTCTTCCTTATGCCTGTGCCGCTCACGATAAGGATTTTCTTCCTTGCAGTGCCTCGCACATCTTTTCGCATTGGAAAGCCGCAGTAATCACTGCCTCCAGTGATTTCAAACTCATAGCCTGCAAAGCCTATGGCGTCTCCAGAAATCTTGTCTCCAACTTTCTTTTTTAGAAGGAACTCTGCTTCTTTGCCACTAACAACTTTCTGCACGCTTCTCTTAGTCTTGGGATCTCCGATATTTACTTTAAATTCCATTTTTTACCCTCCGAGCCTACGCTTCTTAGAGCGCGCTCAGTCATGGCTTTGGAACAGGCAGCTGTTTTTAAAGCTTTTGTATTGATTTGCCTGTCCTAAATCTCTCCAAAACCGAAAAATATATAAACTTATTAATCACTTAATAGTAGTTACAATAAAAATGACCACTTTTAACGGGAAAAGAGGACTAAGGAATTTTTCTGCAAATCCAGTTGCATTAGTCATAGACATGCAGCCTGAGTTCCTGAAGGAAGTAGTGGAGAAAAAAGAGCTCATTGAATGCCAAAGCCAAGTGCTGCATTATTGCAGGAAAAACAACATCGCGGCTATAGCTGTGGAGTACACTAATAATGGGCGGACAGTGCAGCCTCTAAGAAAGCACATAGCAAAGGTGCCAAAGCACGCTATAATCACAAAGAGCGCTCCTGATGGCTTTTCAAATTCAGAGCTAGAAAAAATCCTGAGAGGTTGGGGCGCAGATATGCTTCTTCTCATGGGAGTCAATGCTTCTTTATGCGTAAAAGACACAGCCCAGGGTGCGGCCGACGCGGGCTTCAAGTTCATGACAGCAGGCCAGCTCATTGCTGATGAGATTTACTTCCAGAAGCGAAACAAGGAGTTGAGCTGGTATCGCCAGAACGGATTATACCTTCTTGATTACAGGAATCTTCTAAAGGACGAAGCTCAACTATGATACCCACTTTAAAATAACAAGCCAAGAAAGATTTATAATCACAACCAAGGTGCATGCAAAAAATGAGAGGCAGAAAACAAAAAAAGACATTGGATGACATAGTAGTCCCGCCAATAGAGCTTCCCAAAAGCCCGTTCTTCGAGGTCCTAGAGAGCTTTGGCAGGGATGAAGTAATAGACATAGCTATAAATGCAGCTAGCACAGGCGTGCTGGAAGGCTTGCTTGACCACCAGGCATTTGGCCCGATGGAGCAAAAAACCCAGGACATTCTCCTTTCAGGCGTAGGCCCAATCATCGGCAAAGTTGGCTTTTTTCCAGCTCACATATATGATGCAGTCAAGCACTACCATGCGTTGCCAGAAGACCAAAGAAAGCCTTTTTCAACTTATCTTAAGCAAGCTTTCAAGGAAGGAGGGAAAAACCTGATTGAAAACATAACCATCCAGGATCCTTGTTATGCAGGGCTGATGTACGCAGGGCTTACTTTATTTCCTGAAACCCCTCCATTGATACTCTCAATAGCAGCTTCTGTTATTTCTGTCATAGGATTAAGCGCAGGGGAAGTGGCTGTGAAAGAAACATTGTACAACATAAGGCAAGGCAAGCTAAGGCATGCAGGTTTTAGGAAGGATAGCTATCACGAAGCAAGGTTTAAACTAGGCAAAGAGGAGCATCAACCTCAGGAAGTCATTGAGAAGATAAGCAGGGAATTTAGGCTTGATGAACATTTTGTAGGCTCTTACCGTGACAAGTACTTTCCAACCAACCTCCACAAGTATAATGGGAGAGAGCCGCAGCTTAGGTTTAGGAAAATAGACGTGCCTGACGGAAGTAGTGACAGGCTTGTAAGCATCACTTATGCAAGAGCGAGAAAATTGTCTGAGGAAAAAGGTGAACAATTCTGCTATTATCTGAAGAAAAAAGACAATTTCTTCTATAAGTTCAAGCAAAAGATAATGCCGTGGACTCCGCAAGAAATACAAAATGAGCGCGTGAGAGAAGTGGTGCAAAAAGCTATTCTAGGCGATGAATCTGCGGAGATTAACTACAGGAGAACATCTGCCAGGAGGCCTGAACTGCTATGCACAACAGACAGAGTGGTAGAGCACAGCCACAAGCCATTCTATGTCATAGAGCTAAAGAGCAGAAACAATGTTCCTTTGCTAAAAGAAAGCATGTACTTTGTGATGAGAAACTTCCATGTGATAGAGACTATCAGCGAGAAGAATGAGCTTGCTGGCTGCCCGTTTTAAAGCAGGCATGTTCTTTCTCTAATAAAACATTTAAACCAGCCCGGATTCTAGCAGCCTATGAGCTTCCAAGAGATAAAAAGGGTAGAGAAAGCCCAGACCTACCTGGACATAGCTGTGAAAAGGGCGCTCAAGCACATCAGCCCTAAGAAAAGAGGCACGTCCTTTGAGAAGGCAAGGCCCAGGGAATACGACAGAGTAGGGATTATAGGAGAGAACCTGGCCAGTAGGTTAGGGGAGATAGTGAAAGAATATCCTATCCTTGGAGAATTCCCGGAATTCTACCACGAGCTGTTGAAAGTGACTGTAGACTATGACAAGCTAAAGAAATCCTTGTCCAATGTCAAATGGGCAGCTGGCAAGATCAGAGAGCTCTCAAGGGAGCACAAGCAAAAGATTGCAAGGACAAATGAGTTTGCCCAGCTTGACCTGATAAAAAAAGCTTATCTTGGAAGAGTTAGCTCTGTGATGAAGCAAATCTCACTGAACTTGGAATACTTGGAGTTCTCAAGAAAAGTGATGAAGAACTTCCCAGTGCTAAAGACAGGAGTATTCACAGTATGCATAGCAGGCTTCCCAAACGTAGGCAAGACCACTCTCCTAAGCAAGCTCACAACAAGCACTCCGGATATAAATGAGTATGCCTTCACGACAAAACAGCTCAACCTGGGATACACTGACATAAAAGAGCACAAGATCCAGTTCATAGACACGCCAGGAACCCTTGCGAGGCCTGACAAGATGAACAACATAGAAAAGCAAGCATATCTTGCAATAAAATACCAGGCTGAATTAATCATCTACATCTTTGACCTCACAGAGCCTTATCCATTGGTGGACCAGAAGAAACTATTGGAGAAATTCAAGAATTTTGACAAGCCAATACTCATCTACATCTCAAAGACAGACTTGCTAGGCCAAAGCGAATTCACTACCTTTGCCAATGAATACAAGACTTTAACAAGCATTGAAGAGCTGAGAAAAGAGATTGATAAGAGCATAAAAGATTGATATAGAATAAAATAATATTAAGCATTCTTAGTAATAACTACCAGGCACTGGCAAGGCACTTTGCTCCTGATCCTCTTGGCAGCTTCCTTGGCAACAGGTATGTTGCTCTTATCCACTTGAATCTCAAATATGGTCTGGCCTTTGTGGACTTGTGCAGCAATGCCAATAGGCTTGCCAAATGAGTGGGCCATTCCTGTGCTCATACGGTCAGCTCCTGCTCCGCTAGCAAGAGGGTTCTCTCGAAGAATATGATGGGGAAAAACTCTTAGCTTCATCCTGAAGCCAACCTTGCCGGTCTTTTTTTCCAGCAACCTGTTGCTTGATTTCCTGGCTGCTTCCAAAGCATTGTGCCTTATCTGCAGGTCAGCTAAAGCTTTTATCTCAATCTTGTACTCAAACTTCTTCTTGAGCTCACCCATGTCATACCTGACGATAAGGTTGTGAGGGCTTGCCCCTACATAGTTCTTTGCCTGGTACTTTGACCTTCGAGTGTAAGGCCTCTCAAGCTTCCTGTATGCCACTCCTTTTCTTAATTTAGCCATAGAAGCTGTTGAAACAACAAACTATTTAAAAAGGTTGCTGTTTTTTTATATTGCTAATAGCCCCGTAGTCTAGCGGCCAAGGATAGGGGACTCTGGCAACTCAAGTTGGAGACATCCTCTGGCCCAGGTTCGAACCTGGCAAGTAAAGCCAGCGAATTTCCTGGCGGGGCTACTTTTTATTCTTTTAGAAACTATTCTTTAATCCAAAGCTAGTTTATAGCCTAACAGATAGTCTTTGACTAGTTCCGGACTTAGCTGGTCATCAATTCTTACTCCGCTCTCAGTGTCAATGCTAAACCTGTTTGGGAAGCTTGCATTCAATAATCGTGTTATTCTGCTGACATTGCCTGGCTTAATTCCCCCGGCATAAACAAGCCCAGTCTCTCGAAGTTTAGGGTTATCCACAATAGCCCTGCCAAATTTCATTGCCATGTTATTCTCATCAAAATCCAGGTCCAGATTGGTTCCGTGGCTGGGGTCAAACATAGCATAATCAATGAGCCCTAGCCTTTCTGAAACCTGGGAAACCAAGGGTGACACTTCACCGCTGGAAACATCCTGGACTTCTTTTCCTTTCCAGACAGCATATCCTCCTTGAGTGGTTTGCTTATCAGACACTGCGACCTTGAAGATGACATGAAAGCCAAACTCTTTCACCTTACTTAAAGTTTCTAAGGAACAAGGCAAGGTGTTGAGTTGGAGCAATGTCATTTTAGGGTTCACCCCAGTATCAATTATCTTTTCTAAATCCTGGAGCATGGTTGCGTTATCTTTGGTGTAATAGTGGACTGCAGTATGAAAGCCATAATCTTTTGTTTGTTTGTCTAGCAATCCCAACTCAGAAAACCATGGCTGCCGATTATTTTTTGTGCCTTGATTGATGCTCTTGTTAGACACTTGATAGCCTATAACCAAAGGGAAATCAAGGTTTTCCTCTCGATATGCCCTATTTATTCTTTCCATCTGGCCTTTGTCAGATACTCCGCTTATTGAAACAAAATTCATGCTCATAAGAGGAAGAATTGTGCAATTATTCATAAACCTTTGGAAAAGGACATGAATCAAACAGGGCTATTCTTTTTTCTTATTATCCTTTAGAACAAACCAATCATCTTCTTTTTTGCCTAATGGATTCATTGTCTTTATAGCCTTCTTCATCCTGTGCTCAAACGCGGGCTTGTGAGTGTCAAGGTAGTGGATGTATTGCGTTCCTAAGACTGTGAGGGCATAAAGCATCATGGCCACTCCTGTGAGAGCAAACACCACTGTGAAAAGCTTGGTTATCTCCCTTGTCGGGTAAAGATCTCCGTATCCGATGGTTGTGAGAGTAGTGGTAGAAAAGTACAACGAATCAATAAATCCCCAGCCTTCAAGCCTTGAATAGACTATGGTCCCGATAATCAGCAAGGATACGACTACGGATAGCAACGAGACTATCTTCTTGATGATTTTTTTCTTCTCCTCTTTTGCATTTAAATCCAGCATGAGCCTTCTGAAGCAGTTGGTATTTAAAAAGTTAATGGGTGCTCGCAAATTAGGTTTTACAAGCTTAATTCATATTTGTTACTATTATTTAGTGGTTACAAAACCGAAAGATTTATAAGCAAGCTTTACCATATAATAGGATTATGAAATCGGGTGGCAAAATATCCAAAATAACCAATATAATATTGGCTGCAGTGTTAGGCTTGCATATAGGCACTGCCGGCATTAATCTCGCTAACAATTATCATCATGAAAAAAAGCCTTCTTCGCTGAGAACTGAATTCAAACAGGAGTTTGGATTACCAATAAGAGGGTGGTCTGACTCTATAGAGAAAGATGCGCAAGCTGTAGCTATCATAAGCGAAGTGATGCAAAGGGAGCAGCTGGAAAGGCCATTTACCCTGAACTCAATAAGAATAGAACCATCGGGTTATTTGAAAAAAGGCCCTCTTGAACAATTATACAGCTTAATCAAAAGCCATTCTGCCTTTTATATGCTGGACCGCGTGACTGTCAATTATTCTTCCAGCAAGTGGAATGATGTTACCCACGAAATAAAGCACGATAAGACTTTCGAGGTATTGAAGCAGCATCCAGAGCTAAAAAAGAAATGGAAAGAGCTAGCAAAGGATGAGCATGGAAAAAGCCTATACTTAAATGAAATAGAGCAAGTTATACTTGGCGTGCCGCTTTTAGATAATCTAATCGATAAAGAGAAAAAGAACTCTACTTTAAACGAGAAGCTCGGATTTGTTTCGAGTTATGCAAGAACCAACTACCTAGAGGATATTGCTGAGCTTGGAGAGATGGCTCAGGTCCAACTGGGAGTTAACTATGAACTTTATAACTGGCTGTATGGACCAGATGCCAATCCAATAATCAAGGCTAAGTTTGAGCTCGCTCAGCAATATGGTCTCATCTCTAAAGAATTTACAGAATACATAGGGATTTACAGACAATACACGGATGCATGGGGTGGCAATGGTTCTCTTGACACAACCAAAGCCGAGCCTTTCATGAAAGCCAGCGCAGACTTCTTGGCTAAGCATCCTAATCATATTTACGAGGGGATTCTTAGGCTGTCAAGAGGCAGTGTGATGAAAACAAAAGCATCTTATAACTCATTTTCAAACCCTAAAGAAGCTAATTGGCAGGAAGTGATTGCTGAGTATAAAAAAGGCCTTGTGGTGCCATTTAAAGATGTCATGACATATGGAGGAATCCTTAGAGAGTTGGAAGAGGTATATCGTTATAATCTGGATGACAATGCTAAAGCAGACATATATGCTAAAGCAGAAAAGATGCACTCCGGGAAGTTCAGCTCAGGAGATGTAAAGCTTGCTCGTATCGGAGTCAATGATTTCTTGAAAGTAATGGGTGAGCTCTAAGACACAGGACTCACTGGACAGTTTCGCGTAGGGTATTTAAAGCGATAAATCAGTTTTTTCTGTCATGAACACCCTTGACAAGGCTAGAGTGCTTGGTGACGCTGGCAAGTATGATGTCTGTGGCGGAGAGATATGCAAGCCTCCTGAAATAACTGAAGGATTGAACAACTTACCAGGCATCATCAAGACCAGGACTGAAGGAGGCCGTTTCTGCTCTCTACTCAAGACTCTTCAGACTAATTCTTGCAAGCACGACTGCAAGTACTGCGCCAATAGGGCTGGAAGCCATTGCCAGAAGAAAATCACTAGCTTTGAGCCTGAAGAGCTCTCTGGGCTTTTTAATGTCCTTGTGCAAAAAAGAATAGTCACAGGATTATTCTTGAGCAGCGGTGTGATGGGGGAGCCGGACCAAGCTGCAGAGAAGATGCTAAGAACAGTGAGGCTTGTCAGGCACAAGTACAAGTTCAAAGGCTACATTCATTTCAAGGTGCTGCCAGGAGTGAGCTATGAGCTGGTAAAAGAAGCTTCGGCGCTGGCATCAAGGCTTAGCATTAATGTTGAAGCGCCCAGCAAAGCAAGGTTAAGTGAGCTTTCCAGTGTTAAAGAGCTCCAGAGCGACATCTTAAAACGCCAGAGCTGGATAAAAAAGCTAAGCCCGCCATCAGGCCAGACAACCCAGATAATTGTCGGAGCAAACGGGGAGAGCGACCTGGAAATCCTCAGGATGAGCAAATGGGAATATGACAACATGAACCTCAGGAGATGCTATTATTCTGCTTTTTCTCCTGTGAAAGGCACTCCTTTAGAAAATAATTCGAAGCAGCCCCAGTCAAGGGCTAACAGGCTTTACAATACAGACTGGCTGCTAAGGATTTACAAATATGATTTTTCTCAGATAAGAGAAGTCATGAACGATGAGATGCTACCAAACAAAGACCCAAAGCTAGCCATAGCTGAGAACACCTTCACAGAGCCATTGAATATCTCAGATGCGACCTTTGAAGAATTGATAAGAGTGCCAGGCATAGGATTAAAGACAGCTGAGAAGATAATCCAAATACGGGAGAACAAGATTGTGAAGACTGAGACTTTGAAGCAGTGTGGAGTGATAATGAAGAGGGCGGCGCCTTTTGTGAATGTGAATGGCGAGCAACAAAAAACTCTTGCTGTTTTTTGAGGTTTTCCAGGGGAAAAACATACAAAGAAAGTTGATGGCTTTTGCCTGATTAGCTTCAATTACTCTTGAATTTATCAAAAGCTTTTTATAAATGCTTGCTCATATTGTTCTTATGAATAAAAAAATCTTATCAGAGACGATAATTATCGCATCCATACTATTTTTAGGCTTATTCTTAGCTGCCTGCCAGGGACCGTCAAAACCAATAGCAGATGATAGTGGGGCAACGGCTGAAGGGGTATCTTCGGTTGTGAATGCAAACAACCAGTTCGCATTCAATATGTATTCTGAGCTTGCTAAGGGAAACGGTGGCAATATTTTCTTCTCGCCATACAGCATATCAACAGCCTTTGCTATGGTATATGAAGGCGCAAGAGGCCAGACAGCTGAGGAGATGCAGCAAGTATTTCGCTTCCCAGCAGATGAGAATGTGAGAAGACCTGCTTTTGCCAGTGTTTATAACCATTTAAACTCAGGCAGTAAGGATTACCAGCTGAGCACTGCAAATGCTTTATGGACGCATAAAGACTATACTTTCTTGCCAGAATACTTGGGCACGGTAGAAAAGTATTACGGAGGAAAAGCCACTAACCTTGATTTTGTGATGGAAACTGAGAAATCACGGAAAATAATAAATGATTGGGTTGAGAAGCAGACCAACGACAAGATAAAAGATATTATACCTCCCGCATTTCTTTCTCCCATGTCTCGCTTGGTCCTTACCAATGCTATTTATTTCAAAGGAAATTGGGAATGGGAATTTGACAAGGCTTATACTGCTGAGCGAGATTTCAAAATTACTGTTACCAACATCATCAAGACACCAATGATGTATATGGACCCAGAGAAAACAACTTTCAATTATGCAGATGCAGGGGACTTACAAATTTTGGAGTTGCCATATAAAGGAGAAGAAATTTCCATGTTAATATTGTTACCGACTGAAAACCTAGAATCAATTGAACCATCTTTAAACTCTGAGAAAATTAAAGAATTAAAAGAGGAAATGCAAGAAACAAAGCTAGATGCCATTTATTTGCCTAAGTTTGAGTTTGACACAAAATATTTTATGGAAGGGCAGCTTAGTTCATTAGGGATGCCTCTGGCATTTTCATGGCCTGGTGCAGACTTCTCAGGTATGGATGGCACAAAAATGCTTTATATTGGTGGTGTAATCCATCAGGCTTTTGTTAAAGTTGATGAAAAGGGAACAGAGGCTGCGGCAGCAACTGTGATAGGCATGAAAGTTGGGGCCGGTATGCCTAGAAACTTATTCAGGGCAGATCACCCGTTCATCTTCATCATCCAAGAGAGGGCGACAGGCAATATCTTGTTCATGGGAAGAGTGATTGACCCGACAGCTAAATAATTAACCAACCTCATAGCTGATAGCATTCCCTTTCATGTCATAGGCTTGAATGGTTTGGCTAGAATAAGGCATTCTTATTATCAAGTGCACCAGTCCTTTCTTTGAGAATGACTGCAAATCAGCCTTGCTTGGCCTGTTGCTAGGGCCTGGGTGGCTGTGAGCAGTACCTACAATGTCGCTGGCTATTGGAAAGTCCATCTTATACACTGTGTAGCTGGGGTTGGCAATGTATTCCTGATAGTTCAACCGATAAATCCTAAGGGTACTCTTTTTGACTTTTCCCTCAAGAAAAGCAATGAATTCCTTGGGAAGAGTCTGCTGCGCTAGCTCGACAATCGCATCAATGACTTCCTTTTCAATGATTATCTTGTCAAACTCATACTTGTCAAGCTCAAAAAAGCGCTTGAGCCAGTCATTTATTCTCTTTGCAAATCCCATGCAGCCAAGAGGATTCTTGTGGTTAATATAATTATTCATTTATTGCCTGGAATATACGCAATATTTAAAAACAACAAAGCTCAGAAGATGATATTGATGAAAAAAACATTTGGCTTGATTGTTCTAGTATTGATGACCGCGATATTGGCTAGTTCTGTGCTGGCTGATGGCGGGTTGGTAATCCGCATCAGTGACATGGACATGTGGAAGATGTTTGATGAGGGCCAGCAGTACTGTGCTATCAACTATAAGGATGGAGTGCAGCACATGATTCTTGCGATTGACACAGCAGAAGAGCTTACAGGAGACTCTGCTGTCTGGATGTTTCCTGTGCCTGCAAATCCAGATGAGATTGATATTGATATTTTTCACAGCTTCCCTTTCTTGGCAGGAGTTGACTTATCAGAAAAAGCCTCTGAGTCTATGTCAGATTCATATACTTGGATTTCTGCAACGCAAGTTTATACTATCCCTCCTCTTGCATTTATAATCGGCTCCAGAAGAGTAGGCAGCGGGAAGTCTTTAAGCTATTATGGTGCTGCAGATTCTGCACCCTCACAGTCAGAAGTGGTGGTGTATGAGAGCGTTGAGAAATGGGGGCTTACAACCGAGCTTATCTCTGCTACTGATAGAGATGCTTTTAACGGCTATCTGGCTGGTAAGAACCTTGACTTGCCAGATGATTTCGATAGAATAATTGAAGAATATATTGGAAAGGATTATGCATTCATAGTTACTTGGGTGTCAAATGTGACTGCTTTGAAACAATCACAAGAAGCTAATTCTATGAGAGGCAGAGGAATGGATTTTAAAGGTAACACATTGGGGGTTTTCATATCATTTCCTACAGACAAAATCTATTACCCATTAAAGCCTACGTCTGTGTATGGCAATAAGCCTATGCCGGTAGTGATATATGTTATGGGCTTTGTGACTCCTGAGATTTACCAGGACATAAGCACAGTCACTGAAGTGACTTATTATGAGGACTCATATGTTTCTGGGCCTAAAGAGCTCAAGGAATTCTTCAAGGGATATCAGCTCACAGGAATGCCTTATTCTACGTATGCCCTTGGTGGCACTTACAAAAGCGAGTTTGGCTTTGCCATCACTAACCTTGCTTATACCAAGATAAAGCTTGATTTCCTTGCACTTGCTTACACCCAGGACTTATGGATAAAAGATGAGGCTCCCAAGAAGATTGTCTTCTATCAGAGCATTATAAAGCACAAGTGGCGCTGGGCTATTCTTATATTCATAGTCATTTCGTGTTTTTCAAGCATGCTTGCCGGAGCAATAAAATTCAGGGGGAAAAGCCCCGCGTTGCTCAGGTTCTTTTTCTTTGGCCTGTGGAATTTTCTTTCGCTCATAGGATTATGGATTGCCGCTTACATAGCGCATGTGGAAAGAAGGTTCACGTCAGATGAGGCTTTAATAGACCAACAGCTAACACTGAGGACTGGGCAGAGGATGTTAATAATCATTCCAATCATACTAGTAGTTTTATCTGTTATATTTATTCCTCTGGTTTATTTGTTAGACCTAGAATCAATTCTAAACTTCGGATTAGTTACATTATTGGCAGTGCTTTTCATGCCCATCATAGTTTTCATACCGCTAGTCTTTTGGGGAGTTTTCAAGAACAAGAAATCCCTGGGCTTCAATGCGCTCTTCGCGGGCATATTCATATTGCTGCTGCTAGTCACAAGATTATTATTCAACTTGCTTATCTAAGTTTATTGCTAATCTTTTGTTGAGCGAAGGCCAAGATGAACTACTACAACGCCATCTCAAAAGGGTATTCCAAGCTGCACGGAGAGGAACAGCTAGCCAAGGCCAGGATAATCGCTGGCAAGCTAGAGCTCTCTAAGGACAACACTCTTCTTGATGTTGGCTGTGGTAATGGCTTCTACCTCAAGCTGTTCAAGTGTAAAGCCACAGGTGTAGACCCGTCTGAGAAGCTAATCAAGCAGTACAAAGGGAAGCATAATCTCATGGTAGGGGTTGCGGAGAATTTGCCTTTCCCTAACAACACCTTTGACTTTGTGATAAGCCTCACTGCCATCCATAACTTTAATGACATAAGAAAAGGCATGGAAGAGATGGAGCGGGTAGGTAGGAGCAGGTTTGTGTTCAGTGTGCTCAAGAGAAGCTCAAAGCTAGAAGAGATAGAGGGGCTAATCAAGGAGCTATTCGGGATTGACGAGGTAATTGAGGAGGACAAGGACATAATCTTCTTTACCCATAAAAAGATTTGAAAGCTTAAAGCACAAAAAGATTTAAAATAGGCAGATTTATTCTTGCTCCTATGGGCTCTTAGCTCAGTCCGGTAGAGCACTTCGTTCGCAACAGCAAAAGCGGAAGGATTTTGAGCCTTTCGATTTTTGAGTCGAAAGACGAAGGGGCCGCGGGTTCAAAAACAAAATCAGGGATTTTGGTTTGCCCAAAACCTTGTTTTGATGCAAATCCCGCAGAGTCCATGAACCTTAGGTTTATGGTTCTGCGACTTTTTGTGTCGCAGATTCCATTGGGGTTGTAGTGTAACTTGGATCAGCAAAATCCCTTGATTTTGGGATTGCTGAGAGCAATTATCACCCGTGGTTCGGGGCCACGTAATCGGAGTTCAAATCTTCGCAACCCCATGAGCAAAGCGAATGGAGTTGTGAGCTCAAAGCTGCAGAGCAGTTTTGTTGTGAGCTTTTGCGCGCTCAAAGCTGCAGAGCAGTTTTGTTGTGAGCTTTTGCGCGCTCAAAGCTGCAGAGCAGTTTTGTTGTTCGCAACCCCACTTTTTTATCATGTAGGCTATTGAATTTAAGCGCTAATCAAAAATTTTATATATGATGAGTTGCGATAATCATTTGTTACTATTAATAAAATGATAAGTGGTGGTATAAATGGCAGATTTTAACGTTAAGACTAAGCGTGATGATGAGATTGAGAAGCTAGCTACTATGCTTCGCAGGAGCAGGCTGGCTAATTCTGATTCTGATGCCCGCAGGATGGCTGCAGACATGCTTGAGACCAGCAAGAAGGTGTCTGATGACTTTTCTGAACGGGAGAAGAAGATGTTCGGGGACCAGAGGAAGGATGCTGAGGTCGAGCTCGCCCATAAACAGGTAGAGCAGCTCACTTCTAACCTGGCGAGGGGTCGGGGCGATGTCAGGATTAATGTGGAAGGCATTGACGTCAACAAGCCTTTGAAGGAACTCATCCCTGATGAGCCTGAGCGTGAAGAGGCTGAGGATGAGGATGGTGTTGAGCTCAAGAATGAGCCAAGCGAGGCTGATGAGAGAATAGATGCTTCTGAGGAGAGTGTCTCTGTTGATGAAGGCGCTGAAGAGCCAGTTGAGGAAGCTGCTTCTCAGGAGGAGAAAGTCGAAGTCCCTATCCCTGAGGAATTAGGGACTGATTCAATTAAAAACATGGATGAAGGTGTTGAAGGAGAGGGCGTTGAGGAGCAGGATGCAGATGTAGCTGATGATGTTGCTGCAGAGCCTGAGGCTGTTGATGAGGCTTCACATGATGAGGTTTCTCCTGAAGAGCCTGTTGAGAATAATGCAGAGGGAGCAGAGAGCCCTGAGGTTGAAGAGGAGCCTGCTGATGCTACCGAGGCTGATGAGCCCTGTGATGATGAAGAGGGTGCTGAAGGTGAGCCTGATTTTTCTGTGAAAGAGCTTAATACCAAGGAGCAGCTTCAGAAGTCTGATGATGAGCGCAAGAAGGAGCGCGAGAAGATGCCTGAGGCTAAGGTTGATTTAAACAACATGTTCAACGTGAATAAGTGAGTTCATTGTTTTTTTCTTAATTCTTTCTCTTTATTTTTAGCTTGATAGAGCCATCTCTCTAATGATTATGAGTTCAATGACTACTACTGAGTGGTTAAAAAACGAAAACTATTTAAATAGCAGAATACATTATACTAGAAATTCAGGGGATTTCAATGAATAAGAAGATATTCCTAACAATTTTATGCATAATCTTAGCCTTGAACCTATCCCAGCTAGCTAGCGCAGTGATATTTAACGTCTCTGCAGCAAGGCAGGAAGAATGGGAAAGATACAAGGAATACAGGGAAGACTACATCAAGATAAACGACCTGGAAGGCTATGAGCAGTATATATACGAGCCTAACCTGGCAAGGAGCTTTGGCTTTAGGCCAGCAAGCTACTATTACATATCGCCACAGGTCCTCCAGGCAAAATACAACCCTCCCTTGCAAGGAGAAGCCTATTACACTGACACAAGAGGATACACTTCAAGCCTGTACCAGCCGTCAGCAATCAAGTATTATGCTGATAATAGCAACGGAAGATACACAGGCTATGTGGATAGCAACCTTGGCGGAACATACTTTGACCACCCGCAGGCTTACCAGTCATATGGAGTTCTCACAGCCAATTATCCAAGCTACAGTACTTATGGCAGCTATTACGGTAGATACAGTTCAAATGGCGGATATGGTTCTGCCAGATATAGCTCATTTGGAAGTTATGGGCAAAACTATGGTTATGATTACACAGGCTATAGCAATAATGGATATGCCGGATATGAGTATTCTGGCGGATATGATTACTCAGGCTACTCAGGATATGGCTACGGCAGTTACAACAACTACGGAGCCTATGCACGAGATGCTTACACAGATGAGCCTGCTTATTATGCACGGGTAGCAGAGCCACTTTCAGGCGGCTACTATGTCGTAGGATTTTACTAAGGTGAAAAAATGATAAAGAAGATGATTATGATTGTTTTCGCTGCATTGATGCTTTTATTGACTATAATCTCAGCCACCCAGGCTTATTTCTACAATTCCGATGCTTTGAAATATGACTATTACTACCTTGGAGACCCTGACTCGTCCCATAACAGCCTACGTTCCTACCAGGATAGCAGCATTTACCAAGATGAAAGATTTTACCAAGAAAACTATCCTGCGCCTTCTAATTATTTTACAACCAATTATGTTTATTACGGCGATAATTACTACAACGGCAACCTGCCTGTTGTGACAGGCCCTTATCCAGGGCAGTATCTTTTCCACGAGGACATGGGCATCGAATACAAGTATGATGATTTTCGAGGCTATGACAATTTTGTCGGCTATTCAGATCTGGATGTCTACTACCCTTCAACTGGCGTCATAGATATCATCAGGAACCCTAACCCAAAAGAATTAGACAAGAGCATCATCCCTGAAGGCATGAAGACTTTTGGCAAGCATGTCTACGGCTACATACCAGGGCCTGATGGCACTTGCGCAATGTACACCAAGCATTATGGCCATGAGCATGAGTGGGAGATGGACACTTATTCTTACGGATATGATTACAGCTACCAATACTACACTCCCTGGCTTGCTTACAAGACTGTACCTCAGACAACAAGAAGCTGCCAGTCAACAAGCGCATGTCAGTACAACTACTGCGCCGCTTGCAATAGATAGAACTAGCAAAAGAAAAAGTGCTTTCTTATCTTCTCATCCTAAACTTTGTGCCCTTCGATGAACCTTTGCATCTCATCGACGAATTCTTTTGCCTGCTTGAAGTACTCGTCGAACTGGGCTCCGGAAATCTCAATAATCTGGCCGTGCAGGATGATCCTTGAGATGTGGTAGAACTGCCTCATGGTCTTGGCATATTTTTCATCAAGCAAACCCCTCTGCACCATCTTAATCTCAAGCATGTCAGCTACGTGATTAGGGCTTGGAGGCACTTCGTTGAGCTTCATTAGCGCTGCATGGGCAGCATCAATGACAGCCCAGTAAAGGTCAAGCACTGCCTGCTTGATGTGCCATTTGGAATTATGCAATGTGACTGGAGCCTTGCTGAAATAGTTCCACATGCTCTCAGGAGTAGGCCTTATCCTTCCTTGGGCTAGGAGTATCTGCAGGGGCTCAAAGAAGCCAGAATCAATTATCGGCACGCCATCCCTCAGGATGTTGACTGCCACTGGGTCACCTGCCCTCACATACTCCCAGAAGCTGGTGAACTTGAGCGTGGTTACGTGAAGCTTTTGAGGGTTCACCTCTGCTACAATCTTTTCGATTATTATCCTGTAAGCCTGGACAAACTCCTTGTCAATGATGATGCTTACATCATCCACTACTATGAGCACGTCTATGTCGCCAGCGCCTCCTTGCTTTTTTCTGGCTGTGCTGCCAAATAGGACTATGGCCTTTATGAACTTGGCAAACTCCTTGTAAACCCGCTTGCTGAAATCATAGGCTATATCAATTACTTCCTTAGGATAGCTTTCAGAAACATGGCTTTTTCTTCTCTGTATGTCAAACTCCAATTGCTCACCCTCTTTTTTAATGATAATATCTGTTGAGTTTTATTAAACTTTCTATTAAGCTCTCTTTTTTTACATCTTCTCCTATTCTAAAGGCACTTCTGACCATAAGTGCCATTCATTGCTTGGGGCATATGCCCCGACGATGTACATCGCAGGATTATGATAGCCAAAGTGCTGCTGGTGCACTCCTCTAAAGCTAGGCAGCCTGTTAGTGCCATAGATAGGGCTTCCCATCATCGCCCAGGTGTCAGGCAGAGAAGTCATTGCATTGAAGCTTCCTGATTCCACTATGAAATCCTTGAGCCCTGCATCTTCCATGTTCTTGATGAAATCCTTCATCGGGACATTGCCTTCGCCAGGAGTGAGGTGCTCGTCGTCATAGCCAAAGTTGTCGCTTAAGTGTATATGCCCGATAATCCCTTCCTTTGCAAGCTTCTGGGTCTCATCAAGAAGCCATTTGTTGAATCGCTTATCCCTATCCTTGGTGCTTTCACCTTCTGTTGGCTCAAACCTGCTTCTCCAGGTGTTGAAGTGGCCAATATCAACAGTAGCCTTGATGTGTTCCTTGGCTTTTTTCTGGGCTTCATCCTCTGACAAGCCCTCGACCATGAGCTGCTCTGCCATGGCTTTTCTAGACGCCTTGATTATCTTTCTCATCTCATCAGGATGGCTTCCGTATTCTTTTATATCCCAGTTCTCAGGAGCGACGTATATTGACTCTGCCAGCTCTTTCTCATGCTCCTGGCTGTACTTGTAAGCCTTTAGCCCAAGCGAGCTAAGGGTCTCAGCTGTCTTTTTCAATCCATAATTTTCAACAGTCTCTACCCTGTTCATCCGATCCATTGCCATCTGCGCCCTTGCATCTGATGTTGCAGAGCTTTCATGGATGTGGCGCATCTCGTCAGCGTACTCCTTGACCTTCATTTTTAAGTATTCCGAAGGCAGGATGTCTCCTGGAGGCACTAACCCATGCAAATAATTCCCTATGCTTGGGTCTTTCATCATCATGCCCCACTTCTCCCTGTCAGGGATATTATCTTCTAATTTTGTGTAGAAAGTCAGGGCTTTCTCTGCGGCGTCACGTAATTTTTTTGTGTGTTCATAGTTTCGCCCGTAAAATAGTGATGAGCCTTTGGATTGTGAGACCTCGTCTGCTCTCCTGGACTTGAAAATCAGGACTTCTGGGGCGATTTCTTTGCCTAGTTTCTCGCTGAGCCTTTCTGCCTCTTCTTTGAATTTATTAAAATCTTTTTTCTCAACATCAAAATTAGTCTTGGCAGAGTTCCATACTGGCACCCTGTCAAACAATCTTTCTACTTCATCAGGGTTATCAGAAACTACCCATTCTCTTTTAATGGCATTTCCTTCAGTGTCAACCCAGTCCTCTGCTTCAACTATGTTGCCTCTCTTGTCTTTCTGGCCGACAAGCTTTGTCCCTCTCTCTTTATCATATTCTGCAGCAGTGAAGAACTTAGGCTCAAAGATGAACTGGTCTCTTCTTATTGCCTCTATCTCTCCTGTACGATTGTCAACCACCATGATAGGAGTTTTCGCTGCCTCTCCAGGATAAGCTACGAATCCTGTTTTTGAATCGCCTCTCAGGTCTGTCAGCGGCCTTTGCCATTCTCCTGAGTGGAAGACCACTGCCCCTCCTTTGGTGGCCTCTGCAGCAAAGTGTATGGCCTTCTCAATCTCACTGATGGATTGCTGCCTTATCTGCTCACTAAATCCTTCCCTTCCAAGGCCTGCAAGGCCTCCTTCGTGCCAGGCTGCGTGGACGCTTGTCCTCACGTCATTTATCTCTGCCAAGTCCCTCATGTCTTGCCTTTCTTTTGCTCCTGATGCTTCTGGTCCTGGCCTCTGGGAATTGGTTTTGCCTTGGCCTAAGAATTCGAACTCTATCTTGCCTGCCCCTTCCCTTATCCTTGCATTGAAGCCTGCTAATTGGTTGGTCATGGGATTGGTGCCTGTGCCTATTTCTTTTGGCCCGAGCTTGCTCGTCTCTACTGGCATGCCTGGCTGGCTAGGGATGTCTGTAGGCTCAATCCTTCCATAGGACCTGTCCATTGCATTGTAATAATCGCCGTAAATCATGTGTTGTGTTCTGCCTTGCTTTTTTTTTATATGTCGTAAAGTTTTTTCATCTCGCTGGATTCTTTTGCTGCCTTGCTTATCTGGTCGACTTTTGCCAGCTCCCTTGCAAGGTAGTTGGCTTCATCCTTGTCCTTATAAAAATCATTTCTCCCGAATCTCTCTGCATGGTGCTGGACTAGCTCTATAAAGGCTTTTTCCTGCTCAGTCATGGGCCTGTTTGCAGCTTCACCGGCTATTCGCTCCAGCTGGTTCATCACGTTGTAGTTGGTGATATCGTAAAAAGTGGGGTTGCCTGTGAGGATCTGGTTGATGGCGTCTCCATATCCTCTTGGAAGCGGGCCTTGCGGGATATTGCCTTTCTTCTCCTCTTCTTCTATTGCTCCTTCAAGGCTCTGCTCTTCTTGCTCTTTTTTCCTGCGGATCTCTTCCAGATCTTCAAAGCGCTGCTTCTCGTCACTAGCTATCTCTTCCATCTGCTCTTGTATGGCTTTTCTGGTCTCCTGGGTTTCTCTTGCCCTTTTTGTCTCTAGCTCATCAAGCTCTTTCTTTTTCTTTTCAAGCTCTGCTTTTTTTGCTTCGAGCTCCTGGCGCTTGGCTTTCTCCAGCTCTAATAGCTGCTTTATCTTTTCTTCAGGGCTCAGGTTTTCATCATCGATTGCCATCATGAAATCATTTTTGGGCAGTTGAATATTTTTACCAGCTGAGCATGGAGTGGGCTTTCTTGTAGTTCTTGTACATCAAGTACATCTCAGCAGCCACTGCCTCTGCAGCGTCTTTTGAGCTTCCTTTAGTCTTCTTTTTTCCTGCTTGGATCGCCCCTACTGGTATGAAAAGCGTGAACATCTCCCACATGCCTTTGAAGACAGATAGGAAAGGGTCTATTACCCCGAGGGCAGTGCTGGTGTCAAACTTCTTCTTTTTCTTCTTTGCCTCTGCTTCCAGGGCTTTTTTCTTTTCCTCAAACTCTTTTTCTCCTGATTCAGAGAGGTATTTTTCCAAGTCTTCTCCCAGTGCTTCCATGGCTGCCTTTACTCCTTCATCGACCATCCCCAGCAGCATCATGTCTTCTGCTTTCTTGAATTTCTTGTAAGCCTCTATCTGGTCCTTGGTCCAGCCGTAGCCCCTGAGGGTGATCTCAAGATATCCGACGTGTATCGGTCCCCTGTGGGCGTACTGGTCTTTCTGGAAGCTGAGCTCAGGCCTGGTCCTGTATTTGAAGGTCGCAACCAGGCATGGATGGTAATGGGTCTGGCTCTCCTTGTGGGCTAATAATTCCACTTCTATCATGCTCGTCTCAAAAGCGCTTATCAGGTCAGGGCTTTCTGTGTGCTCAGGGCTCATCTGCAGCCTTGCAATGTTCTTGATATAAGGCTTCACCCAGTTCATGTACATCTTGATGACATTCCAGTGCTGGCGCAGGTATTTGAGAGTAAAGGTCCTTCTGCTTTCAAGCTCCTTGTCTGTCTTGAGCTTCCAGTTGATGAAGGCATAGAGCTTTCTTCTGAGGACTTGCTTGACATTGGTGTTGAAATTGAGATCATCAACCACCCTGTCAAGATCTTCGAGGGTGTACACTTGGGTGTTGAAGAAAATGTCTGGTAGGATGGTGAAGCCTACGTTCTGGGCTAGGTGATAGATACTTCCTGGCTGTACCTGCTGTCCTCTGTTCTCAACCAAGTCTGTGTACTCTCCTTTCAATGCTATATCTGCGGCTTTGACCTTGCCCCATTGCTTCCTGGGCTCTAGTTTCTCATCGATAATCCTTAGCTCTCTCACCAATTGGAACAATCCTGTCTTTATCATATCAGATATGCCCTTAAGGTAATTCGCTACTCTATCCTGCTGTATGCCAATCCTGCTTTGGGATGCTCCCCAGAAAGCGCTCTGCTCACTCGCGCTGAAGATATCAGTCAACTTTTCAACATAGGGGAAGGCGCTGCTGTAGCGGATGTAATTGAGCAGCCAGTAATAATTCTCCTCGATGCTGACGTTGGGAGACTCGACAATCAATCTGTACCTCTTAAAAGGATCAGGATAGCCGGTCTTGATGTACTTGGTGTAATCCTTGGCAGTCGAGGCTGTTATGTTGGCTTCTTCTGATTCTTCCATATCAGCGTCAGAAGGGCTTGCATCTCCTTGCATAGCTATCCAAGTATTGTCTTCTTTCTGCTTGTATTTGCCCTTGGCTTTTTCCTTTATGAATCCGTGCTGCACCAGCAGCTTGCCCCAGTCTTCGCCTGCCATTTTTACTTTCTCATTGATTTTTGTTTTCCTGGTTTATAAATATTTAGTTAATATAGTTAGGGACATAAGTATCCTATAAATTCTTGCATAAAAATATGTTCAGCCCAGAAATTTTCCAGAGCCTCTTGCAGGTCATCTATTTTTGAAAAATACTGTGATTTTGTCACAGAATTTTTGGTCACTTTCCAGCAAGTCTCAATTGGATTTAGCT
>Ga0315286_10001097_pt1 | contig 24125 bp, 18 predicted proteins | sample YL17G10_0_MG_FD_205038 | JGI IMG/M metagenome (GOLD analysis project Ga0315286, IMG submission 205038) | Sediment microbial communities from Yellowstone Lake, YNP, Wyoming, USA - YL17G10_0 | ecosystem: Environmental > Aquatic > Freshwater > Lake > Sediment | place: USA: Wyoming | collected...
ATTGCCTCCCAATGTGAGCTTGAAGTCATTGGGTGCTGCCGTGCCACCGTGAGTGTTGTGGACCACTTTGACGACCGTGATGTAGGCTTGCTGATCGCTATTGGTCAGCGTGCAGGTCTTGCTTTGTCCCAGCGCAACGGTCACAGCTCCACTTGAATTGCAGTCACCGCTGAAGCCACCGAAGGCATAGCCAGGCAGCAGGGTTTCGCCAGCCGTGTAGGTGCCAGGGTAGACAGCGACTGCCACGCCACTGGTGACCGCAGCCCCTCCCAAGGTGAGCAGGAAGTCGTTCGGCTGGGCTGTGCCGCCGTGAGTGTTATTAACCACTTTCACAACCGTGATGTAGGCGGTCGCGTCAGCGAAGGTGCATGTGTATTCTTCGCCCTCCTTCATGTTGATAGCGACTGAAGGGGAGTTATTTGCCCACGAACCGCCATTCGCACTGATTACCGTACAGGAAATGCCGGTGAGAGTCCAGGCAAACGGAACAATTTCAGTGACGGTATAGGTTGTGAAAACGAGGATTTCTGGGAAAACTTTAGTGTTTGCAATTGTTCCATCATCAACCAGTGGAAACGGGGTGATGGGGGGGTTAGGCGAACCCGTGAATGAAAATGATGTGGGTCCATCAGGTGTTGCATCCTTGATGATGGTAATTTTGCCCGGAAAGATGACTGCATCTGCCGAGAGAGAGCGGTCCTGGTTGCCTCCACTGCCATCGAGATTAATCAATCTCGTGTGATAAGGTGAACCTGGAATGCTAACTGCAGAATTTGTCATGCCCCAATCTATACGGGTGGCGATATGGCCACCCCAGGCAAGTACAGGGTTTTTAACAGATGCCGTAAATGTGATCGTGATCCGGGCGGATTTATCACCGGCAAAACCAGAACCGTCAGCATAGGAATATGCACTGACAGCGGTGATCGTTCCACCGTACAGGGTAAAGTTTCCGGCAATAGGTGTTACACCAGCACCTGTGACTTGCGGGTCAGCAGGGATGGGAAATGTTGCAGGAGAACCACAACCGGAAACCCCCAAACAAGGATTTGCATCTGCGACTGTCCGATTGAAGGTTGTTATGTAATCAATGGCGTGATGACCACTCTTGGTCGTATCCCACTCGATCGTGACAGTATGGGATGCCAGGCTCAGGTTGTCGAAACGCATTCTGTATGGGATCGAATTACCTTCAAGGTAAAAGGATTTACTAGCTCCCAGGTTTCCATTCACCCATTCAGATGCACCTGTGGCACAACCATTTGTGTTCGGTGATGGATATGGATCATTGGCGCATTGATCGAGGTCAGCAGAAGGGTTGGCATCCGTGAAACTGGTTGTCACCACCCGGCCGCTCTGCTGACCGCTGGCGGAGACCAAATAACTCGCCACGAACATGGTGGGCAGGTTGAACGTGTCGATAATGGTGCCATCGGCAGCTACGTCCACCACGACATCCCGCGACCAGGTCTGTCCGAGGTTGTCATTCACGACGATGCGCACCTGGGTATCGCCCTGCCAGTTCGTGCCGGTCAGAGTGACCAGTTGCCCAGGATTGTAATCCAGAAAGTCACTCTGGATGGTTGGATCCGGTGCGGGTGTTGGCTCCGGCGCCGGTGTCGGGTTTTCTTGCACCAGCGGCGGAGGCGTGACCTCCGGGGTCGGAGTGTTGTTGGTTATGGGATCCTGGGCAAAAGCCGGGGTCACCCCGCCCAACAACATGGTTGCAATAACGATAAGGTCTATACATTTAAATATGGACTTCTGGGTCTTACTCATGGCAATTTCCTCCTGGAGAGATAATGGATCGAGTTGGGGAAACAGGGACAAAAAAACTGGCAGGTAAGCAAAGCCTTCTGCCAGCAAGAATAAGAACATGCGACAAAGCAGTCGCAGCGATGGAAGTCGTTCCGATCGTGAGAGAGTTTGATATAAGTGCGCCCATCCTCCGCCTTATCAGAACCTATTAAAAAGGTTGTAAATTGTTGGGTCGCCCTGCCTGGTTTCGCCCCCGCGCTGGTGCAATAAAAAACGCGAAACCAAACATGGGCCGGTTTCGCTTCTGGCTCGCTGGGTGCCCTGGCTGCTTTCGCAGACAAGCGACCATGTGCAGGCACTCAGGTCATCGCATTTCCCCGATCAAGTTAAATTGTAAATGCTTCTTACACCGTATACATGACGTGCAAACCCTGAAAAGGTTACATCCAATTGGTCATTAATGCACCAATTTCCGGCAAATCCTTTCGTCAGTTGATTAAGAACTAGGTTCCTTTAAGTTCCAGGTGCGGAATTCTTTTGCAGACAAAGGGTGACAGGCAATTCTTCAGGATGTCGCTTTCTTCACCTGCCAATCGTGACTAAAATCATTATACAGTTTCTTGTCCGCGAAAAGCAAGCATGAATTATGAAACCAACCCTTGTTATGCCATTCTTGCCATTCGATCCCAATTTGGGAAGAAAAGCGCCTGATCACGAACACACCGGGCAGAAGGGGATTTTTCCTCTCCTTCGGGTGTTGATATGAAACGGCAGCAAGACCCTGTCAGCCAGGTGCAGCTGAGGGGTGCTGTCCCGGTTTACGGCTCGACGCCTGGCAATGTCGTTGTTTTACGGGTGCGGGTAGATCGAGCTGAATTCTGGAGCGGTGGGAAGGTAGAGGACACAGACGGTCTGCCCGACCTGCAGGCCTCCCTGCGGAGGGTTCAAGGTCGTCTGCTTGCATTCATGGATAAGCCCATCCACCTGGAATTGATAATGAATGACCCATGGATGCCGGCCATTCACCTCGATAGAATAATTCTCCTGCAGTTTCATGATCTGCCCCCGGGTGGCTTCGCCTTCGCGCAAAACCTTTACTCCCTGCCGGGCCAGACGGTAACGCCACTGGAACAACCCGGCTCCCAGGGCGAGGAAGACCAGACCGAACAGCAGAAACGGGATGCCGACGAAAGCCGTGACGATGCCGAAGGTCAAGGCGGCTCCCACCAGGCTGAAGATCAGCCCCATAAATCCAAAAATGAGAGCCGGGATCGACCAGCCATCGCTTAATAAGAGTTTCCAGGCATATCCATTCGAGATTGCCCGGGGAGCAGGCGGCAGATCAGGCAGGGTCCCGCTTTCGAGTAGAGAATCCAATTTCCCTTCATTTAACTGGATCCGCCCCCCGCACTTATCACAGTTGGATCGGAAGGCTTGATAATTGGTACCACACCAGGGACAGATGACCATGATCTCCCTTCTTTCGTTCTTTGGTTGAATTCCTTTTACCTATAAATTATACAACCGGTGTGGATGGAGCGGGTGTCCCGCAATCCAATGTCATCTATTTATTGTCATCGCGAGCGAGCGTCAGTGAGCGTGGCGATCTCATCATTCCAAGGGATTGCCACGTCGGGAAGACCATCCCTCCTCGCAATGACAAAAAAAATTAGGAATCCCCGCCGGGGAATGACCAGAAAAAGCCGTCCCTGCCGGGTACTCCAACCCCCTCTGCCCCTCCGGGGCACCTTCGCGCAGCATACCCGCAGGGTACCCCCATTTTCATAAGTCGAAAATGGGGGAGGTTGGGTGGGGGTCGATTTGGGGAGAGCCGTGGTCATAGCGTGCCTTGATAAGCGCTTCGACTTCTCTTATGGACCGGTCGAATGGACCCAACTTTTCCATTTTCAGGCTGGTGACAGCAGCAGCCCAGATACCCGCCTCCAACGGCGTTTTACTGAGTCGCATGGCAACATACGTGCCGATGCAGGTGTCACCACGTCCGCTACGCCCGCTCAGGTTTTCCGGGTGGAAACCGAGATCATAGGTTCCTTTATCGGTATGGATCAGGACGCCATCCTTGTGGGTCAGGACGATCTCTTTAGGACCCATGGATGCGTAAACCCTGGCTGCTTTAAATATATCGTTTTCGCCAGTCAGGAATGCAGCTTCAACCGCATCACTCTTCAGGATATCCACATGAGCCAGTGTTTCCTGCATCTCATCCCAGGGTTCATACTTCAACTCCTGCCCTTGCAGGACGCGCACAAAACCCTGCACATCCAACCCAAGCAGGACATGCTTTTCCTTCAAAAAACGGATGACATCCAAACCCACCTCGCCGCGCAGACTGGTGCCGATAACTGCGGCTTTCATCTCCAGACCGTCCAACCCGGCGGGGGAAATGGCACCGGCGGTGGCAGTTACAGTCAGCGTGCGGATATCGGGATTGGTGGTGGGATACTCCAGCTTCATCATGGTGGACTGTGGTGTGTAGGTCGGGTAGCAATCAATGCCGGATCGAACGAAGAGGTCCACCACTCTGTCATCTTCCTTCGCCAGGCGGGTGACTACTGCAACCCTGGATCCCAGGCGGGAGGCAGCGTGGGCGGCATAATTCATACCTCCTCCGTCCACATAGCGCGTTCCAGTTGGCGTAATGATCGTATCTTTGGTGTAATTACCAACACAAACGACATCGTAAACTTGAGCTGGTTTCATGGAATCCTTTTCCATCGGTTTGTTATCGGATCAACCAGGAGAGCAGCCGATAAATACCCGCGGCAACCAGCGCGGTAGCCGGGATAGTCAACAACCAGGCGGTGGCTATCTCCTGTGCCACCCCCCAGCGCACCTTGTTGACCCGTTCGGCAGCGCCGACCCCCATGATGGCGGAACTGACAACCTGGGTGGTACTGACCGGTCCACCCACCAGCGATGCGCTCAATATGACCAGGGCGGATGCCAGCTGCACAGCCAGTCCATCCACCGGTCGGATCTTGTAGAACTTGCCCCCCAGGGTTTTGATCAATCTATTCCCACCTATGGCAGTACCCAGGGCGATCATGGCGGCACAAATGACAATAACCCAGGTGGGGACTGAAAAGACCTTCAAATAGCCCGAGGTGACCAGCGCCAGAGTGATGATCCCCATCGTTTTCTGGGCATCATTGGTGCCGTGACTTAGCGCCAGCGCCAGAGCAGTTACGATCTGACCGCGTTTGAAGAAGCGGTTTATGCCCGGGCTGGCCTTCCAGCTTGCAATGAGCAGCAGTCGCAGGATGATGTAGCCAACAACGATCCCAATGATCGGAGAGAGGAACAAAGCCAGCAACACCTTCTCCATGCCAGGGATTTGAATGGCACGCCAACCGGCATCCACCACCACTGCCCCGATAAAACCACCGATCAACGCGTGCGAGGAGCTGCTGGGAAACCCCAGATACCAGGTCAGCAAGTTCCACAGGATGGCACTGCCCAGGGCAGCCAGGAGGACGAGGGTATTGATGGCTTCGGCGACGACCACCTCATGACCGATGGTATTTGCCACGGCGACACCGAAGATTAATGGTCCGATGAAATTTGCCAGCGCGGTCATCGCCAGTGCAAGGCGCGGGGCAAGTGCCCGGGAGGAGATCATGGTAGCGACCACATTGCTGGAATCATGGATGCCGTTCAAGAAGTCAAAGAGTAAAGCCAGGATGATCACGGCAATAATGATGGGTGAGAAGGCCACAATATTTCCTTTATGCGATCTTGACCACGATATCCGCGATCACGTTGGCGGCTTCATCGCCCCGGTCAGCGGCATTGCTCAAATGGCGATAGACCTCACGCGATTTCAACATCTTAACCACGTGCTGGATATCTTCCACGCCGCTGAACAGATCCGCCAGGGCTTCACGATAGACATCCTCGACCCGGTTTTCGAGCGCCTTGGCACGCTGGGCATGGTCATTGGAGACCCCGGGATGGTCTTCCAATTGATTCACCGCCATTGAAAGTTCATAGGCTGCATCCCTCAGCAGGGAAGCCATGCGCTGCATGAAAGGCGTGGGTTCCACCTTGAGAATCTCCATTTCGCTCACCGTGCTGTAGGCATAATCAAGTACATCATCGATGGTGCGGGAAAGGTTGAATATATCCTCGCGGTCGAAGGGTGTGACAAAGGTTCTGTTCAACTCATCGATCAATATGCGCCGGGCTTCATCGGCAGACTTTTCACTGGAGGTCAAATTGGAGGCTGCCTGCGGATCCTGACCATCCATGTAGGCGGTCAGGGCTTCCATGCCCTGCAAAGTTAAATTTGCCTGGTCCATGATGAGTTTGATGAATATATTCTGTCGACTCTTGAAAAGTTTTCTCACAGGAGGTCTCCTTTATTAAACTAGATTCACACAACCGCTTTCGACCAGCACCCTCAGACCGGATCTTAACTGTTCAACACTATTGTGGTGACCAACTTCAACAGTCCGAATGGCATGGGCTGGAAGATACCTGGCTATTTTTTTGAAATTCACTTCACCCAATCCAGGGGCAAGGTGATCAGTAATCCCCCTGACATCATGCAGATGTATCTCCACGATGCGGGTAGCAAATCGCTCCAACCACTCTTCTGCCGGGAAGAAACCCAATCGATCAAGCGCCTGGGCATGTCCGACATCATAGACAAAGCCGATCCTGTCAGGAGTTCCCAGGTTGAGCAATTCTTCAAGATCATCCGGACTGGGAAATTCCATGAAATGGTAGCGGTTCTCCAACCCCAGGCAAATTCGAGATCGAGCTGCATGATCAAGCAGTTCCCGAATGCTTTTCTTAACCATTTCAAAACCAGAGCCAAAAACATCTGCCCTGGTCATTTGCAGGTGCTTTTTGATATTAATATAATCACCAGTTTGTGACGCTCCGGGCTGGAACATGGCTCGCATTCCATCCTCGACCTTACGAAACCCCGGCATATGCCCACAATGAACAACGACGACGCTTGAATTTATTTTTGCTGCAAAGTCGATACTTTGTTTAATGGCATCCAAACCTTGCCTGCGGTTATTTTCATCCAGAGAGGAGAGCAACCAATCCCGTTCTTTCATTATATCGACAGAAAGATCATACGGGCAGGGTTCATGGACACTGCTGAAGGAATATTGCTTCAAATCCAGTGACTCCAGCATGCTTGAATTGACCTGGTGGTTTAATTCAATGTATTTATACCCCATGCGAAGAGTGGCAGTACAGAAATCCTTTAAACTGGAGAATTTCTTTATTCCCCACATGCTGGATAGGGAGATGTCATAAACAGGCTCCAATTCTTTTTTGGGGAACTTTTTTGGTCTCACAAATACATCCAGGAGCTCTGTTAGATCATCAACCGTACGATCTGGAGTGAAGTTGGGATCTTGCGTTTTGCTTGCAGGTTGATTTGAACTTGAAAGAATCATCGAAATTGAAAAACCTGCTTTTCTGGAAGAAACAACATCAGATTCTGGTCGGTTTCCAATATACGCGCAATTTTCCGGTTTTGTTTTCATGCGTTCTGCAGCTGCCAGCAGAATGGCAGGGTCTGGTTTTCGAATTCCGAAATCGCAAGATAATAGTATTGTTTCAAAATAACCAGAGATCCCCCAATCTTCCAAAGTGTGGGGAATATCGAACCTGTTATAAGAATTGCTTACCAGACCCAGGCGATAACCTCGTCCAAATAGTTCGACGATCACCTTTTCTATACTTGGTGAAGGTTCCCATGTATTTTTTGCATTCCTCCAAATTCGATCGAATTGTATCGCATGGGTGCAGACCTGTTCTTCTGGCAATTCAGGAAGCAACCATTTTTTCCAAACTTCCAGCTCATTAATTCCGACGTTCGTGTTATGCGCCCATTTTTTAAAATATTTTTCACGTTCAGATAGTAATTCCACAAACACCCTGGGATCCTGATCGGAATCCAGTATTTTCAAAATTTCCGCTGCAATTTGAATCTTTTCATTTTCTTCACGTTTGGATTTTCTACGCAAAGTACCATTGAAATCAAAAAGAATTGCATCAATCCTGTTCGGCAACAATTTTCTCAAAAAACTTCAATGAAAAATCGGCACGCGTAATAATTCTGAAAATTCTTTAATATAATAATCAGCCTCTGCACCGGTTTCATAATTAAAAGCGATCGTTTTTAACCCGACAGCTCTCGCCCCATCCAGTTCGGAAATTTTATGCCCGACGAATACTGCCTGGTCACTAGTAACACTCAATTGCGATAAGGCTGCCTGGTAGATTCTCGGGTCCGGTTTACGGAACCCGACCTCTTTTGATGAAATGATCGCATCCCAGATATCCCCGAAACCGCCTTTTTCGAACCATTTAATTTTTACACTCAAAGGTGCCGCTGTGTCTGTAATGACACCCAACAGGAAACCTTTCTTTTTTATTTCATGGAGTGTGTCACAAACTCCATCAAAAAAATCTATATCATCATCATCCTGCTCTAAAACCTTCACCCCCATCCGGACTTGCTCTGCCCTGGTGACACCAAGCAAGCCTAGAATTGCTGTGCGGTATTCAACCTGACTGATCTGCCCTTTAAAAGCTTGTTGTTCGAGGTTTTTTCTCTTATTCTCATCGATAGGATCTTTCCCCAAACCTAATTGCTTAAGAAATTCCTCAAGTTGTTTCCGTTTCCGGGGGCGATAATAAAGAATATCCCCTGCATCAAAAAAAATGGCGCGGATTTGTTTTTGAATATGCTGGCTAGTATTGGTTTTGCGGTGATTGGTTTTGGAACGTACAATTGTGACGAATGAGTTCAGATCGCTTATTATTGCATCTGCTGCTACCCCATCATCGGGTTCACCATGATTAAATTCATGGGTAATTTGCACTGCCAGTCCGAATCCAGCTCGGGTCGCTCCCACAATATCACGTGCGATCCGATCTCCAACATATACACATCCACTGGTGGGAACTTTTGCCAGGAAGGCAGCATAATGAAATATGGCTGGATCAGGTTTTCGGCGACCATATTCGCTCGATAACACGATCGGGTTAAAAAAGTGTTTTATATGATATTTCTCCAAGCTGGCAGGTACTTGGCCTCTACTATTCACATTACTGATCAGACCAATTTTAATATCCATATTCTGAATGGCAGTCAGTACAGCAGGAACCTCGGCGCGCATCTCTCGTTGGTAGAAGTGCCCCTCGAAATAAAGCGAAAGGTCTTCAGCAATCTTTGCCAGCATCTTTTGATCGATAGGGAAACCCGATAGTATGAATTCGGACCAGACCCGCACGGGTGGAAGTTCCTCATTTGTGAGGATGGACCAATTGTGATAAGACAGATGACCTGCAGAAATTACCTTATATAGATCTGAATTACTGATTTTCAGATCGATCCCGACTGAAAGAAGCAGTTGCTTTAAACCAGGTATAGCTTGAAGCCGGGTCTCTGATGTAAACCAGAAGCGCTCGAGAGTACCTCCCATATCGAAGAATACAGCTTGGATGGTCATGCAGCTTGTCTCCAATTTTTTATAATACTTTTCTATCTCGCCTGGCATAAAACTAACCTGGGAGTTCTATGAACATCAGTAATTCTAATAATATTTTTTCTTTCGCGAAGTCTGTCAATGTTTATGGGACACGGACACAGTCTATCCGTGTCCCAACTTTCACATTGAGATCTTGGCAGATTATCGGTTTCCTATTAAAACTACGGAGCGGTTAGCACAGCAGCTGCCCAGAAGTCGCGTACTTTACTTACATTGTTCCAGTCGAAGATGGGATCCATCTCCCACACTTGGGGCAATAGTTCTGCGAGGGGCAGGTTGTCTTCATTTACAGAAATACCTTCAGCTGCCGGGTAGGATCCAAGCTCGTTCCATGGTGCAAAACCTTCCTCCGAGAGGATAAAACGGATGAACAGTTTTGCTGCATTGGGGTGCGGGGCATTGTTGGCAATAGCCAGGAAGCTGGTCTTGAAGATACCCATAACCGGTTCCAGGTTAAAACAAGGCATCATGTTCAATTCGCCATCCAGGGTGGCTTCATAGCTCGAGTAACCAGTCCAACCAAATCCAGGTTCATCGCCAGCAGGCAGCTCTAGACCGGCAAAGGCTGCGTCCACCATGTCGCCATCGTCAAGAACCACGACTTTGTTGTATGCTAATTTCTTAAGCCACAGGTAGCCGGCATTCTCGACTGCCAAACCGGAGGCATCCGTTGCAGCCAGTTCATCCTCATTCCACTCTTTGGCATAAAGATCCTTGTAAGCTAGAGCCATTTCGTCAGCATTTTGTACAAAAGTGGCTATCTTTGCCATCGTGCTGACATCAGAGACTGGATCTTCCATGAAGAATTTGGCTTTGTATTTCTCTTCGGTGATTTGCCAGATGTTGGTGATAGGACAACCGTCAGGGTAGAATTTATTGTTATACCCAATCACATCAGTCGAGTGGCGTGCTACTGCGAAAGGACGTTCAGCTGTCAGCTCAGGGATTGTGATGTCACTTGGGACATACCACCACAACCATTCATTGGGGACAAATTTTCCGAACAGGATATGCCCGTCACTGTTGAACCAGACATCCCCGATGACATTACCACTTTCTTGTTCCGCTTGCATTTTGGTGTCAATGCCGTCAGTGTCAGCCGCATCGAACACGATATCCGGATACAGGGCATACCATGCATCAGGTAAATCCTCAACTCCGCCTGAGTTGGCATAGACTGTCACCTTGCCTTCCTTTTTTGCTGCAGCTTCGATCGCTGCCCAATCATCAGTGGCAGGTTGATAGGGACCGACACCATTGTCCTTCGCCCACTGTTCATTTACGGTGAGGGGAGGTTCAGTGGCGGCGGGGGGCTCAGTTGCGCCAGGGGGTTCGGTCGCTGGCGGTGTTCCACCACAGCTAGCGATCAAGCTGAACAATACTACCAGGGTAACCAATTTTACGAAGACTTTCATTTCTTCCTCCTTGCCTAATTGGAATGGATATGAATTTCATAGGATTCTTTCTTCGTATTCTTTTTATTAATTGCCTCCTTTCTCATGAAAAAGTTAAGCTGTGATTTACCTAAACGAAATCAAAAAACCGTCAGATTTCACGAAATAATTAGATTTCCATTTTCCTTATCATACAGATTCAAGGTCTGGGGGTTGAATGTCAGCCATATCTTTTGATCCATCTTGATCTGGCTGATGCCCATTACTTTGATTGTGAGTTCCAACTCATCCGTGCGGGCAATAATGGTTGAGTCAGCTCCAGAGGGCAGGACGGAATAGGCATTGAATTCAACCCCTCCGGGTACTTGCTGGGGAGAGATGGAGATATCTTCCGGTCGGATGCCAATCACCACTTTATCTTTGGCGTTATAAGTATCAACAGGTATCTTGAACTTACCCAGATCTACAACATTTTTACCGCTTACAACACCATCCATCAGGTTTACTTTTGGGTTGCCGATGAAATCAGCCACAAAAAGGTTGGCAGGGAAATGGTAGACTTTATCGGGCGTATCAAACTGCTGAACTTTGCCTTCCTTCATGACAGCGATAGTGGTGGACATGGTCAGGGCTTCCACCTGGTCGTGGGTCACGTAAATGGTGGTCGCTCCAGACATGTGATGCAGCCGTTTGAGTTCCGCCCGCATATCCATGCGCAGGCGTGCGTCCAGGTTGGAGAGCGGTTCATCCATCAGGAAGACCTTGGGGCGATAAGCCAGCATGCGTGCCAGGGCAATGCGCTGTTGCTGGCCACCGCTCATCTCACGGGGGTAGCGGTCTTCATAGCCTTCCATCTGAACTTCTTTGAGTGATTCCTTTGTTCGTTTGTCAATTTCATCCTTGGGTAATTTTTGGATCTCCAAGGCGAAGGCGATGTTCTTATCCACCTTCATATGCGGCCACAATGCGTAATTCTGGAAGACCAACCCAAGCTCGCGTTTGCTTGATTGCAATGAAATACCTTTATCGTATGAAAAGACCAGCTGATTTCCAATTAAGATCTCACCACCATCCGGGTCTTCCAGACCAGCAACGCAGCGCAGCAGGGTCGTCTTGCCACACCCAGAAGGACCCAGCAGGGTTACGAAAGTTTCCGGCTCAATGACCAGGCTGACATGGTCAAGTGCAACCACTTCACCAAATTTCTTTGTTAAATTGTTTATTCTGATAATAGTTTCCATGAAGTCCTCTCTTTACATCCCAAGACCTTTTTTAAGACTGCCGCCCGAGAAGCGGCCGATGATGGCATTTCCAAAGATGGTGATCGCAACCAGGATCAGTATGACGATGTTCCCCATTTGGTCTCGACCGGCTTCAACATACTTCATGGTCAGGCTGGCTAGCAACTGGGTATCACGCGTAACCAGCAGGATGATCAGGGATAGCTCACGCATGGTGGTGATGAATGTCAGCAGAAAACCTGAAACAAAACCGCTGGTTGTTAGTGGAAAGATGATACGCCTGAAACGTTGCCAGACGTTTGCTCCAGCCACCTGGGCAGCTTCTTCCAGTTCACGACCCACCTGCATCATGGCTGAAACCCCCGAACGCGAAGAGTAGGGGAGATGCTTAGCTACCGAGACGATCACCAGCAGGGCAAAGGTACCGTACAAGGAAGGGAGTGGTCCCATTTTCCTGGCAAACATGGCGATATAAACTGCTCCAAAGGCAATACCCGGAATGACGTATGGAATATATGCTAGCTGGTCTACCAGTTTCGCCAGGCGGGTACCACGCCCCTTAACGATGGCATATCCGAGCAGCACACCCAGCAGTGCAGTGAAAAAAGCTGTATAGAGTGCCAGCTTGATGGAATTCCATGCTGTCTTGTATATCCTTGGGTTAAGCAGGACACCCGGCTCGCCATCATTGTAAATTGGGTTTGGTTGCCCAACCCAGTTCTGCAAGGTTAGATTACTAAAACTATAATCCCCGGTCCTCAGCAGGAAAGTATCATAGGTCAGCAAGCCCAGCGGGACAATTAAAACCAGCAACTGAAAGATGATGACACCTGTAAAGAACACCTTTTTCATATTTCTTAGCTTACTTGGCTGAGCGACAAATCCACGTCCCCCGATTGTTTCATAACTCTTGCGAGTGCCAACCAGCCTCTGGTTGAGTGATATTGTGACCATGGCAAAGAGGATCAGGACGATCGCCAGCACAAAGGCATCTGACTTGTCTCCAGCTGCCAGACTACCTCGCAGCATGGTTGCAACCACATAGTACTTAACCGGCGAACCCAGGATGTTCGGACCGCCAAAGGTACCCATAACCTTGGAAAAAGTCATAATGAAGCCGGAAAGCAGTGCCGGTAATACCAGCGGCAAGGTGATCTTGCGCAGGATGCGCCAACGATTGGCACCCATCAGTTCCCCCGCTTCTTCAAGGTTGGAATCGATTGACATAAGCGCTGCCGACACGAACAGGAAAAAGAATGTGTAATAATGCAGCGCACAGCAAATGATGATCGGAACTGGTCCGTACGACAACCAATCGGGTGGACTTTGTCCCACCAGATATTCAAACATCCCCGGTGCTCCACCGGAAAGCCGGTTCTTGAAGAGTACCAGCCAGGCTTGAGCCAGTGTCCAGGAGGGCATGATATATGGCAGCACTGCCAGTTGATTAACCAGTTTCCTACCCGGCATATCTGTCCGCACTACGAGCCAAGCTAATGATCCACCAATCAATAACGATAGCACTACTGTGCCAATTGCGATGGTCATAGAATGCTGCAGTGGGGTTAAAGTGTAAATTTTTCCGAATATACCTGTCATCATCCTGATCCAGTGGAAGAAGGTAAATTCACCCACAACGGCATTGGGGACACGACCGAGATCTGAAAGCTGCCAGGTTACCGTGGTTTCAACCAATTTGTAAAGGGGAATGATGACCATGTAGAACATTATGAATAACATGATCAAAGCCAAAACTACATGAGGTTTTGTCAACCAACGGAAAAACCTCCTGGTAGTGGCATGCATGCGTTGGGCAGCAGGTTGAGGTATGATTGCATGGTTTACCATGAACTTCATCCTTTATTATTAATGCTAATTATCAAATCCGATTTTCAAACGGCACAAATCTACCTGTAAGAGTTCTTGCTGTCAGCTCTCTTGAGTTGATCACGCAATTGATCCAAATTATCGAGATTCGTCATCACTTTTTCCTGGTCCACTGAGCTCAATGCCAGAAGCATGGTATTTACAATAGTCATTGGAACAGTAAGGGAATGGAAAGCAGATACCGGTCCGCGTCGAGCTGCCAGAATAATGTCCGCCTTATCTCCAACCATGGGGCCCAACGTATCTGTTATCAGGATGACCTTGGACTTTAACTGATTTGCATAATCCAGGACCATCTTCAGGTTGGGTGTAACATTGAAGAAACCGATGGCGATCAACAGATCGCTGCTGTTCATGAGCAGCATCGGTTCAAGCATCTCCCGTCCGGAAGTACTCAACGGGATTACGTGCCTGGCGGAACGAGTCAGCCGTATCTCAAGCAGATCAACCAGGGAGATGGATGGTCCTAGTCCAAAAACAAATATACGCTGGTGGGTGCGCAGCAACTCAATCGCCGAATTCAAGGCTTTCCGGTCAAGGGTCTGAAGGGATTCAGTCAGATAATCGATCTCTGAGGCGACCAGACGTTCAAAGATATCCCCCCCATCATGCAAATCCTCCAAACGGCTGCGTAATCGGGCAGAATGGGTCAGGCGAAGGCGAAAACTGTTCTGTAAAGCTATGCGCATACTCGGATAGCTATCGAAGCCAAGCGACCGGGCAAAACGCACCATGGTTGCTTCACTTAATTGGAGCCGGTCAGCAATTTCGCTAGCTGAAAGAAATGCGACATCATCCTGGTTCTGGTTAATGAATTGAGCGATGCGTTTTTCACTTTTTGTGAAGCTGTCATAATGCTCACTGATCAATAAACTGAAACCAACCGGATTCTGCAGTTCTGGACTCAATTTTCACCTCTTCCCAAGGTCTAATATATAAGTGGGGTTCTTTCAAGATTAGTTTTAATGAAATTCTACTTACAATTGAATATAATACAACATTTATTTAATTTTTGCAAGTATTCTTGCATTTCATAATCAGTGGACAAACAAATTCTTCGAACCATCCATGTTCCACAATTGGAGCTTGTGATCTTGTTTATAATTCAGTTACCGTTCGAGTTGGACAGATCTCAGATCACTTTGGATCTGTTCGTCACCATTAAATTGCCACAACTGTGGGATTCGTTTCACAACGATAAGGGCAGCCAGTACGCATCCCACACCACCGGATATGATCGCAAATGGAACACCCAGAATCTGTGCCACCAGACCAGATTCCATTTCTCCAAGCTGAGGGCCTCCTTTAAAGAAGATCTGGGTGATGCTGATCATCCTGCCGCGCATTTCATCCGGGGTTAATATTTGCCTGACTGTGTTCCTTATTATGGAACTCAGACCATCGAACACACCGATCAGAATAAGGGCGGTCATGGTCAGCCAGAACGAGGTCGATAATCCGAAGAGAATGGTCGCCCCGCCAAACATAGCCACCGATATGGAGATCAGCATTCCCTGTCTTTGCAAATAATTCTTTTGGGAAAGGTATAAACCCACAAGTAGTGTTCCCATGGATTGAGAGGCAGACAGCCATCCATACTGGATTGGACCAACATGCAGAATATCTCTTGCCACAAAAGGCAGAAGGGTATTCGCCGAAGAGAAGAAGGTGCCAAAGAAATCCAGGATCATGACAGAAAAGATGATGGGTGTACCGGTAATGAATTTGAACCCTTCCTTGACCTCTCCCCAGGTTTCCCTCATTCCAAAAGATTTCTTTTCAACCTGGTATTGGACATCACCCATGGCGATCAGGGCGGCGATGACTGCCAGGTAAGACAAGGCGTTTATCCAGTACGCCCATTGCAATCCCCAAAATGCGATCACGACTCCAGTCAAGGCCGGGCCAAGAATTCCTCCAACTTTGGAAGCGATCGTGTTCAGGCTGTAGGCATTAGCCAGGTCCTGGCGCGGGACCAGGGAAGGGATGATGGCTTGCCTGGCGGGCACGTCAAATGCCACCACCACTGATTGAGCAGCAGCCAGTGCGAACAGAAGCCACAGGGTCATCACTCCGACAGAAGTGACCAGTCCTAGTATCATGGCTACGAATGTTAATCCCAACTGGGTAAGGATCGCCATTTTTCGACGGTTGACCCGATCGGCAATAACACCGGCAACTATGGAAAGCAGGATGACAGGCAGGAATCTGACAAGCCCGATGCCACTGATGACCATGGGCTGATCGGATAACGTCCGCAAGTGCCAATACCATGCCCACAATTGCATTTGAGATCCCGCTATGGATACCAGGTGACCGATCCAATACATGCGGAAAGATCTGGATCTGAATGCGGGAGGAACCACCAGGATTTTTCTCAATCCATATCCAGGATCGCGCGAATTTCAGGTGTCACCCACAAGGCTGCACCTGTCGTATCGACCGCCATGTCACAGACTTCCAACTGTGGACGGTAAGCGATCTCAGCCATGATGAACTGGTCCTTAAAATATCGATTCCGAAAATATGTCGGTTCATACTTTTTCCGGTAATCAATATCCCGTTTCCACTTGCGTTTCAGGCGGATCGGATCGTCGGTCAGATAGACCACTTTGATTCCGATCAAATTGACCACTTCCTCGATCAAAAAGGGGAAATTTCCTTCAATAAACACGATGTCAGCCGGTTCGATCTCGATCGGCACACCATCTGGTTTCAAATTGCCTGCCAGGTCGTGGCTGGAGGTGGCGTAAATAAAATCGTAACGAGGTATGCTGATCTTTTTACCCTGAGATATATCCAGCAGGCTTTGCTTGAAGAGCTCAAAATGAAGTGCAGCCTTGCCCTGGGTGAAGATGCCCTTCTCTTCCCTGTAATCCCGGTCTGTCAAGAAATTATCCAATTCTATGGAAGTTGTCTGTTTTCCATCCAGTGCGAACACATCTTTTAACCGTTCAACGATCTCAGTCTTACCAGCTGCAGTCGGTCCGGCAATTGCCAGAAGGATGGGCGTACCTCGGGTTGCGATCAGCCGTTTTATATACTTGAAGAACAAACCGTCCACACTTTGATTGGCTTCCTTGAATTCCTTATAGCCGATGTCCTGCTGATGATCGAACTGTTTTTGGAGGCGCTCAAATTGACCGAATGGTTCCCCGCCAAAATGAGTCCGCACAGATTCGGAAAAATAAACCGTTCGATGTAAAAAATAAAACCCGCGGATATCAAAATAAAATAATTCATTTACCCATTCCACGGGGTACTTCCCGGAGACCAGCCCGACCAGCAACATGCGTGTCAGGCGCAGGATGTTTTCGTCCAAAACGATGGTATCAGCAACCTTCGGCTTGATCTGGATCCGATCAAAGAACGAACGATCATTCACCATGGCTTCGATCGACTCTTGTGTGTCGATGTAGACGGAGCTCCAGCCTTTCTGCGGAACCAGGTTGTTCAACCCATAGCGGAATTCATACAATTCAAGGTCAACGATCCCGGGAGTGACCAACTTCATTTTCCCAAACAAAATATCGGAAAATACCATCGGATCAAGCAGATTCTGATCAGTCATTTCATCTACGCTCCATACTTGGCAATACGCCCGGCATTTGCCAGTGCCAGAGGCATCACATCTTTCGCAGGGATAATTCCCAGGCTGCCTCGCAAGCAGGCGCGTTCCCCAAACTCTGGAATACCGTCCGGACGGACAATTTTGGAATACAGCAGGGTCGGTACTGGATGCCAGGAGTGAGACTTAAGCACTGCCGGGGAGGAGTGATCACCGCTGACAATGATCACATCCGGATCTAAGGCGACCAGGCGCGGGATCAATTCATCCACTTCTTCAATGGCTTTCACCTTTCCGAAAAAATCGCCATTCTCACCACAGGTATCTGTCTTTTTCACATGCAGGTAAAAGAAGTCAAAATCATTCCAATTCTTTTCAAGGGTTGTGAATTCATCGGAAATGGAACTGCCTTCAACCTTCAGGACTTCCATTCCTGCCAACCTGGCAACGCCGCGATACATCCCATTCAATGCGATGGCTGCCGGAGTTAACTTGAACAATTCCTGGTAAGAGGCTATTGCAGGTAATTGTGCAAAACCACGCAGCATGATCATATTGGCAGATGCATTTTCTGCAAGAATATTTCGTGCCTGCTGGATGAACCGGTTGGCAAATTCAGCTGCCCTGAGAGAGTTTGAAGTTGTTGCATAAATCTCCAGCGGTGGCACTCCAGTCCTTTGCGGATCTGAATCGCTCAGGGTATCTTCCAACCCGGGGGCACGCATGATGAAGGCGAAGCGATGCTCTTTAATAGGTTCAATGAAAAATTCGACACCTTCAACCTTGATGCCTCTCAGCTGCTCGATCAGCGTGGATGCTTGCACGGTTGGAATCCGTCCTGCGCGTCGGTCGAGCAATATGCCCTCCGAATCCAGCAGGCAGAAATTTCCACGGGCGGCAACATCATCTGCTCCCAGTTCAAAATCGACACCCAGCGCTTCCAGTGCACCGCGTCCTATCTCATATCTGATCGGGTCATATCCAAAAATGGCAAGGTGACCGGGTCCACTGCCAGGTGTGATACCTGGTCCGACAGGGACCGTCAAACCCAGTGCCGATTGAACTGCAAGTTTATCAAGGTTTGGAGTAGACGCAGTCTCCAATTCGGTCTTTCCACCAGGTTTGAGAGGCAACCCTCCAAGTCCATCCAGGATGACCATGGCGATCTTTGTTTGTGCGGGAATGATCAATTTTTTTATAAATTCCAATTCCATGCGAGGTTCCTCAATTTTGCAGACAATTTCTCCCAACGCCCTTGACAAATGCATCGTAGGCATACCTGGTTTTTGTGTAATCTCCATCCCGGTCCAGGGCAAGACTGCGACCGATCCCTGACACGATTTTCCCAAGACCGATCTTCTCCATCTCGGCTTCCAGTTTTTCTAGTAATAAGGGAGCGCTGCCAGGTTCAGTACTGCGTCCGTCAAAAATTACATGAAGATAAACTTCGTTTAATCCTTTTGCTTTCGCCATCTTTATTATCGCCAGCGGATACTCAATGGATCCATGCGAACTCTTTTCGGTAAGCAATCCGATCAGATGCAAGTTCACATTCTTCTGACGGACATTCTCGATTGTATTGTTGAGGATTTCATTGTTGTAAAATGAGCCATCCTGCATGGCGCGCTCCAGGCGAACATCATCCTGAATGACCACTCGTCCACAACCAATATTCAAATGTCCTGCTTCCGAATTCCCGGCTTTACCAGCCTTTAAACCCACCGCCTCACCCGAAGCCTGTAATTGGCTGCAAGGATATCGCCTGCACAGATCATCCCAAACTGGAGTTTCTGCCAGGTGGATTGGGTTGGTGTCGTCATTTCTGCCTATCCCCCAGCCATCCAGGATGATCAGCAGCACCTTCCGCCTGCCCCCCCAATGGTAAGAATAAGTCAATGCTTTGCCATCCATTTCTTCAGGTTGCTCCAACCCCAGGGCAGATAAAATGGTCGGAGCCAGGTCTGCCAATATTCCATCCTGCAAACAGGTCGTAGTTGACCAGGCGGGATCGATCAGGATGAAAGGGACAAGGTTGGCGGTATGGGCACTATTTTTCGTTCCATCCGGTTTGATCATTTCTTCCAGGTTGCCATGATCAGCTGTAACCATGATCACGTAATTTGCAGATAGGGCAGATTCGATCACCTTGCCCAGCCATTGATCGACCATTGCTGCGCACTGAATTTTTGCCATGTCATTTCTGGTATGCCCGATGACATCCCCATTGGCGAAGTTGGTCACAATCAGATCATAACCAAGTTCAATTCCTTTCATCAACTCGCGAGAAACCTTTTCCAGGCTCAGCCCGGGTACTTTGTCAAACGGGATCCCTTTGATGGAAGGAACGCAAAGATCAATTTCGCCTGCAAATGGCTGGTTTACCCCACCATTGAAGAAAAACGTGATGTGGGAAAATTTTTCCGATTCTGATATATGCAGTTGGCGCAGTCCGGCCTGGCTGGTGACTTCACTCAGACTTTTATGGATCTTTACCGGCGCAAACGCCACCGGCAGATCTTTGAATTTTTCATGGTAGAGCGTCAAGATCACAAAGTTCAGATCGCTCAAAAACGGTCGGGGGAAACCAGTAAATTCCGGCTGGGTGAATGCTTCGGTCAACTGGACTTCACGTTCACCGCGCCTGCAACAAAAGATAACCGCATCTCCATCCGTGATCCTGCCGATGGGATGCTCCAGGGAATCAACCAGGATCAGGGGGTCAAGGGAGTAGTCGGTCTGCCCATCCGCATACAACCCCCGAATACCTTTTGCGATCGCCAATGCACCGCGAGATGTTATCATGGAGCTCACTTCCAATTAATTTGCCCGATCAGGAAATATCTCGAGCAATTCATGAAATTCATGGATGACCCTGTCAGGACGGTTTTCATCATTTATGACAGCATTCACCAATTCACCAGGCTGGAGAAATAGGATCACCATACCAAAACCAGCCGCGCGTGTACCAGCCACATCCCGCTCAAGGTTGTCACCCACATAGGCACAATTCTTGGGCTCCACCTCAGCCCGGCGGGCAGCTTCAAGGTAAATGGACGGATGTGGTTTTCGCCTGCCAAACTCGCAGGAGAGCAAAACGGATTTGAAATATCTGATGAAACCATCGGTCTGCAACCACTCGGGGATCTCACGCCTGCCGATCAGGTTGCTGATGATACCCAGAATATAGCCACGGTTGTAAAGGGAATCAATGACCTGCCTGCCCCCTTCCACCAGCACGCGCCTGCCTTTTGTTTTCCGAAACTGATAAGTCAATTCTTCTGACAGGGGTGCAACCTTCTCCGCGGGAAATTCCGGCGCAAGCCAGATTGTCCAGAGTTCCGATTCGGGGGCTTCTTCCAAATTCTCGAAAGCCCATTTCCGGTATTCTCTGTAACGCGTCTCCAATTTTTTTTGAAAAGCAATGGGATCCTGGTCCGAACCCAGCAGTTCGACTATTTTCTTGCGTGCCTGGTCCATAAAGCTTTCATCCTCGACCAGCATCCTCAAGGTGTTCCCCAGATCCAGAAAGATGGCTTCGATCTCACCTATCATTTATCGACCCACCAGCTTGACCAGATTCCGGTTCGGGAAGATATTCAGCAACTCCTTCAATTCGAGGATGGTGTGATCCGGGTTCACTTCGCCGGTCGGGGGTTCTTTTGCCAATGTCGCCGGTTCGAGGATCAGGATCATCATCCCGTAACCGGCGGCACGAGTGCCTTCCACATCACGGACCGGATTGTCTCCCACGTAAACACACTTTGCCGGCTCAACACCGATCCTGCGGGCGGCTTCCCAGTAGATCTCCGGATTGGGTTTGCGGATTCCCACCTTGGAGGATAGAACGACGGTCTTGAAATACCTGGTGAGACCTTCCGTTTCCAAATAATCCGGGATCTCTGTTTCGGTGATGGTGTTGGCGATGATCCCAAGCAGATACCCCCGCCTGCTTAATTCGATCACAGTCTGAGTCACATCCTCGCGCGGTACCCGGCGACCATCACAATCGCGCCACAAGCGGGTCAGCTTACCGGAAAGAGGCGCGGTCTTTTCAGCAGGAAAATCCGGTAGCATCCATTTCGTCCACATTTCCTTTTCAGAGGCTTCGATTAGCTTCTCTTTTGCTCGTTTTCGTAGGACCTGGTATCGATCTTCGAGCAAATTAACAAAAGCATCCGGCGTCATTTTTGTGCCGGTCAATTTCACGAGCTGCTCCCGTGCCTGGCGCATAAAATCCTCATCCTTGATGACGATCCGCAGAGTATTGCCCACATCCAGGAAGATGGCTTCGATATCATTTTGCATGAGGTATCAATCCTTTCAGGTGAAAAAGACGTGTTGCAGGGATGATTAAATAATTTGCGAGCTCAAAATTCCATTCTTTTGCAAATATTACAACATTTTTCAAAATATTGCAAGTATTCTTTCAAATTATTGACATTTCGTTTTTTTTGGAGTAAACTATTACAATAAATGCACACGTGTGCAATATTAATAATTAAGGATAGGCATGCCAGTCACAATCAAGGATGTCGCCCGCCGTGTTAATGTCTCACACTCTACAGTCTCACGAGCATTACGCGGAAATACATTAATTTCAGAGACAACCACCAGGCGCATCCGCCAGGCTGCGCTGGAACTTGGTTACCACCCCAGTGTAGCGGCGCGCAGCCTGAAAACGAGACGATCCCAGGCACTGGGGGTCATTGTCAGCAGCGTGGATGATCCGTTCTTTAGCGAGGTGTTACAGGGGATCGAAGAAGTCGCTCAGAAAAGCGGTTACAGCCTGTTCATGGCAGCCTCCCAGCGTGACCCCGAACGGGAGAAAGCCATTGTGCAGGTCATGAGCGAACATCGGGTGGATGGGGTCATCATCTGTTCAGCATCTTTCAGACCCGAGCAAAACCGTCAATTCAGGGAATTTGGGATCCCGATCGTGGTTGTCAACAACCAGGCAGCTGAAGATTATCGCTATTCCATCTTCCATGATGATTTGGATGGCAGCCGGCAGATCACCCGCCATTTAATCGACCTTGGGCACAGGCAGATCGCTTACCTGGGTAACGCTTCATCCGGTCGCACCAACCTGGACCGCTTGTCCGGGTATCAGGCGGAAATGGATCTGGCAAGCCTGCCCATTCCGGCAGAACCTATGCATCATATGCACGGGGGAAGTGCAGAGGATGGATATCAAGGATTGGAGCATTTTCTCGCTTTAGACCAGATGCCCAGCGCATTGGTCTGCTTCAATGACATGATGGCGATCGGTGTGCTGAAAAGGTTATACGAGGCTGGGATTCAAGTGCCGGACCAGATCTCAGTGACAGGTTTTGATAACATCGTTTTTTCAAATTTCACATCCCCCCCTTTAACCACCTTTGACCAGCCTAAGAAATTCATCGGGGCAGAAGCTGCCCGTCTGGTGCTGGAATTGCTTGACTCGAGTGATGATCTTTCAAGTTCGCCCAGGGTTCTGAAATTACGCGGCAGTCTGCTAGTCCGCTCAACCACTTCCCGACCAGGACAGGGAGGCCAATGACTGATCTGAATTCGCTGAACCTTTCCATTCGTCCATCGTCTCTTTTTAATAAGGATGATGTGGAATTTGGTTTTTCAGATTCTGCCAGGAGGTCAGGATTGGTGATCCTGGCACCTGCCGGTTGGAAAGGACTGGCGTCCTTTGAAGGGGAGACTGTCCGGCAGGAAGACAAGATCTTGATGCTTTGCCGTCTCACCATTGTGAACGCGATTGCCCTGAGCACCCATTTGCCCTGGTTGCAGCCGCGTCTGCTGGGATTGCAGACCTCTGCAGGACTGGGTGACAGGCTTGGACTGGCTACTCCCGGGCATGTCCGAGCCATTCGAGCCACTCATGGAAAAATTGCTCCCATCTTTGCCCAGCAATCCATGCGGGAAATGAAACGGACCGGGCGCACTCCCCAACAGGTGCTGAGTGACGCCACCTGGGGTATCTTCAGTGAAGGCTGGCATAAAGGGTTCGGAGCGGACGCGGACCATCTCAAGACCGTCCAGGATATTGACGAATGTCTGGTTGCCGGCTTCACCTTCTTCACATTTGACCCGGGGGATCACGTTGACAACCGAGCCGAGACTGCTAGTCTGAGCGAACTGCGCGAACTGGCTGGCAAACTACCTGTTGAGATTCGGTCTGTGGATTGCGGACTCAAAGGTCAACGATTGCGGATCGAAGGGCTGAAGTTTGAATTTGATGAAGCTACCCTGTTGAAGTCTGCAGTGAAATATGGCAACGCGATCGCCCATGTGGCTTCCATGTACCATCACCTGGTCGAATCAGCTGGCAACCAGCCATTCGAACTGGAAATATCCATTGACGAGACCGATCAGCCCACCACACATCACGAACATGCATACATTGTGCATGAATTACAGCGTTTAGGCGTGAAGTGGGTTAGCCTGGCGCCCCGCTACATCGGCAGATTCGAAAAAGGTGTTGATTACATCGGTGACCCAGCAAAATTTGAAGCAGACCTGGCAGGGCACGCAGCCATCGCCCGTCATTATGGACCATATAAGCTCAGCCTGCATTCCGGTTCGGACAAATTCAGCATTTATCCTGCGGTCATGCGACAGACACAAGGTCTGGTGCACCTAAAGACTGCCGGGACGAGTTATCTTGAAGCCTTGCGCACGATCGCAGAATTGGATGCCAATTTCATCAAAGAGATCTATACATTTGCGTGTCAACATTATGAGA
>Ga0315286_10001098_pt1 | contig 24122 bp, 20 predicted proteins | sample YL17G10_0_MG_FD_205038 | JGI IMG/M metagenome (GOLD analysis project Ga0315286, IMG submission 205038) | Sediment microbial communities from Yellowstone Lake, YNP, Wyoming, USA - YL17G10_0 | ecosystem: Environmental > Aquatic > Freshwater > Lake > Sediment | place: USA: Wyoming | collected...
ATCTTCCGTGGGCGGTTGCGCTTGCGTCGGTGTGCGTTGGCGTAGAGGTGCTGTTGATCTCGGACCGACAGTTCTTCTGCGGCACTGACGGAGGGGTCGAGCTCTATGTCCTGCAGCCTGCTTACTTCATGCTGGTGGTCCCGTGGGCAACCGGCCTCGCATTCGGATCAATCGCAGCCGTGGCCACGGGGAAGGTCTGAGCGCGTGCTGCAGGAGCTGACGAACGCGGGCGGGGTGAACGCGACCTATACGACGGAAAACGACTCGTACTACGGGACCCTCCTGCACCTCCAGCGCACGGGGGTGAGCAGATTCCCGCTCTACGACGAGATCGGCAGCGCGAGGGGCCTCGTTGATGCCTCTGGCGTCGTGACCGATACCTACGACATGGACACGTTTGGCAAGCCGGTCTCGACCACCGGCTCCACCCCGAACCCATACCGCTTCGGTGGGGCGTGGGGCTACATCAACGGCGTGTCGGGACTGCAGCAGTTGGGGGCGCGCGGTTCTATCCCTAAGTCCGCCAAGGGCGGACCGGGACCCCGGCCCAGAGGGCCTAGGGGCTGGCCGGAGATAGGCCGCTTCATCCAATCCCTAAGCCCCGCGGGCCGGGATGGCGGCCGGAGGCCTAGCCACAGGACCCCATCGGGGATGGGATGAAGCTTCCCCTCGTCGAGTTCGCCTGGGCGAGGTGATGGTTCCCAGCGACTCTACCGCCCTTGTCCGGGCCGAGCGCCTTGTGCTATAATCCGGCAAGCATGCAGTCCCGGCCGGGGTCCGGCCGGGCTTCGTTCACTTTGTGGCTCCGCTCGGCCCGGCTGAGATCCCATTCCGCGCCCGCCGGAGCCGCGGCGATCATAACTGGAGAGTCCCGTGAAGCGAACATATCAACCAAAGCGACGCAAGCGCGTCCGCACGCACGGCTTCCGCAGCCGCATGAGCACCACCGGCGGCCGCAATGTGCTTCGCCGCAGGCGAATGCGGGGCCGCGCCAGGCTAGCCGTCGGACCCTCGAAATCCGGGCGATCCTGAGTGCAGCGCCTGCGCCGGCGGAAGGAGATACAGCGGGTGTTTCGAGGAGGGCGCCGCGGTCAGGCCGCCGTCGTTGTCTTGCACGCACGCCGACGGGAGTCAGACGAAGTCTCCCCGGCCGGCCCGCGGCTCGCCGTGGTCGCTGGCAAACGGTTCAGGACCGCGGTGGCACGGAATCGGGCGCGCCGGATCACTCGCGAGGCCAGCCGAGCGCTGCTAAGGGATGTGCGCGAGCCATGGGACTTGGTGTTGGTGGTGCGGACGGAGGTTCTCGACCAGCCCCACCAGAAGCTGCTAGCCGATCTGCGTGCGCTGATGCAGGAGGCAGGTATGCTTCCAGAGGGACCGGTGGCGGTCGCATGAACGCGCAATACCCGATGCCCGGAGCGACTTTTCCCGCGCGAGGCGCCGTCGCGCTGGTGCGATTCTACCAGCGGTTCATCAGCAGCATGAAGCCGCCCACCTGCCGGTTCTACCCGTCGTGCTCCGAGTACGGTGCCCAGGCGATTGCCCGCCGCGGGCTGTGGCGTGGCGGCCTGCTCGCCCTCTGGCGCGTATTGCGGTGCAACCCCTTCTCTGCCGGCGGCTACGATCCGGGCCCATGGGCCGAGGGCGACGCTGACCGGGGCGCCCCATGAGGATCGCTCGGCTGGCACTGCTTCTCCTGCTTCTCCCTCTTCTCGCGGGCTGCTTCGGCGCCGGTGGCGTGCCCCTATCCGACACGAGCCGCGAGTCTATTGCCGAATCGTTGGAGGAGATTGACCGGCTCGGCGAGACCGAGATCAGGGCTCGCATTGGCTCGTTCGAGCAGGAGCTTGCCCCCATTGCCGACAGCAAGGACCTGAAGTTCAAGGACAAGGCGGCGCGCCTCCGCCTGCTTATCGCCTACTGCTGGGAGTCGGTCGGCGAGTACGACGAGGCGGTAAGCTGGTACAAGCAGGCAGTTCAAAGCCAGTACGGGTCGGTGGCGTATCTGCGGATGGCAGATATCGCGGAGTCCCTGGCCAAGCAGCCGGAAGCTGACAAGGCGGTCTGGACCAAAGAGGCGATCAGCGCGCTCGAGCGTGCGACCGCCTTCCGGCTCGAGTTCGACCCGGCGACCCGTCGGCTGCGAGGGCCGTACACGCTGGCGCGAGTTCCCTCCGTCGGCCGGACAGAGGGCGTTGTCTGGGAGAGAGACCGCGATATCGTGCGGCTGGCAAGGGAGCAGCTCGACGGTCACTACCGCGAAAGGCTGATCTACCGGTTCTTCGACTCCCTCGTCAGCGTCTCGCTATGGGCAGGCGAGAACGGGGCCTACATCGTCGCCATCGCGCTGCTGGCGATCCTCGCCAAGCTGATCACGACCCCTCTTTCGGCCTCGCAGTTCCGCAGCATGCGCTCGATGCAACTGCTCCAACCGGAGATCAAGAAGCTCCAGGCGAAGTACAAGGACGACAAGCAGCAGCTCGCGAAGGCGCAGATGCAGCTCTTCAAGGAGGCGAAGATCAGCCCGTTCTCGAGCTGCCTGCCGATGCTAATCCAGATGCCGATCCTGATATGGGTGTACTACGGCATCCGCTATTTCGTCTACCGTTTCGAGGGCGTGCAGTTCCTCTATCTCCCAAGCCTGGCCGACCCTGACTTCCTGATCATCGGAGGTCGCCCGCTCCCCGGTCCCCTGCTGCTTCTCTATGCCGTCAGCATGTACTTCTCGCAGAAGCTGATTGCTGCACCCGCGGCCACGCCCGAGCAGGCGCAGCAGCAGAAGCTGATGACGTACATGATGCCGGTGATGTTCCTCTTCATCCTGAAGGACCTCCCGGCCGCCTTCATCCTCTACTGGTTCCTCCAGAACATCCTCATGACCGGCCACCAGTTCCTCATGATGAGAACGACGGCGGCGCAGGTCGCGGCGCTGGCTGACCCCAGTTCGCAGCAGCCGCGCCCCAAGCCGCCGGGGCCACCTCCCGAGGCGCTGGAGAAGCTGTCGCAAGGAACGCAGCGCGCCAAGAAGAAGAGGAAGAAGCATTAGGGACCTGGGGGATCGTGCTGTGGGTGCGGGGTTGTGGAGGCACTTCGATGGATTCGATTGAGCAGATAGGCCGTAACGTAGAGGACGCTGTCGCCGCCGCCCTCAAGGCCCTCGGCGCTTCGCGCGAAGAGGTGAAGGTGGAGGTTCTCTCCGAGGAAAGCCGGGGGATTCTGGGGAGCATCCTGGGCTACTCCTCCGCCAAGGTCAGGGTGACCCGGAGGGCGCCCGTGGCGCGGCCGGCCGAAGGCGAGCCCCAGCCGGTGGAGCGGGAACCGCGTCTGGCTGAGCCCCAGCCCATTCCGCCCCGCGCGGCCGAGGTTGGCGAGCAGGGGGAGCGTTCGGAGCTGGCGGCGCGGGCGGCCGAGATCGCCGACGAAATCGTCCGGCTCATGGGCCTCAGCGCCAAGACGATCGTCGTCGAGGACAGCCCCGAAGCCGTCTCCCTGGAGATCCACAGCGACGATGACCTGGGCCTGCTGATCGGCAAGCACGGCCAGACCCTCTCGGCCCTCCAGCTGGTCGTGGCGATGATGGCGAACCGTCCACTGCCGCCGGACGATCGGCGGCGGGTGATCATTGATGCCGAGGGGTACCGCGCTCGGCGCGAGCGGGCGCTTCAGTCCATGGCGCACAGCGCGGCGCAGCGGGCAAAGCGCAGTGGACGGCCGGAGACCATCTCCTCATTGAACGCGAGGGAGCGGCGCATCATCCACTTGGCGCTTGCCGATGACCCGGAGATAACGACGCGCAGCGAGGGCGAGGAGCCTGACCGCTCGATCATCATCACCGCCAGCGGAGGGGAGCGCGAGCGCGACCGGGACGGCCGTTATTAGCGCAGCCGCCTATAGCCCGCGGTAGTACTCCTCAACCGCCTCGTAGTCAACGGTCTCGTCCGGCGCCTTGCCCAACTTCCGGTAAAGGTCGGCCCGGCCCTTCATGTCGGCAAGCAGCACCGCGCGGGCGTGGATCGCCACCTCTTCCGCGACCTCCACGGGAACGACCACGACGCCGTCGTCGTCACAGCCGACAATGTCTCCCGGCCGAACCTGCACGCCGCCGCAGCCGATTCGGGTCTCGACCTCGACGAGTTCGATGCGACCAGGGATGATCGTGCGGCCGCGCGCGCGGGCACATACCGGCGTCTTCTGTAGCGCGAGCTCGGCGGTATCGCGGACACAGCCGTCGGTCACGATACCGACCGCGCCCGCCACGATCATGCTCATGCTGTTGGCCGACCCCCAGAAGCCGACCTCTTTCGCGCCTCCGGTATCGGTAACTATCACGTGCCCCGCCTTCAGCCCCGTAGTCCTGGCGGGCGGCACCTCCTTGAACCAGATGCCGTGTGCATCCACGATCTCCTCGGTCGTCTCCAGCTTCCACATGGGGCGGTTCGCCGGGACGCAGCGCTGCGTGTAGGCGACTCCCCAGAACTGCATGCCCAGCCACAGCGGCCGGATCTCCGGCGACATCAGTGTCAGGTCGAAGTAGCCGATACCATCGAGCGCATCGCATACATCTACTAACCGCAGGTATCGGTACAGCTTGCGCAGCTCGAACGGGTCCTTAGTCTGTTTGCGGCCGGCGGCCATGGTTCACCCTCCCGGGGAGTATTGGCAACCAGTCTTCGCCGCGCTGCTAGCGGCTCCCCTCCCGATCGGGAGCCGTCTGTCCCTGGCAGGCTCCTGGGGGCTGTGGGTGCCCCGTACGCCTTCCGCGGTTGACGGCCTCGGCGGGCGAGGCCGAACGAAGTCGAGGCCCCGCCCCACCAGGCGGGCAACTTCACTGCCCATAGACAAGGAGATGCGCGTCATGCTTCAGCCGCTTGGTGACCGGGTGCTCGTGCGCCCATCGGAGGAAGAGGAGCGAACTGCGGGAGGAATCATGCTTCCCGACACCGCCCGAAAGAGGCCGCAGGAGGGAAAGGTGTTGGCTGTCGGCGCGGGCCGGGCGCTGAAGGACGGAAAGCGCGTCGCCCTGTCAGTGAAGGTCGGCGACACCGTCGTCTATTCGAAGTACGCGGGAACCGAGGTGAAGGTGGAAGGTGGTGACCTCGTGATCCTCGATGAGGACTCGATTCTCGCAGTGCGCGAGTGAATCTCTGGTTTGCGCGCTCACGCGTCGCGCATCGGCAGCTGTAAGCTGGCTCTAAGACGCGGCCCTCGCGAACTGCGAGGGCCGCGTTCTTCTCGGCCTTCTCCACGATCGAGAGTTCGCATCTTGCCCGCGCCGCGCCCCGAGCTCACGCGCGCGCGTAAAAGAGTTCGCGACATTTTGCGTTCCACATATGTGAATAATGCGGAATGGTATGGCATATGTCCCTGTAGTTTGTCGCGCGTACGCGTAAGCGCGCCAGTGGCCAAGAGGCGGTTCGGCCACTTATCAACGTGCCGTGCCGAAAGGGCCTTAACCCGGGTGGTAGGCGGTGCCGGACGAACGGGCATCCGCGGCGCGCAGAAAGGGGGTCGTGAAAGTTGCCGGCTAAGAAGAAGGCGGCGAAGAAGGTTGTGAAGAAGGCGGCTCCGAAGAAGGCCGCGAAGAAGAAGAAGTAACCGGCTGTAACGATGTGAGAAGTCGGGCGAGAGCTTTGCTCTCGCCCGACTGCATTTTGGGGGCTAACTCTCGGGAAGCCGACTCCAGAAGAACGGATCAACCGCTTCATGGTGGACGTACACCGCGTAGTGCAGATGCGGCCCCGTGGCGACACCCGTCGAGCCAACTCGACCGATCACCTGTCCTTTGCGCACGACCTCGCCGGCCTGCACCTCGATCGCGGACATGTGGATGTATAGCGTCGCGACGCCGAGCCCATGATCGAGGATCACCGTCTTGCCGTGAAGCACAAACGCGTCATCGGCCAGCGACACCAGGCCGTCGGCGGCCGCGCTCACCGGCGTACCCTCCGGGCAGGCGATGTCCACTCCCCGGTGTCGGTAGTCGAACTTGCCGTTGACGTACCGCTGAAGCCCGAATTCGGTGCTGAGTCGCCCCTGGACGGGCGTGGCGAAATCGTCGCTCCAGCCCCTCTCAGGGCTCACCAGGTCCAAGGCGGCTCCGATCAGCTCTCGCTCCCGCGCCGTTGCCGCCGCCGAGTACTTCGCCTCCTGGGTCGCAGAGAGCCTGAGGCGCTGCACGCCAAATCTGCGCGGTCTTACCTCGATCGGTACGGTCTGCCTGCCCATCGCGCCATCGGCGTATTTCCAGTACAGCGTCGCGTGGTGGCCTCCCGGCTTCGTAGATAGCGCGACGGGTAGCACGACCTCGTACCCGTCTTCGGTTGGTAGAAGCTGGTACGATGCACCCGCCCACGAGCACGACGCGCGCAGCAGCTCCCGATCCGGTCGCACAGTCAGGAAGATGGCTTCACCCACTCGGGGGCTTGCCGGCCGGGCCGAGATCTCCAGCGCGGCCGAGGCCGCCGTCGCCAGCCACACGCACAGGAGGAGACAGGCTGCGATCCTAAGTCCGGTCATCGCAGCCGCACCGTGAGCTTCTCGACCATGTGATGCGGGTAGTAGGATTCCTTCGCCTTCCGCAGACCTTCGATGCCGAGGTCCTGCTCGCGGTTCACGTACTTGATGTGTTGCCATTCGTGCTCCAGGAACTGCTGGTTCATCATCTGGTAGAGACCATGAAACGTGGCGTTCGCCTTCTCGATGTGAATGACCACCGTCTCCGGATTGAGCAACTCTCCAAGAGTGAATGCCTCGATCTTGCCATCTATCTCGATGCACCCACCGGTCACGCCCAGTGTCTCGAAGTTGTCCAGCACCGCCTTCACCGCGCTGCTCTCCGCGCGCAGTGTTGCCACAAGATCGCAGTGCTTCTCATCACACCACTTGTCCTGTAGCTCCTGGCAGGCGGGCGCAAGGTCTGGTGTGAGTTTGCGGTAGGCGAACTGGTGCTGGCTCGTGAACTGCTCGAGGTGGTTGCGCTTGCGGTGGTAGCGATTGCCGCTCAGCCTGATCAGATCCTCAACCAGGTAGACGTAGTCCCAGTTATCGCGGTCGGCCTCGATGACGAACTCCGCCTCAGTGACGCCGAGTCGCTGGAGATCCGCTCCGGTCGCGCGCGCCATCACCGGCGCGTGTCCGTTGGCGCGCATGTGATCGAGGCACTGGCGCACCACCGCGGCGTCGGCGCCATCGCCGAGCGGCGGAAACAGGAACGAATCCTCGGGATCGGCGCGCCAGGAGAAGACGGCGAGCGCCCCCCGCACCTCGGAAAGCCGGAGCTGGTAGGCGTCACGCCAGATGAACAGGTTGGTGAACGTCAGCTCTGACTGCTGCCTGGGTTGCGCGCGGATGAAGGCGGAAACGGCATCGCGGTCGGCGAGGGTCAGCGGTCTCATCTCGGGGAGGGATGGAAAGCTGGTCACGCGCGTGCCTCAGAGACGCCAAAACGGCTCTTGACAGTACCTATCAGATATGGTATATGATAGCAGATGATAACGTATGATAGTTCATCTCGTCCGGCGAAGGAGAACAGAACATGGCCGCGAAGACGAGCGCGCAGCTCCCCGTTGCGGACCTGATCTGGGTTTGCCGTCGGCTGGCTTCAGCCCTGCAAGCCGATGAGCCGGTTCTGTCAGTGCTGGACTCGCTGGCTCGGGAAGGTCAACCCGGCGCGGCAAAGGCGCTTCGGGCGATGCGCCGACGGGTTGCCACGGGTGATCGGATGGGGCGCGGCCTGGCAGACATGGGCGTGCCGGCCTACGTCTGGGGGGGCCTTCTCTGCGCCGAGCTGCAGGGGGACCCGCTGAAGGCGCTTGCGCGCATCGCCGCTCGCCTGGAGTTCGAGCAGTCGCTAGCGCGACCCGGCGACGCTTCGATCCACTCGTATGCGCTCGGCCTGGGGCGGCTCGGTGTGATGTTGGACATCGGCGTCCCTGTCCTCACTGCGCTGGAGGCTGCCGCCGAGATGCTTCCGGAGGCAGCGCGACAAGCGCTGCTCGGCGCGCGTAAACACATCTGCGACGGCGCCGAACTCAGCGACGCGCTCGCGGAAACCGCTCGCGGCCTGCCACCGCTGACCGTCGAGATGATCCGCGACGCAGAACGGGACAACCGACTGACGGAGGCGCTGCCGGTCATAGCCGACTACCTTCTCGACGTTGCGCAGCAACACTCGGCCCGCCGGCCGAACGACACTCTCTCGAATGATGCGCCCGCCCTCGCTGGCGCTCAGGCAGACAGGTCGCATCATCCGGCGAGGCAGCGACACAACGTGTCGCCGAAGCAGGAGGCGCACAATGGCTAGCAAGAAGCAGGTTCGCAAGAAGGCAACGATCTCGAAGCGCGAGGCGACCAACGCAAGCGAGGTGCTGGACCTGACGGCAGCGACCGCGTTCCTGAAGGTCAGCAAGCCCACCTTCTACCGCTGGCTCGCGCAGGGGAAGCTCAAGGGGTTCAAGGCGGGGACGCAGTGGCGCTTCTACCGCGCCGACCTGGAGAACTTCCTGCGAGCGGAAGAGCCGTCCGCGCTCCAGGTTGACGCCGACGCGGTGCGGGCCGCGGTGCAGCAAGCGCGGAAGGCTCGCGGGCTCAAGCCGGTCGAATGGCCGAAAGCGGAGACGGCGGAAGAGGCCACCGTGATCGGCACAGTCAACACCCTCATCGGCGACGCCATCGAGGCTAGGGCGAGCGATATCCATATTGACGTGAACGCGGACGAAACCTTCGTGCGCTATCGCGTTGACGGCGCGCTCAGTGAGGTGATGTCGTTGCCAAGACACGCCGCTCCCGCGATCGTCTCCCGCCTCAAGCTCATGGGTGACATGAACATCTCCGAGCGCCGCATCCCCCAGAACGGCCGGATCGCTACTGGATACCAGGGCAGGGACTACGACGTACGCGTCCTGACCATGCCGGCCATCTTCGGTGAGAGCGCCATCTGTCGCATTCTCGACCAGGGCAGCGTGCTTATCGGCATGGACAAGCTCGGCATCTCGAAGCCCGTGCGGGAGGCGCTGGGGGCGAAGCTTCGGGCTCCCAACGGGCTGCTGGTCGTCACGGGCCCCGCTGGCAGTGGGCGCACCACGACGATCTACTCATGCCTCAACCTGATCAACTCGCCCAAGCTTAAGGTCTGCACCATCGAGGATCCGGTGGAGTACCGGCTTCGGGGGACGATGCAGGTTCACATCAACCGCAAGGCGGGGCTGACGTTCCCGGTGGCGTTGAGGTCGTTCATGCGGGCCGACCCCGACATCATCATGGTTGGGGGCTTGCACGACCTCGAGACAACAGAAGGATGCGTGAACGCGGCGATGACCGGCCACCTCGTGCTGACCGCGATGCTGCCGCAGGACGCGCCCTCGGTCGTGACCCGGCTCGTCGAGATGGGGGTCGAGCCATTCCTGGTCAGCTCGGCGCTCATCGCGGTGCTGGCACAGCGCCTGGTCCGTCGCGTCTGCCCACACTGCACCCAGCAGCACAGACCTCCCGCCGATGTGCTCCATCGGCTGCAGGAGAAGACCGGGCTCGACCTCACCGGCGCCAAGCTCGTCCGGGGCAAGGGCTGCAAGGAATGCCGGCAGACCGGCTACCGCGGCCGCACCGGGCTGTTCGAGTTCCTCCAGGTCGCGGGGGAGGTGCGCGACCTGATCGCTAAGCCGGCAACGACAGAGGAGCTTCGCGCGGCCGCGATCGCATCTGGAATGACGACGCTGCTAAGGGACGGCGTCGAGAAGGCGATGCAGGGCGTGACCACGGTGGAAGAGGTGATGCGCGTGCTCGGCGGCTGAGGTCTGAGGTCGTGGCCCCCATTCAGGGCGATAGCATTTGGTGCATTTGCATACCGGCCTCTCCCCGAAGGGGCATGAGACTACAGCCCAGGGCGAAGCCCTGGGTAGGAGGAAGCAAGATCCGTGAGCCCTGTAAGCGCGCAAGACAACGAACAACGCATCTGTGTCGCCCTTTCAGGGCTGCTTGTTGTTCTGCCACTCGCCCAGGGCGTTGCCCTGGGCTTTCCTATGGCGCCCCTTTTGGGGCTTCACAGGAGGATGCGAGCAGGCAGCGACAGCTTCCTTCCGCATGAACGCGAACGCCACGAACTGGTCATGCCCGGCAGTAACTCAGTGCTCACTCAAGGATGCGACCGCCCTGCGCCCTGCTGGCCCTGCTCTCGTACTGGACAGGTGGCCCGGGAGAAGGTATAGTGCCCTCACTTGGGGTTTCATCCAGGCAGAAAGGAGGGCGCAACGATGAGGTACCACAACTGGCCGCTCAACTGCATCGTCCCGCGCCCGCGCGCTCTGCCTGGGGCATGGCTCACCGGCTGAGTTCCTCTTTCAGCCCATCCCGCTGAACCCGCCACAGGCAACCGGGCCTGTGGCTTTCTCTTTTCGTGTGAACTTGTCGGCCCGATTCTGCATCCTATCTATGGGAGAGGGGACACCGTGACTGCACCAAAACCAAGACGCAAGCGCACCAAGCATCGGCTGTTGCTGTTCGGCGCAGGGGCGGCGATGCTGCTCCTGCGCGGCCGGCCGTGCCAGGCGGAGGAAGCGGCCACCGATAGCGCGCCGCCCACGATCGCGGCGGTGCAGGTGACGGAGCCGCCGGTGCTCGACGGTAAGCTCGATGATGCCTGCTGGCAGCAGGCGAGCCACATCGCTGGGCTCTGGCGCACGGATCATGATGCGCCGGAGTTGGAAAGAACGGAGGCCTGGCTGTGCTACACCTCGCAGGCGATCTACGTCGCCTTCCGCTGCTACGACTCCGAGCCATCTCAGATCAAGGCGACGCAGAAGAAGCGGCAGGGCAGCTTCGGCGATGACGACTGGGTGGGCTTCTGGCTCGACGTGGCGCCTGGCAGCCTCGCGTTCTTCTACAGCTTCCGGGTGAACCCGGCGGGCACGCAGTTCGATAGCACGCCCGGCGGCACCTCGGAGAAGGTGGAGTGGAAGGGCGACTGGCGGGCGGCGGCGACAGTGGATGCAGAGGGCTGGGCGGCCGAGATGGAGATACCGTTCTCCATCCTGCGCTACCCTGACGGCCAGACCAGCTTCCGGTTCGATGTCGCGCGTCAGCTTGCCCGGAAGCAGGACTACGCCATCTGGCCGGCCGGCTTCGCGCGCACCTTCAATGCCAGCGCGTGTGCTCGGTGGACGGGGATCGCAACCCCGCCCGTCCCGTTCCGTTCGTGCTTCATGCCCTACGCGCTCTCGGTCTTCTCGGAAGATGACGAGGACCGGGAACCGCTGACGGCCGGGCTCGACTATAAGGGAACGTTCCCCAACGGCATCGTCGGAATGGCCGCGATCAACCCTGACTTCCGCAACCTGGAGGATGTGGTTGAGACGATAGACTTCACCTATGTCGAGCGTTACCTGCCGGAGTACCGGCCGTTCTTCCAGGAGGGCCGCGGGTTCTTCCCCCCGAGCAGCATCTTCTACAGCCGGCGGATCGGGAACTTCGACTGGGGACTGAAGTCGTTCGGCAGAGTAGGAACGAACGGATTCGGCGTGCTCGACACCTACAGCCGCGGGGGTGAGAATCACCTGGCGTGGGAACTCGATCACTACCTGGGCACGACCGGCATGGTCGCGCTCTTCGGCGCTGCCCCGCGCTTGCCCGATGAGCCGCGCAATGTCTCGGGCGGAGCCTATGCAGACCGCAGTTGGCCCTTCGACGGCGGCTCCAAGTTCGCTTCTGTCTCCTGGATGAGCAGCCGGACCGCGGGCGAGGGCGGCGATGACCAGCAGTTCGAGTTTCACACCGGCCAATCCCGAAACCAAGGGCTGGGCTATCACCTGGGCTACTCCACTGTTGGTCCCCAGTTCACCGCACAAGACGGCTACGTGCCGGAGACCGGCGTGCATCTGGCGATGGCCAATCTTGACTGGAACAGGTCATACGATCAGGGTGCGCTCCAAGGCAAGCAGTGGCACGCGAGCTACAACCTCGGTCAGTCGGAGGACGGCCGCAGGCGGCAGCTTTGGCTGCAAGGCGGTCTCGACTGGCGCAACGGCATTACCTTCTATGGCGGCGGCGGCGCGGGCGACAGGGACGGCTTCGACGACGCCGGTTACTGGCTCGGCGGCGTCTGGACCCGGAACGACCGCTACCGCCGGGGCGACTGGAACGTTGCTTGGGGCGAGACGCTGGGATTCCGTTCGCAGTACCATAGTCTCTCACAGGCATTCCGGATCACGCGCCGCTGGTACGGTGAGATCCGCGCCGAGCGCAATGACTCGGCCCAGTTCGCTGACGATGGCGAAACCATCCTCCCCCCCGACATCAAACGCCAGGTAGTACTGACTCACAGCTACGATCTGAGCGACGAGCGCACCCTGAGCGGCCGGATGGTCATGCGCGATGGCAACACGAACTTCTACCTGGCCTATCGCCAGCGGGTCCGCAAGGGCACCGACGTGCTCATTGTAGTTGGCGATCCGAACGCCGATGAATGGGTTTCGCGGCTGGCGGTGAAGGCGATGTGGTGCTACTGACGGCAACCACGGATAGACCCGCCTTCGCCAAGGCTACGGCGGGCAAGCACAGATGGACACAGAAGGGCGGGCGCGAAAGCGCCCGCCCCGGCGCGTGGGATAGCAGGAACAACTCGTAGGGCAGGAGCTATGTCTCCTGCCCCAACCCTCCATGGCGCCGGGGAAAGGGCAGGACGCGCAGGTCCTGTCCTGCAGGACGGATGGAACCGCCAGGGCGTCGAAATGCATCTACGCGGCGGAGTGCTGAGCATGAGCACCGAGACGGACGCCCAGCTTGTGGAGCGGATGCGGCGGGGGGAGGTCGAGGCCTTCGAGGTCATCGTCAGCCGCCACCGCGCCGCGCTGGTCGCGCTGGCAGGCGCGCGCCTGAACTCACACGCTGATGCCGAGGACGCGGCGCAGGAGGCTTTTGTGCAGGCGTTCTTCCAGCTGCACCATCTCCGCGACCCCGCCGCCCTTCTTCCGTGGCTGCGCCGGGTGACGGTGCGCCTTGCCCTGATGCGGCTGCGAAGTCGGCGTGAGGAGCCCACTGCGCCGAGACAGCTCGAGGCCGGCCGTGGCCCAACCGAGCTGCCGGCATTCGCCGATGCCAAGGCCGCCGAACTGCTGGGGGTGCTGCCGCCTGCCATGCGAGAGGCGGTGTCTCTCACCTACCTCGAAGGCTACACCTGCGCCGAGGCCGCCGAGATGCTCGGGGTCAAAGCGGGTACGGTGAAGAGCCGTCTCAGTCGCGCTCGTGCCAGACTCAAGGAGGCGCTTGCCATGCCTGAAAGGGAGAAGGGCGAGCCGGGCGACGAGTTCACCCGGCGCACCATCGAGCGGCTGAAGAAGGAGGCGCGCCGACTGCTGGCAGCGGGCGACCTGACCGCCGCCGCGCAACGCGCGCAGGCGGTGCTGGTGGAACAGGTGAAGCCCGCGTTCGGCGACCCGAAGGAGCGCGGCGTCGCGAGCACCCTACTCGCCGCGTGGGACACTGGCGCGGTCAAGCCAGACCCGGAAGCCGTGGCGATGGCCGGCCTCGACTGGAAGGCGCAGCGGCAGCGGGAGTGTGAAGCGAATGCCGCGCAGTACGGCTTCCGCCTCGCCGATCTGGACTGGAAGCTCGACGACGTCAGCTACATGAGCGAGACCGTCGGCCGGCCGACGGGCCACGGCAAGGATGTCTGGGGCGTGCCTGTCAGCCGGATGGCGCTGACCATCATTGATGCGCGCGCCCTATGCCAGCGGCTGTGCTGCTCGCCGCTGGAGTTACACGGCTGGGTCAAACGAGGCTGCCCGATACTGCGCTGCCGGCCCTGGGCGCGGTTCGACCTCGACCGAGTGCAGCAGTGGCTGCGCGACGACGGGATTGCTGAGTGGCCGCGGGAGAACGCGTACGAGCTGGAGCGGCCCCTACGCATCATCTTCCGCGAGGTCTACCGCGGCAAGCTCGCGGCCGACGACGCTGAGCGTGTCATGGCCGACCTCGGCGACGGCGTATGGGATGCCCCGGTACCCTGGTTCACAGGAGGCTGGAACGATGGATGCGCGTGACATCTGCCGGAGGCTCAACTGCTCGCCGATGACCCTCTCGCGCTGGGTCGAGCAAGGCTGCCCGGTCCGCCGCGAGCCGCCCTTTGCCCACTACGTCACCGAAGAGGTCAGGCAGTGGCTGGCCGACAACGGCATCACCGACTGGCCGAAAGAGAGCGACTACGACCTCGACGTGCCGATTCGCTCAATCCTTCAGGCCCTCGCTCGCAAAGAGATCACGCCCTGGGAAGCCGAGAAGGTCAAGTTCAACCTGGGCGAGTGCGGCTGGGGGTGCTGAGCAGCAGCCGGAGCCAAGTGGAACTCAGCGGGCGGGCGCGAAAGCGCCCGCCCCATCGTTTGGGGCAGGAGCGTGTCTCCTGCCCTGCGAAGTCTCCACCACGAGGTGAACCGGAATGAGACTCGGTGTTGTCGGCTTCGGCAATCGCGTCAGCAGCATGGTGAACTACCCATTCCGCGAGGTCGAACCGGACCTGCGCGTGGTCGGGATCGTTGATCCCGATGAGCAGGGGGCGCGGGCGCGGTTGGCCGAGCAGGACCGCGATGGCGTGACCTTCTACCCGACGATGCAGGAGATGGTCCGAGGCGCGCGGCTCGACGCGATCGCCATCGGGACGAGGTGTAACCTCCACACGCCCTATGCCATAGAGGCGATGAAGTACGATCTCCCAATCTTCCTCGAGAAGCCCGTGTCGAACTCGATGGAACAGGCGATGGCGTTGGAGAAGGCGTTCGAGGGGGCGAAGTGTGAGGTGGTGGTGAGCTTCCCGCTGCGCGTCTCGCCGCTGTGCGTATTGGCGCGCGACCGCGTCGCAGCCGGTGTGGTGGGAACGCCCGAGCACGTGCTGGCGGTGAACTACGTGCCCTATGGCACCGGCTACTACGATGGCTTCTACCGCCACTTCCCTGTGACCCAGGGGCTGTTCGTGCAGAAGACCACCCACGACTTCGACTACCTGATGTTCCTGATGGGATCGAACATCACCCGGGTCGCAGCAATGGGGTCATATGGCCGCATCTTCGGAGGCAACAAGCCGGCCGGGCTGGTCTGCTCGGAATGCGATGAGGCCGATGCCTGCCTCGAGAGTCCGGGCAACCGAGTTCACAACCTCTCGGGCGGGACGACGCACGATCATCCGTGTCTCTTCTCGCAGGACATCGGAACGCCCGACACAGGCATGAACGAGGACTCGTCGAGCGCGCTGATCGAGTTCGCCTCCGGTGCGAAGGGCGTCTACACACAGGTCTTCTACTCCCGTCGCGACGCGGCGGCGCGGGGCGCGGTCGTCAGCGGCTACATGGGGACGCTGGACTTCGACTGGTATCGCAATGACATGAAGATCGTCCACCACCACGCTCCATTCACCGAAACGATCAAGCCGGCGGAGGGGATGAGCCACTTCGGGGGCGACCTGGAGCTGGCCTACAACTTCGTCGCGGTGGTGAAGGGCAAGGCGAAGTCGAAGACCCCCATCTGGGCGGGCATCCAGAGCATCTACGCCTGCCTCGCCGCCAAGGAATCGGCGGAGACGGGGAGGTTCGTGGAGGTGAGACAGGTGGGGGAGGGCGGTTGAACCGCGGAGACGCAGAGAACGCCAAGGATCACGCCAGGGGCAGGAGCAAGCTCCTGCCCAACAGAAGGAACCCGACACGCTGGCCGGCTGGTAAGTCGCCGTCGCGCACTGCGAGGGAGTATCGTGAGCACTGACAGACGTGTCGCCTTCGCCATCGCCGCTCATCCGGATGATATCGAGTTCCAGATGGCGGGGACGCTGGTCCTGCTCAAGCAGGCCGGCTATCAGCTCCACTACATGAACATCGCCAACGGGTCGTGCGGCACGGCGACGCGCACGCGCGCGGAGATCGTTCGCATTCGAACCAATGAGGCGAAGGCGGCCTGCAAGGTGATCGGTGCGACCTTTCATCCCCCCCTGGTCAACGACCTCGACATCTTCTACGAGGAGGAGCTGCTCGCCCGCGTCAGCGCGGTGGTGCGGAAGGTGAGGCCGACGATCATGCTCGTGCCCTCTCCGCAGGACTACATGGAGGACCATGTGAACGCGGGACGGCTGGCGGTGAGCGCAGCGTTCTTCCGGGGGATGCGGAACTACCCCACGATCCCGCGGACCAAGGCGGCCGACTACGATGTGACCCTCTATCATTCGATGCCCCACGGCCTGCGCGATTCCATGCGTCGGCGTATCCTGCCGGAGTACTACGTGGACATCAGCTCGGTGCTCGCGCTGAAGCGCGAGATGCTCTCCCAGCACCGCAGCCAGAAGGAATGGCTCGATGTGAGCCAGGGGTTCGATTCCTACCTCAAGACGATGGAGGAGATGGCAGCGGAGCTCGGGCGAATGTCGGGGCGGTTCAAGCAGGCGGAGGGATGGAGAAGACACAGCCACATCGGGTTCTCGGACAAGGAGCAGGACCCGTTGTTGGAGGCGTTGGGGAAGCGGGTCAAGGTTGAGCAAGCATATCGGCGCTGGCTGGAGCAGCCGGTCGTGCGCGCACCGCGAAGGAGGAAGGGATGAGCAGGGCATTGAGCGTTGTCGCACCCGGATGGTGGGACTATACCACGCTTGACAAAGAGCTGATCGAGGACGCCGCGAAGCTGACGGCGGAGGGCCTGCTCGGCCTCTCTCGGCCGGGCTTCGAGGTCGTGTTCTACGACACGCATGAGAGCTTCTACCTGGCCGAGGCGCTGGAGTACATCGAAGCCTGGCGCCAGGCTACCCCGGACCGGCCGGCCGGGATCTGCGGGCCGATCGGCCCGACCGAGCAGTTGCCGCTGGCGGCGCAGCTCGTCAACGCGCTGGACCTCAACCTCCGGCACGCCCATTTCTGGGGGATGGATGAGTGGTACGTGGATGGCAAGGAGGTACCGATCGGCCACGAGCTGTCATTCGAGCGGGCCGACCGCGAGCTGTGCTTCAACCGCATCAAGCCCGAGCTGCGCATGCCGGAAGCCAACCTTCACTTCCCCAAGGCCGGAAACCTCAAGGAGTACAGCGCCGCCTTCGACAGCGCGCGCTGCCTGGTGATGCAGGGCGGCCAGGGAGAGGTCAAGCACTGGGCCTTCAACGACCCTCCCAAGCGAGAGGGGAAGTACAAGGACAATCCACCACCTCCCGAGGAGTACCTGAAGCTTGGCGCGCGGGTCGTTGACCTTCACCCGATGACCATCATCCAGAACGCCCGCACCTCAGGCGGCGGCAAGGTCTCCGCGGTGCCAACCCAGGCGCTGAGCGTCGGGCCGGTCGAGACGTGGAAGTCGGAGCGCGTCTCCATCTGGCACGCGGGCAAGCACGACAATGCGTTCGGCCTGCGCATTACCGCGCTGATGATCGCGAAGAAGATCGCCGACAGCGCAGTTCCGATGTCGCTGCTGGCGCTCCACCCGAACGTGCGGTTCAGCTACTACCGCCCCGGCATCGGAACGTGCGAGGCGGAGATGCACTGAACGGCTGAACCACAGATGAACGCGGATGAACACAGATGATAGCGGGCGGCCCGCACCCGCTCTGTGCGGAAGGAGAAGTCGAGATGAAAGTGGTGGTGATCGGTGGCACGGGACACGTAGGAACGTATCTCGTTCCGCGGCTGGTTGCGCTGGGGCACGAGGTCGTCTGCATCAGTCGGCGGAAGCGCGAGCCCTATCAGCCGCACGGTGCCTGGAAGGCCGTTCAGCAGGTGGCGATAGACCGAGCTGCGGCCGACGCCGCGGGCGAGTTCGGGGCGAAGGTCGCCGCGCTCGAACCGGACGTCGTCATAGACATGATCTGCTTCACGCCCGAGAGCGCGCGGCAGTTGGTCGAAGCGCTGCGCGGCAAGGTGCGTCACTTCCTACACACTGGCACCGTCTGGGTGCATGGGCCGAGCGTGGAGGTCCCGACAACCGAGGAGCAGCCGCGGGCGCCGTTCGGGGAGTACGGAATCCAGAAGGCGGCGATCGAGGACTACCTGCTGGGGGAGGCCCGGCAAAGCCGCTTTCCGGCGACGATCGTGCACCCGGGCCACATCGTCGGGCCGGGGTGGGCGCCACTCAACCCGCAGGGCAACTTCAACTTGGAGGTGTTCGGGAAGCTGGCGCGGGGCGAGGAGCTGATACTGCCGAACCTCGGGCTCGAGACCGTTCACCACGTTCACGCGGATGACGTCGCCCAGGTGTTCGTCAAGGCGATCGCGAACTGGAGCAGCGCAGTCGGGCAGTCCTTCCACGCGGTCTCGCCGGCGGCGCTCAGCCTGCGCGGCTACGCCGAATCGGTGGCGCGGTGGTTCGGCCGCGAGGCGAAGCTGCGCTACCTGCCGTGGGAGGAATGGCGTAAGACCGTCAGTGACGAAGACGCCGACTCGACCTGGGACCACATCGCCCACAGCCCCAACTGCAGCACTGCGAAGGGACAGCGTTTGCTCGGCTACCAGCCGAGATACCGGTCGCTAGAGGCGGTCCATGAGGCCGTCGGCTGGCTGATCGAACAAGGGCGCGTCACCGTCTGAGCTTCGGGTCGAGTCGCCTCACTGAGCAATGACACCGGGGGCCCCCTTTCGGGGGCCCCCGGTGTTGGGGGGTAGCCTGTGGAGTTGCTCTCAGTTCCGACACCAGGGCACATGCCCAGGTGCGGGGCGCAGTCTGCCGGATCCCCGTCAGTCAACGAGTCCGAATGCTCTCGTCACGTAAACTGCCATCTGGTCTCGAGTCACTGTCGCTGTCGGGCGGTACAGCCCGTCGGGGTAACCCAACACAGTGCCCTCGCTTGCCAGGTACTCGACGTGCTTGTAGCACCACATGGAGGTCGGCACGTCGCTGAACGTCGCGCTGCCCGGCGGCTCATAGCTGTCCAGTCCTTCCTCGCCTATGGGCTGCGCGATGGAGCGTGCGACGAACACCGCCATCTGACCTCGCGTCACCTCCCATTTCGGCTGGTAGCTGCCATCGCCATAGCCCTGGACGATGCCGTTGCCCGCCGCATACTCGACCGCCCTATAGGCCCAGTGATCGGCCGGAACATCGCTGAAGGTCGGTTCTGTTGCTGATGGCGCAGGGATCTGGTCATCGCCACCGGTGATGGAGCGGGCCAGATACACCGCCATCGCCGCTCGGTCCACCGTGAGGTTGGGGCGGTACAAACCGTCGGGATAGCCCTGTACCACTCCCGCGTTCCGGGCCGCCGCGATGGCCTCAACTGCCCAGAAATCGCATGGTACGTCAGCGAACGGCCCCTCGACACACATGAAGCTGGCCGTGATCCTCATATCATAGTCCATCGTCACAGTGAGAGGGTTCTCACTGCCGGTCGCATCGCCCGTCCATTCAACGAACTGCTCGGAGCCGGTGGCGACCGCCTCGATCGTTACCTCGGTCCCGCTCAGGAACTCCACCGAGTAGGGAAGCGAAACGGCAGCACCGTTCACCTTTACTGAGCCGGTGCCCACGGCGCTTACCGATAGTGTGTAGCTCAGGTGCTCGAAGCTTGCGATGACGGACTTGTCGCCGTCCATCGTGATGGCTATTGGGTTGTCGGTGCCATTGGCGTCACCCGACCACGAGACGGCGCCCCACCCCGACTCAGGAACGGCCTCAAGGGTGACGTCAGTCCCACTCAGGAACTCGCCGGAGTAGGGCAGAGCCACAGTTGCTCCGTTGACCCTAACTGACCCGCTCCCAACGGCAGTGATGGACAAAGCGTAGCTGAGCTGGTTGAAGGTCGCGGTGATGGACTTGGCGCCATCCATGGTGACCAGCAACGGATTGCTGCTCCCGCTCGCATCCCCCGACCAGGCGCCGAACTCCCAGCCCGACTGAGGCACGGCCTCGAGAGTGACATCCGTACCGCTCAGGAATTCCGCGGAGTAGGGCAGCGCCACAGTCGCGCCGTTGACCTTGACTGAGCCACTCCCAACAGCAGTGATGGACAAAGCGTAGCTGAGCTGGTTGAAGGTGGCGGTGACGGACTTGGCGCCATCCATCGTGACCACCACCGGATTGCTGCTGCCGTTGGCGTCGCCCGACCAAGAGCCGAACTCCCAGCCCGACTGAGGCACGGCCTCGAGAGTGACATCCGTACCGCTCAGGAATTCCGCGGAGTAGGGCAGCGCCACAGTCGCGTCGTTGACCTTGACTGAGCCACTCCCAACAGCAGTGATGGACAAAGCGTAGCTAAGCTGGTCAAAGGTGGCGGTGATGAACCTGGCGCCATCCATTGTCACCGTTAGCGGATTGCTGCTGCCGCTGGCGTCACCTGACCAGGAGCCAAACTCCCACCCGGGAGCGGCGATGGTTTCGAGCGTGACGTCAGTTCTGCTGAGGAACTGGGCCGAATACGGGAGCGACACGGTCGAGCCATTCACCTTCACAGACCCGTTGCCGACCTTGGCGACGGAGAGCGTGTAGCTGAGCTGGTTGAAGGTGGCGGTGATCGCCTTGTTGGCACCCATGGTCACGACGATCGGGTTGCTGGAGCCACTGGCATCACCGGACCAAGAGCCGAACTCCCAGCCTACTCGGGCTACCGCCTCAACGGTCACGTCGGTTCCGCTCACGAACTGCCCGGAGTAAGGGAGTGGGACTGTCACGCCGTCCACCTTGGCCGAGCCGCTGCCAATCTTGGCCAATGTGAGCAGGTAGCTCAACTGCTTGAACGTCGCGGTCACCGACTTGTCGCCGTCCATCGTCACCACAACCGGGTTCGCACCTTCAGTGACATCGCCCGACCAGGAGGAGAACTCCCAGCCGGAGGCAACGACTGCCTCGACGGTCACGTCCGTGCCACTCAGGAACTCCGCTGAATAGGGCAGCGCGACCGTGGAGCCATCCACCCTGATCGCCCCATTGCCGACCTTCGCCAGCGAGAGGGTGTAGCTGAGCTGGTTGAAGGTGGCGGTGACGGACTTGGCGCCATCCATGGTGACCACCACCGGATTGCTGCTGCCGCTGGCGTCACCTGACCAGGAGCCGAACTCCCAGCCGGAGGCGGCGATGGTTTCGAGCGTGACGTCAGTTCTGCTGAGGAACTGGGCCGAATACGGGAGCGACACGGTGGAGCCATTCACCTTCACAGACCCGTTGCCGACCTTGGCCAGCGACAGGGTGTAGCTGAGCTGGCCAAAACCGGCGTTGATCGTCTGGTCCTTCGCCATCGCGACGACGATCGGGTTGCTGGAGCCGCTGGCATCACCGGACCAGGAGCCGAACTCCCAGCCCGACTGAGGCACGGCCTCGAGAGTGACATCCGTGCCACTCAGGAACTCGCCGGAGTAGGGCAGAGAGACCGTGGAGCCATTCACCTTGATCGAACCACTGCCGACCTTGGCCAGCGACAGGGTGTAGCTGAGCTGGCCAAAACCGGCGTTGATGGTCTGGTCCTTCGCCATCGCGACGACGATCGGGTTGCTGCTCCCACTGGCGCCCCCGGACCAGGAAGCGAACTGCCAGCCGAGGTCGGGCACAGCCTCCAGCGTCACACTGGCGCCGTTGGCGAACTGCCCCGACCAGGGCAGGGACTGGAGTGCGCCATTCACCCTGACTGAACCACTGCCCGTTCCAGTCAGAGCTAGCGTCCTGGGGATCACCTCCCCCATGACCGTGACATCGTCAACATAGCAGTAGTCGCCCGTTCCGCTGCCGTTGATCTTGAAGCGCAGGGCGAACGCCGCGTTATCGTCGGCGCTGGCAGGGAGGACGTACTGGAAGAAGTTGAGTAGGTTGTTCTCCTCGGGGTCGCCGTCGTTGATCTGTTTGAGCACGGTCCACGTCGAGCCGTTGTACCACAGCGCCTGCACGTTCTCGCTAACGTTGTCGAGGCTGTTGGCCCCCATGTAGAACGAGACAGTGATGTTTCTGAAGCCCCCGGTGGGGATGGTTCTCTGGATGCTCCCGGTGACGCGCAGTCGAACGCTGCGGTTACCATGCCTCGGCGATCCCCCATACCAAGTGACGTCGCCGCTCCGAGTCCAGTTGAGGCCGGCTTCGAAGTCGTCGGCGAAGATGGTGACCAACAGCGCCGGGTCCACCACCAGGATGTAGTCGCTCTTGCTCTCCGTGTCCGGCCCGTAGGCATTGGTGGCGGTGAGACTCACGGTGTAGAGGCCTGGGTCCTGGTACTCGTGGCTCGGGTTCTGCTCTGTGGAGAAGTCGCCGTCGCCAAAGTCCCAGTACCACGCGGTAGGGTTGTGGGTTGAGCTATCTGCGAACTCCACCGTCAGCGGAACGAAGCCGGCCGTGGGCGAGGTCGAGAAATCCGCGACCGGCGGCTCCGTCACCACTGCCGCGGCCTGCACCACGACGTTATCTACATATCCATAGTCGCCGGTGCCGCTCCCGTTTAGCTTGAAACGAAGGGCAAAGGCGCCGTTGTCGTCAGCGCCAACAGGAAGGGAGAACTCAAAGTAGTGTAGCTGATTGTCCTCCTCAGGGGCGCCGTCATTGATCTGCTTCAGCACGGTCCAGGCCGAGCCGTCGTACCACAGCGCCTGCATGTTCTCGTTCGCATCATCGAGGCTGTAGGCCCCCATGTAGAACGAGACAGTGATGCCCCGGTAGCCGGAAGTCGAGATGGTCCTCTGGATGCTGCCGGTAAACTGAAGGCGAACGTCGTAAGTGTCGAGCTTCGGCGACCCCGTGTACCAGGTGACGACCGCGCTCTGCGTCCAGCCAGAGAGGGCCGCCTCGAAGTCATCTGAGAACACGGTATCGGCAAATGCCGCCGCCCCGCAACATAGCAGCGCCGCTGCCACAAGGACTGCGACCAATACCCGCAGGGATGACCCCTTGCCGCCTATATCCCGCCTGTTATCGCTTGGTCTCAGTTTCATCTCTACCTCCCCAACAAGCCCTTGCGATCATCTCGCTCGACTCGCGGTGCGTCATCTCCGCTGACGGCAAGACGTGTCTCGCAGCATGCCCACACGATGCTGCCCGGAGGCAAGCTCCTCAGCGGAGCCGTCCTTGTTGGTCTCCGCCACCGAGCAGCACCCTGACGAGCCTGAAGACGAAGCCGATGGCGTGACGCGTCGGTCCTACCGTGCGTCGGGTGTTGACGACGGCCGGGGATAGGGCGCCTTCTCCAGCGTCCTTAGGAGAAGCGTGACCGGACTGCTGCCACGAAACGCCACCGCCTGCTGTCGGTACCCTTTGTTCCACAACCACCCGCTCCGTCCACACACTGTCGGTCTGCGGGTCCCCAAAAACGAAGGACCCGCCCCGGAGAGCCTATCGGCTCACGGGACGGGTCCAGGAAGTCTTCGGTGAGGAAGAAGACCGGGTCCGTCAGCTCTCCGGGCTGCCGCCCACCTCAGTTCGCCCGGGGCGAACTACGGCGGACGAGATCAACCAGATCTCCTTCGGCAACCTGGCAGTCATGGCCGTTGGGCGCGGGGTTCGTGAACCCCGCGATGGGGGCCTTCACGAAGGCCGCCCCCAAAGAGCTGTAGACCCATGGCTTTGCGTCCCCGCCTTTCGGTCCCTGGTTGCTCGGCGGCAACCAGAGAGGGCGGTGCGCTGTCCAGCGCACTTAGCCCCGGGTTTGCCGTTATCGGGATTTCATCGGTTTCAAAAGAACAGCGGCCTGGGCTGCCTGCATCAGCAGTCCCGGTCGCTTATGCTAGTGTGTTCCACAGTGCGGAGGCCATTATGAGATGGCCGCGGTCGGGGGATGAACGGAGTTTGGGAAGCAAGGACGACAAGCCGCAGCAGACGCCCGAACACCCCTCAGCGCTTCCTGCGCGGCGGCCGCCCGAGTTCGTAAGTGCGATCTATCTCGCCTGTCTCGGCGCGCTCGATCGCCGAGTAGTAGTGGGTCCGCTCGCGCAGGCCGCCTTCCTTCATCTGCTTGCGCAGCTCCCGGGCGGCGCTAGTGCCCTCGGCCTGAGGGTCAACGCGGCGGCCCGGCTTGGTTTGGGGCAGGCGGAGCGCCGGGGCTTCCTCGGGCAGCAAGCGGCTCCGGTTGGCATGGGTCTGCTGGTTGAGAGCCATCAGCGCGTCGGCAAGCCCCTCCTTGCCGGCCCCGTCGAGCACCACCTCGTGGTAATCGTCAATGTGGTGCTGCTTGCCGGCCCGTACCCGTTGCGTTCTCCTCGGCTTGCGCGCCATCGTCT
>Ga0315286_10001099_pt1 | contig 24116 bp, 20 predicted proteins | sample YL17G10_0_MG_FD_205038 | JGI IMG/M metagenome (GOLD analysis project Ga0315286, IMG submission 205038) | Sediment microbial communities from Yellowstone Lake, YNP, Wyoming, USA - YL17G10_0 | ecosystem: Environmental > Aquatic > Freshwater > Lake > Sediment | place: USA: Wyoming | collected...
AACGAAACGAAAGCCTTCATCTACGGGGAGCAGCTCCGCGCGGCGCAGCGCATGCTCGACTTTGACTACCTGTGCAAGAGGAAGGAGCCATCGGTTGTCGCCCTCATCACCCCGGAGCGGGGAGGCTTCGAGAAGTTCTTCTGGGGGACGAAAGAGATTCGCGTCCCGCGGGAGACAAGCTTGAAGTCCGCGGCCGCGCGGTTCCCACAGGCCGACGTCCTCGTCAACTTCGCCTCGCAGCGCTCGGCGTACGACGTGACGATCGAGGCCCTGGAGATCCAAACGATCCGCACGATCGCCGTGATCGCCGAGGGGATCCCCGAGCGCCAGTCGCGCCGGATGGCGGCTCTGGCCAAGGAGAAAGGGAAGTGGATCATCGGCCCGGCGACCGTCGGCGGCGTCAAGGCCGGCTGTTTCAAGATCGGGAACGCCGCCGGCACCATGGAGAACATCAAGGAGGCGAAGCTCTACCGGCCCGGGTCGGTCGGGTTCGTCTCCGTCTCCGGGGGTCTCTCAAACGAGGCGTACAACATCGTCGCTCGCACGACCGACGGCCTAAACGAAGGGATCGCGATCGGCGGCGACGCCTACCCCGGCTCGACCCTCCTCGACCATCTCCTGCGGTTTGAGAAGAACCCAGAGATCAAGCTCCTCGTGTGTCTTGGGGAGGTCGGCGGGACCAAGGAATACGAGATCGCCGAGGCGGTGAAGTCAAAGAAGATCACAAAGCCCCTCGTCATGTGGGCAACCGGGACCTGCGCCAAGGTCCTCCCCGGCCAGGTGCAGTTCGGCCACGCCGGCGCCAAGGCGAACACGGCCGAGGAGACGGCCGACGCGAAGAACGAGGCCCTGAAGAAGGCCGGCGTCATCGTCCCCACCTCCTTTGACGACTACCACCAGAAGATCAAGGAGACCTTCGAGCGTCTGGCTAAGGAGGGGAAGATCGTCCCGGCCAAAGACGTCACTCCCCCCAACGTCCCGATCGACTACGCCCAGGCCAAGGCCGAGGGCCTTGTCCGCCGGCCGACGAACTTTGTGTCGACCATCTGCGACGAGCGCGGCGACGTCCACAACTACTGCGGCGTCCCGATCGATCGGGTGATCGAAGAGAAGTACGGGATCGGCGGCGTGATCGGGCTTCTTTGGTTCAAGAAGGACATCCCGCCCCACGCGCGCCAGTTCATCGACATGGTCATCCAGATCATCGCTGACCATGGGCCGGCGGTGTCGGGCGCTCACAACACGATCGTCGCCGCGCGAGCGGGGAAGGACCTGATCAGCTCGCTCGTCTCCGGCGTCCTTACCATCGGTCCCCGCTTCGGCGGCGCGGTGAACGGGGCGGCCGAGCACTTCCTCTACGGACTTCGCAACAAGCTTGGGCCACGCGAGTTCATCGACGCGATGAAGACGAAGAACATCCGCATCCAGGGGATCGGGCACCGGCTCCACTCGCTCGAGAACCCCGACGCCCGCGTCGAGCTCATGAAGGGCTTCGCGAAGAAACACTTCAAGGCGACGCCGCTCCTCGACTACGCGCTCTCGGTCGAGCAGGTGACGACGCAGAAGAAGAATAACCTGATCTTGAACGTCGACGGCTGCATCGGCGTCCTCCTCGTCGATCTCCTGAAGGAGCTCCGGTTCTCTGAGGCCGAGATCGACGAGATGATCCAGGCGGGCCTCTTCAACGCCTTCTTCGTCTTGGGACGATCGATCGGCCTCATCGGCCACTACTTCGACCAGATCCGCCTCGAGCAGGACCTGTATCGCCACCCGCTCGACGACATCCTCTACGACGTCCCGAAGGGACCGGAGAAGGTGGGATAGGCGAGGCGCTTCTGCGCGAGCGAAGAGGACGAACCCCGGGCGGTCAGCGACGGACTGGCCGCCCTTCCTCTTCGGGGACCCTTGGTCAACCGGAGCGGAAGCTCGCCGTCGTCGAGGCGGCCACCCGAGACGTCCCGTGGGGAGCCGCGGAGCCTACAGGAGGTCGAGGAATCCCTCGCGGGACAAGTCGCAATCGCGGAGGATCTTAGACAGCAGCCCCGGTCCGATCGTTTCCCCGGCATGAACCGGCACGACGGTCGCCCGTCCGTCCGCGTGTCCAAGGAGTCGATGGCTCCCTCGAGACCGCACGAGCACAAAGCCAGCTCGCGCGAGAGCACGGATGAGCTCTTCACCGGAGAGGCGGGGGAGCCTCGTCATGAACGGACGACGACTTTCTGGATCCCCACAAAGTCGAGTGCCTCGCCGTCACTCCCCTCTTCTTCGAGGCAGAGTGTGATGGCCTCGCGGATCCTCTCCATGACCTCGTCGAGGGACTTCCCCTGGGTGTGACAGCCGCGCAGGGCGGGCACCGAGGCGACGTACGTCCCCTCGGAATCCTGCTCGATGATGACGTTGTACTCGTTTCTCATGTGCACCATCCTGGCTCGTCTCAGATTCCATTATACAGGGCACAGCGGTGCTGGGACCCTCCAGGCCAACCACGCGCTCTCGGTCGAGCAGGTGACGACGCAGAAGAAGAATAACCTGATCTTGAACGTCGACGGCTGCATCTGCGTCCTCTTGTTCGACCTCCTGAAGGAGCTCCAATTTACCGACACCGAGATCGACGAGATGATCCAGGCGGGTCTGTTCAACGCCTTCTTCGTCTTGGGCAGTTCGATCGGCCTCATCGGCCACTACTTCGACCAGATCCGGCTCGAGCAGGACCTCTACCGCCATCCGCTCGACGACATCCTCTACGACGTCCCGAAGGGACCGGAGAAGGTGGGGCAGAACAGGTCGCATGTTTGAGGAGTGGCCCACGGAAAGCCCCGCGCGGGCTTCGGAAGAGGGTTTAGAGGGACGTCGCGATGGGGCACATGAGGCCCCTTTCTTCTCGGGCTGAAGGCTTGCGCATGACGGGACCTGGGAAACGCCACGCTTCATCCCCTGGCCGCTTAGACCAGCAGAGGGAGAGCCGCTGGGATTGGAGGCAGATTTCGAGCTACTTGCTCTTGCTTTCCGCGGCTTCGGGTTTCGCCGCAGTGCCCTGTTGACCATCCTGGCTGCGCGGGACGTAGGCCTCGGTTAGAAAGACAAGCTTTGGGGCAACCACCTTCGGATCTGGCTTGGTCTTGTCGAGCGCTGCAGCCTTGTTTGGTTCGCTTTGCTGGGACTTCTCCATTGCTCCTCCCCTTGCTCCGCTACTTCCCCAGTCGCCAGCTAAGGATTATCACCATCGCTGCGGTTAGTGCAACTAGGCCGACCGTGAAGGCGAGCCCTCCCAATGCGATCGTTAGGCGCCTGGCCTTCCTGTTCGCTACTTCGGTGTTCCGGGTCCACGCTTCGGCGCAGGCGCGGATGAGGGCATGATGGATGTCTATGTGGCGGTTCTCGAGGTAGAACTCCAGCATTTCCTCCGTCATCGGCAGCCTGGCGATGGGCCATAGCCTCAGAACGCTCAGCAACTGGATCCACGTGAAGACCATGGTCACGGTCAGGACGGAAACGCAGACGAGCGCAAAGCCGGAGAGTAGGTCTCTGGGCGGAATGGCGAGATTGACAATCGTGCCTATAGGGATTGGGAGGGCGGCGATGGCGGCAGTCAGCGCACTCAGTAGCCAAGACGCCTTCTGGTCTATCCGCATGAATCGGCTCTGCGCTTCTGCCAGAGCGTCCCTGGCGACCGCGAAGAGCTCCTTGAGCTTCTCGGGGGCTTCGAGGTCCGGCTCCGTTCGTTGTGCGTTTCTGCTGGCGGTCACTTCATCTCCTTAGGTCCCATGCTATCCAAGCATACGATAAGAGCTCACGCGCTTCAAGCCCTTACTCAGACGGAAGAACGAGAGAGGTGAGCTCCTCCGACTCCCATGTGGTACCGGGCGCAACCTGCCGTGTTTCGGTCGCCGTCTGAGGCCCCGGTCAGGCGGAGGACGCGAGCGCCGCAACCCCGCGCAAGGCACTCACCGTGGCGCCTCCCGTGACGAGCAGGTCTTCCCGGGGTCATCACGGAGAGCCTTCGCCGGAAATGGCGGCTTGATGACATCCTCATCGAGCGCTACAAGATGAGCCGAGGCAGGGCGATCGCGGGCCAGCAGCGCGGACGTGGGCTGGAGAACGACGTCGAGGCAGCGCTGACGAAAGCCAAGGTCCCCTTCGTGTCCCGAGTCACCTTCGTCGGAAAGCAGGGGAAGACTGCGAAGTGCGACTTCGCCGTTCCGGGGAAGGAGAACCCGGAGGTCGTCATCGAGGCGAAGGGGTTCGAGGCTACTGGGAGCAAGCTCACTGATTTCCTCGGCGATGTCCTCAAGATCGCCCAGGCGAAGGACTATCACATGTACTTCTTCCTCGTCACTGACGGGCGGGGCTGGCAGAATCGCGCCAGTGACCTGAGGAAGCTCGTCGAGTACCAGCACGAGGGCCTGATGACATGATCTACCCCCGAAGGGCCGTGAACGTGCTGTCAAGGGCTGCGAGAACCATCCTCGAGAAGGAGTAGGCTCGGGAGCGAGGACGATCAAGGCACAACCCACGCGCTCTTCTGCATGGAGATCCAAGTCCCTCGGGCCATGGGATTGCCAGTGCACTGGTTGTATTTCGCCGATGGATGTCCAGCACGGTATCCATTTCCAGCTGAGCTGAGGTCGGAGCACGCCGAATGGCTCAAGGGGCAGGGGCCTCCGGTGCCTCTCAACCCGTGCAAACTTGCCGTCAGTGGTCTCTGAGATCTGCGAGACGATCAAGGTCGGCCTCTTCAACGCGTTCAGAACCTCGAACCCCGAGCTCCTCCCCCACAAGCTACAAGCTACGAGCCACTGGCCGCCGGCCGAACTCTGAACCCCGCACTCCGAACTCTTCTCCCACAAGCCACAGACCACGTGCCACTGGGTACTCGCCACACGCCAGCGGCCGCCTTCCGAACTTCGACCCCGGACCCTTCTTCGACGTGCTGCGCGCTACGTGCCACACGCTCATGGTAGACCCCAGCCTCTGCGGGTGTGCCCGCAATCTCCGGTTCGCTCACGGGACGTCGTTAAGGGCGCTCTCGAGTTCACTCAGGAGTTCGGCGAAAAGCTCCTTGACCGTGACGATCTTGTCGATCCGGTAGGCGTTGTGACCGCAGAAGATGAGCCCGTGGTCGACGTCCCCCCGGTAGGCGTTCAAGAGAGCCAGGGCGATGCAGAACTTGGCTTCCGCGACCTTGCAGACGGTGAGACAATGGTAGGGACAGTTGATCTCTAGCTTGTCCACCTTCTCCAAGTCCTTGAGGAACTGGTTTTTGATGGCCCGCCCCGGCAAGCCGACGGGGCTCTTGATGATGACGATATCCTCTTCCCTGGCGTCGAGGTAGCTCTGCTTGAACTTGTGGGACGCGTCGCACTCAAAGGTGCAGACGAAGCGCGTCGCCATCTGGACTCCGGACGCGCCCAGCGACAGCATACGGGCGATGTCCCCGCCGTCGAAGATCCCGCCGGCGGCGATGACCGGGATCTTCTTTCCGTAGCGGTCTTCATACGGCTCGACCGCTTCCAGGACCCCAGGCAAGAGCGTCTCCAGAGAGTAGTCTTCCGGATGGCGGAGCTCTTCGAGGGAGAAACCGAGATGTCCCCCCGCGAGGGGGCCTTCGAGGATGAGGGCGTCGGCCGTTCTCTCGTACCGCTTGGCCCAGCCACGCAGGATCAGTTCCGCGGCCCGGGCCGAGCTGACGATGGGTACGAGGTTCACCGATCGATCCGGAACGAGTTCCGGGAGCCTCATCGGCAGTCCGGCCCCAAAGACGATCATCTGGATGCCTTCCCGGACGGCGGTCTGGACCAGGTCTTCGACATTGCTGAGCGCGCCCATGAAATTGACGGCGAGAATCCCCCGGGTCATGGTTTTGGCCTTGCGGATCTCTGCCTGCAAGGCTTCCCGGGAGATCCGTTCATACTCATGCCGGGCCGCTTCGAAATCCCCCAGGCCGATGCTCGAGATGGTGCCGATCCCGCCCTCCTCGGCCACCGCCGCCGCCAGGGATGCGAGCGACACCCTCACGCCCATCCCTCCCTGGATGATCGGGAACTCTGCGGTGAGGTGTCCGATATGAAGCTTGGGGATGTTCATCGTTACCTCCCCTTCTCGTACCTCTTGACGACCAGGCAGGCGTTTCCTCCCCCGAAGCCGAAGGACTGGCTCATGGCCGCGTCGAGTTCGATCGACTCGGCTCCCCGGGTGACGTAGTCCAGCGGGCAATCCGGGTCGGGGTGCTCATAGTTGATGGTCGGGGGAATGCGGCCGGTCGAGACGCTCAGCACGGTGGCCGCGAACTCCATGGCCCCGGCCGCGGCCAAGAGGTGGCCGATCATCGACTTGATGGAACTGATCTTGAGCCGCCGAGCGTGGTTGCCGAAGACCTTAATCACAGCGGCGCTCTCGATCTTGTCGTTGAGGACGGTGGAGGTCCCGTGGGCGTTGATGTAGCCGATGTCCGGCGCGGCGACGCCGGCGTCGCGCAGCGCTTCCCTCATGACACGGACCATCCCGTCGCCTTTGGGTTCGGGCGCCGTGAGATGGAACGCGTCGGCCGTGTTGCCGTATCCGGCCAATTCAGCGTAGATGGGCGCGTTCCGCCCGAGCGCATGGTCCAGCCTTTCCAGCACGACGACGCCAGCCCCCTCGCCCATGACGAAACCGTCGCGGTTCTTATCAAAAGGACGGCTGGCGTGTTCCACGTCGTCATTACGGCTGGACATCGACCGTGTCGCGCAGAAGCTGGCGAACGGCAACGGACTCACGCTGGCCTCGGTTCCTCCCGCCAACATGATGTCAGCGTCTCCTCTTTCCAGGATGCGATAGGCGTCGCCGATGGCGTTGGCCCCGGTGGAACAGGCTACGGAAGGGGCAGACAGAGGTCCCTTGAGCCCATGGGTGATGGACACCATGCAGGCGGCCGTGTTGATGAGGACCTGGGACACGACGAACGGCCCCACGGATTTTGGCCCTTTCGCCAGGAGCTCGGCATGCGTGCTCTCGATCGTTTGCGCTCCCCCGATGCCGGACCCGATGATGACGCCCGCCCGGCAGCCGTCGAACCGAAACGCATCCAGGCGCGCGTCCTGCATGGCCAGGTCCGCGGCGACAAGGGCGAAATGGGTGAACCGGTCCATCCGTCTCGCGAGCTTGCCTTCGATCCATTCCTCGGCGCGGAAACCCTTCACCTCTCCGGCCATGTGAGAGCGGAATTTCGACGGGTCAAACAAGGTGATGCGGGAGATGCCGTTCCGCCCGGCGAGCAATCCTTCCCAGAAATCCTTCCGTCCTATGCCGATCGGGGTGACGACCCCGATGCCAGTCACCACCACACGATGTCGATGCATAGTGAAGGCTTCCCTTCCGTCGGCCGCGGGGAGAAGAGCGCCGAGTCAGCTACGCCGAACCAAAGTGAGCGCGTGGGCCGCAGCGATCCGGGGCCGGTGGCCCGGGCGAGGCACGCCGCAAGAGGCATCATCCCTGAGAGAGGCGGTGCTCTCCTTGTCATCCCTGCGGCCTCCTTGCTCAGGGAAGAGAGTAGCAGACGTGGCCAGGCCAAGGCAACCCGAACCCATCTACTCCAGATTCTCCGAAGGAGCTCCAGTTCTCCGACTCCGAGATCGACGAGATGATCCAGACGGGGTTCCCCCACTCCGCTCACACTCCGAACCCCGCACTCCGCACTCCGAACTCATCCCCACAAGCTACGCGCCCGAGCCACAGGCCATCAGTCGCCTCCAGAACCTCGAACCACGAACTTCGAACCCGTCTCCCGCAGGGCTACCGGCCACAAGCCACGTGCGGACTTCCACGACGTCCCCAAGTCGTCGGAGAAGGTCGGATGAGCACCACACACAGGGCTCTCCCCCTGGACCAGAACGACCCTGCCCGGCGGGGTAAGGACCCTACCGGGGTTTCCCCTGCCACGTTGACTTCGTATCGGTCGACCGCCAACCTGGGGCTATCCTCCCCCACGCCCTTCGCGGCGGCCTCAAGCTGGTTTCTCCACTTCACCGTCGCGGAGGTCGCTCTCGAGATGTGCGGGAGGCTAGGTCGGCGCATTCGCCTGCCCGCAGCTTGCTCAGCAAGGAGACGAGACGGCGTGCCCCGTTGTCAGCCTCGCACTCCCAGATGACCGTTGTCCTCCATCCGAGTTGTTCCAGTTTGGCTTGTGCGGCCATGTCGCGTTGGGTATTCCGCCGAAGTTTCCCCTTCCAGTATCGCTCGTTTGACTTCGGTAGGTGGCCATCGATGCAGTTGTGGCCGTGCCAGAAACATCCGTGGACGAAGATGGCAAGCCTGTAGCGCGGGAAGACCAGATCGGGCACGCCAGGCAGATCTTTCACATGCAGGCGGAACCGGTACCCAGCTGCATGGACCAGACGCCGGACCCTGAGTTCGGGTTGCGTATCCGACGCCCGGATTCTGGACATGTTCCAAGCTTTTCTCGCGCTGCTGAGCTTGTCAGTCACCTGCGTTGCTGCTTTGCGTCAGGAAGGTTGAACCTCTGCCTAAGCCATTCGAGCACTGCCCTCTGGTCGTCAACCCGCGCACGGCGAACCTGCGACAAGAGCCACACACGGTTTGGTTTTGGCATGGCTGCGTTTTGCAGCCCCTCGTTGCAGTTTGAGCAGATTGCTCGCAGGTTGTCGGGTGTGTCGGAGCCTCCCTTTGACTTGTCGATGATGTGTCCCATGGTCAGCCGCACCTTGCGCGAGTGATCGAAAGGATCAGGATCACCCGCTGCGAGGCCGCACATCTGGCATGTGTACCCATTGCGCTCCAGGACGACTGCCCTCGTCTCCTTGGAGATGTTGCGCGAGAAGGCAGGCCGGCGTTTGTCTGTCTCCATCAAGTACTGGCCGGGTTTCAGTCCTAAACGGTCACGGTTGGTCAGGATCTGGTAGCCCTCCTCATCGCGGAGCTCTCGAACGCGTCGCGCCCACTCCGAGGCACCACCGGACGCCTCTTGGATCTCTCGAGCCTCCAGAACTCGTCCGACATTTGCCAGGAGGAATTCCAGAATCCGCTGCTTCGAGCTCTTATCCTTCCCTTTTCCGCTCATCCTGCAACCGGCAACGGCGTTCTGGTCTCGTCCAGGACGAGCCTTGACTCGTCCCGGTTCCCACCCGCCAGAGCCTCGAAGATGGAGCTGCCGACGGCCATCGCGACGGGCGGTGGGAACGCATTCCCAACCTGCCGGTACGCCACGGTCTTCTTCCCCACGAACTCCCACGAGTCCGGGAATCCTTGAAGTCTAGCCACCATCCGCGTCGTCAGTCGAGGGGCGTAGTCGGGAGGGCACTCCTTCCCTGGTGCCTCGTCTGCGATACTGAGTCCATCGACCTGCAATGTGGCCCACTGTCTGCGTGCCCGCGTGGGCCCAAGGTCGGGACCCCCGTGCTTCTTGGAGCCGCCTACAATCGTCGGAGCTATCTGGTTTGCCTTTGTGGCCCACCCCTCTGCGCCGCTCCAGCCTCGGGAGGCCATCAGGGGGAGCAGCAGGGTACCAACAGTGGTTTGGAGAGGGACAGGTGTAGGCCACATGAAGGAGTGTGGGCATCGCCCCGAGAGCCCCACGAGTATAAACCGCGGACGGAGCTGGGGGACACCGAAGTTGCAGGCGTTGATAATCCTCCACTCAGCGGAGTATCCCAGCCTGGCAAGTGACGAGAGAAGATGCTTGCGGTACTCAACGAACTTGGCCGTCGCGAATCCGGGGACGTTTTCCAAGAGAACCGCAGGAGGCCGAGCCTCTTGTATGATCCTTAGGGCTTCGGGGAATAAGTCCCGTTCGTCACCCGCACCAAGTTGCTTCCCTGCTATCGAGAAAGGAGGGCAAGGCACGCCACCGGCTACGAGGTCCACTCCGCGGAAGTCTGCACCGCTGACCTCGCGGACATCCGCCTGAATGACGTTCCAGGGAGGCCGATTGTGCCGGAGGGTGTCGCAGCAGTGGCTATCGATCTCAATGGCTCCGGCGAGGTGGAAACCGGCAGCTTCCAGGCCAAGCGCCTGCCCACCACCTCCGGCGCAGATCTCAAGAACCGTTCGACCTTCTGTGTCTGTCATCTCTGGTTCACCTGGACGCCCTCCGAGCATACCTGATTGTGCCGATCGCAGAATCTCAAGGCAAGCCCATCGTGGATCGAGGGACGCGGGAGTCCGGACACAGGAACCGGAACTTGGAGTCCCCTTGGAGGGAAAAGGATTGGATCTTCACTCTTGGCGTTTCTGCGCTTCGGCGGCGCGCTTCGCGATCGCGCTGATGGTCGAGTAGTAGAGGCCAAGGAAACCGCCGACCTCCTCCAAGGTGTACTCGTGGACGCGGACTGCAAAGTGGATGGGTTCACTATCCGGTCGGGTACTTCGGTGCACGGGAAGTCACGGATCAGCCAGCGCGGAAGCGGCGAGGTGCGGAAGAGGCTGTCCGAAGCGACGTTCGCCGCGGCGCTGTACAGATTGCAGGTCCAGGCGCTCTGCCAGCGGGTCTAGGAGGCGAAGCGGAACAGGATGGCGCGCATTGCGGCGGTTTGGAGGCTTCTTCCGATTGCCCAAATCGTGTGCCGACGGGCCAGCCATTGCGTGGCGCAGGGGAGACTGAGACGCAACATCCAACACAGCATCTGGCCGCGCCTTCGTGGTTCCTCTACTCGTGCTGGAAGCCGCTCTTGCCTGCCGCCTCGACTCCGAGATAAAGGGCGCGGACCTCTGGGTTATCAAGTAGCGAGTCTGAGGTCCCCTCAAGGCGGATTCTTCCCACCTCGAACACGTAGGCTCTGTCGCAGTAGCGCAAGGCCATTGCGGCGTTCTGCTCGACAAGTAAGACACTCGTGTGATCCGCCGCTATGGCCGAAATCTTGTCAAAGACAATCTGCACGTAGTTCGGGGAGAGCGCGAAAGACGGCTCGTCAAGCAGAAGTAGGAACGGTCGCAGCATTAGTGCTCGCCCCATTCCTAGAAGCTGCTGCTCACCGCCGCTGAGCGTAGACGCCCGCTGCTGCACTCGGGATCGCAGCGATGGGAACAACTCGAGAACGCCCTCCACGCGTTGTCGGACCAAGCTCCGGCTGCCGAGGGTGTGTCCTCCTACGACGAGATTCTCGAACACGGACATCGATCCGAAGACATGTCTCTCTTCGGGCGCCAAGACTAAGCCAAGCCGCACTAGCCTGTGGGTCGGAATCCCGACGATGGACACGCCGCGGAAAACCACGCTGCCGGCCGACGGCCGCACGAAGCCTGCAATCGCCTTCAGGGCTGTCGACTTGCCAGCCCCGTTCGGGCCGAGAAGAGCCACCACTTCTCCTTGCTGGACATGTACAGCAGCATCCGAGAGGGCCGTGACCTCCCCGTAGCGGACGCAGAGACCTACAACGTTCAGGAGGGATCTGGAACGACTTGACTCCCCGTACGCTTCCTGTTCTGTCTGCATGTTCCAGAGATATCACGAAGACAGGGTTGCCTGCAAGTCCATCTAGGCGAGGCGCGAAGCATGAGTTTCTCGCGGGAGGCACGCTTCCCCTGGCGCCGGAAGTCACGCGGCAACGGGACAGGGGTACGCGGGAGACGCCCAGGATTCCTTGCACCGGTCTTCTGCGCGTGGGAGAATACGTGCCGGTCCGGGGAGTTGTAGGAGGCAGGATGAGGAGCCGTGGCGACGGCAAGAGGCAGAGCTTCTGGGATCGAGACTACTTCCGGCATTGGGTGGAGGATCCGGGGAGTGATGCCGTTTCCGACTGGCTCGAGGAGGAAAGGCATCTTCTCGAGACCGTCGTCGCCGACTTCACGCGGCCTGCGGTCCTTGACGTGGGCTGCGGCTATGGCCGTCACCTGCTAGCGATTGGCGCATCCTGCTCGCGTCTTGTCGGGATCGACAGTAACCCGGTTGTTGCCGCTCAAGCGCGGAAGCTGCTAGCGGCCAACGGACTAGACGGCGCGGAGATTATCGTCGGCGACGCGCGCAAGATGGACGAAGAGGACCACGCGTTCGATGTCTCGATCTGCATGACAAACACACTCGGCAACATCGAGGACCACAAGGCCGATGTCCTGAGTGAGATGAGGCGTCTCACCAAGTTGGGAGGGGTCGTCGTTGCGAGTGTGTACTCGGAGCACGCTCTCGAAGCCAGGCTGCATTCGTACGAGCATGTGGGGCTTCACGTCAAGGCGGCGCACGCGGACGGCACGATCGTCCTGGATGAGGGTCTTAGGTCGGAGCAATTCACTCGACGGCGTCTTCTTGCTCTTCTGCGGACGGCCGGCTTCTCGCGAGTAGACGTGCACAACCTGAACAAGATCTCATACGCCGTGGTCGCCCGCGTCTGAGTCTGGCTTGGGGGCGCGACACTGGACGTGCGCCTGGGGGCCGAGGAAAGCAGCGACAACTGCCTCGTTGGCCAGCACGACATCCGGTGCCCCCTCCGCAATCTTGCATCCGTGATTGAGGGCGATGATCTGGTCCGCGACAGAAGCCACGAACCGCATGTCGTGCTCGATGAAGAGGATCATTCTCCCGGCGGATGCGAGCTGGCGGACCAACTGGTGGATCTTCTCGCGAGTATCCGGGAAAACGCCGGCGGTGGGTTCATCCAGCAACAGCACCTGAGCGTCCGCGGCTACCGCCCGGGCAAGCTCTAGTAGCTTCCTCTGGCCATGGGAGAGCGTACCCGCAAGAGCATCCTTCTTGGCTTCTAGCCCGACCATCTTGAGACTGGAGAGAGCAGCTGCCCTTGCAGTTTCGTCCTCCTTCTTGGTGAGGCGCCTTCTGGCGATTGCGGCAGCAAGTGTTTCGCCCCCGCCCGCGTACCTGTGTACCAGCATCACGTTCTCCATGACGCTCATGTCGCGAAAGAGGCGGATGTTCTGGAACGTTCGTGCGACGCCCTGACGGAACACCTGGAAGGGAGCCAGACCTCGAAGTGACCGCCCGTCCAGTACTACGTCCCCCCTTGTTGGCACAACGAGGCCTGTGATCAGGTGAAAGATCGTAGTCTTGCCCGATCCGTTCGGGCCAATCAGAGCCGTGACCTTGCCGTGTTCCACCCGGAAAGAGACCTGATCGACGGCGACGAGTCCATCGAATTCCTTGCGCAGGTCAAGTACCTCTAGAGCCACCGACTACCTCACCGGCCCAGAAGAAACGCGTCCGAGTACTCCCTGGGGGCGTCGTAGCATCAGCGCGACGAGAAGCGCTCCATAGATCAGCTGGCGCGCCCAAGGCGCAATTCCCGCAGGCAGGCCCACAAAGCGCAGGATCTCGGGCGCAAGGACGAGAACGAAGGCCCCAAGAAGCGGCCCTCCCAGGCTTCCCATGCCTCCCAGAATAACCATGAGCACCAGGAGAACGGAGTCCATTACAGTGAATGTGTCGGGCGAGATGTACTGGACGTAGAACGCCGTCAAGGAGCCCCCCAAGCCAGCAAGCGCAGCTCCTACGGTGAAGATCGTGACCTTATAGCGCGTGGTGTTCTTACCGTACGTCATGATTGCGATCTCGTCTTCGCGTATCGCTCTGAGCACCCGTCCGAATGGGCTCGCCGCGACACAGTAGGAGAAGAGGAAGGAGGCGAGTAGCGCCAACGCGGACACAGCGAAAAAAGCCGGCGGCGACCCCAGAGAGCACGGCCCGAGCGTTAGGGTTGGCAGGTTGCCAAGTCCCAGAGGTCCTCTTGTCATCGAGGTCCAGTTGCGCGCGACGCTGGCCACGAGGAGGCCGATTCCGAATGTGGCGAGCGCGAGGTAGTCCTCTCGAAGCCGAAGGGAGACGGCGCCGACGACGGCTCCTGCGAGCGACGCAACAGCTGTGCCAATCAAGATCCCGATCCAGGGAGAGACCCCAAGGTGAAGAGCCGTGAGTGCGGCAGCGTACGAGGAGACTGCCGCGAACGCCGCGTGCCCGAAGCTGGGCAGGCCAGCCATCCCCACGACGAGATTCAGACCGACGGTTATGATGCTATACAAGCAGCAGCTTGTCAGCAGATGGAATAGGTAGTTCAAGAGCCCCCTGATGCCGTTCGCACGTTGTCACGTGTGGCGAGGATTCCACTGGGCCGCAGGAGCAGGAAGATCACGAGTAGCCCGAAAGCGATCGCATCCTTCCATCCAGCGGAAACCCAAGCGACGCCAAGGTTCTCGGCCACTCCGATAAGCATTCCCCCAAGGATGGCACCTGACGTACTCCCCGCGCCTCCGATGACAGAGGCAGTGATTGCCTTCAGCATGAGGGGCATGCCCATTGTCGGTTCCAGGCGCGTCTCCAGTGCTATTAGCATCCCGCCCATGCCTGCGATGAAGGACCCAATCGCAAACGCCACTGCAATCATGCGCTCCGGGTCAATCCCGACGGCTCTCGCACCAATGGTGTCGTCAGCAGTCGCCCTTAGCGCCAGCCCCAGCCGGGTCCTCCCGAGTAGAACGTGGACCAGGGCCGTGGCGCAGGCGGCGGCCGCAACGACGAACACCTGGGTGGCTGTGATCACGCCAATGCCCACGTGGAACCCGCGGGACGGAGATGCTGCTTGCACGAGTAGTGGGCGATCTCCGAAGGCAAGTGCCAAGACGCTCTGGAGCACGATGAAGCTGCCGAAGGAGGCGAGTAGGTACACGAGAGCAGGGCTACCGCGGCGCCTTAGGGGGCGGAAGGCGACTCTGTCAATCGCGACTCCCGCCAGACTTCCAGCGCACCCAGCGGCGAATGCTGACAGAACAACGCCGCCATTCGTGTAGTGCAGCACTGCATACCCGACGAAGGCTCCAAGCGCCACCACGGCTCCGTGGGCGAAGTTGAAGAAGCGGACGGCCCTGTAGATCAGCGCGAAGCCCACGGCAACCAAGGAGTAGATGCCACCGGCCACGACGCCGTTTAGAAGGAGCTGACCGAGAACTGCCGTCCGAGTCACGGGCGCGTCGCCTCTGCCACGGCCTGCGTTCTCATGACATCAGCTGTCTTCGTTGGATCGTCCACCCAGCGGGCGGCTCCGGTCGCTCCTGCAAGGAGCTGTATGACTACACCTGCGCTCTCCCAGTCAGCTGGGCTGTTGCTAGCTGTCCGCTGTACAAGGTCAGTCCTGTCGCGTGTTTGCTGGAACCACCACACAGCTCTCTTGTCTTCACTCCCGCCCGGTCGTGGCGCCTCGGCGCCGAGGTTGACCATCAGGAAGTCCGGACATGGGTAGTCGGGCTCGCAATGGGTTATGGCTGCGAAGTCCTTAATGTGGCGAGCCTGATCTGGCGTTCCATGTGTGTCGAGCCAGTGATCTAGATCCTCCCACACAAGCGGAACGCAGTGCACTCGGAAGTAGTTATGGGCCTGGATGAGCATTGTGAAGAGGTCCTCGTGTTCCTTGTAGGCTGCCCTGGGGTAGACCAGGAACCGCAGGCTGAAGAAATCCCCGGGCACACTACGTTGAGCAAGGCCAGTTAGTACTGCTTTCTCCTCATCGAGAAAGGAAGCGGGATCGCCGTTGCCGATCGTAAGCTTCTGGCGTGACTTGGCGCTAGCGCACTTATCGGTGCAGAGGCGGACGACCGTCTTCGCGCCTTGGACCATCAGGTAGTATGTGAAAGTCGGGCTCTGCCAGAGAGCTAGTGGCTTGCTTGAGACAGCACAGAGGCTATATTCAGCTTCCTTCACCGCCGTCGTCAGCCCGTGTCTCGCCCTTGCCTTGATCTCTGGGACTCGCGGAGGTGACGCTCTATACTGCTCCAGGTCACGTTCCGTGCGCACCCAGGCACGCACAGTGCGTACCCATGCCGTCGCCAAGAAGGCAAGGACCAACACTGTCAGGTTGACCAGGTAGTAGTTGGGGTCTTTCACGATGTCCTGGCGAGCCGCGTACCACAATAGGGCTCCGATGAAGGCGACGAGCGTACCCCAGAATAGGGCGAGAGCAATGCTTCGGAGTGAGATGATGGAGCGCACTGCAGGCGGGAGGGGTTTCCCGGGCATTCGTGCATCACCATCCTTAAGCCCACGCGCGGGCGTCACTGCAGGAACTGGAACTGCCCATTCCGAACCACCTTCAGCATCAGCGGCTTGGTTGTGTCGCCGTTCTTGTCGATGGTGATAATGCCTGAAGCGCCCTGGTATCCGCTGACGCGGTAGAGCGCGTCTCGTATCTGACTGCCGGTCCCAGCTCCGTCCTCGATTGCGTTTCCGATCAGTATCATGGCGTCGTACGCCTCAGCCGAGAAAATGCCTGGCTCAGAACCATACTTCGCGAGATACTGAGCCTTGAACGTGCTGGCCGGGGCATACCCTCCTGCTGGCTCATAGGCCCACGTCGTGAAGACCACACCCTCGGCTGCGCTGCCGGCCTGCTTCAGTATCTCAGGATCGTCAAACATGACCGTGCTCAGAAACTGGAAGTGGAGCCCCAGCTCGACTGACTGAACCAGTACCTGAATCATCTCCTTGTACCCCAATAGGAAGACGGCATCGGGCCTCTGAGCGGCGATCTTGCTCAACTGGGTGCGGAAGTCCGTTGCGTCTTGCTCAAAGGCCTCGACATCGACGATAGCACCACCTAGCCTCTTGAACTCGGTTGAGAATACGTCTCGGAGCCCCACGCCGTAGTCGTTGTTGATGTAGAGAATGGCGACTCTCTGGAATCCAAGCTTCTGCTTGGCCATCGTCGCCATGACGCCGCCCTCGTATACGTCTGACAGGCAATCCCTGAAGATGTAGTCGCCTGCGTTGGTCAACTGAGGGTTGGACGACGCGGGGGACATCAGCACGACTCGGCTCTTCTCGCACACAGGTGCGACCGCGAGTGTCACGGTGCTTGCCATCTCTCCGATGATCGCCGGAACGCCATCAACGTCAATCAGCTTGTGGGCCCCGCTGATTCCCACCTGCGGATTCATCTGGGAATCCTCGTAGATGACCCGCAGGGTCTGAGCCTGTGTCCCGCCTGCCGCGCGGAGCGAGCCCAGCGCCAGGTCAATGCCGCGCTGGGCGTTCTGGCCGTACGTGGCGCCACTTCCGGTCAGGGGGAGCAAAGCTCCGATGGCCACTCCATGCGCGCCCTTGGACCATGGCGGATAGAGTCCCAGCCAGATTCCTAGTCCTATGGCGACCACAAGCAACACTCCGACCGCAGCCCAGACTGACCTTCTAGCCATCATCAGGGTACCTCCTTGCGAGACCCACTTCGGCCCACCAGACGCAGCTTCCGATGGACCGAGGAACTACAGGCCAACAGCAGTCCGACTTTCCCCCGTTGATCCAAGCCATACTACATGGGAAAGCAAGACATTGTCAACTAGACGGACGAGGCAAAGATCACGGGAAGCTCGCTTAAGTCTCGAAGCAGAGGACGAGTTGAGCGGGGCAGTGTACTGGGAATCTGTGCTGCCGGTCGAATGCCGGCACGCGGCGCAGCTGGAGGTCTTCCCAAGGCCATTCTTGGACAGCGACTGCGCAGTGGCATCTGTCGACTGCGGCCTCGCTCGTCTGGTCAGCTAGCATGTCTGGCATTGCCTTGGTCCTGTCTCCCGGCGCTCCCCGGGCAGCCGAGGCAGGTCGGGTACTCGCGGGGCGATGGACAAGAATGCGGTTCACGCATCCTTCGCCAAGCGGCTTCCCGAAGGTGGACTTAGGGGATGCGCACCATAATCCCTGGTCGCCCGCACTCGCATAGATGCCAAGATCATTTCCCAGACTGCAGCCCGCCCTCCGTCGGCCGATCGGCGTCGGTATCGGGTCGCGAATCTACCCGACTCCCCACGGGGAGAACTCGAGCCGACGCATCCTTTCTGGGAACCTATTTCGCGAGCCGGTCGAGCTCCTCCTCGGTGAGCGTGGTCTTTCCTTCCTCGCCGATCCGGACGTAGATGTCGCCCACGCGGACGATCACCTTAGGTCCGATCGCGAGGTGCGGCGCGATCCAGGGGATCCTCGCGATGAAAGCGAAGTAGGCGTCGCTGTACGCCACGATGTCGAGGGTCTCCTCGTCCGCGTAGGTGCTGTCGACCCAGACGCCTTGGCGCAGGAAGTAGACACGGTCATCGACGACTCGGACCGCCTCGAGGTCCGTGGGTGTCTGCTCGGCCTGGGAAAGCGAGCGCAGCGCGGAGGCGCCCTGGACGGCCTGGGCTCCGCTCGCCGGCGCGCTCGTCGCGGCCCGCACGGCGTTCGCCATCGCGTCCTTTCCCTGCACCGACTCATCGACGAGGAACGACGTGTACGGGGTGATGATCCCGTAGCGCTTGCTGAGCGAGACGACCTCGTCCACGAGCTCGGCGTTCTCTCCGTAGAGGCGGATCTGGTCGAGGAGGTAGGCGATCTTCCGGCCGGCCCACAGGCGCGGGAGGAACGACGCGCGAAGGTCAGTGTCGGAGAAGGTCTGGAGGGTCGTGTACGAGGTCGCGACGCCGGCGGCCGTCCCGGAGACGGTGACGCGGCACTCGCCACCATCGCGGTAGCGTCCGAGCACGAGGAGCTGCGTGCCGCGGAAGAGGTCGGGAAGCACGCGCGGGAAGAGGTCGTAGGTCGTGACGCCCTCGAACGCGAGCGTCGTATTCGCGAGGACGGGCGAGGCGATCTTGCGGTAGAACGCGGACAGGGTCGCCTCGAGGTTCTCGCCGGGGAGGACGTAGTTCGTCGTCCCGCGGTTCTCCTCTGCGAGCTGGTCGAGGAGCACGGTGTTCACGTCGTAGCCGACCCCGAACACGAACATGCGGGCGCTTGTGCCGTTGGACGCCTTCGCGTTCTTGGCGATCGTCGCGGGGTTCATCTCGCCGACGGTCGGCTCGCCGTCGGTGAGGAAGATGAGGAAGCGCGGCCGGTCGTTCGTCTCAAACAGGGACAAGGCGAGCCGGAGCGCAGCGTCGATGTCCGTGCCGCTGGTCGCCTCGATCCCCGCCGCCCAGCTTGAGGCCCGGGAAATGGCCTCGGGCGTGACGGGCTCGAGGTTCGTCGCGAGCGCCTCGCGGGAGTCGTTGAACGCGATCACGGCGAAGCGATCGCTTGGGTTCAGGTTCGAAAGGATGAACCGGAGGGCCTCCTTGGCCTGCGCGATCTTCTCTCCGGTCATGCTCCCCGATCGGTCGAGGACCAGGACGAGGTCCTTGGGCATCGCGACCGCGGCGGCCGGGAGGTCCGGCGGGTTCACGAGGAGCAGGAAGAACCCGTCCTCCCCCGGCGCGCGGTAGGAGAGGAGGGTCATCCCGACCTCGGCCGCCTGGACGGAGTAGTAGAGGACGAAGTCTTGCGTCGGCAGGATCCTGGAGGCGGCGTAGCCCGCGGTGGCGGCATTGGTCCCCGACCGCTCGACCGCGAGGTTGTGGGTCGGGGAGTACACGGCTGCGAGCGGGGCGCTCGTCGCAAGCTCAACTCGGATCGAGACCCGCTCGAGAGGCTGCGCGGAGAACCGCTCCGTGTCGAGCGGGTAGTGGTAGCGATAGAGGCCGAACTCGGGAGTGAGGATCTCGCTATAGGTGATCTCGATCCGCCGTTCGCCGTCGGCGGGGACGGGGAAGATCCGCGCCGAGAGGGTGTTGCGGCCGACGTACTCGAGGAGCGCCGGGTCGATCGCCCGGCGAACGTAGTCCTCGTAGATCGCGCGGGCCTCGGCCGCGTCGAGGATCCGGCCCTCCAAGACCTGTCCGTCGACCCACATCGTGAAGCTCGAGACGACCGCGCCCGGAGGAAGCGGGAAGAGGTACTGGCCCTCAAGGTCGCGTCCGGTGCTGTTGCGGAAGGCCTGGTCCACGTGGGTCGTGGCCACGCCGTCTTGGATCGTGATCGTGACGTCGTGGTAGAGGACGGTGAGCCAACCGCGTTCGGGGTGGTCGGGAAGGATCATCCCGTCGGCGAAGAGAGCGCTCGAGAAGAGCGCGAGAACGAGAAGCGACACGTAACCCACCCGGTGAAGCATTCCAATCGCCTCCATGATGAGAGTGCTAGAGAACGTACACGCCGCGGGCGGCGACGTTCCCGGGCGGGGAGGACGGGCCGCGCGAGGAGCGGGCGCGTTTCGCGGTCGCAGCGGATGCCCCGTAGTAGAGTTCGAGGCCGCGCGGACTTGGCAGCCCAGGTAGTCCCGGCTATCGTCTTTAGGGACTAGACCCTGAGGCGCGAGCGGCCGCGACGCTCGAGGAGGGAGAGGTAGTCATGGAAACGCAGAAGCTGTGGCCGCTCAGGCCGTGGCAGACGGTCCTTCTCTTTGGTGTCCTTGTCTGTGCGCTCTACGGCTTTGGGTCCTTCACGTTCGAGTTCTTCGCGGGGAGCGCGACCCCGCCGACTGGTAGCCTCGACGAGGTGAAGGGTGTCGGCATGTACCTCACCTACGTCGAGAGCTTCTTTCTCGCCTTGGTGGTCATTCTCCCGATTCGGCTCGTCCGGCGCTTCGGGGTGGGCGCGATGGTCTACCTGCCCTATGCGATCCTGGGGCTTGGGGTCGAGTTCTACATGGAGATCGTGCTCACGCCGGCCCTCGTCGGGCCGCTCGCCGTGGTGGGCTGGTGCGTCATCGGACCCTTGATCGGCTTCTCGGCCGACCTCGCGCATCGCTTCCTACCCAAGCGTCTCTCAGGTGGCGCACGTGCGGCGCTCACAGGCCTCGTCTTGGGTGGCACGACGTTTTTGCTCATGCTCTTTGCTCTCAACTTCTTCTACGTCTCCCGTCAAACCGGGCCGGGATCGTACCTTGGCCAGGCCTGGTATGGCCTTCCCTGGCTTCTCCTCAACAGCGCCTTCGGCGGGTATGTGGCCTCGCTCATCGCCGAGCGGTTCGCGGTCAGAGGGTGAGAGAGAGGAGAAGGGCGAAGCACAGTCTCTCTCCGGGAGTCCTCTCCAGTCATGTGCCACTCCTCGATCCTGCCGGCTCTGATCCTCGTCCGCCTTGTCTTCCTCCAGAGGGAAGCGGCGCAGGGGCCGTAGCGCACGCGCTCGTTGGCATCGGCCGGGAGACAAAGGGCCGGCCTGCTGAAGCGCGCGGTCAGTGATCCAAGAGCGGAGCCGTCCAGCGGGCGTCGTGTCCAGCGGGACGCCGGTGTGAATCCGGCGTGACGGGTGGTGGCTGGGAAGCGCCCTCTTTGCGCTACAATGGTTGAGTTGTAGAAAGCGGGAGGGTGATGCCTGTGGTCGACGCGCGAAGTAGAGAGCACGGGATTGGGAAGGTTCTTCGGCGCACGCTGATCTGCGGGCTCGTCGTCCTCTTGGCCTCGGCGCTTGTCGCCTGCACAGCGTTCTGGCTTCCGGGCGACGTCGGCTCGACCGGCGGCTCGAGTGGGTACGGGTTGGCCTGGACCATCCGGGACCTTTCTCTCCAAGCCCAGTGCGTGGTGAAGGCCACCGTGACGAGGATAGAGTCTGTGGTTCTGACCGACGCTCTAGGGACGGACATCGTGACGGACGTGACCCTCTCCGTCCTTGACTACATCAAGGGAGCCGGGCCGGGCACCCTCACCATCCGCGTGAAGGGCGGGAGCACGGAGGAACTGGCCGAGGTCGTATCCAACGAGCCGGTTTTCGCGGCGGGGGAGACGACCGTCGTGTTCGTCGGCCCCCACTCCACGGAGGATTCCCTCCTGGATGGTCGCCTCGGAGTGGTCGGCGCGATTCAGGGAAAGCTGACCGTGCTCGACGGCCGGATCGCCGAGCTATCCATCCCCGTGGCCGAGCTTCTGCTCCGGGTAGAGAACGCTCTGACGGGAACGGCGTCGGGTCCTGAGCCCCGCTTTTTGCCGATGGCGCCGCGCTTCGGTACCTTGCCGTGGGCGGCCGACACCGCTCCCCTCTCCTATAGCTACGGAGGGCTGCGATGGAAGTCCGCGAGCCTCCCGGTCAAGTACTACACGAACGTCAGTTCGCTCTTCTCGGGCGCCGTTACCGCGTCCTCCGACACGTGGAATGCCGTTGGCACCTACTTCCAGCTCAAGAATACGGGCAAGACAACGCTCAAACCGAGGGGCGACAACTGGAACGTCGTGTATTCCGGGAGCTTCGGAAACACGCAATGGCTTGCTCAGACGATCACGTACTACGTCCTCGTCAGGGACAGGCGCCGCCAGATCGTCGACCAGTACATCACCGAGTGTGACCTTCAGATTAACACCTACTACCGGTGGGGAAACGGCCAGAGTGGAAGCTACTTCGACATCCAGAACGTGGCGACCCACGAGTTCGGACACTGGGTGCTCCTGAACGACCTGTACACGGCGAGCGAGAAGGACATGACCATGTACGGCTACGCCAGCATGAACGAAACGAAGAAACGGTCGCTCGAGCCGGTCGAACAGCAGGGTTTGATCGCGATCTACGGCAAGAAGCCGTAGTCTGTGGTCTGAAGGTCGCTGCCCGCGCACGCGCTGAAAAGCCTCTTTGGGAGAGGGTTCCGGCGGGAGGGATGGGACAAGATTCCTCTGCAATGCCGAGAGTCCGCCTCCGCTTGGGTGGAAAGGCCTTGCGTCCTACGAGAGAGCTGCGCCACGACGCGAGCGCGATCGGGCAGTCCGGCGAGGGAGTGGGCGAGTGACACGAGATGCTCGGCTCGCCGGAGACCGCGAAAGCACCGTGGGCGGGTTTTCGGCGGCGTTTGTCGAGGGACTCCAACTTGCGCTGGGCGAGAAGCTTTGCGCCGTCTACCTCTACGGCGCGGTCGCCTTCCCCGAAACCACCGCTTTCGGCGACATCGACTTCTACGTTCTCCTCAACGACGGCCTGACTGACGGCGAACGCCAAGCGATTCGTGGGCTTCATGAGCGGCTCGCGACCGAGTTCCCACCCTTGGGAGGCGAGCTCGATGGGTACTACCTACTCCTTGATGATGCCCGCCGCATTCACCCGCCACGAGACGAGCTTCGGCCCAACCTGATCGATGACTTCTTTGCACTCCACTGCGCGCACCTGCGCGCCGGTCGCTCCATTGTTCTCTGCGGTCCAGACGCCAGGGACGTCTATCCGGAACCCTCGTGGCTTCTGCTTGAGGCGGCCCTTGTTGGGGAACTCGACTACGTGACCGCGCATCTTGACCGGTTAGAGTCCACGGATGTGGTGTACGGGGGTAGAGCGCTCAAGGGGACTTGAGGAAGGGGACCATCGCCTCGATCTTCGGTTAAGGCAAACAGAGCCGACGTAGGTCGGCGCCGAGGAGGAAGCGATGGTCGCAGAGAAGGTAGGCGGTTTGGCGTGGCTGCGCAAGCAGGTGGAGTCTGCGGACAAGGACCTTCTGCGCGAGATGGTGAAGGCGATGGTGGATCTGCTGATGGGAGCGGAGGCGGACGGTGCATGCGGTGCGTCGTACCGGCAGACGAGTCCCGAGCGGACGAACCAGCGCAATGGGTATCGGGAGCGTCGGTGGGATACGCGGGTGGGAACGATCGACCTGGAGATTCCACGGCTGCGCAAGGGGAGCTACTTTCCCGATTGGCTGTTGGCGCCTCGCCGACGGTCGGAACGGGCGCTGGTGGCGGTGGTGACGGAGTGCTACGTGCGTGGCGTGTCCACGCGGCGGGTGGACGGGCTGGTGCGGACGCTGGGGTTGGAGGGGATGGGCAAGAGCCAGGTGTCTGAGCTCGCCCAGGAACTGGACACGATGGTGGAGGAGTTCCGCAACCGTCCGTTGACCGGGGGCTCATACCCGTTTGTGTGGCTGGATGCGATGACGCAGCGCTGCCGCGAGGGAGGGCGGGTGGTGAACGTGGTCACGGTGATCGCCACCGCGGTGAACGCGGACGGGCGGCGTGAGGTGCTGGGCGTCGACGTGATCACGAGTGAGGACGGCTCAGGATGGACGGCGTTCCTCCGCCGGTTGGTGGAACGCGGGCTGAGTGGGGTGGAGCTGGTCATCTCAGACGACCACCAGGGGTTGAAGGCGGCCATCGCGGAGGAACTGCCGGGCAGCTCGTGGCAACGTTGTCGCTCCCACTTCCTGCGCAACCTGCTGACCAAGGTGCCCAAGAGCGCTCAGGATCTGGTGGCGACGCTGGTTCGCTCGATCTTCGCTCAGCCGGGTCGGGACGAGGTGTGGGCTCAGCAGGAGCGGGTGATCGCACAGCTGCGTGCCCGCTTCCCCAACGCTGCCGCGATGCTCGAGGACGCGGCAGAGGACATCCTGGCGTTCAGCGCGTTTCCCAAGGCGACGTGGCGGCAGATCTGGTCGAACAACCCCCAGGAGCGG
>Ga0315286_10001101_pt1 | contig 24103 bp, 25 predicted proteins | sample YL17G10_0_MG_FD_205038 | JGI IMG/M metagenome (GOLD analysis project Ga0315286, IMG submission 205038) | Sediment microbial communities from Yellowstone Lake, YNP, Wyoming, USA - YL17G10_0 | ecosystem: Environmental > Aquatic > Freshwater > Lake > Sediment | place: USA: Wyoming | collected...
TCATATTCACCAGATCCTGTTTGCTCGTTTCATCCGTAAGGACATCGCCGACTTTTTTCCCGTCCCGCAGGACAACCGTGCGGTCCGTTATCGACATTATCTCTTCCAGCCTGTGGGTTATATAAATGACGGAAATCCCGTCATTCTTCAACCTCTTGATTATCGCAAACAAGGTATTCACGTCTTTTTCGTTCAGCGCCGAGGTCGGCTCGTCCATGACGATTATTTTTGCTTTGGTGTGCACGGCCTTGGCTATTTCCACTATCTGTTTTTCCGCGACCGAGAGATTTTCAATGACCTCGAGGGGATCGATCGATGAATCGAAATATGACAGTACTCTTTTCGATTCACTGGCCATTCTTTTCCAGTCAACGAGTCCTAATTTATTTACAATCATTTCTCCCGCGAAGATATTCTCGGCGACGGTGATAGGATCGAACGAAGAGAGCTCCTGATAGATGACTCGAATACCGTGTTTCAGGCTGTCTCCGGGGTTTTCGAAGAGGATCTTTTCCCCTTCGACAACGATCTCTCCCTGCTCGAGGGTGTACGCTCCGGAAAGTATCTTTATCAGGGTCGATTTGCCGGCCCCGTTTTCACCCAGAAGCCCCAGGACTTCCCCTTTTTTCAGATTGATCGATACATCGTCCAGCGCCCGGACAACGGAGAAGTTCTTGGTGATATTGTTCATTTCCAGGATTAAATCACGATGGGGCATCGATGACCTTTCGTCCGACTGAGAAGGCCTTGGGATACAGGAGGCCCTGTACCCCAAGGCCGGATCTCTGACTACCCTTACTTTTCAGTGTAAAGCGTCTTCTCCCCGGGATAGTATTTTTCGATGTTTTCCTTCGTGAGCACCACATGCTCGAGGTACGTCACCGAAGGAATCGGCTTGCCGTACATGTGGGCCAGGACCAGGGGCACGACATAGGTTCCATACGTTTCAGGCACCCAGCCGACTGTTCCATCCGTAATGCCGGATCTGATCAGGGGCCTGCCCAGATCGTCGCCGCCGAGGGAGCAAACCAGCATGTTCGCCTCATCCCACCTTCCCAGGGTTTTCGCCGCCGCGTAGAAACCGGCCGATGCGGCCTCGAAAGGCGAGAACACGACGATTTTCTTGTCATCCGGGTACTTGGCAAGAATATCCATCCACGGTGACTGATAATCGGCGCCCACCTCGACCTGAACGGCGATTGAAGGATCCGCAAGGAAGTCCACTTTATATCCGAACTCGTCAACCATGACTTTTCTCGCGCCCCACATCCTGTAGGAGACGACCTCGCCGAAATCCGGGTTCCAGCAGTAGTAGACTCTGTCCACGTTCTTGATCCCGCCAAACTGCTCCTTGATCTTCTTTATGGCGAACTCGCCGATCAGAACACCATTTGCCCAGTTGTCACCGCCCATGAACGGAAAGCCCTCCACGGTTACATCCAGACCGAGTATCCAGACACCCTTGTCTTTGGCTTTTCTCGCGATCATGGTGTTTGATTTCTCGTCCACCCCGTACTGGACATACACGTCCGGATCCCAGGCAAGTATCGCATCCGCATTCTTGATGGTCGTGTTGACGTCGAAGGCGTTGTCCAAGGTCAGGGTAGTGTTCGCCTTGCCACCGGCCAGCTTCCAATACTTGACGACGCTGTTCACGATCTGGGTGCAAATCGGCACCGAAGCGGCCAGGTTCGTGACCGCCAGCTTGTAATCCTTCGCGTAGGCTGCTTTGAACGAACCGGTCAATGCCTGTTTTCTGAAGAACTCGTAACTGTATTCGCCTGTATACTTGCCCGCTCCTTCGACATCCTCACCGACCGGGAGCTTGGGTTCGAGAACCGGTTCACCTTTCATGGTGTACTTACCTTTTTCACCGGTCTTCGCCTTATCAGGTTTCGCTTTAGCGAAAACCGAAGCGGAAAAAAGCAGACAAATGAAAAGCACAGTAATCGATATGACAGCTCTCTTCATAAAATGCCTCCTTGGGAGATTTTCTGCTTTATATATAGAATGAATCGATACGAAGTCAAACGATTTTTTCGCGGCTAGTCCCTCGACACGCTACACCCGATAGTCGCGGACCTTTTCCATCCACCGGTTGGCCGAGTCGATATCGGGCGCCGCCGACACGTAATAAAAAACTCCCCCAACCAGTTCATGGCGTTCGAGGCTTTGCGAGAACTCGTTATAATCGACCATGATGCTCAGCGGTACCTCGCCGGCCCGCTTTCGCAGTTTTTTGATTTGTCCCAACGCCGGAGGATGGTCTTTCTCGTTGACCATCAGTATGGCTTTCAAGCCTTTGAGCCTGCAGGCCGACTCCAGCAGATGCCATCCATTCGCATGGAGATGGAGCACCCCTCCGTCGAATCGGCCGATGAATCGCTCCGCCGGTTCGATCCCATATTTCTCGAAGTATTCTATGGATGTCATGTGGAAGGGGTCTACACTTTCGTTTACGATTCTTCCGGGAATCCACGGCACCACCCAGCTGCAGGTTCCGCCCTCCAGGGTCTGGACGATATCGAAGAAGGTCGAATGGATTTTCAAATTCAAATCAAAACCAAAGTCGATGCCTTTTTGCACGAAATCGGGGTTATCCACAACGCTTAAGTATGTATCGGTTGCTCCGATCAGCTCGTACACGAAGTTGAAGGAGTCGATGGCGATGAGATGACTGATCCCGAACTTGCCCCCGGCCGCTTCTTTCATAATCCCTAGCTGCGTGGTAAACCTTTTGAACCAGAAATGATTCTCATCGAACTTCAGCTTGTCGAAACCCGACCAATCTTTCAGCAACGGAGGAATCATCGAGGAAATCCACCCTGAGGACACGAAACCGTCATCGGCTGCAGCGAGAAATCGTACATCACCTCCGAGGAGACCGCCGTACAGACCCTGGTCGAACTCACTCGGGTAGGCCGCGGGTATACTGTCGTCTTCCAGCCTGGTCCGCTCTTTGAACATGCTGTCCCAAAACCGGATCCGCTCATGTGGCTCGGGGTATTCGGTAAATCCCGAGTATTTCTTCTGGAAACTCTTCATGGCTGTCGAAGGAGGGATGAAGGCGGCGAATATACGGTCATTGGCTTTTCGTTCGATGAAACCTCTGAGCCTGTCCAACACCTCCGAGGCGTTGGCCTTATAGCTTATCCCTTTCATCTCTCTCACCTCCGGTCATGCTCCGCGGATTGGTGACACGGTTTGAGTTCCTTCCACGCCCCTTTACGCGAATTTGAAAATCGAGTTCGCGTTTTTATAGAGGATTCGCTCCTTGTCCCCGTCGGTGACGGCCGCTCCGAGAACGCGCCCGATGTGGCCTCGCGGGTCGAGCCAGTTCATGTCGGACGCGTAGAGAACTTTCTCGGCCCCCACTTCCTTTACGAGCCACGCGACCACGCCGAAGCCCTTCGCTTCTCCCGATATGTCGAGATACACATTTTTGTGTTTCTTCGCCACGCCGATGGCCTGCAGCTGGCCGTTGTAGTGGCCCCCCCCGTGACCGAGAAGGAAGGTGATCTTCGGATATTTTGCCGCGATGGCGTCAAAGAGCTTCGCCTGCGCGAACTCCTGCGAGGGTACCACCTCGTATGGATAGGTGTTCTGCGGGGTCGGGTCCCAGGTGTGCGACAGTATGACCGTCCGTTTTCCCGCCGCGTACTCCCAGAGCGGCACGTATCTTTCCCCGTCGATGGGGTACTCATGCATGGCGGGGTGTATTTTCACCCCCACGAACCCCTTTGCGGTCAGGTACCTGTCGAGCATGCGGAGCGATTCCTCGGGGAGGAAAGGGTCGTATATCGCATAGGCGCAGAGCCTGCCGGGAAACTTTTCGATGGAATTGACGGTTTCCTCGTACGCGTATTCGAGGTTGTGCGTGTAAAGCCCCACGATGTGGCTGGCGCAGATCCGCTTGATCCTGCACATGTCCATGATCTCGATCATTCGTTCAGGCCTCACATCGGGCATGTAAAAATTCGAACAGTACCCATAGTGGGCATGCGCGTCGACAATGAACAATTCTTCGCTCATTTGACCACTCCGTTCAAAAGAGATTCCAGATTTCCATGCGCAATCTTCTCTTTTTCATCGCTGGAAAAAGCGCCGTGAGTGACGAGCATCATCGCACAGTGGGGATCATCCACGGGATAATAGGTTGAAAAAACAAGGCGTTCGGCTCCGAACCGCTTCACGATATCGTCCGTCTGCAGATAAAGGTGCGAGTTGTGAACTTCGAGGGAGATGTTCCCGCATTCCTCGAGCAAGGGATAGAGATATCTGAGATTCCTATAAGTTTCTTCGTCGCACTGCTCCACCACCACGGGCAGGCGGGGATATTTCCTGCAAATCCGGTGGAGCATGGGCCAGCTTATCTCCCGCGACCAGATAAAAAGCGGAATCCTCCTCTCGGCAAGACAACCGAGGAGCCGGTCGGCAGACCAATCCTCCATGGAAAAGCGCTGGGATTCCGGGAATATCCGGGCCGCACGCACGCCGCGGGCGATCATATTTTCGACGTAATCCTCGAGTCGACCAAGCTCTTCCGTGCCGTGAGGGAGCAGGACAAAACACCCGACGAGCCTTTTGTTGTTTGCGATTTCCTGGAGGAGAAGCTCGTTTCCGATCCTCGGATGGGAGTAGCGGGCGAGGGTGTGAGAGACCATCGCTTTCTCTATGCCGCAGGAACCCATGCTTCCCATGAGATCCCCCACGGTGCGCATGAACACGGGTCCGCGGTTGTTCACCCTTCCTATCCAGCAGTTGGAATCGAAAAAACACAGTTTTCTGATTCTCTCTCGGTAATCCCTGCCCATCGTTTCAATGAAGTCTTCCATAACGGTGACCCTCCGCGAAATGCGCGTGTGTCGTTCTTTAATAGCTTCGAGCAGGCGCGTCACCAGCAGTGGTAACCGCCGTCTATGAGAATGGTGGTGCCGGTCATGTAGTTCGAAATGTCGGACGCCAGCACCACCACGAGACCCGCGAGCTCCTTCAATTCCCCGAGCCTCCGAAGAGGAATGAGATCCAACACTTTCTCGTAGAGCCCGGGTTCCTTTTGTAAAAATCTCTGGTTTGGGACCGTGTTGTAGTAGCCGGGGGCGACGGCGTTCACGTTGATGTTGTACGGCGCCAACTCGGTGGCGAGAGTCTGCGTCAGCATGATGATCGCGGCTTTCGACACGTCGTAGGATCCCCCGTGAAAGTACCGAAGCACCTTGACGCCCGCGACGGAGCTCAGATTTATGATTTTCCCGCCGCCGTGTTTTTTCATTATTTTTGCGGCTTCCCTCGAGCAGAGAAAGACTCCGGTGACGTTGGGATCCATTACGGATTTCCAATCGGACTGGGTCGTGTCCTCCGGGGACTTGTCGATACGCATGGAAGCGGCGTTGTTCACCAGAATGTCGATCCTGCCGAACTTCCGAACGGTTTCACCGATCATGCTCACGATCTGGGTCTCGTCGTTGATATCCGACTCGAGGGCGAGCACCTCGCGCCCAAGCTTTTTTATCTGATCGCTCGTGTGCTCCAATTCTCCGCCGTGACGGCTGGTGATGCAGAGGTGAGCTCCCGCTTCAGCCAAGGCAACCGCGAAAGTCTGGCCCAGCCCCCTGCTTGCGCCGGTCACGACCGCTACTTTGTTGTTCAGGTTGACGAGATCATGTACGCTCATTTAGGCGATCTCCCGTGCCGTTGAAAGGTTCCCCTATCTCCGTTTCTCGGAATCATGCTACCCATAGTAAAATATTATGTCAAGAATAAAGAAAAATGGGGCCATCGAGGGTGGGGGCCATCGACGGTCCCGCGTCGACGGTACGATTGAGTTTTTTTTCCGAGGAGGTTTTCGTCAGCCCTTGCTGCGCGAGTCCGTGCCGCGGCACACTGCGTAACATCGACCGCAATACGGCACGAGCCCCACGAAGTTGCTCATCCGTTTCTGCCACGGGTCAACCTGGCTCTTGTATTCGAGCAGCTCCTCGCCGTTGGGTTCTTCATCGGGGATGGGAATGTCTTTGTACCCGCCCGTGCGCTTCAGCATGCCGCTGCATCCCCACCGGCAGCGCCAGCCTTCGAGCCTTCCGTAGATTACTTTTTTCCCGCCGATGACGCACGTCGCTTTCTCGCTAGTATTAGTCGGAATGGCGTTCGTGGGGCATACGGCCGCGCAGTAGGGCCCGCAGACATCCGGATCGCACAGGGTCTCTTCGCACATCGGGTCCGAGACCAGCGGGGTGTTGGTGGCAATGCTCACCAGTTTCTGCCGCGTCTTGAATCGAGGCGTAATTAACATACTGTGCCAGCCAAGCCGGCCCAACCCGCAAGCGACGGCGACGTGTTTGTGGGAAACGTCTCCTAGACCTCCGGGATACTCTTTCGAAGGCTTCAGCAGATGCGGGACATTTGCCGGAAATGGGTACGCGCGGTATCCGCGGTCTTCGAGATATTTCGCTCCCCGATAGGCCAGCCGATCCAGCTCCCGATTGATCATGACAAGTGTGTAAAGCTGGTAGGAGTGGTACGAAGGCGGATCCGTGTCTTCGCGCGCGTGTCGGGCGATGAGATCGCAGACCGCTTCGTTGACGCGTAATCCGACGGCGATCATGCACCCTGCATCGGGCAGATAACGCCGAGGGCGCATCTCCTCGGGCGCGCCGTCGAGCCGGTTCACATCGCCGAAGCCGACCAGATCAGCGCCTTCCTTGTGCAGATACGTCCGGAGATCCTCGGTCAACCGGGCAGGATTGGTTTCCCGCCCATCGACGCACCTCTTTTGATCCTGTGGTGCCTGGGCCATTGCGCCTCCATAGTCTTGCAGCTTACCCGCATCTTATTTATTCAAGTTCCTCGACTGTTCAAGGAATCGGACAATCGGTGTTCCCTTGCAATGAACCCCTCCCACGCCGCCCGGTACATTCGAAGGAGTTTCGGGATGTCCAGACCGTAGGGGCATCTCTGGACACACTCTCGGCATTCGGTGCAGGATCCCGCCTTCTCCATGGACGGCCCGAGAAAGGGAATCACCATACCGCGTGACATCCGCCTTACGACGCTTTCGGTGACGAGCAGGAGACTTATCGGGATACCCTGGGGACAAGGCTGGCAGTAATCACAGCGGTGGCACCACGTGGCCCCCAGTTCTTTTCTTATATCCTCCATCTGCGCAATCTCCCCTTCTAGAAGCGGCCGTGGATTCCGAGCGATACCGACGATTTCTCTCATCTCCTCGATTCGCTCTATCCCCGGATCGGGAACGATCCCATCGAACTGCATGAGGTACCTAATGCAGAGATTCGCATGACGGAGCAGCCCTCCCCCGAACGGTTTCATGCAGATGAAGCCGAGATCCATCTCCCGTGCGAGCGGGAGTATCTCATCGGCGGCTTCCCTGTCCAAAAAATTGAATGGAACCTGAAGCGTCTGAAACTCGCCCGTTTCCATCATTTTTTTCGCGATGGGCAGATTGTGCGAGCTGAATCCGGGGTGCCTGACCCTTCCTTCCCGGACAGCCTGCGAAAGCCCTTCCATCGCGCCCCCCGGACCCATGGCTTTCTTCATTGCCTCTTCGCTGCTTACACTGTGCAGCTGGAATATGTCGATGTAAGGGGTGCTCAGACGCTTCAGGCTCACATCCAGTTGTTCGAGAAAAGTGTTCTTATCCAGAGCGGTCGATTTCGTCGCGAGAACGAGCTCTTCTCTCCGAATCCCCCGAATCGCGTTTCCTATCTTCTCTTCACTGTCCCCGTACATGTGGGCGGTATCGATAAAATTGATTCCCATTTCGATAACTTCCCGTACAAGCCTGACTCCCTCGCTCATCGAAAGTCTCATGACAGGGATACCGCCAAAAGCGATCCTGCTCACCTTCAATCCTGTTTTCCCGAATGGAATTTTTTCAATCACCGTTTATCTCCTGACGCCCGCCGGTTTCAAGGTTCTCTCCTTATAGATTATCAGTGTAGTTTATAAATCTTTAAAAGGAAGGGCGGTCACCTTGGGTCCGAGGGGGAGCCGGATATCGCCCATATGGACGACATAACCGTGCAAGGCTTTTTCTCCCAAATCATGTTGGAATGATTTGATGGATGTTGCCATCGCCGGTTGTGGTGTTGCAGAGTGTTTTACTTCAATCGGTATAAGCTTCCCTGATATTTCAACCACAATGTCCACTTCGGTCCCAGTAGAAGTCCGCCAGAAATAAATCTGCGGGTCAATACCTCGATGGGTAAAGGTTTTAATAACTTCAGAAAGCACCGCTGTTTGCACGATCGCTCCCCCTAATGGCCCTGATGCCGCATGATCCTGATCTTTTAGCCCCGATAGATAGCAGAGCGTTCCGACATCCGTGAAATATATTTTCGGTGTTTTAACCAACCGTTTCCCGATATTGGCAAAGTAAGGTCTAACGACGAATATCTGATATGTGGCTTCAAGAACCGATATCCATGACTTCACGGTATTTGTAGCGATGCCGAGATCTCTTGCAAGGTCGGAAAGAATCAACAGCTGAGCGCTTCGTGCCGCCAGAGATCTCAGAAAAATCTGGAATTGAGAAAGGTCTCCCACTTGACGAATAGTGCGAACGTCTCGTTCAAGATAGGTTTGGACATAACTTGAATGCCACAGATTGATATCACGGTCCGGGTTCGCAACTAGTTCAGGATAATTTCGGGTATGTGATTTTTGTTTTTAATTTGGCAGATCCATTCGACTCCCATGGCAGGGGATGATATGGACGGTTTTCAGCCTCCCGGTGAGACAGCGGCAGCAGGCGCAGTGTTGCAGCACGGCCGACGAGCGATTCACTGATTTTTTCGGCTCGAAGGAGATTTTGAGATCCCGTGAGAAGATACTGGCCCGGTTGATCACGGTTCGCATCGATTTGCTCTTTTATATACAGAAGTAAATCCGGGGCGTACTGCACCTCATCGAAGATAACTGGTGGCGAGTATACCTCCAGAAAACCACGGGGATCTTCCAATGCAGCAGTACGGACATCCGGCGTTTCAAGAGAAACATAGCGAAATGTATCACTGAACATGTGCTTTAAAAGCGTCGTTTTACCTGATTGCCTCGGGCCGGTTAGTACAACTGCCGGGAACTCTGATACAGCCTTTTTGAGCACAGGCTCAAGCGACCTCTGGATGTATCTGTGCGCCATGACATTCTCCTGCTTGCAATTTTGCATTTAAAATGCAAAATTGCAAGAATATAAAGATCACTCGATTTTACAAATTACAAGGGGTCATAAGAGAAGAGCTGAAAGAATTGTCACGCCGAGGGTCGGGTGACGTTAAAGGATCAATCCTCGTTAATAATGATAAATGGGTACTTAGGAGTATATAAATTGCAAAGTAACTTCAAGTGTGCCTTTATTCTTAACGTAATGTATTGTATTGGGAGCAAAGCCGCGTCCTTGAGCCGAAGGAAAAAGCCTTCGGTTTTACAGCTGCTGAGGGGTGCAGTCGCTTTTTTTCAGAGCAATCGCTGGGGTGATGGCGCGGGAGGGACCAACGGTGAATGGAATGGATTAGACCATTTTTTACTAGTCGGACACCTCGTCGAATCGGAATGATAAAACCAATGATTATGCCAATACTCTCATATTCTCATGGAGAAATTCCGGAGCGAAATCCGCGCCGTTCTCCCAAACAATCGTCTCAATATCCGGATCAATACGAAATTTCATAAACTTTTCTAAATCCTTCAAGCTCTCGAATACTTCGCCATCAAGTTCACCCTGAAGGTCGATTTCACCTTCTGAACCATCGTTAAACCGTAGCCAGATTACATAATTATGTAGGTATTTCGCCTCTAAAACATGAAGGAACATGGTATTTTACTCCAAAATAAATTCGGTCATGTGGAGTTGCCGCCACTCTTCAATCAAACCAAGTGCCCTTATAATCCCGAAAAAACGACAAATAATTGGCACTGTACCGCTCAACAATATGTTATGTGATAAAAAACAGCATATTAACCAATTGATCCTCCAATTAAAGTAAATAGTATCCCATTTAGTTTATCTCTGCAAGGGGTAACGTTTCTACGGCCCGGGGAGCGTGAGCAACGCCGGCTCATGGGACTAACGGCAAAGGACAGCCCCGAGACCCTCATGATCTTCCTGGACTCCGGAGAGCCCGCGGGGCCTTTCGGGGCCGAGAGTGTCGGGAAGGGGGCCATCGACGGTGGGTGCCATCAACGGTCCCGCGCCGGCCGTCGCCGGCGCGGCACACGATGCCGTCGCGGCGAGGGCTTCGAGCTGCGGGTTTCGCAGGGCAGCTGCGGCATCAGGGCCGGCCCGGTGACGGCGGCGATCAGGCCGGAGAAGATCGAGATCCTGAAATCCGGGAAGGCCGGGAAACTCGTCTCCGGAAACATCATCGAGGGAAACCTGATGGTCGTCGTGTTTCTGGGACTGATAGTCCGCCTGGTGGTTCGGACGGCGGGGCTGGACGTGATTGTCGATTTCCTGGAAAAGAGCTACGAGGAGCTGGGAGTGGAACGTGGCGACAGCCTGCGCCTGTATCTGCCCCCCGACGCCTTCAGGGTGTACGAGCGCTGAGCGGCCGGAGAACAGGTATGTCCACCGTTGAAACCGGAAGAGTGCGGCCGGCCGAGCGCAGGATAGTCGACGACAAGCTGGTCGTGTACCTAGTCGGGGGAGTCATCGGGCTGTTCCTGATGATCTTCATGGTCGTCCCGGTGTTCAACATCCTGCGGTTCAGCGTAACCCGATACCAGGAGGGAACCCACGAGTTCGTCCGCGGCTTGACCTTCGCCAATTTCGTCAACTACTTCGGCAAGCCGGCCATCGTTCAATCCCTCTGGAACAGTCTCCGGGTTTCGCTCTGGACGACGCTCATCACCACCGTGCTGGCCTTCCTTTTCGCCTACGGCTTGACGCGCACCACCATCCGGTGGAAGAAGGCCCTCTACTACGCGGCCATGATCCCCCCTATTGGCGCCGTCGCTGCTCCAGGCCATGGCCCTAATCTCGCTGTTCGGAGCCAACGGCCTTGTCACCGCCGGCCTGCTCAAGGTCGAGTGGAACATCTACGGGCCCACCGGGATCATCATCTCGGAGGTCCTGTACTGCTTACCCCATGCCATAGTCATTCTCTACGCCACACTCTCCGCCGTGGACACCCGGCTGGACGAGGCCGCCGCCAGCCTCGGCGCCTCCGGTGTTACGACCTTCTTCAAGATTACCGTGCCGACGGCCCGTAACGGGATCTTCTCCGCCGCCGCGTTGACGTTCAACCTGACCATCACCGATTTCGGCAACCCCATCATCATCGGCCGGGGCTACCGGTTGCTCGCCACCGAGATCTACCTGCAGGTCATCGGCATGCAGCGCTTCGATCTGGGAACGACCGTCGCCGTGGTACTGCTCGTGCCCTCGGTGATCGGCGTCGTGATCGCGAAGGCGTTCGTGGCCGTGTGGATGTACGACTGGACACTGACACCGAGGCACTTTACCTTCCGCATTCCCGGCGGGACAGGCGTGCTGTGGACGAGTCTCTGGATTTCCGTCGTCGTCGGCGTGACGGGCGCCTTCCTGACGCTGGTGAACGGCTACGTCATCGAAAAAAAGAAGCCTTTCTTCGCCCAGCCGCTGTACCTGCTGTCCGTGATTCCGGCGGCGATCCCCGGTCTGGTGATGGGCCTGGGCTACATCCTGATCTTCACCACGCGGTTCCTGCGACTCGATCATCTGCTGTACGGCAAGGCGGCTCTTATCATCGTCAACACGGTGGTCTGCAACTTCACGCTGGGCACGCTTTCCAGCATTTCCAACATGAAGAACATCGACCGCTCCATGGATGAAGCCGCCACAAGCCTCGGGGCGGACATCGTCAGGGCGTTCGTGCGGGTCATCGCCCCCTTGAACAGAGCGACGTTCTTCGGCAACCTCATCTACTACTTCATGCGCAGCATGGTCACCATCAGCGCGGTCATCTTTTTGATCTCCCCGGACGTGCACCTGGCGGCCGTGTCGGTGGTGAACCTGGAGAGAGACGGAAATCAGGGAGCCTCTTCCGCCATGGCCACCCTCATCATCGCGGCCGTTTGCGCGGTTCTGGTTCTGTTCGGTCTGGTGTTTCGCGGGCCATCTCGGTCCCGGGTGGGACGGCAGGGGGCCGGCGGGAAAGGATCCGGCGCGCTCCGGCGGGCGCGGCAGGAACAAACCTATCCCTCAATTAATTCGGCCATGCGAAAATAGTTCATTTTCATATTCAACCTTCCCTGTAAAACAAAATAAAACCTGCCCGCTCGGGACGACCAATGGATAATTGGGGGCCGGCCTCGGCGCCAGCCGCGGGAGGTGAGACGCATCTTGCAGGAGGAGGATAAAGGAATTATCTTAGTTATCGATAGATTGATGAGGAGGGACGTCAATGGACCTGTCCAAGTTCGGGATCGAGGAGATGTACCAGTTCGCGGTGACCGTCGAGCAGGGCGGTTACGACTTCTACGGGAAACTGATCGACACCTGCGAAAACACGCGCGTGAAGAACGAGCTGAAGTTCCTCCGCAACGAGGAGGCGCTGCACAAGGCCTTCTTCCTGGGCGAGCTGAAGAAGAAGAAGGGCAAGGGCGAGGTCGCGCTCAGCCCCGGCCTGAAAGGAGTTTTGGACGCGGAGTTCGTCAGGCCGATGGACGAGTTCTACGCGGCCAAAAAGATCGCCCATACCGACGAGGCTTTGCGGTTCGGCGTCGCGTTAGAGCAGAAGACTATCGACTTCTACGGCGATCTGCGCAAGCAGACCGGGGATGCCGCCTTCCTGAAGGATCTTGACGCGATCATCGAGGAAGAAAAGAAACACAAGCAGAAGCTTAACATAATCCTGGCGTACTGACGAAGTCGTCAGCGCAGCCGCTGATTGTGGGAGCTCCTCCCTGAAATGCTTCCTGATAAAGAATGTCATTTCCCGGAAGAACGTGCCCGGCCCCTGGCGAACATCAGAATTCGACCCCGGAGCTGAAGACGATACGGAAGTCGTTCTTCACGGGTACGATCCCCTGGTCGTCGGCCGCGGGTTCGTTCACCCGGTCCCAGTAGAAGGTGACGTCGAAGATGAAGATATCGGTTATCTCATACGAAAACGAGCATTGCATGTTGTGGGTGTAATTTGCGATGTCTCGGATAGTCGTATCGATTCGGTAGCTGTAACCGAGATCAATTCGGTCCGTCAATTCCCCCTCGAACGATGTGTTACCGTAAGCGGCCGCCGTGCTCAAGGAAGGGGATTCCCCCTCGGATACGGATTTGTACTGCGTGTATTGATACTGTAAGCCCGTCGCAACCTCCCATTCGTAATGCTTTTTGTCGATGAGTTTGTATCCAAGCCCGGCCCCGGGAGTCAAACGGAAGCCTATGTTTGTGAAGGGGTCACTGTAGAAATTAATAGTTCCCGGCGTCACGTAGAAACGTTGCGTGAGGTAGATATTGTAGGTTGCGGTGATATTATGGTTGTTTGCGCTCTGCACGTCGGAGAGAATGCTGAAATTGCCGTTCCCGTCGATGCTGAGGCGGGTTTTGGCAGTCTGGCGACGGATCCGGTATTTGGTCGACAACTGGAATTGGTTTGTGTTTCCGTAATCGTAATTGAATCCGAGATTGATGGTTCCCGACCAGTAATCGCGCTCCCTCGGCCTTCCCGGGATTATGGTTAGGAGCTCCGCGCGCGCAAAGCGCATTTCCCCCTCGGACGTTTGCACTACTACATCCTCGCCCTTCACGAGGAGAGTGCCGGTCAGGACACTGTCGTCTAGCTTGCGAATGGTGTTGAACCGCGGGCTCCGCAATTCGGCGACGTCCTCCCAGTCAAAGGTAAGCTCCTTGAGCTTTTCACTGTCAAACTCGAAGACCTCGTCCACGAGAGACATGATGTCACCCTTGAGCCACTCTCCCGTGGTAAGCTTGACCCAGTCGTAATCGGCCGGGTTCGGCTCGACGGGGCTCCAGGGCATCGGGGGGATTCTCACCTGCTGGGCGGGTTCCGTCTCTGCGACGGGGTCCGTGCCGGACGCCTGCGCTTCGACAGGCCAAGGCACGCCCCCACACAGCGCGGAGAAGCAGAAGACAGCAGCCGCGAGGGCCGCTCTCGATTTTTTTGCGAAAATAGACATAGTCGGGTTACTAAAATTGCTGTTTGCACCGCTTAAAACGGCTTCCCATTTTAGAAAAAGCCGTTCCGGGATGAAACGTAACCATGGATTCGAATACCTTCACTTTCATGCGAATATTCTATCTGGAACTGGTTATACTGTCAAGAATAGAGATTTATAGTGGTTTTCAGGGTGTTCGTGAAAAATTTGAAGAGCCTGATGTTCTCTGTGCCAGTATTCGCAATACTTCGTCCTTTAAATAACCGTCCCGTTGGATCGTACGCGGAGGATCTTCTGTAAAGTGAAGCCCGTGTAAAAGGACTGCCGGATGCCTGATGATATACTGGCTGAGATTCATCTGCGCCTTTCGGCTCGATTCGGGGATCGGGACGGAGTTGTCAACCGAAAACCCGAAGTGTTGTCAGGAGAGAATCATCCATACGAAACGGAGTTCCGCACAACGGTGGTCGAGCAGTCCCCTGTCAGCGAAGAGCTTTATTGCACACCTCCTGAAAACCTCGGTGATTTTTGCGGGTTTGACGGACATGCCGGAACAGAAGATTTCCATAAAAATTGAAATCGTCGCCGTCATGGATAACAGCATGATGAACCGGCACGGGAATATATCATGGGCCGCGACTGGTACGACATCATCTGGTACGGAGCCCGTGTACCCCCGGTCAAACCTAAGGAGGAATTCCTGGAAAACGTCCCGGCTCATACAGGCAGGGATTCATCGGGGAAGACAATGCCTATGGCGCAGCTACCGCAGCTCGCCGGTGTTCCTCATGCAGTCGATCATCACCGCGAAAAAGATCACGATACCGCGGATGATCGTGTAGACGTACATATTTGCGCCGGCCATGACAAGGCCGTTTTCGATGCACATGACGATGAGCACACCCAGAAAGGCACCCGGGAAGGCGGTCCCTTTGCCCCCGAACAAGCTGACGCCGCCGAGAATAGCCGAGGTGATAATGATGAACTCCTGACCTTCCGCGAAAGTGGGGGTGATGGCTCCCACCTGAGCGCCGGAGACCATCCCCGCCAGCCCCGAAAGAGCTCCGGAGATAACGTAGGTCAGGAACGTATTGCGGTTGACCTTGATCCCCATGATGCGGGCTCCGATGCGGTTGTTCCCCATGGCGAACAGCTGCCGGCCGAACAGCGTACGGTTTAAAACGACCTGCACCAGGAACAGGGTAACCACAAGGATTACGACGACGACCGGGATCGCGCCGCCGATGCGGGTGTAGGCGACGGCATCGCCGACCTTATTGAAAAAGAACAGCGACTGCACGCCGGTCAGGGCCAGGGCTACCCCTCTGACGATGTAAAGACTGGCAAGGGTGACAATAAGCGGTACAACGTTCAACACCGAGACGAAAAAGCCGTTCATGCTGCCGACCGCGATGCCGCAGGCCAGGGCAATGGCGAAGGAGCCGGCGATACCAACGCCTTTGTTGGCGAAGGTGGTCACGATCACCGACGAAAGAAAGATCGTGGACCCCATCGAGATGTCGATGCCGCCGGAAACCAGGACGAACACCAGCCCCGCGGCGGCGATTCCGGTGGAGGCGCTTTGCTGAAGAAGGTTGACGGCGTTCGCCGCGCTGAAGAAATTCGAGTTGAAAGACGAGAAGATCAAAACCAGGAGGAAAAAAACGATGAAAAGACCGTATTTGTAGAAGGCGTTGTAGATCGACTCTCTACTCAACCGCAAAGTGCTCATGCTTGATGCTCCTGATGGCGAGGGTCAGCAGTCGCTCCTGGTCGAAATCGATCCTGTCAAGTTCTCCGGTTATCGTCCCGCTGCACATTACAATGATCCGATCGCAGACGCCGATCAGCTCTTCCATCTCCGAGGAGATAAACAGAATGGCCGAACCTTCCCGGGCCATGTCATTGAGGTGATTGTAGATATCGAACTTGGCCCCGACATCGACTCCTCGGGTGGGTTCATCGACGATCAACACCTCCGGCTGGGTCATAAGCCACTTGCCGATCACGACTTTCTGCTGGTTGCCGCCGGAAAGCATGCGGGCCGTCTGTCGGGCCTTGTCGTAGGTCTTGATGCTGAGCCTTTGGATCACCGACTCGCTCTCGCGCTCTTCCTGTCTGGCATCCACTGCACCCAGGCGCCTCCTCAGATTCCGCAGGTTGGCCAGCACGAGATTCTCCTTGACGCTTTTGGGCATCAGCAGCCCTTCTTCGCGCCGGTTCTCCGTGATGTAGGCCATGCCGTTTTCGACCCACCATTCTGGAGCTGGATGCCTCACAGGGTGTTCCTTGAAGTAAATCCGGCCGGACTCGACCGGGTCGACTCCGTATATAGCCCGGGCCAGCTCGCTTCTGCCGGCGCCCATCAGCCCGAACAACCCGAGGATTTCGCCGCTTCGCAGGGAAAAGCTGACGTTTCGAAAAGCCTTCTGGGCGCATAGGTCTTCCACACGCAGCACGATCGGCCCCGGCCGCTTTTCGACGAACGGGAACATGTGATCGAGCTTGCGCCCCACCATCATCGAGATCATCCCGGATTTGGTCATCTCCCGGGTCGGCGACTGGCCGATGATGCTGCCATCCCGGATTACGGCGACCTCATCGCAGAGCTCCAGTACGTCGTCCAAAGTGTGGGAAATGTAGATCATCGAGATGCCCTTACCCGAGAGTTCCCTGATGATCGTGAACAGATGCCGCTTCTCATTGTTGGACAGCGAGGTGGTTGGTTCGTCGAAAACCACGATGCGGGCCTTCTTGGACAGCGCTTTTACGATTTCCACCATTTGCCTCATGCCCATGGACAGACTCTCCACGAGGGTGGCCGGATTGATATCGATGCCCACGTGCCGCAACTCTTTTTGGGCTTCCCGGTTCATGACCCGATAGGACAGTAAACCCGTCTTTGAGCCCGGTGATTCCACCAGATAGAGGTTCTCGGCGATCGTCATGTTGAGAAAGAGATTGAGCTCCTGGTGAATCAGGGCGATTCCCGCCTTGTCTGCATCCTTTGCGTTTTTCGGATTGTAAGGCACCCCTTCGAGGAGAATCGCACCGCTGTCCTTCTGAAGCACTCCGCCGAGAATGTTTATCATAGTGGACTTGCCGGCGCCGTTTTCCCCGACAAGGCCCAGGATGGAGCCTTTCATGACCAGCGATAGATCGATGTTCTTCAGTACCTGGACACCCGAAAAGCTCTTATTGAGCCCGATCAGCTGCAAGACAGGCGTGTCAGCCATCACTTTCTCCCATCCTGTGGTTTTCGTACCTTATCGTTCATTCGCGCTTCTCATTACGCCAAAGAGCGCGACTACGACGATCATCGCGCCCTTCAGTGAATTGATCACGTACCATTCCACTCCCAGCAGGTTGAGGGTGTTGTTGAGCACTATGATGAGCACGGCCCCGGTTGCGGTTCCCAGGATGCTTCCCTTCCCGCCCGTCACGCTGGTGCCGCCGATCACGACAGCCCCCACGATGTCCATCAGCATCCCACGCCCGATAGCGGGCAAGCCGGCGCCGCTGCGGGAGGTCATGATGATGCAGCTGATCGCAGCGAGCCCCCCGGAAAAGAGGAAGAGCTTAAAGATCGTCCACCTGACGGGTATACCCGATATTCTGGATGTACGATGATTCGTGCCGACCGAAAAGATATACCGGCCCAGGACGGTGCGGTGCAGAATAAAAGCCGTGACTCCTACAACCGCAAACATGATAAACACCGGCATTTGGATTCCAAAAAGAGTTCCCCTGCCGATGAATAGAAAGGGTCGCGGCAACCCCCCGATCGACGTGCTTTGGGTGTACCACAGGGCCAGCCCGGAAAACACGAGCTGCGTCGACATGGTTGCGATAAACGACGGCATGCGCAACAGGGTCACCGTCAAACCGTTCAGGGTGCCGATGCCAAGACCGATCCCTAGCATGATCAGGACTCCGAGAATACTCAAGAAAAGCGGGTTCCCGTTCATGGTCATGACCCGCGCGCCAAGCACACTGCCCAGTCCCAACGTGGCGGTAACGGAGAAATCGATGCCGCCGTTCATGAACACGAATGTCATGCCGCAGGCCAGTATGATCAGATCAGCGCATTGCACCAGGATGTTACCCAGGTTCACGGGATTGGCAAACTTGTCGACGAAGAGCAGCGAGATCAGGAAATAGGCGACGAAAAACAACATCGACATCCGATCGACCGTGAGGTAGGCTTGCCAATTGAATCTTTTAGTGATCACTGCCGCCAGACCATTAGCATGTCGTCATATCAAAAAGAATGCCTGGTGTGAGCGGTCTCACACCAGGCTGAAGGCACTGCATCCTTGCGTTAGAAGCTTCCATACGCCCGTTTGGACATCTCCGCGAAGTTATCCTGGGTGATGATGAAGCCGGAGTCGAGTACAGGTTTCCCGAGGGACTTGCCTTTGGCGATTTCCACCGCCGCTTTGACTGCCTCGTAACCCGTCTTGTAGACATCCATGCCGAAGCACATCTCGACGTAGCTTTCCCGCATCGCGTCCAGGGAGGCCTTGTTGCCCGAATACGGCATAACGACTACATGCCCCGGTTCGCCGATTTTTTTGTACCGGTCCGCCTGCCGCAGGGCGGAAATAGTCGCCCCGAGCAGGTAGTCTGAGTGCATGAAAACGCAATTGATCTCGGGGTGAGCCTGGAGAGCGTTGGTGGCGCCTGCCAGGGCTTTTTCCAGGTTCCATTCCGTCGGTACTTGCTGGACCAGCTGAATGTTTTTGCTGTTTTTCGCCATGACGGCTTTGAAACCGTCCGTGCGTCTCAGAACGTTCTCGTCCGAAAGGCTTCCGACCAACTCGAGCACCTTCAGGTTCATCTTGTTCTTGCGTGCGTAATCGGCCATCCACTCCCACCCCTTCACGGTAAGAGCGTAGTTGTCGGTGGCGATCCCCCAACCCACCTTGGCGTCCGGCGTGCTGTCCAAGGTTCTATCACAGAACACAAAAGGAATACCAGCCTTGTTGCAGGCCTTCACCGCCTGTAGTATAGCCTTGTAGTCCACGTAAACGCAAGCGATTCCCGATACCCCTTGGGCGATCATGTCGTCGATCTGGCTGTTCTGCTTGACCGCGTCGCCCTCGGCGGTGCGGATTACCAGCTCGACGCCGAGATCCCGTCCCGCATCATCGATGCCTTTCTTGATCCCCAGCCAGAAAGGGTCGTTCAGATTGTCCAATGCGACCCCGATGCTCATCTTCCCGCTCGCCGCGGACCCGGCCTTTTTTTTCCCTGCCATGGCAGTCATAGGCAGCAGCAACAGGCAGGCAAGCAGCAAAACCATCCATTTCCTCGTCATACGATCCTCCTGAAAGAAATTTCAACTTCCACGGAAGTTGTTGCCAACAATCGAACATCCCGGCGGAACCCTGATATGGCGGACATTGTAGTTTATTTCATAATCGTTGTCAATAGAATTTTATGAATTTTCATGAAATCTAATTGACAGAACTCATTTAAATACTATACTGCAAGGTGTAGGAGGAGCACGTTATGCCGCGGTTGTTCATCGATACGCCCCACCTGATATTCCAGACCCACGACACCCAGGTGGACAGCTCTCTGGATTTTCCCGTCGAGGATGTCGAGGTCATTCGCAGGTTGGGGCAGCGTTATGCCGAAATCTCCGCTCTGCCCGCGCAGGAAGAGCGGAGGCGCATGTGGCAGCGCCTCAACGACCTCGAAGCCGAAAGACCGCTGATATGGACCAATGAAGTTTGCTGGAACGAGATGGATCATGACGGAAGCCTCCGTCTGCGGTGTACGAACGAGGTCTGCCAGCGCATCGAGACGGAGCTGCGGCGGACAATCTACCAGTGGGAACACTTCCCCGGCGACATGATCGTGGAGCCCATGTTCAGCTCACCGGTGATCATCCAGAACAGCGGCTTTGGCATCAGCCCGGTGGCGGATGTGGCGGTCACCGACGAAACCTCCGAAATCGCTTCCCGACACTTTCACAACCAGATTAAGAGCGAAGAGGATCTTGTGAAGATCCGGCCTCCACGAATAAACTACGACGCGCAGCGTACCGGCGAGTTCCTGGCGGCCTACCAGCGGTTGTTTGAAGGCATCCTGCCGGTGCAAAAACGGGGACCACCGGGTTTCTGGTTCGCCCCATGGGACGATATCGTGTTCTGGATGGGGGCCGAGGAGGTCCTTATGGGATTGGCTGTCCGGCCGGAGCTCATGCACAAGATCATCCGCCGGCTGACGGACGTATATTTGGAAGGACTCGCCCAGTTCGAGCGCCTGAAGCTGCTGGCCCTTAACACGTGCAACGTGCGCATCGGCTCCGGCGCGTACGGATACACGAAACAGCTCCCGCGGGACGGTTTCAAAGCTGAGCACGTCCGCCCGATCGACATCTGGGGTTCCGCCACTCCCCAGATATTCAGTTCCGTGTCGCCGCGCATGCACGAAGAGTTCGGTGTGGCCTACGAGCTGGAATGGCTTTCAAGGTTCGGGATGACCTATTACGGCTGCTGTGAACCCCTGCACAACAAGCTCGATGTGTTGAGCAGTATCCCGAATCTGCGTAAGGTATCGATCAGCCCCTGGGCCGATGTGGCCGCCGCGGCGGAGCGGATCGGACGCCGATACGTGATTTCCCTGAAACCCAGTCCGTCCGTTCTCGCCACTCAAAGCTGGCATCCCGAGCTGGTCCGGGAGGAGCTGGAGAGCAAGCTCGCCGCGACCCGAGGCTGCAACGTCGAGATCGTCCTTAAAGATATCAGCACCGTCCAGAGGCAGCCTCAGCGGCTGTGGCAGTGGATGGAAGTGGCATCGGAGGTTGCCGCGCGCCATGGCTGATGTGCCGGAATCGGCGTCTATGCACAACTCTTCGGACGGAAGACCGGCCGGGCTCGAGCAGATCCGCCGGTGCTTCGCGGCGACCGAAATGCGCTGCGCCGACATCCGGGCAGGGGCCGGCAGGGTTCTGGTCAGCGAGCACGGCGGGCGGATATTCGGACCGTTTTTCGACGACGTGAGCCTTAATTGGGTGAGCCCGCTGTTCGACGACGAAGAACGCTTCCGCACCCAAATCGACGAAGGGGCTTGGAACCTTGGCGGGGACCGATTGTGGCTGGCGCCGGAGCTGCGGTACAACGTACGAGATAGAGCGCGTTTTCTCGAGAGCTACCATCTGCAACCCGCGGTCGATCCCGGCAGTTACTGCTTGGAGGAGAGCGCGCCGGAGCGCTGCCGGCTGTTTCAGGTCATGCGGCTGGAGGCCTACGACGATCCCGCTTCTGGACCCAAGAGCCTGCGCCTGGAACGGCTGGTCCAGCCGGCCGGGGATCCGCTGAGGGACGTTGAGCGGTATGAGACTTTCAGAGAACGAGTGTCCTTTTGCGGGTATGAGCAAATCGTGACACTGACCGATATCGCGCCGGACGGCCGTGAGAGCCAGGCCTGGAGCATCACCCAGGTACCTCCCGGCGGGGTGATACTTGTTCCCGTAGTACCCGGAGCGGAGTATGAGGACCACCTGGAACCGGTCGACGAGCGTCATCTGGAAATCCATTCAAATCACATCCGGGTCCGGGCGCGGGGTGACCGGAAGTTCAAGATCGAGCTCAAGGCCGCACACCACTTCGGTCGCTTCGGTTACTACCGGAAACTCGGGGGAGGCCGGGCGAGCCTGGTCGTCAAGCTGTTCTTCAACAATCCGTCGGCGTCGTACGTGATGGAGGCTCCCCACTTGCCCGGCGTCCGGGGGTATTCCCTGGATATCTACCATGACGATGGCGGGCTGGGGGGATTTGCCGAGATCGAGTGCCACGGTCAGCCGGTGGGATACCCGGGCGGTGTCGTTCGTTCTACGGATCAATTTCTCACCTGGGCATACCGGGGGAAAGAGGCGGCTGTGCGGGAGACGTGTGCGCAGCTGCTGGGTATGAGTCCAGAATAGGCGGGTTTAGAGAAATGGGTAAACAAAAGAAGTCGACGACCATTCGCGATGTTGCCGAACGGGCCGACGTGTCCGTAGCCACGGTCTCGAACGTTCTCAACGACAAGGAAACTGTCAACCCGGCGATTCGGGATTCGGTGCTGCGTGTCGTGAAGGAGATAGGCTACACGCGATCCACAAGACAACTGGCACGCGCCGACCGACTGACCGGGTTCCTCGGCTTGATTTCCGCGGATGTCACCGACCCGGTGATGAGTCTGATCTTCAAGGGAATCGAAAACGTCGGCCGCATCCACGGGTATACCTCGATTCTCTGCGACTCGGAAAACAGTGTAGTGCTGGAGAAGCAGCATATCGAAAGCCTGATCCGAAAGGGTGTTGACGGGCTTCTTATCGTGCCGTCCTCCGACCGTGTCTGCTGTGTTGAAGATCTTCGCCGGCAGGAGTTGCCTTTTGTGGTCATCGATCGGCGGGTCATGGATCCCGAGGCGAGTTACGTCGTATCTGACAACACCGAGGGGGCCTTCCATGCGGTGAAGTATCTACTCAGCCTCGGGCACAGAGACATCGCTTACATCTCCGGGAGATCGCAGATCAGTACCGCCGCCGAACGATTCCTGGGCTACCGGAAAGCCCTTGAGGAGTGGGGAGTCCCGCTCAAGGATGAGCTGATCCTACCCGGAGGCTTCGAGTGGGAGGAAGCACATCGCAGCGTCTGCGACCTGGTGGGCAACAAGGTTCCGTTCACGGCCGTGTTCGCCGCAAACGACATCATGGCCTTCGCTGCCAAGGCGGCCCTGGAACAGAACGGACTGCGCATCTACGACGATGTCTCTCTGATCGGGTACAACGACATTTTGTACGCATCAGCGATCTCGCTGACCACGGTTGCCCTGGAGCCGCTGGAGATGGGAAAAAACGCCACCCTGCTCCTCTTCGACCTGATCGAGAAGCGGCGCGCTCCGCCGTATTACGTTACCATGAAACCCCGGCTGATCATCCGCAGCTCGTGCCGGAAGATCGGCTGACATCGCGCTCCTTGGTCCTTTTCGTTTTCGCCGTGCGGTACCGTTGGACGGGGGAAATTGAAGCCTTAGCGGAAGTGTTCATGACCCCAGCGCGGCCTTGACGGCCTCGATCACCGTATCGGTCGTGGGCTCCTCTCTGGTTCCCAAGCGGGCGAGCGTCCTGCCCTCTCGACCGATCAGAAACTTGTTAAAGTTCCACGTGATGTGCCCCGCGAATTCGCCGTTGGTCCCCCCGGCGGTGAGATACCTGTAGAGCGGGTGGATGTCCCGTCCCTTGACGACGATCTTGCCGAACATGGGGAACGTCACGCCGTAGGTGAGGGTGCAGAACTCCTTTATCTGCTTGTTCGTGCCCGGCTCCTGCCCGAGAAAGTCGTTTGACGGGAACCCGAGCACCACGAATCCCCGTTCCTTGTATTCCCGGTAAATCGACTCGAGCCCCTCGTACTGATACGTGAACCCGCACCTGCTCGCTACGTTCACGACGAGCAGCACCTTGCCCCGGAATTCGGAAAGGGGCGCCGGTTTGCCGTCTATGTCGTTCACGGTGAAATCGTATATGGATACAGGCGGATTTTCGCCGTTACCCGCCGTGGGAACGGACGAAACGCCGAGGGCCATCAACAACGCGCTCCACAACCGAACCTTAGGTTTCATCGCCATCGGGAGATCTCCTTCCTGTTCACTATATAAAGTATTAGCGGGGAAAGCCGCGGACAAGGGGTAGAATGCCGCCGGCAAACAGCTTTCCAAGAGAGCGTTGATCAACCCCTGAACGATAGAAAAGAGATGATCACTCTGGGAAAAGCGGGAGAAGACAAGCCGAAATCATGAGCATGCGCCGGAGATCAGTGCACAGACCTGCCAGACATCCTGCACCCGGTTATTAAGAATCTTATGACGTAGGCAATGGCGGCGTAGAAGGCGACGGTAAATGATATCAATCCCAATTCACGTGCTTACGGTGTCTTCGCAGTGAGATGCACTTCCTCCGAGCCGCCCTTCGTCATCCGGACGCGCACAA